>Ga0181573_10000326_pt1 | contig 50112 bp, 27 predicted proteins | sample 101ome_25_FD_148643 | JGI IMG/M metagenome (GOLD analysis project Ga0181573, IMG submission 148643) | Coastal salt marsh microbial communities from the Groves Creek Marsh, Skidaway Island, Georgia - 101409BT metaG (spades assembly) | ecosystem: Environmental > Aquatic > Marine > Intertidal zone...
GCTTCGCACACACCCCCCCCGCCCCCCCCCCTCGGCGGACCCTCCCCCTTGGCCCTCGCCTGGAGGCAGGGAGCCCTTTACCCCGCCGCAGGTGCCACTGCGGATGGACGGGCCGTCGTGACGACAGGCGCTGGGGGCGGGGCCGATGCCAGGGGCGGGGCGAAGACCTTCGTGGAGGACTATGCCACGGGTGCCTTTTACGAGGAGCGCTGGCGCGGGGGCAGCGGGTTCGTGGGCGTGAGGAATGGACCAAGAGATGCGCGCGACGACGGTGGCGGCGGCCGGGCCGACCGCCGGGCCCGGCGCCTGGCGGCCGAGGCCGAGGCTGAGGTCAAGGCTGCCGCGTCGCTGGGCCCGTCGTCGTCGTCCGCCCCGGGGCAGGCCGCCGACCGGCCCCTCGTGCGCGACGTGGCTGTGGGATGCTTTCGGCGGGCCATGACCCTGACGGGTTGCTGGACGGGCCTTCTTAGCGGGGCCTCGCTCCTCCTGATCCTCGGCCTCGCGTGGGGGGCCGCCTCAGGCCTGGGCGCCCTGCTGGCGACAGTCGGCGGCTCTGCGGACGTCCTCGCTGGCGTCTTCACCCTCCTCCATGGCACCGCCTGCGCCCACCTGGTCTACCTATCGGCCTGCGAGCGACGGGCAAAGCGGCGCGGGGGTGACGCCGCGGGGTCCCGGTGCGCGGTGCTGTCGTACGTGGCAGGAGCAGGGTACGTTGGTGCGGGGCTTGCGTGGACCGCCGTAGCGGTGCAAGTCGCCTATCTTGCCCGACGCGAGGAGCTCCTTGACTATACCTCGGCAACGGAGACGGTGTCTTCGCGCGCGGTCGGCGTCCCCGGCACGACGGCGACGGTCTGGACGATCGCCGTGGTGCCGGACCAGGAGGGGATCGCTTACGCGTGGCTCGCCATGGGCATTGCGCAGGCACTGCTGGGCGTCGGTTTGGGCTTCGGATACGCCTCGCACAGCGTCCGTCGTTGGGACTGAAAGTAAGGGTATGGGGAGCTTGCTATTCTCAACTGCTCTCAATTTAACGCGAAACTCCGATCACTCCACCACCACCGCACCCCCCAAAACACACATCACCGCGCCAGCGCTGTGAACAGGGCGACCCCGCGGCGTGTCCAGTGGCTCGCATCCCGGCTTGTTGTCGGCATCTCGATCGACATGACGTAGTTCGTGCTGTGCCCCGTGGTCGACAGCGTGCCCTTGCGCTCGAGGGTCTTGTACACCGGGCAGTCGTAAGACCCCGACGTAGGCTTGGTCCGGTTCTGCTCGGGCCGCAGCCAGACGACAGGGAGCTCGGTGAAGAGCTCCTTGGGCCGACTCTCGGCGAGGGACTTGAGCCCCGTGTCCCACCGGGCCCCCTCGAGGTGCATGCCGTAAACGTAGCAGCCCGTAGACGGAGGCTTGGCGCCCGAACCCTCCGCAGGATCGACGTCGTCCATGATCTCGAAGGCGAAACTCACCGTGTCGATGGCAATGCCGCGGGCCCGCGCGTGGTTCTGCAGCGTGCCTGTGAGGAAGGCCTGGGGGAAGAAGAAGCCAGAGATCCAAAAGGCGGGCGGCGGGCCGCACTCTATCCACTTGGCGATGAATCCGGTGCGCTCAAGGAGGTCGTCCATCCAGCTAGACAACGGCTTGAGGCTCGGGTAGGCCTTGCGCTCCCAGGCAGCAGGGACGCGGTTGTCAAATACAGCATCGGCAACCTGCTCGAGGTCGGCACTCATCACGACGAGGCCACGCACTGCCTTGACCGTGTCACGCAGCGTCCGTGACATCTCATCCAGCAACGCGTTGTAGCGGATGCACTCCTGCTGCAGCACCGTGTTCATCGATTCGTCATACTTCACCGGGTATTGGGCGGCAACGGCCTCGACATCGAACGGGCTAGGCACGCGCGCCAAGAAGGCGTTGCACTTGTCCTCAACGACATCCTCACGCGAGGCGCCCGCGCCGCCACTCGTGCGGGGCTGCAGCGAAAGCACCGTGTCGAGCAGCGAGAAGGTCTCGTTCTGGTCGCACGTGATGTCGGCGTTTTCCGACAGGCCAAAGATGTCAGGGTTAGGCGTCAATGGCAGCTCGGCGATGTAGCCAAGGTAGTCGCGGACTTCACGGGCGTCAGTCGTGCGGTAAACGCCTGAGGACGAAAATGCGTACCCATCCTCGGGGACGCGCTCGTTGACAAACGTCTGCAGCAAAGTCCCGATGAGACGCCTGTCCTTGTCGTCTGTGACACGGCCACCGTAGTTGATCTCGGACGCCAAGAAGCGGATGACGCGGAAGGGAATCTCTTCGCCCTCGTCGAGGTACTGGCGCATCTGCGTCATGCTGATGTTGAGGTCGCCGTCAGTGAAGTCATACTTGATGTTCCATCCGAGCGGTCCGTACTTGCGCCTGTCCTGTACGACGGCGTGGAAGAGGCAGAGGCCGAAGAGGAGGCGTCGCCATGCCGCAGATCCCTCGAGGACAGTGTTGTCGAAGCGCTGGTAGGACCGGACGAGGTTGGCTTTAAGGCCCGCGGGGGGCTCAAGCGTCATCTTGACCCCGTCCTGGAGGATAGAGACAGGGAAGTCCTCGCTTGGCAGGGCTGTGAGCCACAGTCTAAAGTGGGGGTTGACCGTGTCCAGGTTGATGGACTCGACGAGCTCTTCAAGCTCGCCCATCCACGATGACGCAAGGTGGCAGTTTTGGAGGCACACCCACTTGCCACTCTCCATTGCATCCTTGACGAGCGCCGCTGCCTTCGGGCCCTGGCCCTTGCCGAGAGACACCTGCTCGAAGCGCTTTGACATCTTGAGCTCCTCGGCGAGCTTCCACAGGTCAGACATCGGGTCAGCGCCGGGTGACAGCACAAAAACGAGGGGCGACGCCGGGGTCGACTCAGCGTAGGACGCAGCGAGGTCGAATGGCGGGGGCTCGACGAAGCGCGCGCCCAGTTCTTCACTGATGAGATCCCGGATGGCCGGCACGACCTTGTCCGGTCGGACGGCGCGTAGGAAGAGGAGCTTCTGGACACTAGAAAGCTTTGTCTGCCACGGCTCCGTCATTGGGTGCCGGTGCGACTCGGCCGCATCGAAGAGCTCCCGGTAGTGGTCGAGGTGGGACGCCACGTCGGCCAAGAGGCCCGAAAAGGACGGGAGCTGGTCAAGATTCCAGAGCTCGACCCACGCCTGGTCCGTGAGCCAACCCGCCTCGGCAGGCTTGGGGACGTCCGTGGCCGTCACGCTAGGGCCTGCGAGGAAGAGCCGCCACTCAGCCTCGTCGATGCGCGACCGGCCCTCGGCGTCCTTTTGGGCCGCCATGATGCGCGCGAGGGACATGAAGCTGTAGGTAGTCTTGTGGCGCTCGAAGAGGGACCGGCACACTGCCACATACGTCGCATAGGTGAATCCGCTGTTGAGGTTACTTACGCGCAACTCGACGTTGTCCGACTTCTCCGCGGCGGCGATGCTGTTGAGGAAGAGGGCGATGAACCAGGTGAGCGAGTACTGGTACATCGGGTCGATCGTGCCCATGTCGGCGATGGCAAAAAAGAGAAGGCTAGCGCGGAGGGCGACAGGCCGGTAGAGCTCGCGTGTGGTGTCGATCTCCTTTTCTGTCTTTTCAGCCTCGGCCACCTTGCTAGTGATTTCGTTCGACGTTACTTTGCTCTTGGACAGAGTGTTTATGAGCACCTCGTCCTCAAGAATGTCGCCCGACGACGCGGAGAGGAGCTCCAGGATGCGGTCTTCGATCGCCTTGAGCTCCTTGCGCATCTGCGTGTTGCTGATCATGAGGTGGGTTTTCATCTCAGCGAGGTCCGGCCGCTCCTCGGTGACGACGACGTTGAGAAGTTGATCTTCTAGGCCCTCGGGGGTGACGAAGAAATTCAGAAGAGTGACCTTAACCGACACCTCGGGGGCGTAATGCGGGTTTCGAAGCTTGGTCGTCATGTAGAAACGGAAGTCGGGAGAGCAAGGAATGACATTGTCGCCGACTTTTATGACTTCCTGACCGCCCTGCTTGAACGTCTGCTTAAGCAGGATGGGCTCGAGGGCGGGGTCAAGGGACTCAGCGCAGCCCTCAAGGAGTATGACACGGCCGAAGCGGAGCCCGTTTTCGAGGGGCCGGAGGAAGTCACGGTCAGACGCCTTAACGAGGTCGATCTTGCTGGCCTCGAGGTTGCGGATCCACTTGCTTGCTTGGCCCTGGGGGTCGATGAAGAGAGGCCAGCGCCGCGACTTGGAGAGGATGATGGCGTTCTCGATGCTCATCGCGTCCGAGGGCAAGCCCGCGATGGTCCACTCGCGAGTCTGGACGGGATCATCGAGGATGCGGCTGAGAGTCGCCCCCTTGGTGTGGGGCACGCCGATCTCGGTCATGCCGCGGCGCCACTCATCTAGCATGCGCGCGCGAAAGGCCGGCGTGAAGGGACCCAGGTACCCGATGCTTCCAGAGGCCACAACGACGTCCCCGACGACATTGACGAGATCCCGGCCGAGCTGCTCCACGGTGCCCTCCCACCGGAGCTTCTCCCCGCCCAAACCGCCGATGAGCTTGTCGGCCCGGTCCAACCGCACCTGGCACGCGTTCAGCTCTTTCTGCAGGGCGTCTTTCTTGGCGTTGGCGCTGGCGAAACCGCGCTGGAGTTCGTCGATCTTGTCCTGCGCCGCCTTGAGCTGCGCCTGGGCCGTGTTCAGCACGGCCATCGTGGCACTGTACTTGCCCTCGGCCTCAGCGAGCTGAATCCGCAGGGGCTCCACACGCTTGTTGACCCCGTGGTACGTGTGCATTGAACGCACCCACTTGCACATGGCCGTGCACGCCTTGGATGCGGCTGCGATCTCGGCGGGCATAAAGTCAGGATTCTGGATGTAGGGCAGAATGTTGTCGATGACCTTGTCAGGGATGTTGTCCTTGTCGAACTCGAGGAGTGACGCGAGGAAGCGCCGGGGGTCCTGGAGACGCTTTTGGGCCTGCTTCCAGAACCACCGCTCTTTCTTCCCCGTGTCAGGGTTGTCGCGCATCTCGCCCTTGTCCCCAAACATGACGCAGATGGCCTCCATGACGAGGATGACCTTGCGTGGCGGGTTGTTGAACGCCCGGACCTCTTGCACATCTTTGACCTCGAGCTCATTCAGGGACCGCACAGCCTCCTCAAGGGCGGGGATGGCCTCGGCCAGCTGACCCTCGGCCTCGTCCTTGATGGCCTTGGAGGCGTTGGCCTGCACCGTGGCCTCAGCCTCCTGCATCGCGACGACGGCGCGGGTCTCATCGGCCTTTTTTGTGTCGGCGTCAATGACGACCAACAGGTCGTCGACCTCCTTGGACGTCCTCTCCAGCTCGGGTTGCTTGGCGATAATCTCTTTCTGCAAATCCGTCACGATGGCCTGGGCGCCAGCGAGCTTCTCGAGTCCGATCTGGAGGCGCCGCCGGCCCTCAAGAATTTCCTTGCGCTTGACATCTAGTAGACTAGAGAACGTGCCGAGGAGCTCGAGGTAGGACGTGGGTGTGACATAATTGAAGCGGCGGAGCTCCTCGCGAAAGGCGACCGACTGGCGTTCGACGCTCTGGTGAATGACGACGAAGGACCGGACGACGCCGTCCATGAGGCGGGCCTGCTCCTCGTCCGAATTTCCAGCAGCGCCCAGGGCAACGTCGGCGAGCTTGGACTGGGCCACACTGCGGAGGGCCTCGTCGGGCCACTCATGGAACCAGTCGATGATGCAGCAGTTGACGAGAGCTGGGAACATGCGCAGGCGGCGGCGGAATGCCTCTCCAACGGGCGACATGCATATGACGCAGTGGAGGTGCTGCCGCACGCGCTTGGTGAAGAAGGCGAGGGCGGCGCGGGGGGTGACCTGAAGGCCCTCAGCAACCATGGGCTTTGTTAATGCGTCGACAATCTCCTCGATATCCTCGAGTTCCATCAGGTTCGGTACCTCTCCAGCATTGAGGATATTGTTGATGTCCTCGAGGAACGACTCTTGCACGATTTGGGTGTCGGTGAGGAGGAAGACGGTGTCGGCGGCGTCCTTGCCCGCGCGTTTGAGAACGGCCTTGAGGTCAGCGCGCCACTCCGTCTGCCCATAGCCCTTGACGATCTCGATGGAGAAGAGGGAGAACTCCTCCATCGCGGACGCGAGGCGAGCGAGTGACTGGCGTCCAGATCCACCGACGCCAAGAAGGAGCATGTTGCCGAGCGGGAGCTGGATGACGCGGCAGACACGCGACACATGCTCGATGGCATCGAGGAAGAGGATAAGGTTCATGGGCGAGTTGGACATTGAGTTGTGGTCCTCGAGGGCCTCATCGACGATCTTGAAGAGGTGGGCGATGTCATTCACCTGCTGGTACACTTTTGGGTCGGCGCCGGGCACGAGGAAGTCGCCGTAGATCAACCGCTCGGTCGTCACGATGTCCTTCATGGACGTTTCAAAGTGCTTCTTGAGGAGTGCGTCGGCCTTTTCGTCAAACCAATCGCAATCGCTCTGGTTAACGAGGCGGTCGCGGTACACGCGGGCGCTCTCGTGGAGCCAAAGCGTCAGCGCATGGGCCTTGATCGTCATCTGTGCGGGGTCGGCGCGCAAAAAGCCCTGCACCACCCGGCTCATGTCGCGCATGTTGAAGGTGTAGTGGGACTTGCTGGGCGTCGGAAGGAGCTCGGCGCGAATGGTATTATACATCTCGATCGTGGCGGTGACCAGAGCCCCATCAAGGGAGGCGACGCCCTCGGGGAAGCCACGCGCGCGGAGAGACGTGCCGATGATGGTGGCAAAGATGGTCGCGACGGACTTGTCACTCATCTCGACAAAGGAGAGATAGTTGAAGTGCCGGAGGAAGCGGGGCGTGACGGGGTTGCGGCCGCCGCCGGGAGGGCCCATCGACCCGACGAACTGGACCTTTTCTATCTGCCGGAAGGAGAACGGGAAGACGCGCTCGTACCACCCTCCATGGTCCATCCACTGACGCAGGAGCTCAATAGGCGGCTGGGCACCATACTTCTCCCGCAGGGGCATGTTGAGGTCGTCGACGAGGATAGCGTAGCGCTTGCCAGAGGGAGGGGCGCAGATGACGGTCTCACCGACCTTGCGGAGCTTATCAACCTTGCCGTCAAGGAGGTCTTGCGTCTGATTGGCCGAAGTGCGGGCGGAAAAAGTGAGCATCTGGGGCTCCCAGCCCTCCGGCAGAGACATGAGCTTCTGGGTAACGGTCACCGTCTTTCCCGTGCCAGTCTGGCCGACGCAAAGGACGTTTCGGTGGGACGCCATCAGTTTTCCCATGAAGAAGGAGCACGACACCGAGTCAGGCGTGGGCACGATGATGTCCGTGAACGGCGTGCGCGGGTCGAGCGTGAAGTTGGGGATCGTGTCCATCCAGCCGCGCCACGCGAGGGTCTCCTCGTCGATCATGAACTCGAAGATGGTGCGATAATCTTCGACGCCCTCAGCGGCGACGGGCGGAATGGCTCCGGCGGGGACGCCAGGCACCTGGACGGCGAGCTCGCGGAATCGTGAGTCGAACTTGGCGCGCGATGGCCCGTCGACGACGGCGCCTACCGACCACGTAGTCGCGAGGAGGAGGAAGGCCGGGACGAGAACGTCAACGCGCTTCTCGACCTCGGGGTCGATGTCCTCCTTGCCTTCAGACCGCCGGTAGCGTTCCAGTAAAGACGAGTAGACGTGGAGGAAGGATGCCGTCAAATTCGAGTCCTCCGTCGGCACTGTCTCCTTGAGGTTCCGGCGCACGTGGTCGATGAGGGGCTTGACGAGAAGATCGAACCCCGACTGCATGGTCTTCGTGTATTTGTTAAATCCCGAGGGGAGGCCGCCGAGCCACGACGCGAAGAGGGGATCGACGCCAAGCGACTTGGACTCAAGGTAGACCATCCCACACCGGCTGACGGTGGCAGGCGAGGCCTCCTCGAGGTTGTCGACCTCGAACATCATCGTCATCGAATCGGTCAACGGGATCGTGGCCCCCGAGACCAGGCAGAGCTTCTTGTTGTCGTCGAGCACTGTGTTCATGTCTTCGATCCAGACGGCGTCAACAGGACCATCGAACATGATCCATTTTTTGTCCGGGGTGGATTTTTCCGTGAACTCCCGCATGTAGTGGGAGAGGACGCCGTCCGTCCACTCGGCCGTGTTCTTGTCGAACTGGCCATAAAGCTGTCCGGCGAGGATAGCCTTGGGGTTGAGGACGACGGACTCTACGCGCTCGAAGCCTGACGACTCATTCTCCTTGGCAAGGGCGCGGAGGGATGTCATCGCCCGGGCCAGGACGCGGTAGCAGCACGTCTTTCCGCCCATGGTGGGGCCAACGAGCATCAGCCCGTGTCGGACTACGGTGGTCTCATAGAGCTCGATCACCTTGAGGACAAAGTGGTCGGTGGCCTGGAGATCGAGCGACGCGCACGCCTTCTTGATGGCGCCCACAAGGGCCGTGTAGTCAGTGGCAGGCCGCTCGACGCCCGGGAAGAGGTCGCTGATGATACCCTCAAATAGGGGCAGGTCATGGGACAAAAACTTGGGTACATTGATGTCCCGGAGCCCGCGCAGGACCAGGTACTCCTCGTCGGCGTCAGGAAATTCGCCCTTGAGGTTGCCCGCTGCGGTGATTGTGCTTTTTACAGCACGCATTCCGTAGTCGTAGTGCTTTTGCGCCGACAGCTGCTCCGAGCACAGCGTGAAGGTGGCCACCATCTTCTTAGACAGGGGCTTGGCGTTGCGGTATCCGTAGGCGTATAGGGAGATCTCGGCAATGAGGGCGTAGTCGGGGACCATCATAGCACACGGACGGAAAAGCGCCTTGAGGTTGTCAGGGAGCTCGGATCGGCCGGCGTAACCCGGGTTCATAGTGATGAAGACGGCGCACGACGGGTCGAGGTTGAGCTCAGTGTCCTCAAAGACGAAGCGCTGCTCCTGGCGCTGGATGGCGCGCTGGATGGTGTCAATTTGCGTGGCGACAACCGACAAGACCTCAAGGTCGATACGGTTGAACTCGTCAAAGCACGCCCAGGACCCGGCCGAGGCGAGGCCTTTGAAGAACTTGCCAAGCTGGTGGTGGTCGAGGCCGTCGGAACAGTTGAAGACGAGGCACTTTTTGGCGAGGGCTTTGGCGAGGTCCTTGGTCGTCTCGGTCTTGCCTGTGCCGGCGGGGCCGGCGGGGGCACCGCCGAGGTTTTGGTGCATAGCGCTCATCAACGTCATGTAGCACCGGTCTGTGAGGGGCGTGATGACCAGCCGGGGCCCATTGCCAAGGTACTCGTAGCCGTAGGGCAGAGAGGCCTGCACCATGTCGACGGTCACGTCACCATCGGCTGCGTCTCCACCGGGCGGTGTGCGCCAGTAGTAGCGCAGCTGCGACGCCCACTCGAAGTCGCGGACGTCCTTGACCCCCGCCGACACGAGGCTTTCGACAACATCACGGGCATGCACGTCAATGGTGATGAGGGCGCCCAGCGTGATGCGCTGCAGCTTGGATAGCTTGCCGCGCACGAGATCAGTGAGGTCGAGGATCTCGGCACGCTCATGGTCGGCGTAGTCTTGCAGCTTGGATTCCTCGATGGCCGTCTCCACTGAGCGAGCCCAGAAGATGGAGCTCACCGCGAGGACGCACATGCCTGGCCACTCAAGAACCCACTGTTTGCGGTGGGTCGTCTCGTAACCCTGGATGGACTTGGACGTCTGGGCCCGGATGGACTCGAACATGCACCGCTCGACGTTGCCGAGCCACTGCTCGACGTTGCCGCGGGGGTGGGTCGGGACGGCGAGCTGGACACTCTCGCCCTCGCGCGACGTCATGCCGGTAATCTCGAGGTCGTCCTGGAAGATTAGGCGATCGATACCCTCGAAGCACTTGCTGAGGTGGTCCTGCACTGCGAGGGGGTTGCGAGTCTGCGACAGAATCTGCAGAATGTCGCCATCTGACAGGAAGAAGAATCGTGCAAAGGCCAGCCGCTTGGTCTCCAGGTAGTCACTGAGTCCCTTTTGAACGGTGTCGAGGTGCTTGTTGGCGTCGACGAACTGACCCAGTTGCGTCTTATTGGTGCACACGGTGAGCATGTGAGGTCTCGCCTTGGCCTCTGCTAGGGCGCGGCGCCACATCCGGTCGACCTGGGTGAACTTTTTCGCCTCGACCGGAAGCTGTTCCTGGATATCCTCGGACGCGAAGATAGGCTGCAGATACATCCACTGTCTCTGCAGCTGCATCCACTCGTCCACCATGTCCGACATCAGCCTGAGGCTCTTTTCCCAATCGGCGATCTCGGCCTCGAAGGGCGCCTTGTGCGGTGAGAAAGACATGGACTGGGTCATGACAAGGTGGTCGTCGAGCTGCTGAAGCACAACGTCCTCGACCTTCACGATGAAAGTGCCCGTCTCACCGTATTCCATGACATCGAGGTTGACCTTGTCCCACTCGCCCTTCATCTTGGCGAGAGCCTGTTCGATGGAGAACTCCTTGGCGGCGACGTCGGCGACGTTGACGAGGTCGTCGACGCTCTCGAGCAGCGGCGCTGCCTCGCCAAGGGTGAAGCTCGCGTCAGGGGCAAAGTCACGGCCGATGGACTTGCTGAAGGTCTGCCAGTGGCGATCTTTCATTCCCGGCTGCCGCAACGCGTAGATGAGGGGCACGAACCGCTTGAAGTCGTCAGCAAAGCCCTTTTTCTCCTCGGCGAGAGCGGCGATGTCGGGCAGGCCACGCTGCTGAAAGACGCGACCGCACTTGTAAAACACCTTAAACGCCTGTGTGACCTGCTGCTCGATCTTGTCGGGGACGAGCTCCTCCCACGACTCGTTCATCCAGTTGTTGTGCTGGGCCTGGAGCTCGCCGGCCGTGTGCCAGAACTGATAAAAGGGGTCAAAGGAGTCAAAAAGCTTGCGGACGGAGCTGTAGTCGCTGGTAGCGCTGCCAAAGAGCAGTGCCTCGCGCGAAGAGAATAGCTGAGCGTCGAGGAGGGCCTGGGTGAGTTGCTTGTGGATTTTGGTCACCTCGCGGTCCATCTCAATGAGCTGGGCGCGGTCCGACTTGCTTGCAAGGGCAGCGACCTTGCCCTCGAGTTCGTCCATCTGGACGGCAAAGTCGCGCTGGGCTCCCCGCATCTCGTCCCGGAACTTAGACTCGTCATCCTCGAGGGTCAGGAGCGTCTCCTTGGCCGTGGCGGCGAGGCGACGGGGCCAGTTGAGGGCCTGATAGTGGACGCGGGCATCCTCGTCCCGGACCCGGTGCATCATCGTCTCGACCTCAGCGTACCACTCTTCCGACTGCTCCATCGCTTGAGTCAACTCAGCGATCTTGATGGGCATGTCCTGGATGAAGCGCCTCATCTTGTCGACGTCCTCAACGCTCGTCGTGGCCACGCGGAGCTGCCGGAAGATGGCCTCGAAGCCCTTGGTGGCCTCGAGCATCATTCGACGGGGCACGGTTGCGACAAGCTCCTTGAGCCCCGCGACGAGCTTTTGCTTCCTCAGCACCACGGCATCGCGTGAGGGCTTCGTGAGGATCTTGCAGATGCCGACGCCCACGAGGATGGAGAGCTCCTCCTGGGCCGCGCGTAGCTCGACCTGGGACCGATCGATCTCCTCACGGCACACCTCAAGTCCGAAGCCCTCGGTGGTCTCGATCGTATGGATGCGCTTGTCGACGTCAAGCTCCACAGTGGGCACGTAGCGCTCCCACGTGCCCAAGTACGCCCGCACAGGCACCAGCGCCTTCTCCAGCGCCTCCACGAGACGCACACGGAGGGCGCGGATGTGGGGCTCGCCGGGAGACGGCACAGCCAGCAGGCCCTGGGACGCCCAGAACATCTTGTCCATGATCTGCTGCTCGATTTGCGGAATGCCCGACACGGACGATGCGGCGCGATCGAAGATGCCTAGGAAGGTGGGCAAGATGCGCGCCACATCGGGCTCGCAGGCAAAGTCCCAGCCCCCGGGGCGCTCGGCAGCCGTGGCGGGCCGCTGCCGGGGCTCGAGGTCAACCGACACAAGGGCGTGGCGGGCCCCGCGCGGCGTGGCGTCGGGCCAGGCCACCGCCGCATCGCCTGCCGACTTGATAATCACCTCGGCCGAGCAAGCCAGCTCCACCGCCTCGACGAAGCCTGACAGGCTCTCCTCCACCAAAGTCCGTAGCGTGTCCTGCATCAGCACCCGCACAAGCGTCTGGAACTTCTTGAGCTTGGAGAACTCGTACGTGTCCCGATTCGACTCCTCGAGATGGAACCAGCCCTTGCCGACGCCCCGAAAGGTGGCGCGGACGACATTTTTGATCTTGGTTGTCCACGACTCCTGGAGGTAGCTCACAACGCGACCGCACTCTTGGTCCTGGGCCTGCTGGAGCTCATCGAGTCGCGCCGTCTTGCCAAGGGCTGAGAGGTTGAAGAGGCCCATGCGTAGGACGGCCGAGTTCTCGCGGCGAATCTCCGACAGGGCCTTGAGGACCTCGTCGCTTGTAAGTAGCGTGTGAAAGCAAAACTCCGAAAAACGGTCACCAAAGTCGTATCGCGGTACGGGGACACATCCGCGCGCAGGCGCGGCCCAGGACTCCGCGCGACCCGCGGGCGGGACGGGGAGGGGGACTACGAGGCGCGTGTCGATGGCACGGGACTTGGACCGGCCAGCAGACGATGAGGACGCGCCACTGCCGGCATCGGCGGCCCCAGGACCACCGTCCCCCGACCAGACGCGCTCGAGCACCATCCGGTTTACCGCCGTCCGGTAGTCGGTCTCGACCTCCTCCAGCAGGCCCTGGCGGAACGAGTCTGTGACGCGGCTCTCGCGCCCGGCGTGGTAGCGCTCCGCGCTCGAGGCGAGGTCAAGGACACGGCGGAGGGCGTCGTCACCCATGCCGCCCACGTCGTCCGTGGGCATGCAGTCGGCAATGAGGCGAGCGAGGAGGCCGTCCTCGGTCGCGGCGCGCCATCGGAGGGCGTCGAGAACGCGGTCTCCGAAGATGGTGGGATTCTCAGCGTCGAAGCAGACGCCAAGGCGAGGGACAACCGTGGGCTCCTCAGACGAGCCGGGCGGACGGACGAGAAAGCGGGCGGGGCCGCCCTCCTGGGCAGGGGGCAAGTGGCCCATCACCTCGCACGGCTCGATCCGCGCGAAGCCTCCCTCCATCGTGACGCGCTGCGCAGGCGCGGGGGGGAGGTCAGAGCCCGAGGGAACCCACGCCGAGGGCTCGCGCGTCTCGCGAAGGGTGTCGTCGCAGTCAGCCAGCTCAAGGACCCGCGACCCGGCGCCCGCGCCCCCCGGCGCGTGGTGCAGCGCGGGAGCCGACGCGCCCCCGCGTCTCAGGTGGGCGGCTAGGTCGAGGGACTGGTAGAGCATTCTGCGCCGCTCGACCTGGACCCTTCGGGGCGGCTCACCGGGCCGGACAGCGAACGGAGCCACGACAGTGGGCAGCAGGTATGCGTGGTCCTCGCCGAGCGGGACAAGGTGCGAGTCATCCTCCTCCGTGCTGGGAGAGGCCTCGTCGTCGCTCCCCTTTCCTCGGAGAGGGGCGGGGCCGGCGACGTCATCGCCGACGGGCGGCAGCTGTGGGCGCAGGAAAACATTCGGCTGGGTCGGGGTGGTTCGAGGGTGGAGCGGGAGGGCTCGGCGCGACGGCATCGGCGCCGCAGTTCCAGCAAAAACGGGGAGAGACGGCGCGCAGCGGTGTGCGCAGTCCGAAAGCCCGCGGCGAGAGGCTTCGACGCCGTCGGCGCGCGTCCGTCGACGAGCGCGACGGCCAACCGGGGGTCGCACGCGGCTTGCCTCCTCCGGAAGCCGGGCCCTCGGCCTAGGGGCAATCTTTCCGCGCATCGCGGTGTCCTCTGGGTGGGCAAGGAGCGGGGGGGGCGTTTTAGAGCCGAGGTCATTTCGAGTCAGTCGAGGCTGTTCAGGCCGCTCTCCTCGTCGCCGCGTGCACCCTGCACGGAAGTCGAAAAGCAGGCCCACACTGGGATGAGCGAGGAACGCGGGGCGAGTGCGCGAAGCGCGCCGGGCTCGGACGGCCGAACCCTAGTCGCAACGCGTCCGCCTTAACCGTTCCACATGGTTTCCCGTTCCAATCGAATGCGGCGCCACGTAGACCGTGCTACAGTTCTGGAGTGGTGGGGCCCGGTGGCGTGTGAAACGAGCCCCGCGGCTGTGACTGGAACCGCGGCTGACCAACGCCCTCTCCCGTCCCGGAGTCCGCTGACGGCTGGCTCGTTCCGGTGCTCCGGGGCAGAGAGGCGCGGGCTGCGACTATCTGCGCGGTCCGCGTATCCGGAGCCGTCGTTTCCGCGCTTTTCCCGCCTCAAACCTCGCTGACGGCGTTGTCGGCCCCTTGGGACGGCCTCGTGCTTGTCGCAGGGACAGTCGCCCACCCCTCATTTGACCCCTCCTCCTCCTCCTCCTCATCTTCCTCCCCCCCCAACCTCGCAGGCCGCCGGCCCCGCGGGCCCTGGTCCCAGCGGCGGCATCGGCATCGGCCACATTGAGGTCCTGCTCAAGTCCCGCAAGACAACCCTTGCCCCCAACGTCCGCCCGCCTCCGCCCCGCGCCGGCCACAACGCCTTCTCCTTGCCCCGCGGCGCTGGTAAGCACAGCGTCGACCCGCGTGTGTGGATCATGGGAGGTGCAAACGGAGACACTTTCCTCAATGACATGTACTGCCTCCACACCGGGACCCTGAAGTGGACGCAAATCCACACCTACTTTCCGCCGAAGCCCCGCGCGTACGCGTCGGTGTCTGTTGTTGCGCCCGCCCCCGATCGCGTCGCTGTTGGCGAGGCGCCCATGCTCGTTCAGTTCGGCGGGTACAACCAAGGCGACTGCTTCTCCGACGTCAGCGTGCTGCTCGACTGGTCCCACTTTCGCCGCAGCGCCAACCAGCCCCAGAAGCTTTCAATGCCCGTCCATCTCATGCCCAAGACGCCTCCGCCTGGCGTAAAATCGGACGAGTGGGCCACGTCGGGCGTGCAGGGTGAGGTGCCCCTCGGGCTGTGCAACCATGCGGCACAGGTGTACGCGAGAACGGGACGCCATATCTTCATCTTTGGCGGCTGGAACAGCAACTTCATGGCAGACTTTTATGTCCTCCACACGGCCAACTGGAAGTGGGTACGCAAGACATGCGCCCCGGACCAGTCACAAGTCAGCAAAGGCAGGATAGACGGGCTAAATGGCCTGCCAGCGGCCCGGGCGAGCTGTGCGAGCTGCGTCGTGGGGAAGCATGGGCGCTACATGCTGATTCACGGCGGGCAGGACCAGTTCGGCCAGCGGGCCGACCTATGGGTGCTTGACCTCGCTGAGTACCAATGGATTCGCCTCCGCCCGTCCGGGTCGGCGCCATCGCCCCGGTCGGGGCACACGGCCACGACTATCTCGCACCAGGATGTTGTCGTGTTCTACGGCGGGTGGACGGGCGGGGCGATGAGCGAGGAGGTGCATGTCCTCAATGTCCGAGACAGGAACCCGCTACTGTGGCGGTGGGCCCCGCTCCGGATTTCTGGGGACCGGCTCAAAGGCGTCGCGGGTCACACGGCTACCCTCGTCGGGTCCCACATTGTCGTCTTCGGTGGGCTGTCCAAAGACGGCGTGCCCAGCGCGGACGTGCGGTCGATTCAAATCGGTGTGGGCAGGTACGACTTCGAGGCGTTCGACCTCGTCGACCTCGCTGCCTTGAGGGGCGAGGGCGCCGCGGCAGCCGCCGGTGGTGAGGGGGGCGAAGGGGAGAACGGGGTCGATGGTGGGCGGCGCTTGTTCTTGGGAGGGCAGGAGGGCACGCAGCAGCAGCGCCTGGCCGCCCTCGGCCTTGAGGAGCTCACCCTTGGAGATGGAGTGCGCGATGACGGGAGCGGCGCCCGCCCTAGTGAGCGGATCTCACGCGGGAGTGTCGGTAAAGACTTGAGCGGAGACGGCGACGACTCGGACGAGGCGGGGCAAAAGCACAAGGCGTCCAAACAGGCCTACAACGACAAGCTCAAGAAAGACGCCGATGCCCGGAGTGTCGCAGCGCGCGAGGCCGAGGCAGCGATGCTGCGCCGCAAGGTCATTGAGCGCGCAGTGGCGTCTGGAGCGACCTTTGCCGAGGCCGCGGCCATCGCCGACGGCACGGCAGATGACGCGCTGATGAAGCGCATCCAGGCCAACTCGCGCCGAATGCGCAAGGGGAAGCTCAAGGCACTGCCTCCGGCTCCGCCGGGCGAGCCCAAGATAGGGCCGTCCCCCGAGCTGACCGACGAGCTTGACGGAGGGCTCGCCGCGCGTCGCCTGGCCGCCAAGGTGAAGAAGAGCGGGCCCAAGCGAGGCCAGGACCCGCTCGACTGGATCATTGAGTCATCCGAGAACAAGGGGCCTGAGACGGATGCCACCCAGGCGGCCAAGGCGGCTCCGCTTTCGCTGGCCGATGCCGAGCTCGAACGGGCCCGGGCCGAGCTAGGCCAGGACACTGGCATGGCAGAGCGCGGTCCTCCCGGGGGTAGGCCCCAGCGCCGGGCCTACGTGCTTGACAGCGGCGCTGGTGATGACTCGTCCGAGCCGGCGTGGTGGGCAGACGACCCCGAGCTCCGAAGCGTCATTGAGACGGCTACAGTGCGCGGCGCTCAGGCGTGGGCCGGGGCCCGTGGGCGCCTCGCCGCCCTCGGCCGCGGGGACACCACCGGCGGGGCGAACGAGGGCGCGGGCGAGTCGGTCGAGCGCGCTGCCCGGCTCCTCCAGGCGGCATGGCGGGCCCGGCGCCGGCGGCAGCTCGTGCACACTATCCGGATGGTCATTCGCATCCAGGCTTGGCTGCGCGGCCGCAGAGTCCGGAAGGAGCTCGCGGAGCAAGGTATCGTGGTCAAGACGACCTATCTGGAAGCCGCAATTGCCATGACCCGGCGTGAGCGGCGCTATCGGATAGGTGAGCGGCTCAGGCGCGAGGGTCGGGTGGCGGCTGGTATGGTCGCGGCGGACCGGGCCCGGGCGATGGCGCAGGCATCGACTCAGGGGGGAGGCTTCGCGGTGATGCAGTCGCGGGGGTCCCTCTTGCGCCCGGCGGTCGGGACCAAGGGGCGCGACGCGAACACGGGTGCACGCCGGGTCAGCGCACTGGTGGCGGCGAAGACGCACGGGGCGGAAGGCGCTGCGCCGCCCCCGCCCCCACCTCCTCCGCCCCCTCTGCGGCGTTGAGCACCGAGTCGACGAGAAGAGGATTGTATGCTAATTTTCTCTTGGGTCCGTTGGGGGCGTGATTTGAATCCGTTCACGAAGCGCCGAGGCACCGACCTATCGCCACTCCCCGCCGCAATGTATCAGAGCTCTGAGCCAGGTGTGAGAGGGGCAAAGGGTCGCACGGGAGGCCTCTGCGCCTGCGCCCGGGAGACGAGTTGAGCCAAAGCCGCGGCCTGGCTTGCCGTGCGACGCTTGCTGGCGGGCAACGCCGGAGTGCGGCGATGGAGGTCAGCGGCGCCCCCCTCGAGAGGCGGGGGGGGGGCGCCGGCCCCCCTCGTCAGCGCGGCAGCGGCGGCGTCGGCCGCCAGGCGTGCCGTCCCGCCCAACGGCCCCCCTGGCGGCGCCGGCGCCGGCAACGGCCGGCCAGGTGCCGTCCGCGGCCTCGTCTGCCCGGCCTCACGCGCCAGCAGCGCCAACTCGTACCGCACAGCCTCCAGCTCGGCGTGGGTCTCATTGGATACCTCAATAAGGCGGCGATTCTCACTCGTCAGCCGTTCGATGTCACAGGCGAGACGTTGATGAACGACCCGGGACCGCTCGAGGGCGAGGCGGGCGGCAGCGCACTCGTCGCTCGTCCTCCGGCACCGCATCACGGTGGCCGCGTGAGCGGATGCTGAGGCCGAGGGAGAGGGGACATTGGCATCGGCATCGTCGGCGCCCTCACATGCGGCGATGTCGTCAACATCTGCGGCGTCGCCGTCTGCGACATCCACAGTGAGAAGGGCCTCCATTTCGACCCTCATGGCCGTCACGGCGGCGCGCAGTCGCGCGTTCTCGACCTTCAGCGCAGCGACATCGGCGGTCGCAGGAGACGTGCCATCGCCTTCGCCACCGTCGTCGTCATCGTGGCCATCACAGTCAACGTCTTCTGCGTCCCGCCGCTGGCCGCAGCCGTCGCCGCCACCTGGTCCTGGCCAACTCGCCGTCAAGACGGCGGCAGCTGAGGCGCGGCCCATGGGCGTGTTAATGAGCTGTGAAGGGATCTCGTCCGGCGGCAGGGGCGACGGGAGAGAGGGGAGGCTGCCCCATGGCGACGCCCCTGCCGTCGCCACGGCGTCGTTGCCGTCGCCGTCGTCACCATGCGTCCCGCCCGGGGTCCCTGAGGGCGGCGACGGCGCATCGAGGCGGGGAGGATGACGGATGGCCGAGGCCGACGAGGCGGCAGCGGCGGCGGCGGCAGCGTCCCGGGCGGCTGCAGCCTCCAAGAGCGCGGCCTCTGCGGCTGTCTCGGCCGCCCGCCTCGCCTCGACCTCGCGCGCCGCATCGGCCTCGGCCGCCCGCACCGCGTCCAGCGCCGCTTCCCGCCGGATCCCCGCCTCGACCCCGCGCCGCTCCGACTCGCGCAGCTGGTCCAGGGCAGTCGCGAGCTCGGAGCGGACCCGACGTGACTCCTCTTCCCTCTCCTTCAGTTCGGACGCCAGGCGCTCAGCCCGGTCAGTCGCCGCCTCGGCTTCGCGTAACGCCGCCCACGTCCTCTGTTCTTCGTCGCGGGATCGCGCTTGCAGCGCATCGAATCGGTCGCGCGCGGTGTCCTCAGCACGCGAGGCGGCGCGACGGACTTCGTCGGCCTCGTCCCGTGCAGTTGATGCAATGTCGTCGGCCCGCGCCCGGGCGGCGTCAGCGTCGGCGCGGGCAGCATCGGCTGCTGCCTCGGCCGCCGCCACACGCGCCGCGGCCCGCTCCTCCACCTCACGTACGCCCTTGGTGTGCCGGTCCCGCTCCGCCGCGGCCGCCTCCTCCATGCCCGCCAGGCGCCCCTCGGCCGCCCCCGCCCGCCGGTCGAGCGCCGCAAGATCACCCCTCAGTCTCGCTGCCGCGGACGACGCTGCCCGCGCCTGGTCCTCTGCCGTGGCTCTCGCCTTCTCGGCGGCGTCGCGCGCGGCCCGCTCTCGCTCTCGCTCGGCCAAGTCCACATTGGCGCGCGCCTCAGCAGCCTCGGCCCGGGCCTCAGCCGCCGCCGCCCGCATCGACAGATCGCGCTCGGCTTCGCGCGACGCCTCGAGGGCCGCCCGCGCTGCAGCCGCTTCGGCTGCCGCCACCTTGCCGGCCTCGCGCGCCAGTCGCTCGGCCTCGGCAGCGGCGTGGCGCGCCGCGCTCGCCTCGGCCCGCGCCTCCTCTCTCCCCTGCGCTGCGTCGGCCTGCGCCCGCCGCGCCGCCCGTGCCTCAGCATCGGCTTTGCTCGCCCGCGCCGCCGCCGCCGCGCGCTCCTCCTCCCGGCCTCGCGATGCCGCCCGCAGCGCCATCTGCGCCTCGGCCACGCTCACCCGCGCCTCCTGCAGTAATCGCTGCGCGGCTCTCTCGGCCTCACGCGCCCGCGCCGCCTCTGCTTCGGCGCGCGCCGCGTCGGCGTCGCGAGACGCGATGACGGTCAAATTGTGATCGAAATCGCCCTTGAGGCGCGCAAGGGCGCCACGGAGGTGCGTCACTTCGGCGCGACTCGCGTCGGCGGCGTCGCGAAGGCGCCGCTCGCGGGCGTCGCGGGCACGGCGGGCAGCGGCCTCAAGTCGCGCTGGGTTGGATGAGGCCGTGTCGGACCGGGCTCCCTCGTCACCGGAAGAGACATCTTCCGGGTCGGCGCGGCGACTAATACGCTGAAAAAATGCGCGGTGTAATGGAGTAGCGGATCGGGAAGCGCGTCGGAGCGACTGGAGGCGTGCAGCGAGCAGTGTTTGAGAGAACGGACGCAGCGCGGCTCGCACGCGGGCACTGTGCGCTCGCCCGTCTTCCCCGGTCCGCCGCGGCGTCCCCTGCGGGAGGCCCAGCCATGGCGTCGCCAAGCTGATTTGAGGGGGCGCCGCGTGGGGTCTTGAGCGCCCCCCCGCTCGTTTGAGCTCGCTCGCCCGCTTCACTGCCTGTTTCGCGTGGGCGTCGGCGCCGTCGTTGGCCCTGGGGCGCCCTTTCCCGCCGCTGTCTCCAGCCACCCGATGCCGCGGCACGGACGGTCCGAGAAGTGCGACGAACCGAGCCGCCGAGCCAAAGGATGGAGAGCCAGCTCGGGGGGGGCGAAGGCCCCGAGGGCGCGGCGCCCGGCGGCGGCCTGAACCTACCCGAGGGGGAAACGAGCATCATTCCCAGCGGGGAGGTGCTGCGGGCGAGACGAGAGAGTGGAGCCGCGGCGCCCGTTGTTGCCGCTGCCGGCCACGGCGCGGCTGGAGCAGCCATCTCGTCTCGTTCGGACGTCTAGCCCACCCCTTCCCGCCTCCCACCCTACCCTCGATAGGTTCGTGAGGTCTGGGACCACAACCTGGAGGCGGAGTTCGAGATAATTCGGCGAGCCGAGGCCGAACGCGTCGGCGCCGCCCGGCGCACCCGGCATTTGGACCCTTTCCGCCCGAAATGGACACGGCTCGCCATCCCTCTCGTGTCTCGACCTCGCTCGAACCCTTCAGCAGGCCATCTCGCCCCGAAACGTCTCCTCAATCGCCCCACCTAGCTCCTCCTCGCCACCCAAACGCCCACCCCCTCGCCCCCTGCGCACATTCTCGCCCTCGCAGCAACATCGTCGACGCCCACCCCTTTGTCGCGATGGACACCGAGTTCCCCGGCATCGTGGTCCGCGGTCTCGGCAACTTCGCGACAAGCGGCGCGTTTCACTACGCCACCCTCCGGCAGAACGTCAACCTGCTCAAGCTCATCCAGGCGAGTTGGTCTCCTTCCCATCTCCCCTCTTCTCACTCTCTTTCTCTCCCCCACCCCCACCCACCCCCCCACCCTTCTTCACAGCTCGGACTGACCTTCCTCGACGCCCGCGGCAACCTCCCCCTCCACCGCGGAGAGCGCACCGTGTGGCAGTTCAATTTCCGAGAATTCCGGCTGCACTCCGACGTCTACGCGCACGAGTCCATCGACCTGCTCCAGCAGTCGGGCATCGACTTCGGCGTCATGACCCGCGGCGGATGCTGTGTTCGCCGGTTCGCTGAGTTGCTCATCACCTCCGGCGTCGTCCTCAATGAGAGAGTGTCCTGGCTGACCTTCCACAGCGGGTACGACTTTGGCTATCTTGTTAAGGTGCTGACTGGAGGCGACCTGCCGCCGGACGAGGACGCCTTCTTCCGGTTGTTGTCGGCCTTGTTCCCCCGCGTGTACGACATCAAGTATTTGATGAAGTTTCGGGACGCTTTGCACGGCGGATTGTCGAGAATGGCCGAAATCCTGGGCGTTGAGCGCATTGGGCCGCAGCACCAGGCGGGGTCGGACTCTCTGCTCACTGGCTACGTCTTCTTGAAGCTCCTGACGACGCACTTCCGGGGACTGGAGGACGTGGAACGGCATGCAGGGGTGCTGTTTGGACTAGGGAGCGACGGAGGGAATGAACACGAGGGAGGGTGACGTGTGGTGTCGTTGTTTTGGGGTGGAATGGTGTCTGTGGCGTTTGCTGGATTTTTTTTTGAGCGGCCCAGATGGGTGTTTGTTGCGACGGGGTCGTCGTGCGCTCGGGATCTTTGCGCGCGCGTGTCGGGCTCGTGTTGAACAAAAAAACGCAACTCGTGTCCGCCCTTTCCTCCCCCCGCGTCACGCTACAGCTCCGTTGTCGTGACACTCTTGGCGAGGTTCCGTGGCCGATCGACGTCATGCCCCCGACGCACGGCGAGGTGATAGGCAAGGAGCTGAAGAGGCACCACGTTGACCACGGGCTGCAAGCAGTCGACCGTGTGCGGAACTGCCACGATCTTGGCCCCCGGCCCGGCGGACTGCACAGCCTCGTCGTCGCCCTCATTGCAAAGCACGATCAACGATGCTCCCCGCGCATGGAGCTGCTGGAGCACCTGCATCATCTTGCCGTGGGTCCGGTCGCGCGTGCAGATGACAATGAGCGGCAGGGCCTCGTCCACCAGGGCCAGCGGACCGTGTTTCATCTCTCCAGCCAGCAGACCCTCGGAATGCACGTAGCAGCACTCTTTGATCTTAAGCGCGGCCTCGAGCGCGGTGGCGTAGTTCTGACCGCGACCAAAAATGAGGATGGACTTGGCGTCTTGGAGGCGCTCTGCGACATCGCGCATAATGGCATCGAGGGCGAGGGCTTCACGGACCTTTCCGGGGAGGTCGTGGAGAGCCTGGACGATGCCTCGGAGAGCTGGGCGGCGGCGGCGCGAGTCGCCGGCGAGCATCAGTGCGAGCATGGTTATGCAGACGATCTGGGAGGTGTAGGCCTTGGTGGAGGCGACTCCGATCTCGGCCCCGGCGTTAATGTGGACGCCACACACGGTGTCGCGCGCGATGGCGGACCCGACGGTGTTGGTTACACCAACACAGACAGCGCCCTTGGCGCGGGCGAAGGCGAGGGCGCCGAGCGTGTCCGCTGTCTCGCCCGACTGGGAGACGAAGACGCACACGTCGTCCCGAAAGATGGGAGACAAGCGGTCCTGCAGGTCGGACGCCAGCTCCATCGACACGGGAAGGCCCGTAAGCTCCTCGAAAAGCTGCCGGCATGCGACGCACGCATGGAAGGACGTGCCGCAAGCGATAAAGATTATTCGACGACCGCGGCTGATGGCCTCGCGCCAGTCGTATAGGCCACCCAGGCGCACGAGATCGTCAGGCGAGGGCCCCGAGATCGCCGGAAGGTCGTCCATTCTCATGCGGCTGCCCGAGAACCCGACAGATACCGTCAGATCGTTGGGGAGGGGGCAGCCAGCCGACTCTGCCTGGATGCGGTCGGCGGGCATGAGGCGGCCACGCATCGACTGCAGCAACGATTCGGGCTGCTCGTGGATCTCCTTGAGCATATAGTGGTCGAATCCACCCTTCATAATCTCGTCGACCTCCATCTCGAGCAGCGTGGTCACGCGCGATACGGGTGAGAGCCCGCGGTCGGCAGCGTCCACGTGGGCGGCGGCATCGCGGCGCCTCAGGTTCCGGGCAACGCTCCGGATCGTCTGGGTGCGGACGGTGTCGCCGACGCAGTGAACGATATCCCCGTCCTGGAGGACAACCACGTTCTTGGTGTGCTCTACGATGGCAGCGGCGTCGGACGCAAAAACGAGCTCGAGCGCCTCGCCCTCGCGTGCCGCGTGAGACCCGAGATCGATGAGGGCCGGCGGGGCAGGCGCGGGGGGCAAGGCCTCGCCTCTGCCCCCCTCCCGGAGGCTGGCCGATCTCCCCGACGTCTTCTTCTCCAGGGACGCGCCGCGCGGCCCAGAGATGATACCCATGATCATCGGCGAGCCCCGCTTGGTAGCTACGAGCTCTCCTGGGTGCGTTGTGGGCGCTGTGACGAGGAGCGCAAATGCGCCGTCGAGTTGCCCCGCCACCTCGGCGACGATATCGGACAAGGTGGGCGGCGGCGATCCGGGGTTCTCCGAAAGGCACCGGTCCAGCACCGTCTGCAGCAGGGCGGGGACGACCTCAGTGTCCGTCTCTGTGCGCAAGACCACGCCACGCTTGACCAGGGCATCGCGCAGGGCGAGAAAGTTCGTGACAATGCCGTTGTGCACGACGACGAAACCCACGGGGCGGGGGGAGGCGGAAGCGGCATGGCCAGCGGCGTTTTCGCCCAGGGGGATGACGCCCCGGGCGTCGATAGGAGGGCCGTTGGAAACGTGTGGGTGCGCATTGACGGGCGAGGGGGGGCCGTGGGTGGCCCAGCGGGTGTGTGCAATGCCCACGTGACCGCAGCGGGAGCTTTGGGGGTCGATCGCGACCTGGAGGGGTTGGGTGGGGGTGTGCGTAGGGCGGCGGCACATCGGCGGCGAGGCGGTTTGCGGCGTCGGTCACCGCCGCAGTGCAACGATGGGTCGAGGTCGACTTTTTCCGAGGCCAATCGAGACCCTTGCGTAGCCTTTGATCGCCTTTTCCCCCATACATCAACCGCATCTCGCCTGGGCCCTCACATTGGCTGGCATGGCGGCCGCGACGGCGGACACAAGGTTGGAGACCCTCCCCGAGCACTTGACGATCCCCACGTCCTCCAGCGCGAGGCCTGCACTATCGTATCCGCGATACTCGAGTCGGGCAAGTCCTTGAAGGAGGGCGTCGGCCATCCAGCCGCGCGTGGAGCGGTCACCCACGACAGAGCCACTCTGCCAAACCCCGAAAATTCCGCACATTGCGCGCCCCTCGCCCTGTCACGGACGGCGAGGGGCGGGGGGAGGCGGGGGGGGGGAGTGGGGGTTTGAAGAGCGCGAGGGGCACAACTAACCAAGACGGCCTCGCGACCCATGACATGGTTGTTCAGTTTTTTATAGGCAATCACCACGCCCCCGTCACGAGCACCTCCGCCCCAAGAGCGCCCGCAACATCGCGAAGACGCATGCGGTGCGCGGCTCGGAGCCGAGCCAGGGCGCGGTTCTCAACGGTGACGAGCGCGGCGAGACCACGGGCAGCCTCAGCCGGGTCGAGCGACGTGCGGGGCCAATGCCGTCCCGGTCCTTGGGGATCCGGGTCCGTAGGCGGGGATGGCCCCCCCGCGGGTCGCAGGGCCGGAGGGGGGGGTGAAGGCGCCGGCGTCACCGCGACGGAGAGGTCAGCGGCCTCGGCCGCTGCAAGGGCCACCGCGAGCTCGGGGTCGGCGGTGGTGGGCCACGGCGGCAGGGCCGTCGCCCCCACTGTCGCCCCCCCGTTCCCGCCCCCACCAGCGGTCCGGAGCGCCCCGAGGGCGGCCAGATCGGCCCGCGACAGCGCCGTCGTGCCCCGCGGGTCGGCGGCCGGGGGCACCGGGCTGCCGATTTGCCAGCGTGGGGGCGCCCGCCGCGTCGCCTCAACAGCCTCAGCCGCCGCAGCCCGGGCCGTGGCGCGGGCCTCGACTACCCCGCCCCACCCCCGGCCCCGCCCAGGGACCGCACCGGCCTCGGCCTCGGCCGCGGCCCGCCGCGCTAGGGCTGCGTCCAAGGCAGCGGTATCGCACACCTCCCCGCCCAGGCCTGGGGCGGCCACAAGAGCCCCGGCGGCTGCCTGAACCTCGGCTGGTGCCGCCGCGTCAGTCGCCGCCGCCGCCGCCCACCGAAAGAAAACTGTCGCAGCGCGCGCGGCCCGGGCTTCGGCCCACGCGACTCCCGTCGCGGCCGCGAGAGCGTCGGCGTGACGGCGGAGCGTCCCGGGGCGGAGGGCGAGGCAACGCTCATAGGGGGACACGGCCGTGAGGGGGTCCCGAGTGCCCCGGGGTCCAGGGACCGGTGCGGTTGCCCCGACGGCCGCGGCGGCGTCGGCCTCGAGGCGCCCGAGTGCCCGATAGATGCGGGCGATCCGCCCGAGCTCGAGCGCGGCCTGGGCGGCGAGGGCGTCCACCCTGCCCCCCCAGCCGAGGCCCGCCCGGAGCGCCCGGGCCCGCCGGCCCGAGTCTGACACATCCCGCGCCGCTGCGTCAGCCGCAGGGTCCACCACGCCCGGGTCCAGGGGCAACCATGGGTAGGGCGGCAAGACGATCTTCTTGGCATACTCGTAACCGCCGTCCCCGTCCCCGTCCCAGTCGCCCCCCACGAGCTTGGCCAGCTGCGCTGCATTGGCCTCGGCACGGCCCCACCGCTGAAAGACGTCAGCCGTGGCGCACAGCCACGCCAGAGCGACGAGAAGCTCCCTTGCGCCGCCGTAATCGCCTTCTCGGTCGGACAAGATCTGGATTCGGGGGTAGCCCCACGAGAGGAGGCAGGCGCGGACGAACGTGCGGCCAGCGGCGGGGAGGGCGGCGCCAGCGTCCAGGTCGTCTCGGGGGGTTTCGTCGCTCGCTGCCGCCGCCTCGGCGTCGAGGTCATGGCGGGCCCAGAAGCGGCGGAGACCATCGGGGCCCGCGGGGGGAAAGTGGGAGAGGCGCAGCGCGCAGAGGTCGTGGAGGGCACGCCAGAGGGATGACGCAGCGGGGTCGTCGGGCGCCCCGGCGTGGGCGCGCCTGCGAAAAAAAAAACGGAGAAATAAAGGAAGTTTGCATCGCCAACGGGGGATCGCGATAGCTAAAATCATCATATTTTCCCACGGGCGCAGTCTTGGCTCGCCGTAGCGCATCCGCGCTAAGCCATCGTACACCCAACGAACGCAGCGCTGTGACGGCCGCTGCAGCTGGACCTCCGTCGCTCGAGGAGGCTCCATGGTGATCCCTCGCTGGGCGTGAGGATTGGCGTCGCTTCATGCGATCGAGAGTCGTCGACTTGAGGTGCTAGCGGGGCCAGATGAGGGAGCACTCCGAGACGACTCACATTCGGCCGGCGCGGCGGGGGCCGCGCTCGAGGTCCTGTGCCGCTCCTCCGTTCCCCAAGCCCAAGAGAACCTGTCCCACGCGCCACCCAGAACCGTCGCTTTCGACCCGCGGAACGCGCCGAGCAGGCTGGCGGGATGGACGACCCCTCGACGTCGAGGCCTCGGCGCCAGCGCGCCGTGGTCAGCTACAACCAGGGAGACCTGGAGGGAAAGAACGTTGGCGCGGCCACGCCGGCTTGGGTGGTGAAGGCGAGCTGGCAAGGGCGTCGCGCGCCGCGGGAGAGGACTGGCGCCTACGCCGCAGCCCCGATGCAAAACGCCCCCTCGGCGCGTACTTCGGTAATAACTCGATCTTTTCCGGAAGATTTTGGATTAATAACATTAATAAGAGCTAGAAAGTTTCAAGAAAATCGATTGAGACGGATCCATGGAGCAGGTCGGCGTCGGCCGCGGCGGCGTCGCCTTCGTCCTCGCGCGCGTCCCCCGCGTCGTCCTTGGCGCCGGTTCACTCGAATTACGCTGTCCATTGAGAGAAATACGAACGAAAGAATATCGGAATTCACTCCTTGGTCCGCCTATATTCCAAAATAACGCCCGCGAGCGCCGCGAGCGCCCCGAGGCCCCCGGCCGACGTCGCCCTCCCGCGTCGACGCCCCGCGACGCGTCCCCGGCCCCAGACCGACCGACCCTCCGCTCCTCGGCCCTCTCGCCTCGCAGACGCGCGTCCACCGTCCCGACCACGACGACGAGAACGCCCCCCCAAAGGCTGCAAAGCCTCCCGCAGCCCGCTCCAAGCGACCTGCGTCCCCACCCCGCGGGGCGTCGGCAGCACCGCGCCAGAAGAAGACCAAGCCGACCGCGCCCAAGGCCGCCCCGAAGCCCCGCGCCGCGCCCGCCTCCAGAGTGGCGAGCACCGTGCGGTCCGTCTCGCCTTCCCCCGCTCCACCGTCCCCCTTGCCCCAGCCGGCACCGACCGCCCGCGCCGCCGTGCCCCCCCCCCGGGCCCGCGCCGCCCCTGCTCGGCCCCCGGCGCCCCGCGCCCGGTCCCCCCCCCCGCGGCGCCAGAGCCCCTCGCCCCCCCCACGTCACGCGGCCCCCGCCCCCGCCGCGGCCACCGACCCGCTTCCCCTGGCTGCCCACTCGACGAACCCCCCCACCCACCCCTCGACCGCCCCCCCCGCCGGGGGGGGCCCTGGAGGCGACAGGAGCGGGGCCTTCCTCGACCTCCTCGCCCAGCATGAGGACCTCGCTTCTCGGTATCGCGCCCTGGCGGCGGCCCGCATTGACGAGGTGGAGGGCCTGTGCGGACGCCAGGCGAGATCCCGGCATCCCCGCCCGCTGGCCCCGACCTCTCGGGCGGCTCCCCCAGGCGCCCGCCGACAGTCCCCTCCCCCACCTTCCTCCCCCACCTCAACCCCCCAGGCCGAGCTGGTCCGGCAGCACGGAAGGGCGGCGGGTCGACTCGCCGATCACTGGCGGCAAGAGGCCGAGCGGAGGGGGGCGAGCGGGGGTGAGGGGAAAGAGGGGAGGGACGGAGAGGGCCCGGGGGCGGCGGTGGCAAGGGAGAGGGAGCGGGCCCTGCGGGAAGAGAACGGGGTGCTGAGGCAGGGGGTGCTGCAGAGCGAGGCGAGAAACGCCGAGCTGGAGGCGCGGGCCGATGGGCTGGCGCGGCGGGTCGCGCGGGCAGAGGCGGCAGTGGAGGAGGCCGCAGGAGTGGCGCGGCGGGCAGTCGAGCGGACGGAGGAGGCGGCGCGCGAAGCGTCGTCGGCGCGGAGCCGGGCGCGCGAGGCCGAGGCCGAGGCTCTGCGGGCCCGGGCCGAGGCCGACGCCACGGGGCCCGTCGGCGCACTCGCCCTCCTTACGGGCCTCCGGGCCCGCCCCGCTCCGGCCACTGCCACAGAGCCCGCGGGCGTCCTCTTCTCGTCCGAGGCCGGCTCAGGGTTTTCATTTATCCTCCGCCCCGTCGCGGGCGGCCGCGTCTTCTACGCGCCCGACCGGCCCACTGCTGGTCCTGACGGTGTCGGACCCCCGCCCCCTCTCCCGACGGGCCTGCCCCCCTACCTTGGGGACAGCCTATCCTGCGACGCGGGGGCGGTGCCGTCCCTCCTCCTGCGGCTCCTGCCCCACCTGGGCGGAGGGAAGTAGCAGGGACGGCGACTCGGGTAGAACCTGCTGCGATCCTCTCGGGCTCTCCAACGCCCCCCCATCGTCCCCTCCCTTTCACTGGCCTAACCGAAGTCGCTCCGGCTCAGAGCAGCGTCGCAGTCCCCATCGCCGTCGTCGCTGACAAGGGTGGCCCCCGCGAGGAGGCATCCCGTGCAGCAGGCGGCGAGCTGGGCGCACTCGAATACAGCCTTGGGGGCGAACAGGCCCCAGACCATGAGGTGTCGTCGGTGCACGGCGCAGGTGACGACCGAGGCTAGGGCCAAGGCGCCCCGGCATGTCGCCAGGGCAGCGAGCCCCCTGAGGGACGCGTCGGCGTCACGCTGGCCGCGTCCCCCCCCAAAGAGCCCCCCCGCCAGGAGTGGCGCCCAGAGGCAGTGGCCCAGAGTCTCAAGCGCCAACAGCGGCGCGTGGGTGGCGAAACTGTACCGGGGAAAGGCGGCGTATCCCGCCATCAGGTGCAGAGCAGGCACCTCGCACCGGTGGCCCGTGGCGAAGAAGGCCGCAGCGGAGACTTCGGCTGCAGCGACAGCGATGAGGGTGTTCGCGTGTTCATCTCGGTCCTGGTGTCGCCGGGAGCCGCGCGCGAAGCCGGCGAGGAGGACGAGGGCGACGACGGGCAACGCGGCGGAGGCGGTGCGGTCCAAGGGGGTCGCAACGACGACGGCTGGGATGGCGGCGGCGGCGAGGAGGGGGCCGGCGACGCGGCGGTGACGAGGCGATGCGGCGACAGCGACCACGGCGGCGGCGGCCGCCAGAGCGGCGCCGAAAGCGAAACGAGAGGCGGCGGGGTGGGCACTCCCGGCCCCCGGGTCGTCCGCGAGGAGGGCAGCGGCGGCGGCGGCGGCCGAGGCCGTTGCCGACAGGGCGGCTGATGCTGCAGCCGCGACGTCGTCCGCGCCAACCGCCGCGCCCTCCCCCACCCACCGTGGGGGCCGCATCTCAGCGGCCAGCGAGAGTACCGCTGCAACCGCCGCCGGGGCGGCCGCCGCCCAGAAGGCACGGGCCACCAGTGACGCCCCCGCATCAAACGCGGCCGATGCAGCAGCTGAGGTCTCTCCATCTGAGGCAAGTGAGGCTGCCGCAGTCATACGGCGCACGAGGGCGGAGCACGCCCATGGCCGGCTCCACTCGGGTCCTGGCGGGGCTCCACGGCGGTTGGCAAAAGGATTCCACTCGCTCGGCTCCCATACGCGCCCGAGGCGAATAGCAAGACCGACAGCGGCAACCGCGAGGGCCAGGGCAGACCACGGCGGAGTGCTGGTGCCGCCGTTTCCGCGTTTGACTCCACCGTCACCTCCGCCGCGCCTGGCAAGCAGCGTCCTCGCGGCGGCGTCGCGGCCGACGAGAGAGAGGGCAAGGGGAGCGAGGGCAGCTGTCACGGGTCCCTCCTCCAGCACAAAGGAATTCGACACGAAGGAGGCTGCGTGGGCTCCGACGAGGAGGACGGGTGCCGTCGCCGAAATGACATCGACGACAACGTCAACGTCGGTGGCGTCGGCACCCGTCCCTGCGCCGACCCTCGCCCCCGCAGCGAGGGCAGACACGGCCGTGGCCGCCGCAACAAGGGCGACGCCCAGCGCCATGCGCGTCGGTTTAAATTCGGACCACTCCTGCCGCGCCAGCGCGGCGGCGTCGTCGAGAAGCGCCTCGAGCGCCGCAGGGTCGATGTCATCGCCCCCCAGGGCGGCGAGGCGCCGCCTGAGGGCTGGGACGGCATCCGGGGGACCCAGGGGGCCACCCAGATTGCCCAACGTTTCCATATACGCAACGACGCCTTCAGCGCTCGACTCGAGCGCAGCGACGAGGTAGGCCGTCGATTCCCTGGTGTGGAGGCGTGGGAGGGAGGGGGGGGGTGGTGGGGGGGAGGCGGGGCGAGGGGGGGCAATGAGGGCGGACACCGGGGCGTTGAGTGGTGCAGCTGCCCCCCACGTCGCTCGCCCCGGACCGAGTTCGAGGTCCCGACGACTCGTCGCCACGTCAAGCAGTGAGCGCCGCACCCCACCAACCGTCCCCAGTGGCGCCGGCACGCCCAGCGCCGAGGCTAGCGTCGGCGCGAGGTCGATCTGGGAGAAGGAGGCAGGCAGCGTTGCAGTGGCCGGCGCGACGGCTGACGTGGATGCGATCGCTGGGTCGGCCGCGGCCGCGGCCGCGTCAGCCATCGCCCGCGCGGCGCCCGGGTGGTAGACCCACAAGAAGGAATCCGTCTCCTCCCGGCTCTCCCCTCCGTGGTCGCCCCCCTCGGTCATGCCGTGGTCCCCCATAACCACCACGAGCGTGTCACGGTGGAACCCCCCAGGACCGGCCTCCGCCTCAACACCCTTGATCAGCGCCTCGATCCGCGCGTCTGTCTGATCCAGCTTGCTCAACATCGCAGGTGAGTCGACGCGACCGACGTGCCCGGCGTGGTCGACCCCGAGAAAGTGACCCACAGCGAGGCCCCAGGCGGGGCCGCCGTTGTCGAGGGAAGCGGAGGCGCCCTCGGGCCCTCGGATCAGCCCCGGCAGCAGCCGCATCACGCCGTCGTCCACAGAGTCCAGATCGGCAACGTCAAACGAGGGCATTGGTCGCGCGCACCCTCCCAGAGCGTCGCAAGCCGGCGACGCGTCCCACGCGTCGGGGAAGAGGGCCGCCCAGACGTCGTCACCAACGAAGCGGCCTGGACGTCCGGCCCGCGCCAGGGCTGTCACAAGCGAGTCGCCTGGGGCGGGGCCAGCTGCGAGGCTGGAGCCAAGCTCGACGAACGCGGGGAGTCCCCCCGTGGCGAGGGCCTTGATGCGCTGGGCCGTGGTGGTGGGGGGATCGGCGACGAATCGAAAGGCGCGGGAGGCGCGGGGGTCAGGGCGGCCGACAGCGGCGCGGAGCCGGGCGAGGCGGCCGACGTGGGCACCCCGGGGGGGGGGGTTGTCGGAGTCGTCGGGGGAGCCGTCGGAAAAGACGAAATCGTAGCGCAGCGCGTCGATCACGAGAGCGACGACGCGGCGGATCGCGGGCGGGGGACAGGCTGTCGGCGGGGCACGGCGGGCGTCGGGGGCGGCGCCAGCTGAGGAGTCGTCGTCGTCGGGGCACGTGGCCACTCCGGGGACAGCGACGCGGGTCGACAGAAAGCCCGTGCCGAAGAGGGCCGCCCCGGCGAGATGCAGCGCGGTGGCGAAAGCCAGCAGGTATAGTCGACGGAGGGGCGCGCCGCGCGGCCGTCTTCGGGGCAGCGCCGTCGTCACCTGCGCCGTGGCCCCGTCGTTGCCGCTGTGGCCCCCTGCCCTGCGTCGCTGCGCTGCCACAAGGCGAGAGCGGGATCTAGCGCGAGCCGTCGTCATCGATTCCGAGGATATTTTTCTCCAAATATCCGTCATATACCTCCCCCCGGGGCTGAAAATGGGCCGAATGAGCCCGAGAGGGGGGCGATCGCACGAAGAGGCGGCCGAGCTAGACTCGAAGACGCTCACGACGACCTCAGGATTCATCAGGCGGAACCCACAGACGAGAAGATAAAAAGAAAACGCGAGGGAACAATATCCAAGGCCGAAAGACCACCACTCTGGCCAGGAGAGCACGCGGGAAAGCCTGGAGAGCCTTGGACGTGGCGTTTGGAGCGGTCATCGGGTCGAGGAGAAGCCGGAGGACCGGATGGCGGACGAAATCGACGTTGACGGGGCGGGTCACTGAGATAATATCGCGTGGGACGATGTTGGACGTTTCTGTCGTGCCGCTTCAACCCGCGAGGGCCCGGCCCATTCAAGCGACGCGGCTGGCGCTGTCGACCTTGAGCCCCTCCTACCTCATCCCCCCTCCCCCGACCGCAGCTGGAGGCCGAGATCGCCGCCGCTCGGGAACGCTTCGACGAGTGGGTCGGATCAAGCGTGCGCGCCGCCACCGACCTCGAGCAGCGTTTCGCCGCAGCGGCCCGTGAGGCCCGCGCGGCTGCCTCGGCGCTTGAGGCCCGCCGCTTGGAGCTGGCCGCGAGAGCCACTCGCCTCGCCGCTGAGCTCGAGAAGGACAAGGCCGACCGTGAGGCTGTGGCGCGCGAGCTCGAGGCGTTGCGGATGGAAGAGTCGGCGATCCCTGCGCGTGTCGCCGAGCTGACGCGTCTGGCGGCAGAGGAGGAGGCCCGCGCCGATCGCGAGGGCAGAGCTGCTGACGCCGCGTCGGCTGGGGCCCGGTCGCAGCTGGATCAGCTCCAGCGCCAGCTCGGCGCGCTGGAGGATGCCCTCGGCCTCTCCATCGAGCAGGTCCCCGAGCAGGGCCTCGTTCGCCTCCGCTTCGTCCGGCTCGACCCCGCCGACCCGGCCCGGCCATTCGTCTTCGGCCTTCGTACCGCCGCCGACGGGGCAGAGACCGGCACTTACGTCGTCGTCGATTGCAGCCCCGCGGTGCCCGAGCTTCCGACGGCCCTCGAGGAGCTCAACCGCCATCCCGACCAGTTTTTCGCGTTCGTGCGAACGATGCGACGGGCGTTTCGGCGGGGGCTGGGGCTGGGGTAGAGGCGACGGCGACGGGGCCGGGTGGCGGGTATGCAGGCACATTCAGAGCACATCTTCAACGCGTCAAGGATCTTGGCCCATTTCCTTGTCTGCTTCATTCCGCGGTGCGTCTCTCCTCTCAGTGCGTCCCCTGCGCCCCGATGGCGATGTCGAGTGAGTGCCCCCGGCGGGGAGGCTCGGGCACGGCGGCGGGCGCCGGCGGCGCGGGCGCCGTGCGTGTGGTGGGCCGCGAGGCGTTCTGGCTCCTGAGGATTTCATCGAAGACGGAGCCCGACCGTCCCTCGGTGACGTTGTCCGTCCAGCTGCCCTTGTGGCTCTTGCTCTGCCACGGCTCGCTCCAGTGGTTCTGCCCTCCCTCCAGGCCCGCTCTGGCCCCAACGGAGGGGGCCAGGCTGCTCTTCGCCAGGCTGTGGGGGACGGTGCCGTCTGCAGAGGGGCGGAGCGACTGGTCGGCCTTCTTGGCGTTGTCGTCTTCGTGGGGCTTGGCGTGGGTGAGCGGGTGCATCTTGCCGGCCGTGGCGAATGCTCCTCCTTCAACCTCGTCGACCGTGGCCTGCCACCCGAGGCTGAAGTCTGAGTAGCTGCCGCTGGGGCGGAGGGTTTTGTCGACGGTCGAGTCAGGCTTGAGGAGCTGGCGGAGCATGATGGCGGCTGGTGCTGGGGGTGCTTAGTCGTCTCTCTGTCTGTCTGTCTGAAAAGGGTGGCGAAGTTTGGGACAGGCGTTGGAGGTTGGAAGGGACCAAGAGTTGTGGCGTGGCGTGGGAAGGACTCGCTTGGGGCGCGCGCGCGATCGTCGAGATTCTTGCGAGTTGATTATACTAAGAGAGATGGGAATCTAATGGTTCGGGGCCGAAGCGGGATCGAACGAGGCAGGGGGGGGCACGATGACGAGGCGAGCGTCGGTTGCCCCGCCCGGATTCGGGGGCTCTCAGCATGCGTGCTGCACGAAGCGAAGGGCTGTTAATATCTCGCCTGGCTCGATTTGTCTAGGTGGAGCGGTGTTGAGGCTTGGGGCGAGCGTCGCGGGCCTCTGTCCTCAGGCCTGGAGGAGGGCGGCCGAGGATTTCGGCGTCGCGCTCGTCGCTCCACTGCCGCCCCTCCCCCACCTGGCAGAATGAGGACTGCGAGCGGCACTTCTCTCGCCGCTCGCCGACTTTCGGCGAACCCGCCCACCGCAGGCCTTCGCTTCGCTCTGTCCCGCTTTCCTACCAGGGCGAGCCCCAGATCAATGCCGGGAAGCAGTTGTATGGAAAATTTCAGCGTATCATTTGTTTAGAGGTCTATTGCTACGGATTATGAAGGAATAAGCCGCGCATGCCGCCCCGCGGTGGCGAGGGGGAGCTTGGCACTCCCTTGGGCGGCGGCCGACGCTTTTCTTTTGCTCTTTCGGTCTTCCCGGAGAGAGATTCCGCACTGCACTCGCGGATGAGCTCGTGATCACTCTCAGAAATGCATTGATCTCGCTCAAGTGTCGAAATCTATCGCTGTCGGTCGCGCCATGCGGCGCGAAGGCAGCTCCGCGGCCGCCAGGACGGCGGCCGAGCTCCAGCTTGCGTCACGCGAAGGGATCTTCGCGCCTTTCGGCCATTTTGAGGAAGAACAGAGAATCAGTCATTTATCCCAAACACCCAAATCCGCAGGCGATGGCCGCCGACGACGGCCCCGTTGCCGGCATGTCGGGCCTTGACGTGGGCAGTGCAGGCCCTAGTGGCAAGGGCGCTGCTGCCGCAGTCAACGGCGTCAACGGCAAGGACTCGGCGGTCGCCGTCGCTCCTGATACCAAGGTTAGCGACAAGGACGGCGAGGCACCCGAGGCCACCGATTTCGCCAACTACTTTTGCACCTACGCATACCTCTACCACCAAAAGGATATGCTCGAAGATCGCAAGAGAACGCTTGCCTACTACCAGGCGTGCGTCAACAACCGGGCCTGCTTTAAGGGGAAAACGGTGCTGGACGTGGGCACGGGCAGCGGCATTCTGGCCATCTTTGCAGCCAAGGCGGGGGCGCGCAAGGTGTATGCAGTGGAGGCGACTGATATGGCGAGCAAGGCCAAGAAACTGGTTGAAGCCAACGGGCTCATGGACGTGGTCGAGGTGATTCAGGGCACTATTGAGACCGTGCAGCTGCCGGAAAAAGTCGATTTGATCATATCCGAGTGGATGGGCTACTTTCTGCTGCGCGAGTCGATGCTCGATTCGGTGCTCGTCGCCCGTGATCGCTTCCTCAAGCCCGAAGGAGCAATGTACCCGAGCCACGCCGCAATCTACCTCGCTCCCATCTGGACGCACAACAAGCAGAACAACCGCCTCCGCGACTACCAGGGCGCAGTGGCGGGGTGGGAGGAGTTCGCCGAGGACGTCCAGAGAGATTATGGCGTCGATGTGACGTGCTTGACCGATGACTACGGCAAGGAGCAGCGTGACTACTTTCTGGGCACGGCTCAGTGGACGGACGTGCACCCAGAGCAGCTCATGGGGAGGCCGCACAGGTTCAAGTCCTACGACCTGAAAGTGCTGACTCTCGAGGAGCTGAGGGCGCCCTTGAAGGAGCGGCTTTCGCTTCGATTTGACTTGGACCGGACGGTCGAGGCCCTGTGCGGGTGGTTTGACGTCGACTTCCGGGGCAGCAAGGAGAACCCGGCCTACCTGGCGGTGAACCTGCCGACGGGGCCCGACGCGACTGGGGCTACCCACTGGGGTCAGCAGACCTTTTACTTGGGGAAGAAGACGATTCAGGCGCGGCAGGGGGATACATTCGAGGGCACCATTGAGGTGGTGCGTAGGACGGACAACCAGCGGCTCCTGGCGGTTCAGGTCGATGGCGAGGTTGTGGAGGGGCCTCGGGGGAGAGGAGGGTCGACGGGGCAGAAGTTCCAATGGCAGTGGAGCATCGAGTAGTCGTGGCGGGGTTAGGGGGGTGGGAGGGATCGAGGGATCGGCCTTGGCGGCACAGACGGCGACGCGTCTCTGACAATTGAAGCCACGAGCACGTCTTACTGGATCTTCCATCTACCAAGCCCCCCTCCCCACCAGTACGCCGACCAGGGCGCCGGCCATGGCCACGGCTGCCGACTGGATGACAGCGTCGAGCGCCTTGGTCCGCCCCACATCTGCGACGGACAGGGCGCCGAGGAGGTTGCCCGCCGTCCAAAGGACGCAGCTGATCCCAACCACAGCGACGGGCGCTGGCGTTGTCCCCGCGACGAGGCCCAGGACGGGCCCCGCAACGCCGATGGATCCGGCCGTTGCTGCCAGCAGGCCGGCAAGGGTCAGGGAGGCACCCTGTCCCACCAAATTTGGCAGGGTGATGAGGCCCGCGCGAGCGTCTCCCTCAGCGTCGGCAACGTCCATGACGATTTCGCGGGCAAAGGCAAGGAGGAACACCACGCCCGAAGCCGCGAGGGCGGTGGGCTGCATTGCCGCCGCCCAGCCGCCGAGGCTGACGCCCCCCAACAACACGGCAGCGGCCAACACGGCGGCCACGGTGCCGTTCTTCAGAACCACGAGGGGCTTACAAAAGGGAGTGTAGACCAACGTGAGGGCGACCGACGCCGTCACCAGGCCCTGAGCCGCCGGCTCACGGAGGCTCAGGCTAAGGGCGAGGACGGCGGCATAGAGGCCCGACGCGAGGGCCGCGATGCGGAGGTAGTTCAAGCGCTGGGCACCGTCTCTTCCTTCGGTCCCAGTCAGCGCCCTGCCCTTCTTGCCCGCGTCGACCCGCCCCGCCGCATCGAAGATGTCGTTGACCGCGCACGATGCGAAGGCGACGCCCGCGCTGCAGAGGGCGGCGACAAGAAATGGGGCCGACAAGAGCTGCGTGGGCTCAGCACCAGCAGCGAGAGCACCAGCAGCGACGAGGGAGATGGATGGCAGGTAGTTTCCGAGACGGAGGGCGGAAGCAATGACGGGGAGGTCGGCGACAAGTGCGGCAGGACAGACGAGCCGGGGCTGCTGGGGCACAGCCGCGGGGGAGAGGGAGGAGGGGGAGAAGGAGGAGTCGAAGGAGTCAAGGGAGATTCCCGCGACTTCGGCGGCAGCGAGGGAAAAGGAACGGGTCGAGACGGATATCGTGGGGCCAGGGCGGGGGGCGGAACCTCCAGACCGGCGGCGGCGTCCTCCTCCGAGTCCTGACAGGTCGTCTTCGATGCGGCCGGTAACGCGGGCCAACACAGCAGCACGGGGGGGCGGACAAAGCAGAAGGCATTTGCGCGGATTGGCGATGCGAAGAGGTTTGGCGTCGAGGATGCTGCGCACCTCGTGGGCCGCCGCGGCCCCCTCGGCACGGCGGTCGCCAAGGGTGGGTGATGTGCGCAGCGAGATGGCACGGGTACTTACATCCCCGCCCGAGCCCCGTCCGGAGGTACCCGCGGCGCCGCGCCGGGCCGCAACGCGCAGGGAGACGCCTCCGAGGTCGGACCGGAGGGAACCGCCAGACGACGGCGCTGACTGGTCCCGGGGCGACGAGGCAGCGGGGCCTGGACCCTTTTTGGTGGGTGATGGGTCGCCGCCCGGCCGGTCGAGCCGCGTCTCAACGTCGAGAAGGTCGTAGAAGCTGTCCAGAGGGCTCCCTGGGGGTAGGGCTTTGGGACCTGCGGGGGATGATGGGGAGTTTTGGCTTCGCGGTCGGTTGGCATCGGAAGTGTCGCTGAGGTGGGCAGTACCGTGTCATGGGCCGCGTCCGCGGTCTATGCGCAGAAATTCGCGACCGAGAGCGCGTACGGAACAAAAATGAGCTCAAAATCGGAAAATGAGAGCGAGAATGTGGCCGAGGCGGGCAGAGAAGCCGAATCCGAGCCCCGCGCGTCGGTGGACGAAAGAGAGACGGCAAGTTTTCGCGCCCCGCGCTGAGTTTCCACCCCATCTGGCTGGTATTAGCCGGATACAGCATAAATTTGCCGAAATGACCCACGCTGGGCCCTGAATCGCCTCTGATGACGAGGTGGGAGCTCGTCGTAGGCCGAAGCGGGCCGGGAGCCCCGCGACGCGCATGGCGCCCCGCGACGCTCTGGGCGGCCAGGTGAAAGCAGAAGATCCCTACCGACTGCATGATTGCGGACGCGGTGAGGTGGCGACGGCGCAGAGCTGGACCTCGGTCGCTGACTCGACTGTCGAGGCGACATTGGTGGTTGGCACGGTCCATCAATCATTTCGCCCCTTCCTCCCGTCCCCCTCTCCCACCCGCCTATGACGGGTCGTTGAGGCGCACCCATGCCCTGCCGTCCTCCTTGGTGTAGGCAACGCGGCCCACCCTCACGGCTTCCTTGATCGCCTGTTTGAACGCCTCGCGGGCGGTGGTTTCCCCCTCGGCGTCACGCAACTCGAGGGCACGCAGCAGATCGTTGGGACGCAGGGAACCCCGACGTTGGAGAGTCTCGATCATGCGCTCGATGATGTGCTCGATCTCGAGGTCGGCGGGGGAGACGCCGGGGGGGGCAGGCGCCACGGTGTTTTCCGTGTCCGCTTCTGCACGGGGGCGCCGGGATGCACGGGGCACGGCGGCGTCCTCCCCATCGTCGCCGTCGCCGTTGTCGCGGCCTCGCTTGCGCCCAGCCCCGTCCCGGTCTCCGCCCCCACCCCCCTTCCTCTGCCATCCCGGCCCGCCCTCGGCCTCCTCCCTCTCGTCGCTGTCTTCCCCTACACTCCGCGCCGTCTTGGCCTCCCCCCGCTCCCGTTCGGCATCCTCCTGCTCCTCCCGCTCCTCCCGCGCCAGCTGAGCTCGAATGTCTGCCGAGAGCTCCTCGTCCGAGTCGGCCACTCCCTTGCCCTCGAGGTCTCCGAACCCGCCCACATCAGCCCCCTCGGCCTTGCCCAGATCGACGTCGTCGTCCGAGGCCGCGTGCTCGTAGTCCCACCCGCCCTCTCCGTCGTCGGAATTGGCGTCTTTTCCCAACCTCCCGTCCACTTCCGGGGCGAAGCCACGGGTGGCATCGGCGGCGTCGGCAGCGACGGGGAGGCCGCCAACGACCGAGTCGGCATGTTGGACGGCAGTCGCCGATGAGGGAGCAGCACGCGGCGCGGGCGCAATGACGTGGCCGCCCGCGCCGCGCCCTGCTTCCATCTCAGCCCCTCGCCCTACTCCCATTCCACCCCCCAACCCGGCCCCCGTGTTGGCATCCAGAACCATCTTGTGAGTCGACGCGACAGGCAGGAGCGTGGCCCGCCCTGGCAACAGAGAGAAAGAGAGAGGGAGAGATTGAGAGTTTGAGAGGGAGAGATGGTTGGAGAGAGGGAGGGAGAGAGAGAAAGCTGGAAAGAGTGATACAGAGCTGGAGAGAGAGAGCTGGAGAGAGAGGGACTGCTCGCCTCCGAACTTTACCACGACGAACAAGCGCTGACTCTTCGGTAACTCGGCGCGGTGCCCGACGTAAGCGAGTCCCTCGGGATCGTAGAGGCGGATGACAACGGGGGCGGCAGCGTCCGTCTCTCCCGGGCCGGGCGGGGGCGCCCGTGCGGCGAGGGAGCGGGGGTGGGGCTTTTCAGGGAGTTCGACAGAGAAACGCCACCCGGAGTGGGGGTTCCATCCGAGATCTGTCTTCTTGCCGAACTCAGGGGGTCTGGGGGGAGGGGGGTCATGGAACTGCGGTCGACGATCGGCGGCGGGGCGGGCGGCAAGCGGCGGGCCGGAGAGACAAGGGACGATGAAGGTGTGTCCGCTGGGGGCTTCGGAGGACGTCTCATAGGATAACGCGGCAAGAACATAACGATCAGGACTCGCCTAGAGTCGCTGAAGTTCGCCAGGCGCGTGACATGACCCACGAGCGAGGAGGGAGGGGTGTAGAGCGTGCCAGTGGCCGTTTTTTCGCCGCCTCCGTCCTTCTTTGCGGCTGATCCCACCCTTCCGGGTAACCTGGTACCCCCCGTCATCGAAACTCGGCTTGAGGCTGAAAGCGGCGATTCAGGAGCTCCGTCCACGGCTCAAAACTCGACTGACCTCGGCAGCTCGGCTGTCCCCCAAAAAGGCGCCTTTGTCGCATTTAGGCCACCTTTCCGAGGTCGAGATAACGTGAAATGGCATCGCGGTTGAGCAGGCGAGAGGACGGGTCCCTCAGCCCCCGAGGGACGCGGTCGGCCTCCGTCATCCTTGAGGCGCCAGCCACGGACCACGAAGTGCTCGATGCCGCGCCTGGTCGCCACGACGTTCGCTCAAGCGGAGAAGACTACTTTCAGCGCACGGGGCTGTAGCTTCACGTTGAAGACGAATCCGGAACAACGCGAATCGACCCCTATCCCCAGCCACGCCGACCCCCACCACGCCACACCGACCTCCCATCCTCCCCCTCCTCAACAACCCGCAGCACGATGGCGCCCGTCGCCGGATCTCGCCCCGCGGTTCACTGTCGCGCCACCGGTGGCGTGCAGGTACCTCCCGCCTGGCCCGGCCGGTGCGCCGTCCCCGAGCCCGGCACCTACCCGCGGCTCGGCGCTGACGGCCCAAAGGTCTTCAGCCTCCTTGGCTCCACCGGCTCCATCGGCACCCAGACCCTCGACATCGCCCGCGAGCACCCCGACAAGTTCTCTGTCCAGGCAATCGCCGCCGGCGGCAACGTCGACCTCCTGGCTGAGCAGATCCGTGAGTTCCGTCCGAAGCTTGTTGGACTCCAAAACGCCGCTCGGGAGAAGGACCTCCGTGCCCTCCTGTCCGACATGAAGGTCGAGTGCCCCGAGATCGTCACGGGCGACGCCGGTAACGTGGCTGTGGCCACCTACAAGGACGCCTCGGCGGTGATCACGGGCATTGTGGGGTGCGCCGGCCTGGGGCCCACGGTGGCGGCAATAGAAGCGGGCAAGGACATTTGCCTCGCCAACAAGGAAACGCTCATCGCAGGAGGCCCCGCCATCCTGCCCCTCGCCGACAAGCACAAGGTGCGTATCCTCCCCGCCGACTCGGAGCACTCGGCCCTGTTCCAGTGCATCCAGGGCCTGCCCGAGGGCGGCCTCCGCCGCATCATCTTGACGGCGTCGGGCGGCGCCTTCCGGGACTGGCCCACGGACAAGCTGCCATCTGTCACTGTTGCCGACGCCCTCAAGCACCCCAATTGGTCCATGGGCAAAAAGATCACGGTGGACTCGGCGACCCTGATGAACAAGGGCCTCGAGGTCATCGAGGCCCACTACCTCTACGGCACCAGCTACGACAACATTGACATCGTCATCCACCCTCAGTCCATCATCCACTCCATGGTCGAGACAGCCGACTCCTCAGTGCTCGCCCAGCTCGGGTGGCCCGACATGCGCTTGCCCATTCTCTACACCATGTCATGGCCCGAGCGCGTCATGTGCTCGGAGGAGACGTGGCCCAGACTCGACTTTGTCAAGATGGGTGACCTCACCTTCCGTGCCCCGGACACAGCCAAGTACCCTTCAGTGAACCTCGCCTACAGCGCGGGCCGCGACGGGGGAACGATGACGGGGGTGCTGAGCGCGGCGAACGAACAGGCCGTGGAGCTCTTCATCGACGGCAAGATTCACTACCTCGACATCACGCGGGTGATCGAGGCGTGCTGCGAGAAGCACCGGGCTGAGTTCGTCGCAGCGCCTACGCTCGACGAGATTGTGCACTTTGACGGATGGGCCCGCAGGGCCACGGCCGAGCTTATCAGTAGCGGTGCCTTTACGCCGCAGGCGGTCGCGACGGCTTGAGTTGGGGGATTGAACATGCGGCAACAGTCGGGGCGGGGCGGGGCGACAGGCAACGGGCCTCAGCTGTTGGGGCGAGGGCGGCCGAGTGGCGTCCCGCTTCGACAGTGCGCCTAGAGCCCGTATCCCCCGCCGACTCCAGAAGCGCGAGCCTCGCGCCCCACCCGACGCCTCCTTTCCCCCAAACCCGCGCGAGAGCGCCAGTGAACGCTGAACGCTGCCGAAGTTCTTCTGTGAGGCCGATTCGTCGCAGTTTTCCTCACCATGTCGGTGGTAAGTGACACGCCGGCTACAAAAATGATGATAATTCTCAACTGAGGGCTCGGGAAGCGCCACAGCGCACCAGGGAACGCTGGGAGCACCGCGCCGGCTGCCGACCCGGCCGCCGGCCCTCTCGCTCTCGCTCGTGGCCGGCGGGGGATCCGTACATCTCCGAACCCGGGTGTGCGCGTTATATTTTCTTGGCTGTGTTGCTCGAGCCAAATGTCGATCAGCCGTTCGCACGCTGGGGGCTGCCCTGTTTCACACAGCCTCGCCCTCTTCGCCGACCCCGCCCAACGACCGACCCTCCCCCTTTCTCGCTCCCTCTCAGGCCGTTCCCGACATGGTCAAGCAGTTTGTGACCTACTTTTATCGCCACATTCGGGAGCGCCACGTCCCCGAGACCTGGTCCATGTACGATGTTTCTTTCCCCAAGCTGTCGGACCGGTACTTCAAGCAGGGCCCGTGGCCGTCCGTGGACGCTGTATCGTCCCTTGTAGACCACGACCACGTCTTCTGCCTCCTCTACCGCGAGCTCTACTACCGCCACCTGTACAGCCGCACCACGCCCACCCTGGAGGACCGCACCGCGTCCTGCGACACGTACGAACAGCTATTTCGCATAGCGCGGGAGGCGCCTGTCAACATGGTGTTGCCCAGCGGGTGGCTGTGGGACATGGTGGATGAGTTCTGCGCGCAGTACCACTCGTTCCACTGGGCACGGGGCAGGGCGCCGGCCGGGTCGGGGGGCGGGGTGGGGCTGCGGCCAGGGGGGGCGGACGACAGGCTGGCGCGGGCACCGGCGTCGCTTTGGGCGCATGACGCGACGCTGGCAGCACTCAACGCCAACGTGGAACGGTCTGGTGTGGTCGCTGAGCTGATGCGAGACGGAGGAAAGGCGAGACGACGGGGGATAGGGCCGGGGGGAGGCGCAGCAGTGCTCGCCGCAGCCAGCCGCCGCTCTGTGAGCATACCAAGGACGACACTTTGATGTGTGACGCCCCGGGCCGACGGCTGCGCCACGAGCGCTGCGGGCTTGATGGCGGCTTGATCCGCACTTCCATGACTCAGAGGTGCCCACTGCGGCAGCCACAGGTGGCAACACCGCCGCACACGCCCGTCCGCCCCCTCGCCAACACGCCCTGCCCCTACCTAACGCGACCCCATTCACCGCTGCACCCCACTCCCCCTCTGGCAGTCCCTCTTCCCCGCGGAGGGCATCATCCCCGAGCGCAGCAACGTCCTCCCCCTACTCGGCTACTTCTCGCTGGTGGGTCGCCTCCGCGTCCACACCCTCGCGGGCCGGTTTGAGGAAGCTCTGCGGTCCCTCGAGCCACTGCACCCCGTCGCCCAGGGCGCGGCCACGCACCACACGCAGCGGCTGCCCAGCTGCCACACGAGCCTTCTGTACCACTCCGGTTTCTGCTATCTCATGCTCGGTCGCTACCTCGACGCCGCGAGTTGCTTGAACTCCCTCGTGGCCTACGTGGGTCGGTTGACGGCATCCAACGCCAGCCAGGTGAGGGAGACGAAGAGACGCCGTGCTGCGCGCTCTGCCGGTGTGCCGCTTGCTGCCGGCACTGCTCGCGCGCCGTGTTCAGCCGTCCGCTCGCCTCGCCGCAGCCCGGGGTGATGAGACACATTCACAGAAAATATGCCTTCCTTCTGAATGCATGATGACATCTGCGGATGTATCCACACGAGATGTCCGACCGGCTGCCGCCCGCACCTGCTCCCTGTCGCCGCTGCCGCCGATAACGGTTCACCGCCGCCTGTCCGTCTCTCGCCCATCCCCCCTCGCCTTGCTCACCCCTCGTCCCCACCCTCTCCTCCTCACAGCTCCGCCCCTCCCTCCTCGAGGAAGTTCTCCGCAAGAGCGAGCAGGCCCACTCTCTCTTGGCCCTCTGCGGAGCCCTGTGCCCGCGCACGGCGCTAAGGCTCGACGAGGCCGTGGCCGGGGCCCTCCACGCCAAGCACCGCGATGCCCTCGGCGCACTTGGCCGGCCCGATGGCGCCGAGTTCTTGCGGGACCGCTTTGTGTACGCCTGCCCGCGCTTTCTCGACGTTCAAGCCGCCTCGGGCGGGGCCGGGCAGGGGGGCAACGACCGGGCGCTGGGGAGGCAGATGGATGCCTTCCTCGCCGAGGTCGACAGAAGGCGGCAGGTTCCGGCACTCAAGCAGTACCTGTCTTTGTACACGGCGAGTCATATGGGTGAGACTCGGCGCTCCCTCGCCGTTCTTTTCCCTGTCTCTCCTCTAATCCGCCCCGTCTTAATCCCCCGCTTTGGCGACCCAAACGGGGCTCAGCGCCGGGTCCTCCGGCGCAGGGCCCAGCCCCCACGCCCCGCGGGTTTCATGACGGGAGCCACATCGACGCTGGAGATTCGCTGACAGCGCTGATCCTCCATGAGCGTTCTCTGATAGTAACTCCTCGACATCCCCTCCATCCCGCCCACCCACCCTTCTTCCTCTTATCCCCCCCCAGTCCATCCCGCTGGCCAAGCTCGCCTCCCTCATGGGCCTATCGTCTGATGGCGTCCGCGATGTCTTGCGGTTGTGCGAGTCCACCTCCTTGGTCCCCACCTGGTCGGCCGCCGCCGGCCCAGGCCCGTTGGACAGTGCCGTCGTCGACACGGCCGAACTGCGCTTCTCTTTGTCCAAGGACGGGTCAGGCGCCGACGTCGTGTCGGTGACAGAGGTGCCGACTGAGCGCAGACACACCGAGGCCCTCGCCAAGCACGTTTCAAAGCTGGGCGACCTCACACGGGCTCTGGACGGGGCGCGACCTCTGCTCGCGCCCATCGTGCCGCTGCAGCCGGGCGCATGAGGTTTCGAGTCCGTTGGGGGGCGGGCAGGGTGTCGCTTGAATTGCTAGCGGCGCCACTCTCAGCCCCCCTCTCCCTCAGTCGTCCTCGTCATCCTCCTCGTCCTCGTCGGCCCACTGAGCCATGACAGTCGACTCGGCCACCCCCTTGCTGGACCCCGCGGCGCCTCCCTCCACGGCCGCCTTGACCTTCTTTTCCAGCCGACTCCGTTTGGAACCGCCGTCGAGCCTCAGGGCCTTGACAACGAGAAGCTGCACCAGCCGCGCAACCGTGGGGATGTTGCCGATGCCCCAAACGGCGGCGAGAAAGAGAGACAGGGCGGCTCCCGTGGACCCGACCTCCTTGGCGAAGGCGAGGCAAGCGAGGGCAACATCGGCGGAGCCGCGGCGCCATGCGTCGCCGTCGTTCCAGCGGGGCCAGAAGCCGTCCCCACTGCCCCCACTGCCCCCGCCCCCGCCCCCGCCGGCTCCGCCGCCCCTCGCGGGTCCGTCGTACGCGGCGAGGATGTCCTTGCCTCCGAACATGCCGCCCAACGACTCCTGCAGAGCCTTCTTTGCGGCGTCCTGCGAGGCGGGGACGGGGCGGGACGGGGCGGGGCGGGGGCGTCGGGCGGGAAGGCCACTCGGGCACGGTTTCTGCTCTCTTGACGGTTCTTCAGGTCGTCGAGCACGTTGAAGGGATATATGCTGCTCACCTCCTTCCCATTGTCGGCGCTTTTGGCCCGTGCGGACACGGAGCGGCGTGCGGGGGGGGTCGGCCGACCCGACGACGCCATCACGACGGCTCGGGGCGCGCTCGGCGACGACACGGTCGACCGGGGGGGCGCCCGTGGGCCCGCGCTGACAGAGAGCTGGAGCATAGCTCTCTCACTCTAGACCTCGAGCCCGCAGCGTACGCTCTATTCCTCACACAAGGAACCTCGGCCGCCCTGTCGCTCTCGTGAGGACCTGGCCAGCGCGACTTCTGGTCGCCGCCGCGCTTCCACAGTCGCAGAGCGGAGATAGAACGTCTTTATCCCGAAGGGACATCCAGAGAGCCTGATTTCAGCGCAGTAGACCGCGTAGTTCCTCGCGTCGGCGCTGCTTCCCACGGCGGCACCCTTGGGGCCCTCGGCGACGAGCCGAGGCCTCGTGTGGGCCCCCGATGCCGGAGCTTACGAATGACGACTTCCGGGCCCTGCTGTCTCGGCCTCGGGGCGGAGATGAGGAGAGCAGACAGCGTGCGCAGCAAAGCGCGGCCCTACCTGCCCTGATGCTGCCCCTCCGACCCGCTCCGCCGACCCCCCACCCCCTTTCCCCTGCCGCAGACTCCCGGCCCGAGCCGCCCCGCCAAAGGCCTCAAAGTCCCCCGCGTCGTGGCAGGCGGTGGCGGCCGCGGCGGTGGCGGCCGCGGCGGCCGGGGCCGCGGCGGCGGCCGAGGAGCTGGAGGCCGCGGCTCCGCCGACCGAGGAGCCGACGATGACGACGCGGACGGCTCCACCCCCGCCCCCGCCCGCGACCGAGCTGAAGAGCGCCGCCGCGGCCTTGCCGGCGACTACGCCGGCGACGAGGCCGTCGCACTCGACGACAGGGCCTTCGATGACGTGTACCAGATAGACGCGTCGCTGTCCGAGCCGGAGCGGAGACGTCGAAGGATTGACGCGTCCCGGCTGCTGGGGGGGGACGAGCGGCGAACCCACCTCGTGAAGGGACTCGACGTGGCACTGCTGCGGAAGACGCAGGCTGCTCAGGCGGCGGCGGCGGCTGCGGTGGCTGGCATGGGCGGGGGACAGCCGGATGCCGGCGCTGAGGACAGCTACGACGGGGCGGCGGCCCGGCCCGTCGGGGCCGCAGCGGCTCGGCTTCTGGCCGCTCTGGGCCTCTCTCTCTCGGCTGGGGCCAACGGTGCCGCTGCCGCCGGTGTGGACGCCTTCTCGGACCGCCCCCTCCCCGCCCGCCCTGGACGCGGTCGACGCGTGCGGGTCTCACGTATCCGGTTCGTCTACGATGGGGCTGGGGCTGGGACCGTGGGGGAGGACGCAGCGGGGGTGTGGGGGGCGGGGGACGCACCGACGACGCGAATTTTGCCCGGAGGTGGGGAACAGGACGACGAGGACGGAGGAGACGACGGGAGGGCGCACGCCGGGGCCGACAAAGCGCTACTCGAGGCCGCCGCTGCCGCGCTGAGTCGGCGGGGGAGGCGGGGGGGGACGGAGCCGGGGGGGGCAGTGGCGTCGGCGGGGGTCGCCGGAGGGGGTGCGACCGCAGCCGGGGCCGACGCGACTGCCGAGGCGGCCGCGGGGGACGCGGGTGCGGAGGCGGCGACGGACGCTGCCGCCAAGTTCGTCGACCACGCCCCGCGGCCGGGAATCGACGACGTCTCCATCGTCGACAGGGCTGCCGCCGCCGCTGCTACTGCGCCTTCGCCAGCCGCCACCAACGCCCCCCCTCCCGGCCCCATGCCCGCCGTCGCACCTGACGACGACTCCGAAGACATATTTGGCACCGACGCCGACGATGTCGGGGGAGGTCCCGGCGCCGAAGGGGGGAAAGGTGAGTACCGCCCCACGTATGATGCCGTCGAGGCCGCAGAGGCCGCCGCCAAGGCCGCCACCGCCTCCCAGGTGGCCCGCGACGAACGCGCTGCCACGGCCGCCCGCGTTGCTGCCGCCGCTGCCCGCGTTGCCGCCGCTGCCGCGTCTGTCAATACCATCGGGCCCGCTTTCCGCTCATTGGGAAGAGGGGGCGAGGGTGCCCCCGCCCTACCCCCTGGGGCCAGGTCCCTGGGCTCCATCGCCTTTGAGGCGGAGGACGCCTACGGGGAACTCCTCCCCGACGCCTTGGGGGCGGCCGGCGGCGGCGGGGAGGAGTGGGTGATGGGAGGGGACGACGAGGAGGAGGGGGGGGAGGGGGGGGGGAAGAAGAAGAAAGGACGGGGAGGCGACGAGGGGGGGGGCGAGGTGGGGCCGAGGGCTGAGGCGGCCCGGAGGAGGAAAGAGGCGATGGCGCGGGAGCGGAGGGAGGACAGGGATCTGCGCGACATCGAGCAGCAGATGAAGGCAGAGGGTAAGCTCGAGGGACACGGGAGCGCTTTCGCCTCCGCGGGGGGCGACAAGGGGGGCGGGAAGGGGAAGCGCGGTGGGCGGGGCGACGGTGACGACGGCGGCACCGCTGGGGCCGCCACCGCGAAGCGCGTCCGGCGGGGCAGCCGCCTCGCCCTCGGTTAGACGACGCTAAATCGAATCAACCACCCCGCGCCGTCCCTCCAAGACTCTTTTCCGCGTCCCGAGCCCACTGCCCCCGCTCCCCGCGGGACCTGCAGCGTTGTCGACCAGGCCGGACACTCCTGCTCAGATGGGGACCCACCTCGAGTGGTGGGCCGACGCCCTCTCCGACTGCGATGCGGCGGTCGAGCTGGATCCCGAAACCGCCTAGTCGCAGACGCGTCGCACCAAGTGCCGCCATGATATGGGGGACGATTCGGGAGACACGGATTGGTGCGGCGCCGGCTGTGCGGCTTGGCCCGCGGGGGAGCGCAGAGACTATCGTGGGGCCAACGCTGGAGAAGGAGGAGGTTACGCTCGAGGAGGCTAGCTTGCGTCTTCCACGCCAACCCTACGACTTGATGCCCTCCCCCGGTAACAGGAACCGCGACGCGCCCTTCCACTGGTACACCGCAAGCATCATCACCAGGTCGGCCGTCCACACGAACGCGAAGCTCTTCCAAACAAAGGGCAGGGCGATGTTCAGCAGGGGCATCCCGAGAAAGAGGTAGTTAAGAGCGTCCTTCTCTTCCGGGTTGCATTCCTTCGCGCGCCAGGCGGGTACCGTGAGGGCCCAGATGCTCCACATGCCAAGGAGGCGGGCGATGTCGGGGTGGTCCGAGGGGAAGAGGAGGTTGTAGGAGAGGAGGCCTCCGACAATAGCGCACACCCAGCCCTGGCAAGGGGAGGATGGGGAGGCGGGTGGGGGGGAGAGGGGAGGAGAGAAAGGGAAGAGGGGAGGAGAGAAAGAGAGAGAGGGAGGGAGGGAAAGAGAGAGAGAGAGAGAGAGAGAGAGAGAGAGAGAGAGAGAGAGATCATAACCCGCCTGCCAGAAGAAGATGTCGTAAAGAATGGTACCAGGGACGGCAGGGTTCTTCCCGGTGGCGCCAGAGGCTCGCGGAGCGAAGGTCTGGGCGACGTTTTTGGCGGTCTTGGAGAGGTTGGGGGTGGCCGGGCGGGGCGTGGGGGCGGCGCTCGTCGTGGCGGCGGCGCTGGTAGTGACGGCGTCGTCGGCGCCAGCCTCGGCCTGGGACTCAGTCTCGGCCGAGCGGCGGACGGATCTCAAGCGCCGGCCTTGAGGAGCGGCAGAGAGGGTGAAACGGGTCGAAGCCGTGACGGAAGCCGTGGCTCGAAAGCTGCGAAGAGACGAGGAGAGGGTGGGGGGGGGGGTTCGCCGGGGACGGACGGGTTGGGGGTCGTGCCGCGGTCTCGGGCGACATGCGTGCGAGTTCGCTCGCCAAACTACCTGGCCTAACTGCATCTTTGTGAGATCTCCTTGAGTGAGATCCAAGATCGACGGCAAACCGGCAACTTTTCCGAAATCGCGAATGCCTCGAAGGCTCGCTTTCTCATCGCAGCCTAAGATCGAGCGCAGCCGACACCGTCGTCATCGCAACAACCTCGCAACATGGCCATCAAAGGGAGGAAAATCTCCTCCGGTGTCACGGTCGACGAGGCCGTCAGGCGAGCCTTAATCACGCCGGGAGAGCCCGCGACCCTCGGCGGGACCCGGCCGCTCGCAGCCACGTGAGCGGCCGAGCTCAGCGAGCGACCAGCGCTGGACGAGGGGCATTGCGACCCCCCCATCAATCCCGACAACTTTCCTTCTCGTCCCACAGGCGCCCCGACGGCGGATTCCAACTCCGCGCCCGCCGCACCCCCCCCACCCCGGGCGCCCCCCCCGCTAAGGTTGTTCTCGCCCGCGGCACCCCCTTCGCTGCCATCATTCCCGGGGACGGCGTCGTCGAGGCCGTCGTCACCCAGGGCCTCTCTTCCTTCCTCAACCTCTACAACTCGGCCATCATCGCCCGCCTTGTCCTCACCTGGTTCCCGAACCCGCCTCAGGCTGTTGTGGGCCCCCTGTCGACCGTGTGCGACCCTTACCTCAACCTGTTTCGCGGCATAATCCCTCCGATCGGCGGAACGATCGACCTTTCGCCCATCTTGGCGTTCGTTGTACTCGACGTTTTCACTAACAGCGCCGCTGCGCTGCCATGCGAGGTGGTGGCGGGGGTGGGGGCGGGGGCTGGAGGGGCGGGCGCAGTCTCAGGAACGGCGATGCCACGTGTGCGGGCGTTGCGGATGCCGCGGTGGGCTCGGAAGGAAGAGGCTTCCGGGGCGGGAGCCGAGGAGATGACGCGGTCCGGTTGATGTTCGCCGTGCAAATTTGCGGTTGGGTGTGCGTGGTGGCGTTCGGTGGTTGAACTGCTTGCC
>Ga0181573_10000328_pt1 | contig 49896 bp, 29 predicted proteins | sample 101ome_25_FD_148643 | JGI IMG/M metagenome (GOLD analysis project Ga0181573, IMG submission 148643) | Coastal salt marsh microbial communities from the Groves Creek Marsh, Skidaway Island, Georgia - 101409BT metaG (spades assembly) | ecosystem: Environmental > Aquatic > Marine > Intertidal zone...
GACGCGTCGCCGCCGAACCCCAGGTCGACGCGCTGGTCGTGAAATCGCACGTGCACGTCGCCGACGTCCACCGTCGGCACCGGCGGGTTACGTTTGGCCGTTTTTCCGTCCCCCTCGATTTTTCCGCCCCCCTCGATTTTTCCGTCACCCTCGTTCGCCGGCACTCCCTCCGCCGTCTCCATCGCCCGCTGGCACACGAAGAGGTACTCCTTCAGGTACGTCGCCTGCGTCGCCGCGGGTTGGCGCTCGGCGCACGTCAGCAACTCCCGGAAATACCGGCCCGCGCCCGTCATCTCCCCCGCGTGCGCCACCTGCCGTCCCAGCGCGAAGTGCAGGTGCTCCTTCGCCCTCGACCACCCCGCGTTTGTCGCCGAGGTATCGCCGAGGTCGCCGGTTCGAACCCCGTCGCGGTCGGTGGTACTTTTTGCGTTTAACACTTTCTCATCGACCTCACCGTTCTCACGCCCCAGCCGGTGCCACGACGCCGCGAGCTTCCCGAGCGGCGCGCCCTCGTGCGCGTACACCGTCAACGCGCACGCGTAGCACCGAACCGCGTACGCTCGAAGCTGCGCCTGGTTAAACCTGTGGCCCGCCAACACCATGTGTATCGCCGCTTTCCTCGGCATGGGAACCTCGGCACGGAGGTACGCGTGCGCGGCACCCTCCAGTAACAGCGCCGCCCTCGCGTGGTTTTGCGAATCTTCCGCCGACGCTCGCATCAGCGGCGAGGCGCACTCTCTGTGCGCGCCGCACGCGGCGAGAAAGGACGCGTGCGCCAAACCGGCTTTCGTGGCCCACCTCGCGCGGTCCGCGGGGGTGATGACACGGTCGGTTTGGGGCGCGTTCGCGGGTTGTGACGTCCCGGGTTCGGTTCCCGTCGCGGCCGCGCGCGCGTGATACCCCGCGGCGGATTCCAGAGCCGATTCCGCTTCCCTCCGAGCCTCGCGGTGCGGCGGCCCCTCCGCCGTCCACCGCCTCGGCGTCTGCGTCATCGCCAGCGCGTGCCCCAGGCTCTCCTGCGCGGCGCCCAGCCGTCGCCACGCCTTGTCCGCCTTGTAATCCGCGGCGAGCAGCCTGTACAGCCCCGCGGCTCCCTCGTAATCGCGCAGCGCCATGGACAGATCCGCGGCGATCCGCATCCGCGATTCGATGCAGTCCCTGGCGTACCCGCCGTCCCCTTCGGGCTTTGCGATCTGACCGGTGCTCCGCCCCCAGAACGACTTGAGCTGGTTCTTGAGGCCCTTTCTGTTGGCGATGATGACGGCGTTCAGGGCCTTGGCGCGCCTGTCCATGGAGGGAAGCAAGCTCAAGTTCACGAGCTCGGCGACGAAGACCCGGTGCCTCTCGATATCCTCGTCGGAGAGGTAAGCGCCTCGAGCCGCGCACCCGGAGGTCACCGGTTCGATCCCGCGCGTCGTCGACGCCAACCCCGTCTCGATATGACCGCTCCACGCGTCCGCGCGCCCGACCACGGGCTCGCGCGCGCCGTTCACGGGCAGCACGAAGGTCCCGCCGCTCGAAGGTCCGATTGCGATTTGCGTCTTTGCTCGCAGCGCCTCCAGGTCGGCTTCCGACATCGCCGACGGAGACGACGCGTCGTGCACCAGCACGCAGTGCGTCGGAACGTCCGGGTCCGCCAGCTGTGCGTCCCGCAGGCAGGGCGGGAACGACGCCGGATCCTGCGCCAGCCTCCTGTACGCCTCCGCCGGGTCCTCGCCGGGCACGTTTGCCATGACGGCGTACACGACGCCGACGGGGTGATCGATCGCCTCGTGGTCGGCGAACTGCATCGCGCGATCGAACCGGGCGTGGTACGCGTCCAGCCACGGCGCCGCGAACGTCTTCGATGTCGCGGGGTCATCGACGAGCATCGGGGTGCCGCCGCCCGTCTCCGATGACGTCCGTTCGCCCCTGGCGTGCGCGATGAGAGACGGAACGTCGGATGGAACCCCGGCGAGCGCGCGGGCGAGGCCGGGCGCGTCCGCCGCCGACCACGGCTCGAGCGCCGCCGCCGCGTGCGCGTCGACGACGTGTCCCGGCACCCTGGCGCACTCCCGCGCGTCGTGAAACCGAACCCCAAACTCGGACAACACGTGCGGGTACCCGCTCTCGGGGTTCAGACGCACGGAGAACGAGATCCCCCTGACGTCGCTCCACGGCCGCAGCGCGTCGACGAGGGTGAGGCCGCTCCGGGCGAGGCACGCGTCCACCTCGGGCGCGGTCGCGACCGCGACGACGGGGCGGTGGCGCGCCTGCACGCGCCGGCGGTACTCGGCGATGCCGCTCATCGCGCCGAGCCCACGCGTCGGGCGCCCTAGTTTGAAGCGTCGTGCTGCCGAGCTGCCGAGGTCGCGAACCATCCGTCAACACAGCATGTGGAGAGGCAACACATCGAATGAATCAGTCGCCGGCTATCTATCGCGTTAATCACGCAGCCATCACACCGCCATCGCGCTCACCCCCGCGCCCCCTCCTCCCTCTCCCAGTACCCCGCCGGTCGCTTCAGCACGAACACGCTCCCTTTGTTCCCCCGCGATATCCTCAGGCGCTCGTCCAAGTACGTCGTCGCGAACCAACCCTTCGTTTGCCCGGGTCTCAACTTTTCGAGTACATCAAACGGCACCGGATACGGCACTCGCGTCCCGTCCGGCCCTCCCCACGTCCCCTGCACGTCGAAGTACCCGCCGCAGAACCTGTAGAAGAACGACGCGTCGTCGCGCAACCCCTCCATCGCCGCCTCGATCACGAGGCTCGTGCCGGGCGGGCCGAATTCCACGACGTTTTGCCACTTGGCGCCGTTGGCGGGCGAGCCGCGCGGGTCGGCGAGCACCTGGAAGACGTTGTCCACGGTCCCGGCGCCGACGACGAGGGACTGCACCGGGGACGGGCCCTGCTCGAAGATGTACTTGCGCCAGGACTCCGGGGAGGTGAATCGAACGTCCGCCGTTCCGGGTTTGAAGGTGGTGACGAGCTGCCACTCGTTCAGCAGGAGGCGCATGGACTCCTCGGTGGCGAAGGGTTTCGGAGTGGGGTTGACGAGCTCGAGCTGTTCCACGAGTCGCTCGAGGCGGGACCTGTCGACGGTCCGCGCCATGCGCCCCTCGCCCCCGTCGCCGCCCCCGCCGAGCAAGGCGAGGAGCTCTGTTACAAGCGCCGCGGCCTCGGCGGGGGCCACGGATGGGGCTGGGGCGGTGACGGAGTCGTGGCCGGCGCGTCGGCGATGCGCGCGACGGTGGCGGCGCGCCGGCTGCTCGCGACGGGCCGAGGGTCGCGCCATGGGCCTCGGGGCGACCGCCGGGAGCGACATCGCGAAGTGTGCGGTGTCGAGTCGGGACGTGGCTTTGGGCGAGAGCGATGTGGCTTTGGGCGACGCGACGCGGAGTTGTTTTATCCAGCCAGAGACGGCGAAAGTTTCGTTAACAGCAGTTATGAAGGTAATTGTAGGTTAAAAACATGTGGTGCAACGTGAAGATATGATATATCATATTCATATATCATACGTATGGCTATTATTCCTCCAGCTTGGAAGCCAGGAGTTTTCCTCAAAGGAGGTGTTACCATTTGTGCAGCGCCACTCGGAGCCGCGGCGACGGTTCGCGCGCTGCGTTCGGGCGCACGGCACGGCGCGGTCCATGCGCGACAAGGCCGAGGAGACGATGTCGAGGGAACGCTCCCACGCCGCGTTCGTCGTCCTATCCTGCTCGGCGGTGCTGCTGACCCTCCTCGGCGTGGTTGGCATCTCGCGCTCGGTGCTGGCGTCGTCGGTGGGGCCCGCGGCCGCGCGCGGGTCCGCCGCGCTCGGTGACGCCCCCGCGCGCCTCGGCGTCGCCCGAACGGCACACGCCCGACGATGCGCGGACGTTCGCATCGTCGGCGCGGGCATCGTCCCCCGCGCCGCCTCCGAGGATGGCGAGTGGTGGCTCGGGTACCCGCTCGGCGAGCAGGTGGACGACGTGCCGACGCACTACTCGCACATCATGAGAAACTTCGTCCCGTCGGTGCTGCGATGCACGGCGGTCAACGGACCGGGGGCTTGCTACAACGTGCACCTCCCGCTCGCGCGACTGAAAAGTGCGGGCAAGGACGCGCTCGTCGAGGCGGTCACGGCGGAGGTGGCGTCGCTCGTCAACAACGCCACGGTGACGTTCGTCGACTCGGGAGAAGATCGCGTCTCTGGACATGCGGGTGGAAAAGTCAGTCGCGCCTCGTCGACGTCAAGCGCCCGCGCGCGCGGCGCCCTGGGGGTGGGCGTCCGCCGCGCGGGTCCCGGACGGACCCGACCGCCGCCGACCGCGAGCGGTGACTCACCGCCCGGTGACTCACCGCCCGGTGACTCACCGCCCGGTGACTCACCGCCCGGTGACTCGCACGCGAGGATGTGCAAGGCGGATGACACCTCCGCGACGGCGCTCTACTCGCCGCTCCGTCGAGTCGCCGCCGCCAACGCGGAGTATTGGGGCGAGCGCTGCGCGGACGCGCCCGAGGTGGTCCACCTCGTTCGCGGCGACGTCGACGCCATCGCTCGCGACGCGGACGTGCCGAACGTGGAGCACCTCACCGACGACGAGCTGCTGGCGCGGAAGGTGCGAGCGGTGACGAACCCGGCGGAGGTTGACGCGTTTCTCCGCGGGTGGGCGGCGAAGAGAGGGTGGCGGTTCGGTCGCGTTGTGGCGGACGGCATGTCCGTCACGGCGCAGCGCCGCGCGTTCTGCAACGCGCGCGTGGTGTTTGGGATGCACGGCGCGGGGCTGATCAACGTCCTGTGGGCGGGGGGCGAAGGGCGGCGGTGGTTGATCGACGTTCCCCCCGGGGACGACGGTTGGTTCGGCGAGGTGTGCGACGTCAACGGCGTGGGATACGTCCGGTCCACCACGGGGCACCTGACGAAGGACGCGAGTTACGCGACCAAGTTCGAAGGGGACGCGGTGGCGCTCGTGGGGTGGACGAGGGTGAACGTGCGCGGGCTGGAACGGGACATGGAACGCGCGGGCGTCGGCGTGGAGGAGGATCGGTGACCCGTCTCGGGTGGCGTAGCCGATTCGTAGACTACCCTTGCGGTGGTGCTAGCTGAGAGTAGTGCTCTCTTTTGCTTCGCGCCCGTGTTCGTCGACTCGTCTTCCCCACTCACTCCCCGTGTCGTCATCTTCGTCCGTGTCCGTGTCGGTGGCGTCGTTACCGTCGCGGTTGAGTTTAGCGATTTCTCTTGCACTCCTTGCACCGAGAGCGAATACGATCGTGCTCGCAGATTTGAGACCCGCCGCACTCCTTGCACTGATAGCGCTGACGGCCGTGCTCGCAGAGTCCAGACCCGCCGCACTCCTTGCACCGAGAGTGCCGACGACCGTGCACGCAGATTGACGCACCACCGCACTCCTTGCAGACAGAGCGCCGACGACCGTGGGGACAAGCTCTGCACACCTTGCAGTTCGACCGATACTTCACCCCGTGCTCGCATGGCCCTTTGTAAGGCGCTCTCTTCCGCTTCACCCCCTTGTTTGTCGCATCCTCTTCCCCCGCCTCCGTGTCCTCGACTTCGCCGTCGTCGTCGAGGGACACTCTCACGTTCGGCCGCCAGATCGTCGACATCTTCCCTGCGAGATCCGAACTTTCGTCTTCCCCGTCGTCGTCCACGGGAGGTTCGATATTGACTTTGAGGTGGCCGTCGTCGTCGTCGGACTCTTCCTCGACGAAGATGGGGTCCCCGTTCAATTCTGGACGCCAGATGCTGCTCATGGCGCGCGGCGATACGAGCTATGACCCGGGGGGGTCGGGTCGCGCGTTCCCAGAAAACTGACATTTGTCGAGCGTTCCCAGAAAAGTGACAATTGCCGTCAGCTCGCAGCGCGAGTCTGGGTCCACCACTCAGCTCCTGCCACGACAGGACGATATCTCGCGTCATTGCCCAACCGCGCGCCAATGACGTCGGTCGTGCCCGCCCTCTCGTTCGCTCCCGCGCCGCGCGCTACCCCTCCCGCGCGCCGCGCGCTCGTCCAGGCGCGCGCGGCGCCCGCCCCGCCCGGCGCGCCCTCCCCCCCCGCGAAAGCGTCGAGGCGCGCGGTCTTCGGAGCCGCGTTATCCGCGACGATCTCGAGCCTGCTGGCGTCACCCGTCAAGGGCGCTTTCGCCGCGGAGGAGGGCGTCGTCGAGGCGAGCCTTCCTCTGACTTCGCCCGCGCGGCTCGGCGACCTCGCCGAGGCCGCGCCCGGCGCGGAGGTGTACTTCGGCAACGGGTGCTTCTGGGGCCGCCAGCACGAGTTCGTGCAGACGGAGCGCACGCAGCTGGGGCGCACCGACGACCAAGTGAGCTCGCTCGTCGGCTACGCGGGAGGCTTCTCCGCCAAGGGAAAGGACGGCAAGGTGTGCTACTACTACGGGAGCCCGGACACGGTGTACGAGCGCCTCGGCCACGGCGAGGTGGTGCGCACGGTGCTGAGCGACGCGAGCCCGGAGAAGGCGACGGAGGACCTCCGCGCGTTCGCTCGCACCTACTTCGCCAACTTTAAGAAGATCCGAGGATTCGGGATGCAGCGCTTGGACCCGCAGGACGCGGGCGCCGGGTATCGGAACATGATCGGCGTCCCCGGCGGCATGGACTCGCCGCTCATGAAGATCATCGAGGAGGAGAACGTGAACGGCATGAGGCTCCTGGCGGGCGAGGGTAACAGGCCGAACCAGAAACCGTCCGAGGATGACGTCTTCAACGCGGTTTGGATCTACGACTCGGACCGGCTGCCGTTTTACCCAGCCGAGGTGTACCACCAGTTCCACGACGGGCTCGGGTACCGGTTCCCGGAGGAGTACACGGTGGAGCTCAAGAAAAACGCCATGCGCCGGGGGCTCGTCAAGGACACGGGGTGCCCGGAGATGCGGGAGAGGAGGTTCGCCGAGTTCGAGTCCATCGCGTCGTGACGACTTTATTACTACGATGAGAGTTATCAGATCACCAGTGTATTCTCATCATCGACTCGTTCGACGATGCGCAAACTACGATAATCGGTCGCCATCGATCGTTCACATCTGCCACGTCTTGGCGAACTCGTACGCGACGAGCACGATGCCGCACGTGGGCCCCGCGCGTATCGCCCTCGGCGCCCACCCGGCGAACAGCGCCCTCGCGCCGCCCTCCCTCGCCACCGCGCCCAGCTCGGCGAGGACGCCTCTAGGAACCCCTCTCGACGTACCGCGGTCCGGAACGGCGCCCGCGCCGCCCGGGCCGTCGACGGGTATCCCGCCCGCGAAATCTTTCGGCGCGTCGCGGATCTGCACTCGAGTCTTGACGACGTCCAGCGGCGTGGTCAGCGCCGCGGTCAACGCCCCCGCGCACACGCCCGATGTAAAGTTGACGCGGAGCATGTCGCCGCGGGAGAGGGGCGCTTCCCGCGGGCCCGGTTCGACTCGGCTCGAGTAACTCGACCCCCCGCCGGGTTGTCGGTCGGATCGCGAGTCACCTCCGTCGGATCGCGAGTCCCCTCCTCCGCCGTCGCGCCCCCTCGCGACGCGCACCCGGCGCGTCAGGTCATCGCGCAGCGTCTCCACCGCGAGCCAGTACGCTGCCGAGTAAGGCACGTCCCTCGCGAGCGTCGGCGCCACGCCCGTCCACAGCCTTCGGACCACCCCGGTTCTTCGAGCTCCGTTTTTCCAAATTCCGTCTGATCCTTCGCTCGAGGCGCCGCGCGCGCCGTCCGCCCCGCGGTCCCCCGCCGCGGACGCCGCGAGACCCTGCCACAGCCCCGGCACGCGGGACCCTCCGCGCGCCCCGCCTCCGCCGCCTCCTCCGCCTCCTCCTCCACCTCCTCCTCCGTTTCCTCCTCCTCCTCCTCCTCCGGTTTTCATCGCCTGCGTCCTGACGCGCACGAGATCTAAGGGCGCGACGCAGAGCACCGCGACGGTTCGCGACGCCGCCCCCGCCGCGACGGGCGCGAGCGGCGCGTACTCCCTCCCCCACTCGGACGCGCCGAGGCGTCTCTTCAGCTCCCCGAGGCACACGTCGTAGCACGGCAGGTATATGCCCACCGTCGGCACCGCGATGGCGAGCGCGGTGGACGTCCCGCGAAACAGCGCCGCGGGCCCCTCCTGCCGCCAGATCTTGCGGAGGACGTCGTAGGTGGACGTGTAGACGTTGCACTCCGGGGCGCACAGCTTGCTGAGGTTGCCGGTGGTCGGGCATCGAGGTGGGCACACGTGGTCGGCGCCCACCAGCGCGGGTTGCGCGTTGAATCCGCCGCCGCCGGGCTTGACCGTCGCGAAGGCACCCTGCGCCTGGATGCGGGTCTTGACCACATCGAGCGGGTTGACGACCACGGCGGAGACGCACGCGGCCACCGCCGCGCCCGCGGCGCGCTGCCGCAGCGGAACACCGTCGTCGTCCGACATGCCGACCGCCCCCGGGGGCTGCGAGGACGACTGGCCCGCCTCGCCCCGCCGTGTGCGCCGAGCGGGAAATGGACGAATGACGTTGCCTGCGACGCGGTTTCGTTGGGCGGGGCGAGTCGCGACCGCGGATCGCCTCGTACCCTATACCATAAATAGGAGGGGATGATGTGTGTTTGAACTGTTCCATCCGACTCTTTCCCGAAAATTTCCAATTAGATCTGTCCACAGGCAAACAGTCACCAAACGAACAGCAAAACTGACGCACTTGACCAAAATCGAAATATCTCGGGAAACGCATAATATTCCTCCCGAACACTGGAGAGGGGCTCCCGAAGACGCGATGCGCTCCTCGCGCTCGCTCAGGGCGGCGCTGGTGACCCTCGCGTTCCTCGCCACCTCGAGCGCGCAGGATCTGGACCTCGGCTCGCTGCGTTACTGCGGCAAGCGGGTGCTGAGCGAGGTGGATGATAACCTCAGCGGGGTGTCCGTCGATCCGAACGACGGCACCCTCGTCGCGGTCGTCAACAAGCCTCCGATGCTGGTTCGGTACGACCCGTTCTCGTCCACGTCGGGGTGCGTGTTGACAAAACGCGAGAACATCGAGGCGTCGGCGTGGGATTCCGAGGGCGTGACGTTCCTGGGCGCCTCACTCGTGGCCGTGAGCCAGGAGGCTGATCTGGACGATCCCATCCCCGGGCAGCGCGTCATCGTGTTCGACGCCAGCACGTTCAAGCCGACGGGCGAGGCGTACCAACTCAAGGCCCTGGACGACGAACCCGTCAAGCACAACAGCGGGCTGGAGGGCGTGGCGTACGACCCCGGCACCGCGACGTTTTTCGTAGCGCGCGAGGGGAAGCACGACAGCGGCAAGATGGCGGTGTACTCGTTCCCGCGCGAACCGACCCTCGTCGCGACCGGCGGGGAAGACCCCGACGTGAACTTCTCGACGGTGTTCCGGGGCAACGACGTGTTCGACGACGCGGGGGTTGCGATGACGGACCTCGCGGGGGTGTCCTTCGTGCCGAACAGCGACCCGTCGCTGTTGCTCCTGTCGCAGGAGACGAAGACCGTCGCGATGCTTCGGCTCGCGTCGAAGCAGAGCACGAACGACCCGCCCGTCGCGGCCGCCGTCGTCGGGTCGCTCGTCGTGCCGGACGAGGAGGCCAATCAGCCGGAAGGGGTGGCGTGGGACCACGACAGGCGGCGCCTCTGGGTCGTCGGCGAGCCGAACGAGCTGTTGCTGTGGGCGGAGGATTGCGCGGGGTTCACGGGGGGGTGCGACGGGGACGGCGACGATGACGGGGACGGTGACGATGACGGGGGCGGTGATGACGACGGGGACGGTGATGACGACGGGGGCGGTGATGACGACGGGGACGGTGAGGGCGGGGCGGGGCTCGGGGGCGCTCCTCCTCCTTCGGAAAAGGCGGGGTTGAAAAAGGCAGACGTAGGCGTCGCGGCGGGGTTCTTCGCCGCCGTCGTCGCGGCGGGCGCGGCGGGGTACTTGGCGCACGCGAGGCGCGACGCAATCGCGGAGAGGTGGCGCGATGTCGTCGGCGGGGGGCGCTCGGGCGGTTTCGAGCGCGGGAGGTTCCTCGAGCTCTCGGAGGACGTCTGAGGCTATGCGAATACGAAAAAAAGAATTTTCGCATTCGCGGTTCCGCGGCAGTTTGGCAGGTTCCCGCGAGTCGTCATCAGCAAAGAAGGTCCAAGGGACGTACGTACCCTAAGGAAAACCCTGAACCGAGCGTTTCGCTGAGCTGGACAGAATATTCCTAGTTTTTGTGATTAGACGACAGATAATTTAGACTGGCAATTTAGGGTTCCTCGCTCGAGCGTTTCATCATTTGATACTTTTTGGATACTTTTTGGCGCGACTTTGCGTGTATCGTCTCATCGGGCGTTTCACTCGCACCGCGCGCTTCCGTCCCGGCCAGCGCCACAACGCCAAACGATTCGAGTTTGAAAGCCTTCAAACATTATGGGGAAATTGTCCTACAAAGCGGTTCTCGCTGGAGCGCTCCTCGCGGCATCAGGCGCGCACGCCTCGGTCGTAATCAACGAGGTCGCGCCAAAAGGCGACGGTGTCAAATGCGGTGGAGAAGATTGGGTCGAGCTCTACAACGGCGCGGCCGCCGAGGTCGACATCAGCAGCTTTAAGCTCCACGACAACAAAGGAGCGCTCGACGGCAAAACCAAGACGTTCGCGGCGGGCACCAAGATCGCCTCCAAGGGTTTCCTCCTGCTGTGCCAGGACGACACTGCGGCTGCCGCCACCGAATTCAAGTTCGGGATCGGCGGGGAGGACACCGTCACCCTCATCAACGCAGCCGGCGCCGTCGTCGACACCACGGGTAAGCTCCCGGACGTCGATTTCGAGGTGGACAACCAGTCCCCCACGGTGTACAAGACCTACGCCCGCGAGAAGGACGGGGAGGGCGCCGTCGACGGCACCGGATTCAAGGTTCTGCGCAAGCCCTCCCCAGGCGCCACCAACAAGAACATGCTCCCCGACAAGCTCCAGGTGTATCTCAACGAGATCGCCGACAAGGGCACCGACATGGCAAAGACCGTGGCGTGCGATCCTCCCGCGGATTACATCGAGATCTACAACGCCGAGCCCGACGCGGTCAACATCACCGGCTGGATGATTCACGACGACAACGGCAAGGACCACAAGGACGCCTACGTTCACTCCGGCGCCGTGATCCCCGCCGGCGGTTTCATGCTCCTCTGCGGTGAGTACAAGGACGGGACCGGGGGCTCCCACGATTTCAAGTTTGGCATCGGATCCGACGATACGATCACCCTTCTTGACGCCGCCAACAACACGATGGACAGCGCCGGCCCGCTCCTCAAGCGCGGTGACGAGAACACCGTGTACGGACGCACCGAGGACGGCAGTGGGATCTGGACTTACCTCACTCCTCCAACTCCGACGAAAACCAACAAGGGGATGAAGTACAAGCCCGAAGGCGATGCCCCCGCGACGGCTGCGCCGGGATCGTCCACCGTCGTGCTCAACGAGATCGCGGACAAGGGCAGCGATGACGTGTGCAATGGTGAAGATTGGGTCGAGCTTTACAACTACGGCAAGACTCCCGTCGACATTGGGAAATGGCACCTCGCCGACGAGAAGGGCGTCCTTCACAAGGACGTGCACATCTTCCCGGACAACGACAAGCACGTCATCCCCGGATACGGATTTCTGCTGCTTTGCGGCGAGGAGACGTTCAAGTTTGGCATCGGCGGCACCGACACCGTCACGCTGCTGAACGATAAGAAGCAGGTCGTCGACGAGATTGAACTGACCGGCGAGGGTTCTCCGACCAAGACGATGCAGAGGAAACTCGACGGCACCGGCGAATGGGCCTACTCCGAGAGCCCCGCGCCCAGCCCAGGAAAGAGCAACTGCGTGGGCGGTTGCCCGCTGCCCGCGGAGGAGGACGACGACAAGATCAGCGGTGGTGCCATCGCCGGCGCCGTCCTCGGCACCGTCGCCGGAGCCGCCGTCGTCGGCGTCGTCGCGCACCGCGTCGTGAACAGCTACAACAAGGAAAAGGTCCCGAAGAACGACCGCGGCTTCATCGACGTGAACAACGTCTGAGCCCCACCGCAACTTTACGCACGAACGCGTGCGGCGAAAAGTAAGACGAGTTGAGGAGCGTCGTCACACGAGACGGAGGACGAAACGCTCGGCGCATTGAAATAAATAAGTCGAAACGCTCGGCGCATTGAAATAAATAAGTTGATCATTGTATTTCCCGCGCTGGTACCCCAAGGCGCGACGCGCTCGGCGTCGTCCGCCTCTCTCATCTCCCGATTGTTCTCAGCGCGCGCTTCGGGCTCGGCACTCCGCCCCTCGGGCTCGCGCCCACACCGCCGCCCACCCGCGCGAAAACCTCGGCGTCGATCGATCCCTTGACGCCCCCGCCGGTCGGCCGGCCCGGGCTCTCGCCGCCCAACGCCGCCATCGCCGCGAACCGCTTCGTCGCCGACAGAGAACGTTCCGGGTTTTCCTTATCGACGTTCTCCGGCGACGGCGCCGCGCCTCCGGAGGGCGCCCTGGTGCCAAAGGCGAACGACGACACCGACGACGGCGCGGGCGAGGGCGACAGGCGCATGGATGTCCCGGTGGGGCTCCGCCGCGGGGTGCGATTGAACGACACCGAGCCGACGGATCCGGCTCCGTCCGAGGCGCCGGGGCCGTGCGCGTCACTATGCCGGCGGTCGCCGCGGCCGAGCCTGGACCGCATGGCGTCGATGGCCCTCGCCTTGTCCGCAGCCTCCTCCTCGAACTTCCTGCACCGTTCCACGAGCTGCGCGATCTGCTGGTCCTTGCTGTGGCGCATCGCCTCCCACGCCTTCAGCATCTGGTTCAGCTCGCGAACCTCCCTGTTTCGTTTCTCAACCTTGGCTCGAAGCTCCGAGCACTCCGCCTGGAGCATCAGGGCCCGCGCCTGGTCCCCCTGATCGCGCTCCCGCGAGTCCCCCGCCCTCAGCTCGCGCGCCCTCAGCTCCTCCGCGGTGCGCTCCGCGGCGCGAAGGTCGTCGACGCACTTCTCGAACGCCGACTCCGCGCTCGCCTTCGCCGCCTCCGCCTGCGCGGCGGCGGCGAGAGCCCTCCCCTCGGACTCGGCGCTCTCCTTGAGCGAGCGCGCGAGCTCGGCGATCCTCGCGTCCGCCTTTGCCATCGCCGCCTCGTGCGTCGCGGCGGTTCGCGTCGCGGCGGTTCGCATTCCGACGAGCTCGTTTCGCGTCTCGGACTCGTGAACCTCGGCGCGTTTGGCGAGGTAGGCGAGGCGAGCCACCGCGGCGTCGGCGGCGACGCCCAGAGGCATCCTCTTCGTCTTGGAGATGGGGTTCTTGGAGGTGTCGGCGGGATCCTCCGACGCGAGCAGCGCGGCGGCGAGCTTGTCCGCGGCGTCGCGAACCTCGCGCTCCGCCGCCGCGAGCCGCCGCCGTTCGTCGTCGTCCCCGTTAATCGATTGAATCGAATTCTCCGCGTGTTTCGCAGCCGAGGCTTCGAGCTCGTCGATTTTAGCGGCGAGCGCGCTAATCTCGAGCTCCTTAGCCTCGACGGCTCGGCGCCACGTCTCGATGATGGAGCCCACCGCGGCGAGTCGCTTCTCCACCGCAGCCTCCACGGCAGCCTCGTCCACGGCACCCTGGACGGCACCCTGGACGGCACCCTCGGTGATCTTCTCGACGGGCGGGGACCTCGTCGGCGTCTTGGCGGCGGCGGCGGCGAACGAAGCCGCCGCCTCCGCCGCCGATCTGGCGCGGCGCTCAACCTCCTCCAGCGCCTCCTCCTTCGCGTCGAGCATCGATCGAAGGTGCGCGCACTTAGCCTTGTACTCGGCCAGTTCGGACGCCGCGAGCGCCGCGTGCGCGGGGTCCGAGCTGTCCGAGCCAGCCGCGGAACCGGCGCCCGAGTCGGGAGACGAGTTACGCTCGGCGAATTTTCCCGCCGAATCCTCGAGCTCGGCGCGGGTTCGGCGAAGCCGCGACTCGGCCGCGTCCAGTTGCACGCGGAGCTTCGCGGCGTCAGCCTCGAGCTGCGCCTCCCTGACGCGGCGGCGCACGAGCTCCTCGAGGAGTTCGGCGGGCGCGCCGGCGACAATCGAGCCGGACACGGATCCGCCCGGACTTTTTAGCTCTCCTCGGCTTTCGTCGGCGTGCTCCGATCCGTCCTCGGCGGCGTCGCTGGGGAAAGATTCGGGATCGCCGTCGTCGGCGGCGTTCGCGAAACCGTTGAGACCGACCGCGAGCGCGCGCGCGTCCGCGAGCTCGGTGAGCGCGGCTTCGAGCCTCGCGCCCAGCGCTTCCGCCTCGGCCTCGGCGCCCCTCTTGACGTCCTCCATCTCCCGAGCGAGCGCTTCCGCCCTTCGCTCCGCGGCGAGCGCGGCGGCGTGACTCTCGGCGGCGGCGGCGGAGGCGGAATTCGCCGCGGCTCCCGCGCTCGCCGCGCGCGTCTCCGCGGCGTCGCGCCTCTCGCTCATGTCCGCGCACCTGGCGAGGGCATCCGCGAGGTCCTTCTCGGCGGCGTCGACTCGCCCAACCAAGGATCCGTGGTTCAACGCGGCGTCCTCCGCCGACGAAACCAGTTTGGCTTCGGCGTCGGCGAGCCTGGATCGGTACGCGTCCGCCTCATCCTTGGCGTCGACGAGCGCGGCGTCCAACGCGTCGATCCGCGCCCCGAGTTCCTCGGTCGTCTCCGCGGATACGCGTTCGGCCGTTTCTTCGACCGTTTTCCTCGCCGCTCGGAGCTCGTCCTCCGCGTTGGCGACGCGAACGTTTGCGGATTCGAGCTTCGCCCTGAGCTCCGCGACGGCGGATTCGGCGAGCTCGGCGCGCGCGAGCAGATCGCTCACCCGCTCGCGCGACGCACCGTCGACGACGTTGATGCTGAGCCTCACCTCGGACGCCTCGGGAGGACAGCTGTGTTGAACAACAGCCGGGTCGTTTTCGCCGTTGACGGGGCTCGGCGTGTTGGGACGCGTGTTCGTCGCGGAGGCGCCGTCGGAGACGATATCCGCAAGCCTGAGGCGCTCGAGCTCCTCAACCTTCTTAGCCGCGGCGTCGCGCGACTCGTTCGCCGCGTTCAACTCCTCCGCCAGGGCTTCGCACCGTTCGGTCAATTCCGCCGTCCACGCGGCGTGTCGCTCCTCCTCAGCCTCCGCGTGCGATATGGCGTTTGCGGCGATCTTCTCCGCCGCCGCCGCTCTCTTTTCGAAGCGCGACGCGGCACTCTTCGCCTCCTCCAGCGCGGCGGAGAGCGTTTCGCACTCCTGCGACAGTCGCTGGGCCTTGCGCGATGCCTCCCTGGCGAGCTTACGGCGCAGCGCGAGCTCCGTGTCGAGCTCAGCAAAGCCGCCGCCCTTTTCGTCGTTGACGGCCGGCGAAGGCGAATCCACCGACGCTTCTCCATCCGTGGCGTCGGCATCCTCCCCACCCGAGTCTTCTTCCCCCGACGAACCCTCCGCTATGGACGCGAGCGAGTTGGCGGATGCGCACGCGGACGAGTTCCTGGACGGCATCTTGTTCAATTGCCCGTTGATGGGCAGCGTCTGTTCGAGCGCCGCGGCGAGCGAGCCCTCCCGCGGCGGGGTCAGCCTCTCGCGGGGATCCACCGCCGGCGATTCCGTCGCGCAAGAGGGGCCGTGAACGCCGTTGAGTCCGAGCGGCGACGGCGCCCTAGCGGCGGCGACGGCGGCGTTGAGCTGCGCGCGCCTGGACGGCGAGTCCACCGCCGCGGGGGGTAACGGCGGCGTGCCGGCTCGCGCAATCGTCGCCCCCGGCGGCGTCTCCGACGACTCCGGGCCCCCCGATTGATCCTCACCGTCGGCGTAATCTGCGTGATCCCCGCAAACTACCACGTCGACGGCGAGACCGATCGCGTCCGTCACGGACGTCTCGATCGCCGCGTGCGTCGCCAGCTGTGTCTCGTCGTCGACCTCAAGGTTGGTCTGAGAACCTACAGCGATCGACTCCGCCTCGGACGCCGCGGCTCTCTTCAACCGCGCGATGGAATCCTCCAGGACGGCGGCGCGTTGGGCGCCCGCGGCAGCCTCCGCTCGAGCGCCCGTGACTTCCCGGCGCAGAGCCTCCACCTCTGCGCGGAGGGACTCGGCCTCTTCCTCGAGAGCGGCCATATCCGCGGTGAAATCGACGGTGTTGTTGTTGTTGTTGTTGTTGGCGGTGGCGGCGTCGACGTCGACGTCGTCGTCGTCGGCGGCGCGGGCTTCCCGCGGCGGGGTGGGTTCAATCTCCGACGCGTCGGCATCGCTCACGACGACCGCGAGGCGCGACAGCCTCGACTTCGACGCCTCCATGGAGGGCGTCCCGCCCGTCGCATTCTCCAGGAGGTTTAGTCGCTGCGGGTGAATCGCCGACAACGCCGCCGCCGCATCCTCCGAGGGCGTCGGTGACGGCATCGTCGTTCGCCGCGACGCCGGCGTCTCGAGCTCGAACGAAGGCGTCGTCGTCGTCGAACCCTTCAGGGTTCCGTCTTTCTTCGCGGTGGACGCCTGTGAACCGAGGAATACGAGTTCCCTGACGTCAGCCTCGAGCGCGGCGACGTCAGACGCGAGTTTCTCCTCGGCGGCAGCCTTGGCTTCCAGCGCCGCCGTCAGAGCCTCGCGAAGGTCTCGCACCCTGTCGCTCGAGTCGATCTGCGACTCCAGCTTGGCGGTCAGCGTCTCGGCGCCCTGCGCGGAGGCTAGCGCCGCCGCCGCCGCCGCCGCCGCCGCCGCCTCGGCGTGCTTTAACCGCGCGTCGGCTTCGGAGAGCTCCGCCTGCTTCGCGGAGAGCTCGGCGGCGGCGCCGGCTCTGGACTTTTCGGCAGCCTTGGCCGCTTTTTTTAAGACGGCGCACTGCTGCTCGAGCTCCTTGGCGCGTCTCGAGTTCTTCGCGCGATCCACCTGCGACTCCCGGAGCTTGGACTCCGCCTCGGCGACCCTCTGCTCGAGGTCTCTCAGCTTGGCCGTCGATTCCTTCGCGGTGGACTTGTGCCGATCCACCGAGAGCTTCAGCTCGCGCCTGAGCTGCTCTTGCTTCTTGGCGATGGCGTCCAGCTCAGCCGCCGCCTTGTCCGCCACGTCCCGCGCGTCCACCGCCTTCTTCTTCTCCTTTCGCAGGTCGTCGTGCATCGCCAGGCGCGTCTCGTTGAACGCAACCTCGAGCTCGTAGTACTTTTTCTTTCCTCGTTCGAACGCGTCGGCGAAGGATTTTCGCTCCCGAACCGCCCGGTTTCTCTCCAAAAGAGCCTTGAGCCGCGCGCCCCTCGCGCCGACGCATCGCCGGGCGAGCAGCGGAACCCTCGCGCGGAGCGCCAGGTTCTCGCGCCGGAGCGCGTCGACGCGGCGGAACGTCGGTTCCGCCACCGAGATCCCGACGTCGACAAACGCTCGAAGCGCCGCGAGGTCCGAGTAGAGCTCATCCGCTCTCCGTTCAGCCTCCATCGCCGCGCGCTGGTACTGCGCCGCGGACGTTTCCGACTCGATGAGCGCGCCGGCGAGCCGCTCCGACTCCTCCGCGAGTTGCGCGAGCTGCCCGTCCGCCTCGGCGGCCGCCGCCTCGGCGTCCGCGGCTGCGTTCGCAGCCTCCTCGGCGCGCGTCGACGCCGACTCAGCCTCCTCGGCGGCGGTGACGGCGCGACGCTCCGCCTCTTCGAGGCGCGACTGAAGGTTCGACGCGCGCTCGTCCGCCGCCGCGAGCTTCCCTTCCGCGTCCAGCGCGACGATCGACCGTTCCTTCGTCGCCGCATCCTCCGCGGAGCGTCTGAGTTCCTTAGCCTCCGTCGCCAGGCGCGCCGCGTCAGCCTTGGCGGTGTTAGCGGCTTGGCCAAACTCCGCCGCTCGCTTCTCAGCCGACGCCAGCTCACTCCTCAGCGATGCCAGCTCGGCACCGGACGCGGACGCGGCGGACTCGGCGGCGGAGACGGCTTCCTTCGCGGCCGCCAACCGCGTCGCCGCCACCGTCCGCTCGTACACCACCGCGTGAACCCTCGCCGAGAGTTGCTTCGCCGCCCACACGCCGCGAGCCTCCGCGGCGGGGGCGATTTCATCCGCGGGGATGGTCGCCGACGGGTTCGAGCCGTCGACCTCGCCGTTCCCATCCTGGGCACCCTCCGACCGGGGCATCGCCGGCGCGTCCTCCGCCGCGTCCGACGCGTCGTCCCGCGATTGGACGCCCAGGAGCCCGTGGTCCAGCGTTTTCCCCGTGGGCGGCGCCAGCCGCGCGGGCGCGAGGGATTCGAAATCCGGCACCGGGGGAGAGTCGTCCGCGTCCGCTCGCGTCTCCGGGGCGTACGCCCCCGCGACGGCGCTGTCCAGCGCCGCGAGCACCGCCGCAAACGCCCTCCGGAACTCGCCCTCCCTCTTCTTCGCCGACGCGTACTCGGCGTTGACCTTCTCGGCGCCGTCGTAGAGAAAGTGGACCAGGTCCTGGGTCTCCTCGGCGTACGCGGCAAAGTATTCACCCGCCGCGTCGACGGCGTCGTCCGTCGCGCTCTCCGCCAAGAGCCGCGTCGCCGCGAGCTCGTCCTCGAGCGACTCGACGCGTTTAACAGCCTCCGCCGCGGCGTCTTCCTTCGCCTTTAGCTCTGAGCTCTGAGCCTCGTACCGTTCGCCGAGCGCGAGCAGCTCCTCGTTGAGCCTCGCCACGGTGTCCTCGTCGTCGGCGCGCGTGCCGAGCGCGTCCGCCACCGCCGCTCGCAGCTCGCGGATGCGCTCGGACTTGACCTCCACGTCGGCGTCCGCCGAGTCGGCGCGGATCTTGTGCGTCGCCGCGAGAGTCTCCGCCTCTTCGGCTCGCCTCAACGCGCGTTCGCACTCGTCCTTGGCAGCGTCCGCGTCCTCCTCCGCCTTGGACGCCTTCGTCTCCGCCTTCGTCAGCGCCGTTTGCAAATCCGTCACCCGCGTCTTGAGCGAGGTGACGATGGCGGTGAGCTCCTCCGCGGACGCGACGGCGGCGGATAAAGCGGCTTCCTTGGCGACGATCTCGTCCGTCGCTCGAGCCGCCGCGTGCGCCGCGTGAGCCTCCCGCCGACGCGCCGCGTCGAGCGCCGCCGTCGCCTGCGCAGCCTCGGCCTCCGCCTCGGCCTGCGCCTCCCGCGCGGCGCTCGCCAGCAGCTCAGCCTTGGCCGCTCGCGCCTCCGCTCGCGCCGTTCGCGCCTCCGCTCGCTCGACGCTCGATTCCGCGTTTTCTCTCGCCGCCTTCGCCGCCGTCTCGGCCCTGTCGCGCGCCTCCATCGCCGCCGACGCGAGGTCGTCCGCGTCTTTGGCCGATCGCCGCGCCAGCTCGTGCGACTCGGTCATCGACGCCAGCTCATTCGCGAGTCGTTCGCACTCCTTCGTCGATTTGACGTACGCTTCGCGCAACGCCTCGGCGCCGTTTTCAAACTCCGTCGCGGCGTCGCATCTGCGACGCAAATCGTCCGACCGCTCGCGCGACTCGCACAATCGCGTCGCGAGCACGTCGGCGGCGCGCTCGACGTCGGCGGCGAGCTTCGTCGCCTGCGCCGCGAGCATCGGCGTGGCTTCGAGCCTCGCCTTGGCGGCTTTATCCAGGTCCAAGCCGCCGTCCGGGCATTCGTCGCGGTCCGGGCCTTCGTCGCGGTCCGGGTTTAACGCCCGGAACGATTCGTCGTGCTCGGCGGCGAAACCCGGTCCGGTCTCGGACGTGGCGTTGCGAAGCGTTGCTCTCGCCCTGCGAAGCGCGCTCGCCACGGGGCCCTCCACCCCGGCGCAAGCCGTCTCCAGTCGGCGCCGCAGGTCTTCGATTTGCGCCTCCTGGTCCGCAATCATCGCCTCGCGAGCATCCTGCGCCGAGAGTCGAGCCTTGAGCACCGCCACCTGCGACGTGAGGTGATCCAGTTGGTCCCCCGCGTCCGCGACGAACGTTCGGTGCGTCTCCTTGAGCTCCGCCAGAGCGCGATCCGCGGCTAACCTTCGCGCCTCGGCGCCTTCGAAATCTCGCCGGCTCGCGTCGCGCGCGTTCTTCGCCGCTTCGACGTCCGCGGACATGGCGCCCGCGGCCTCCTCGGCGGCGGCAGCCTGCTGCGCGAGGAGATCTCGAAGCCTGGCGAGCTCGCGGTCGTCCTCTTCGAGCCTCGCCGCCGCGTCCGCCACCTTCTTACGCAGCCGAACCGTCTCCTCCGCCTTTGACCGCGAATCGCTCGAGGCGGAATCCCTAGCGGCGTAAGCCGCGTCTGCGGACACGGTCGCGCGCATGGCGCGCTCGACCGCGTCGTCGCGCTCCGCCTTGAGCGTTTCGACGGCGCGCTCCATCTTCTCCATCGCGGCGCGCGCCTCCCGCTCGCGGCGACGGGTCACCTCCAGATCGAGCGCCAGCCGCGCGGCGTCGTCCGAGTTTGACCGGACGACTCGCGGGTCAGACTCGGTCAAACGCTCAATGCGCGACGGGACGACTCCGGAGAGTCGCGGCGGCGTCGGCGCGGCGACGCGTTCCTCGTCCCGGGTGCCGCGTGGGTGTCGTCCCGCGTCCTCGTTCGGGCCCGGGGTGGCCCACGCGGGGTGCTTCGACGCGGGCGTCTCGTCGCACAGCTGTGCGTCGGCCTCGGAGCCGTCCTCGGCGGCGCCAGCTGTGCCGTCCTGGGCGTCGAGCCTGCGCTGCCTCGCGAGCTGCTTGGACGCGGAGCAGCGCTGGTGGCGGTGTCGTTCGCCGCCGTCGCCGGCGCCGACGATCGCGGGTTGCACGTTGGCCAGGTCGTCGTGCACGGGGGGCTCCGCGACCTGCGTGATGGGCGAGAGGGTGTCGGGGAGGTTGTGACGAAGCGGCTCGCCGCCGCCGCGCCCGCCGGCGCTCTTGGCGGGCGTGGGATCACCGACGGAGGAGAGGAGGTGCCGGGAGGACATCACGTCGTCCGCGGCGGTGGTATCCTCCGGGAGCTCCGACGCGTCCCCGACCGCGAACGATGGCGATTGGCGCGAAGACGAGGGTTCGAACTTTCGAAACGCGGACGGTCGCCCGTTCGCAGCCTCCATCGACGCGGCGACGCTATCGACGCTCGCCCACGTCTGGATGGCGCGCCACTTCTCCACGTCGACCTCCTGCGACGATTTCGCGGATCGGCGGCCGGAGCGCGATCGCCGAACGCCGCCGTCTTCCGCCGATGCCTGCTTCGCGGGGCTGGCGTTCACCGCGGACGTCTCCGAGGCTCTGTTCTCGTCCGCGTTCTCCTTCTCGTTCGCGGCGCCTCCCCCTCCCATCGCCGCGCGGTCGATGTACTCCATCGCGGCGTCGATCGCGCGGAGTTTATCGTGGCCGAGCTGCCTGGCGCGCGCGATGGGATGCGGCGGCGAGGACTCCGGTGCTCGAGCCTCCTCGGGCGCGTCGTGCGTCGACGGTTCCTCGTGCAGCATCGACCTGAGCTGGCGCTCGGCGCGCGCTCTGACGCGCGCGCCCTCGCTCACCTCCGTGATGTGCGACTCGTCCAGCATCGCGAAACGCGCGTGCGGGAACCCTCCGAAGTCGAGGATGCTCGCAGGCGACGCCCGACGGTACGGACCGCACTGTGCGCGCGCCGTCGCTCGTCAACGCCGAGGAACGTGATTGTTACTGGCGCCCTCAACGGAATTCAAATTTCCGAGTGAGATCATGCGGAATTTCGGGGTTCTCAGTGGGCAAATAGACATCCCGAATAGATAATTACAACAATAATTATGTTTACTTGGACATGGAAAATGAGATAGGGGAAAGCACCAAGCTGCAAGCCGCGCGCAGCGGAGGGTGCAGGCTCTCGCGCAATCATCCTCGACGACGCAAGTAACATCACGTCGCTCGGCAGGCACACTTCACTGGCACCCCACCCACCCCGCACGATGGGTAACGCCCAGGTGGCAAAGGCCGAGCTCCCCGACGACTCTGACGATGCCGGCGCGGGCGCCACCACCCCAAACGGCGGCCTCGCGTCGCGCGCGTCCCCCAACGGCGGCGTGCTGTTCAAGTTCGACGTGCCGTCCGAAAAGTACGAAGTCTCCGCGCCGAACGTCACTCCCGAGCTGACGGACGACGGCGACGACGAGGCTCCCCGGTGGATCCTCGAGGTGGGCGAACGCTCGAGCGCTTTATTATCCAATCTCTGGTGCCTTTGAACCCCGCGCGCGAGCGTCGGCGGCCGCGGGGCGACGCGAACGCTCCAGATCCTCCGTCCCCCTTCTCAGATCTGACATCAATCTTGGCACCCCCCTCCCAAAATTTTATTGTACGCAGGTTGGCGACGCGTCGTTCCCGGTATCCGACCAGTGCCGCCTCGTCTCGAACCACCAGGCCCGCAGGATCGACTTCTTCGCCCCCGGGTCCGGAGTCTACGCCGTGCGCTTCCACTCCGACGAGGGATTCGCCGCGTTCACCGACGCCTACCGCGACGCGCTCTTCGAAAACACGCATCGAATGCGAGCCTCGGACGAGAACAAGGAGAAGGTGTACGGCGTCGGCATGTCCGCCTGGGCGCAGGGCGAGGACCACCCGGACGCGGTGTGGGACCCGACCGACGAGCGACCGCCGGGGGACGCCGACGCCGCCGCCGCCGCCGACGCGATGGAGGAGGACGACTACGAGGACGACGCGAATGGGCATCGCACCGCCTCCGGAGAGGACGTCCTCGACATGAAGATGGGAGCCCTCGATAACTCGTTCCTCGTCCGCGGCAACGCGGTGGACGTCTTCAGGAACCAGGCCGGCGGGGCGCTTCGCGACGCGAACGTCCGCGTGTCGCTCAAGGATGCGGACGGGGCGTTCATCACGCCGACCAAGGGCATCCTGGCCGACGCGGAGACGTCCATGCTGCTGCTCTCGCCGGAGACGGGCCGCCGGGATAAGATCTACCAGATGGATCTGGAGCGCGAGTGCGTGGTGAGCGCGTGGGGGTGCAACAAGGACGGGGTGGACGTCCCGATGACGGATATCGTCACCGACAGCAAGTCGAGCCAGATGGAGGCTGGCCGCGGTACCTTCCTCGGGCTGGACGATAACCGCCTCGTGCGATGGGACATGCGAATGGAGGGTGGAATCGCTCAGACGCTCGCGTCACCCACGCTGGGGTACGCCGACGGGCACGATTTCGCGCGCGGGACCAAGTTTCGGTGCATGGCGACCACCGGCGACGGGTGCATCGCGGTGGGCTCCGAGGATGGGAAGATTCGACTCTACTCGGACAAGTCCATGCGACAGGCCAAGACGTCCTTCCCGGGACTCGGCGCGCCCATCACCGCCATAGACGTCACGCACGACGGCAAATGGATTCTCGCCACGACGGACACGTGCCTCGTGCTCCTCCACACGTGCGTCAGGGATGCAAAGTCCGGCGACCTCACCACCGGCTTTCAAACCAGAGCGGGCGAGCGCATCCCCGCGCCTCGGTTGCTCAAGCTCAAGCCGGAGGACGCCGCCAAGGCTAAGGGCGCGCCGTTGCTCAAGGGAAAGTTCACGTGGGTCACGGAGCAGGGTAAACAGGAGCGTTGGATCGTCGCGTCGTGCGGTACCTACTCCATCCTGTTCAACTTCAGGCGCGTCAAAGCCGCCACGGCGCCCGAGCGCAGGCTGTTGGAGTACACCGACTACAACGTCGTGGCAAAGGACGCGCAGATTGCCGAGTCCACGTTCGTTCACGAGAAGTTCACCGGTAACGATACGCACCTGGTGATTGCGACGACCAAGGGCGACGTGTTCTGCGCCGGCGGATAGGTTCGGTGGACCGCGAGGAGAGGAGCGTAAGTCTTAGCGCAACGCTTGCAAACGATTTTTGTTCGCTTGTCACTTGACGTAACATTACATCGGCCCGTTTGAGAAGAGGGCCTCATCACACGTGGGGTTGCGCCCGCGTGGATTCCTCGTCGCGCCGTCGCGGCGGGTGAGGAAGAAGCATGGGGGTGTGCTGCTCCTGCTGTCGCCGGAAGACGATCGAGGAGGACGAGGACGAGGACGACCTCGCGGCGACGACAGCGACCGCGGTGAAAGATGCCGACGCGAAGGACGTCAAGGTTGACATCGACGCGGCGGTGTCGTCCTTGGACGCGGGCACCGTGGAGATCGTGGTGGCGCGGCTTCGCACGGTGGACGCGCGCGCCAAAGCTTTCGAGGAGCGCGACCTCCCGCTGGTCCTGACGCTCTACTACCGGAGGATGTCGCCTCACGCGGTGGAGGGCGGGCGCGGTGCCGACGGCACGTGGGTCATCGTCGACAAGAAGGAGTGCCTACCGAACCGTCACGAGAAGGGCGCGATGGTCGTCAACTTCCGCGAACGCGCGCTTCGCGAGCTCAGCAGGCACAAGGCGCCGGTGTTTAAGCTCCCCGCCGCGTTCGATCTGAACTGCCCGATGCAGCTGGTGTGCAGAGACCCGGGCGGCGCGCTCGACTCGGACGAGGATTCCGACGACGACGCGAACGGATCGAGCTTCTCGGGCGGTACGCCCTCGAGGCCCACCACGCCCGCCGGAACCTCCGTGAGCCGCGGGTCCACGCCGTTCAAGGACGGCGTGAACAGGCCGGTGGCGCGCAGGGAACGCGGCGGGAGGAGCGCGCCGAGGACCGTCGGCGAGCTCAAGTTCACGATGCGCGACCTGATCACGATGCGCCACCGCGAGTGGAAGACGGAGCTGACGATGACGGATCGCGCCGGTCGCTTCGGGGACGTCGGAATCAAGACCGCGGACGTCACGCTGAGGCTGACGCCGGTGGAGATGACCAGGGGGTGGACCAAGCAGACCAAACCCCGCACGCCCAAGGAGCTCCTGTCGTTCGAGACGCTTCTGGAACAGCTCAAGGCGGATGCGAAGAAGAAATTGGAGGAGCAAGGCTTGGCCGGGACGAACACGAGCTGGGATAAGGAGAAGCAGGAGAAGGAGGCCGCCTTGGCGCGCGGCGAGGACGGTCGGACGCACCGGGGCTTGGCGGGAGCCAAGCGGACGAGGTACAACGGCGCGCAGAGGCACGGGACGCTCACGCGGCGCGAGAATCAATACGCGGCGCGCCAGTAGCCGAATGTAGTCAATCACTCTTCGTAGACGAGACGATGTCGTCATCCGGTGGATCTGTACGGGGATGTCCGCACAGATGTCGGATCCTCCGCCTCCACGTCGGGCGGCTCCGGCGAGGGATCCCGCACCCCGTGCGTCACCTTATCCCCAGCCTCGTCCCCGCGCGTCTCGTCGTAGAGCCCCTGGAAGTGCTCGCCGTGGAAGTGCGTCCGCGGATGCGAACGCGTGGGGGACTCCGTCGTCGTCGCTCGCGGCGACGCCGGATGCACCGGCGGCTTCGGCCTGAGCCCCCTCGGCGTCTGCTGCCGCCGCATCACCTCGCGCATCATCTCCCGCAGCTCCCCGATCTCCTCCCGCAGCTGCTCGTTCGCGTCCAACGCGACGCGTTCGTCCATCGCCGCCGCCTCCTCCGCGATTTGGCGCTCCGATTGAAGCGTCTCGAGCTCGGCGGTTCGACGTTTCCGCTCGGCTCGCCACGCGCTCCTTCCGCCGCCGTTCCCGCCGACGTACGCCGACGACGACGCCCCGCGCGTCTTCAGAGACGTCGTGTCATCCCACGCGGGTCCACGGGGCGGGTCGGCGGGCGCGTCCGCGAACGGCGCTCGGGGCGCTCGGTGCTTAAACGAGGGCGCTCGCGTCGTCTCGTCACCCCTTCGCGTCTCGGGAATGTCGCCGAATCGCGGCGCGCACGAGCCGCCCGTCATGAGCTGCGCGTGGTATCCCATCACGAGCCTGTTGGCGACTCCCAGCTCCGACCGGAGGCGCCTGACCGTCTCCCGCAGCCTACCGTTCTCCGCGGCGAGCTCATCCCGAAGCCTACCGTTCTCCTCCCTCTCCTCGTCCGTCATCGGCGGCGGCGGCGGCGGCGGCGGTCGCATCGAGTTCGCGACGGCCATCGCGGCGGCGACGGCCGCCGCGAGCGATTCCTTGTTCACGATCGGCGCGTCCTCGTACCCGGCGCGATCGTACCCGTCCGGGTCGACGTTTTCCAAATCCTCTGTCCCGTCCCGCACGTTAAAGTCCCCGACGCCGGCATCCGCGTACGCGTTCGGATTCGTGCGATTCCGTCCCGCCCTGCTGCCGGGCCTCGACCACCACCCATCCGTCGCGCCAGTCGTCGCGCCGCTCGCGTGTCCCGCGTGTCCCGCCGCCGCGCGCTCGAACGCGAGACGCGAAAGGTCCCGGCGCGACCCGACGCGGGCGCCCAGCCTGGAGACGGGCGCGGACCGAACTCTCGCCGAACTCTCGACGCGGTGAAGCCCCGGGGTGCTCGCGCGCGCCGCCCGCGAACTCGACCTCGACATCGCCGCCTGAACCTCCGCGTCCATCCTTCGAACGTCCATCCTCGCGCCCGCGCCGCCGGCGTCGTCGTCGCTGATCGCGTAATCGGTCTCCCGGTCGTCTTCGTCGTCGTCGTCTCGATAAAAATACGCCCCGCCGCGCCGTCTCGCCGACTCTCCGCGTCCTCCGTCGCCCCGTAACTTCGCGACGCTGTCGGTGATGCTCCTCAGACGCTCGCGAAGGCTCTTGGCCTCCCCGCCTTTTTGGCCTCGCGCCTTTTTGGATTCGATGTGCGTTCGCGTGCGAGCGTCGGCGGCGGCGGCGTCGGCTGCTACCCTCAGCGACTCGGCCAACGCCTCCGCGTCCGACCTCGCGAGAGGCGCGTTCAGGATCGCAGCCGAAGAAGCGGTCTGCGGGTACCAACTGCTGCGCGTCTGGGCATCATGTGTCTCGACCTCGGCCTCGCGCGTCATCTGCGAGTCCAGCGCTTCCGCCTGCGCGCGAAGCTGTTCGGATCCCGTCGCCTTCGCCACTCGCCTGACGGTGTCCATGACGCTGCGCATGCTGCTCGAGAAGTCCTCGGAGACGAACACGCCCGGGATGGACCCGGGGGAATGGGGCGGGCGCGAGAACGGGGCGGTCGCGGGCGTCGCGGCGGGGGTTAAGACGGTCGCGGGCGTCGCGGCGGGGGTTTCGGGAACGCGGACGGCGGTGGGCGCCATCCCGGCGCGCATCTGCGCCGGCGTCACCAGCGGCGGGTCACGAATCTGACGCATCCACTCCGGGAGGTTCCACTCCCCCGCCGTCGCCACCTCCGCCTGCGCAGCCTTGGTCCGCTCCAGGAGCTCGTCCGCGTGCTTGAGAAAGTCCTCCATGTTCTTCATGCTGGCCTGGAGGTCCGGCGCGAACGCCGTCCCCGGGGCGGGGGAGGAGGTTCGAAGGCGCGATGGGGGCCGTGACGAGGGCCTGCTCCCGGGCGCCGGTGACGACGCGCGGCTGCCGTCGCCCTTGCGCAGGAAGTTCTTCTGCGCGGTGCCGAGGTTCAGGCTCCCCGGCGCCGAGTTTTCGCGCCTGGGTTCCCCGGGACGCGGCGGGCGTATCTGCGTTTTGGGTGGGGCGGGGGGGATGTTGTCACTTTTTTCGCGTCGGGCGGTGGGGTACCGACGGGGTGCCGAACGATCCGGCCGGACGTGGAAACGGGGCATCGAGCCGCTCACCCTGGACGGCGGCGTGAAGAAGCCATCGTCGCCCATTTCCGAAGCCGCCGGCGCTCGGCAGCGGCCGTCGAGCAGCGCGAGTCGCGACTGGCGGAGCGCAGTCTCGGAAGGCCCGAAATAACGGCTCTTTGGGCTGTTTTTTGGCCGGACATGGTCGGTCGGCGCCAGCGAACGAGAGAATTCGCCTCGGCGCCCCCCCGACTCCCACTGGTAGGCTCGGCAGGCGACGCCGAGGGAGCGGGCTGGCTCGACGGAGCGAGGGGGGCGGTCGAATGGTCGACGGGGACCAATCGTCCGGCGCGGGAGCCGATCGAACCCCGCCTCTGGGCGCGAGGGGCCGGTCGTCGTCCTTCCCCAATCTCGCACAGAACGCGTTCGTCGCGGCGCTCGGAGTGGGCGACGGGGCGGCGCCGGCGCCGGCCGGCGGGTCGGACGTCGGCGACGTCGCGCCGGCGAGGGCGAGGGCGGCGTGGTACCTTCCCCCGCTGGGTCTGCGACACCTGTCGGAGGTGCGCGCGAGGAACCTCGTGCCCCCGAGAGGCGCGGAGCACTCGCGAGGCGCGGGATTCAGGTTCACGCTCGCCACCGGCGGTGGCGCCGGCGAGCCCGAGGCGGTGGTGTACACGTCGGAGGTGGCGACGGACACGCTGAACCCGGACTGGGAGCCGCTCGACGACGTGGACCTCGAGCGACGCGCGCGCGGCGTCGCCTCAGTCGCCTCGTCCTCGTCCGACGAAGCTTTCATCGACGCGGGTTTAGGCGAAGATGTGAACGTTTTTACGGATGATCCTCCGTCGCCGCCGGCGCTGACGCTGACGGTCTGGCACGTGGAGAACCCCGCGCGCGGCGGCGCCCACCGTCGCGTGTTCACCACGCGCGTCGCCCTCGACGACCTCGTGCGCGCGCCGACAGAGGCGACACAGCTGGCGACGAAAGTACCGGCCGTCTTCGGCCCATTCGACGGATCCGAACACCCACTCGACGGGCCCCTCGGCCTTTCGACGCCGCTCATAAGTCAGTCGGTCGTCTCCCATTCGAGCTCGTACCCGCCCAACACGCCATTGGTCCGACTCCTGCCGCGCACGAGATGGGGATCGGGAGGGTGGGCGGGCCAATGGGAGACGGCCACGTGGGGGACGCGACACAGCTGGCGCGTTCCGGGTGGACGCTCGTGGCGCGCGCTTCGCGAGGTACACGAGCTGGCGGTTAAAGCAGACGCGGAAGACGCCGCGGACGCCGCGGACGTGCTCGTCGCGTCAAGGGCGTCGATGAGTGTTGAAGGAGGGGTGGAGGGAGGAAGCCGGGCGGCGGCTGGTGGTCATGTACGGAAGGAGTCGACGGGTGGGTCGCCCCTCTCGACGAGATCGGCACAAAACGGCGGCGGCGTAAATGGCGTCGGAGGCGGGATCGAACGCGCCGACGCTCGCGAACTGCGAGCGTCGACGGATTCGGTCGTCCACGCCGCCGCGGGGATGGCGCGCGCGATGCGTCGCCGGGACGCGCTCAGGGACGCCGTCGGCGAGAGGCTGGGTTCGAAAGGGGCGGAGAGGGGCGCGAGGGGCGGCGAAGAAATGTCAAACCCGGGAGCGGGGACTTTGGGTTCTTCGCTCATAGCGCTGCGAGGGATGCTCGGCGAGGCGAAGCTCGACGTCGCCGCGTTGCGCCTTCAGGTCGAGGCACGCCGCGAGGATGCGCGCGAACGCGCCGCCGCGAACGCGCGCCGCCGCGATTCCCTCGCGGCGGGACGGATTCGTCTCGATCGGTCGCGAGCGTCGCTCGATGAAAACGCCTTAAACCTCGCCGGCGCGCGGGGCCGCGGCCGGCTGCACAAGGAGCAGCGCGAGCTCGTGGCGAGGCGGTGGCAGCTCGTCGCCGACCTCGCGCGGGTGTTCCCCATCGCGCCCGTTCGATCCGGCGACGAGGACGGCGGAGGGGGAGGAGGAGGGGGAGCCGGCGGGAAGCAGAAGCGCAGTTGGATGGTCGCGGGCGTTCCCCTGGACCTCGGCCAATCGGGCAAGCCCAACGGAGCCGGCTCCCTCTCCGCCGCCATCGGCCACGGGTTGTTGCCGGGGAGCACGGTGTCGCAGTCGGAGCAGGAGCGCAGGGCGTCGGCGCTCGGATACGTCACGCAGGCGGTGCTTCAGCTCGCGGCGGTGCTCGACGTTCCGCTTCGATACCCCGTCGCGCCGGGCGCGTCGAGGAGCTACATATGCGACTTGCAGCAGACGTGGGCGGCGTCTTCGCACTCGAGGGGGGGCCGGAGTGGCGGTAACGGAGGCGACGGGCGCGGACCGGGATCGCCCGGCGCCGTCGGCGACGGAGGCTCCTCGTACGCGGAGCGAGCGGTGTTGTGGCGGCGGTACGAGTTCCCCCTCTTCGCTGACGGCGCGTCCGGGAGCGCGGAGAGCACCAAGTTCACGTACGCGGTGTTTTTGCTCAACAAGGACTTGGAGCAGCTGCTCAACGCGCACGGGTTGCTCGCGGTGGGGCCGCGGCAGACGCTGCCCAACCTGCGAAGGCTGTTTCACGGCAGGACGAACCGGTGCGAGGTTTCGGCGGCGGCGGGGGGCGGCGGCGGGGAGGCGGACGAGTCGGTCGCGTCGCGAGTCGCGAGCGGGGAAGAAAACGGGAGCGGCGGCGGGTACGAGGCCACCGTCGCGCTGACGCGTTAGGCGATACCGAGGCACGACGTCATGTCAAACGTGGGAGGGCGACGACGCGGCGCAATTTTTTACGTAAACGATGGATACGGTTACAACAACACAGACGGAGCCGGCGTCCCGGGTTTTAGGGCTCCTCGATCGACGCGTGCGCCCTCAACTCAGCTTGATCCTCCTCCACTTTCCGTCTCGCCACATCGCGGCGTAGATGACCGCCTGTAACACCCTCTGCCCCACGTACAGCCCCCACATCCAGTTCAGGTCGAACCCCAACCTCGTCACCCCGAAATACGCCACCGGCAGGAACAGGAGCCACTGCGTCCCGATGGAGACCATCGCCACGCGAGCCGCGTCGCCCACTCCGAGGAGCGCGTTTTGCATCGTCAGCGACAGCGCGTCGCCGGCGACGGTGATCCCGGTGAATCGAAGCGGCCACGTGGCGACCCGTATGGCGTCCTCGTTGCTCAGGAACACCTTCAGGAGCACCTCGGGTATGAGAACCGCGATGAGGCCGACGCCGAACATCAGCGCCGCGGTGAGCTTAGCGACGTCCCACGGCCACTGCGTGGCGTCGTCCACGTCGCCCCGCCCCAGCGCCCTGCCGCTCAGCGCGCCAGCCGCGAGTCCCATCCCCATGCACGGCAGCACGAGCGTGAGCATCAGGTTGATGAGCACGTTCACCGCAGCCGTCTCCGCGGTGCCGAGCTGACCGACGATCCAGTACATCGCCGCCATGCCGGTGGCGAACAGCAGGTTCGTGCCCGACGTGGGCGCCGCCTGCTTGAGCAGAACCTTGAAGTCGTTCGCGCTCGGGAAGCAGCAGCCGAAGCCCATGCGCTTGGCGCGCTGGAAACCCATCCGAAGGTAAAGCGCCGATCCGACCCACACGCTGAACGACGTCCCGATGCCCGCTCCCACCACTCCCATCGCGGGCACCCCCAGCGCGGGCACGCCGAAGATGAGCGCGAGCGACAGTCCGATGTTCACCGCGTGCATGACCAGCAGGGTGTTCATGTAAATCTGCGGCTGCTGCGCGGCGTTCCAGAAGCCTCGAAACGCGAAATTGATCCCAACCGCGGGCACCGCCGCGAGCCGGGCCCGCAGGTACGGTACCGCGTGCTTCACGACCTCGGGGTCTACCGTGAGCCCGTCGACGAGCGCTGGCGCGTTCGTGTACGCCCACGTCGCCATCGGTATCCCGAAGAGGAGGCAAAGGATGAGCGCCGCGTTTAAGGGAACCGCGGCGTTGGACGAATTCCCCTCGCCGATGCGCCGCGCGGACATGGCCTGCACCCCGGACGATATCCCCTGCAGCGCGGCTTGGCACTGAAAGTTCAGCGTGCTGCTTATCCCCACCGCGGCGACGCACGCGGTCCCGAGTCTTCCGACCATGGCGCTGTCCGCGAGGTTCAGGACGTTCTGCGAAGCCATGCCGCCCATGACCGGGAGCGCCTGCCTGGCGACCATCTCCACCCTGTCCTGCGACACTCCGAGGACGCCGTTCGTGATGCCGATGGATCGAAGGAACCTCGACTTGGGTTCGGGGGCGATGTCCTCGAGGGTCGAGTTGCCGCTGCCGTCCTCCCTGGGTGGGGGCGTGCCCACGTCGTCGGCCAAATCTCCCGCGAAGGGATTCCCCGAGGACGCGTCCGCGTCCGACGGGGAGGTGCCGCCTATGGGAATGGAGGCGGATCCGGTGCGGACGCGTTCGCTTCGAGATTTAGCGGTGAACACGGGCGCCTTCCGGACGCTCACCCATCGGAGCCGACGGCCTGACGTCACGTCGCGTGACGAGTCAGAAAAAATCTGACAAACAACGGGGCGCGCGGCGAGTGGGGCCTGATGTCGGTTACGGTCGAGACGGCTCGCCGACGGCGCGATGCGCGGTGCCGTGATCGCGATGGATCCCGACATCATCGCGACTCGATCGAGCGCCCCACCTGGAGGCCTCGCGCGAGTCACGAGACTGGCTCCAAAGGGCGGCTGTGACAGGCTGTAAAGTTCTTTGCGCGTTTTCTTTGCGCGTGAAAAAACAGGCCGCCGTGATCCGAAAAGGTGCTGGATCTCTCACTGCCTTCAGGTGTGTCAGTCACACTCGAATTGGCGTTTGCGTTTCTGTCCCGTTTCTGTGTGCTTGCTCGTACAAAGTAATTAATTAAATTCCGCCCGCTTCCACCTCCTCCGCACCAAATAGAAGCAAGTTTCGGAGCGAGGACTGCTTCGAGAGGAAGCGCGTCCGTTCGCCACTACACGTCACGCACGAGTCGCACTCGCACGTTAACATGTCCGCCTTTACCATTTCCGCCAACGCCGCCGCCCTCGGCTCTGTCAAGGTACGCGCGTCACTCCATGCCACCGCCGTTCCGGGGGAATGGAAGAACTCGGCAGTTTCCGCCGCGAATCGGTGCTTTTCCCCGTGATGAAGCGAGCGCGAGAGGCGACCGAGGCGGGGACGTGGAGGGCACGCGTCGCCGGAAGACCCCAGCGACGAATCTCATGGCGCCTCCACTGAGCGTCGTATCGCATTTCGGGCTCTTGGCGTCGTCGTCCTCGCGTCCGTGACCCGATGCCGGTCGAAGCTTTATCCACAGAGGGTAGAGGGTTTTGGTCCTCACCCAGCCGTGGATTGATTTCTCTCGCGACGCGAACGAACGTTCGCGCGGCTCGAGCCCCTCGTCACCGCCCGACTGACGATCCGAACCCGTCCGCTCCCTCTCGAACGCAGGGTCTCAAGGCTCGCAAGGCTGTCTCCACCCGCCGCGCCTCCGTCGTCGCTCGCGCGGCGCTCAAGCCCTCCGACCTCAAGCCCACCGGCAACCGCCTCCTCGTCATCGCCGACAAGGCGGAGACCAAGTCCGCGGGCGGCATCCTCCTCACCTCCTCCAACGAGTCGTCCGGCCCGGGATCCTCCGTCACCGGCAAGATCCAGGCCGCCGGCCCCGAGTGCAAGGCTGTCAAGGCTGGCGACAAGGTGCTCATCAACGGCTTCGCGGGATCCGATTTCGAGTTTGCCGATGGAGAGAAGGGGAAGTTTGTCACCGAGGACGACGTGCTCGCGGTTTTGGCCTGATTCTTTGTCGTGCGATGCGCGCGCGATCGCTTTATTAGGAGGATGAGAGAGAAAGTGAGAGAGAACGGGCATCGCCCGGCTTTATTTGTAATAGCACGCACCGGCTGAGAGCGTTGGACACAACAAGAATCGTTTACAAGAAATCTACCACGCCGCCTTAGTGGTCGTCGGGCTTGGAGGGATCGTGGAAGTGGAACTTGGACGCTCCAACCGCGTTCATGACGATGTCGAAGATACCGAACTGGCCGGCGGTGAGCGTACCGATCATCACGCACCTCGCGGGGAGACCCTGCGTGCACAGCTTCCACAGGCCGGTCTCGGCGGCGATGTTGCCGAGGCGCGAGAGCATGCCGCCGCTGCCGCCGGCGCCAGCCTTGTTGATCTTGGACAGGAGGGTATCCGCCGGGTGCGAGATGATCGCGGCGGTCACACCGGCGATCACGCCGGACATCAGGGACACGGACACGTTCTCGGATTGCGTGCAAGTCTTGGGGGTCTTGCCGATGGATTCGTAAATCTTCTCCGCCGCGATGCCCTGCACCGCGAACTTGGCCATGGTGTACGGCACCTGCTTGGCGAGGATGGGACCGAAGCCGGAGTAGAACGCGCTGATGACGCCCTCCTCACCGGCCATCTTGGTCATCGCGCCGATCATCGACGAGGAGTACGTGGGGTTGGACACGAGGCGAATGCGGGTCGCCTCGAGCGGGCAGAGGAAGATGTCGGCGATGAACTCGGCGGCGGCGGATGCGCCGAGGTAGATGGAGTTGCGGTTATCCCAGGTCTGCTGCGGGGTCATGGAGTTGGCGGCCTGGATCTTGAAGTACTCAACGCCTCCGAACTTGAACCAGCCCTGGACGAAGTAGCCGAAGGCGGTGGGGCCGAGGCCGGTGAGAAGCGCGCCCGCCCCCTCCTCCGCGATGACCTTGTTGAAGCCCTGCATCATGCCGGTGTACTTGGTGGGCTCGAGCTGGATGCGGGTCTTGACGACGTCCACGGGGGTGAGCGCGCCGTGGGTCACGGAGCAGCAGATCCCGCCCGCGAGCGCACCCTTGAGGAAGTAGTCCATACCGTACTCCTGCTTGGACGCGGCCATGAAGCCCGCGGCGGGGTGCTGAAAGGTCATCGAGGGAGCGAAGCCCGCGGCGGGCGCGGCGCCCGCCTTGGCGGCGACCACCGCGGAGGCGGCGGTGGGGGTGTAAAGGGAGGACGGAAAGTAGGACTTGAAACCGTGCATGGTTTCTTCCTGCGCGTTCGGGCGAGTGGAGGAGAGGCGGGAAGGTCAGCGGTCGTCGTCGTCAACCGTCGGGAACCGCGTTTCGACGCCGGGACGTGCGTCAGGGTTACGCGCGGCGGGCCGACGTGCGCGCGCGAGTGCGCCGGCATCGCCCGCGAACGACGCCCGCCCGCGACTGGCGATGCGCCATCCACGCGCGGGATGCGCCGCGGGCTCTCGCGGACGATCCACCGCTGCGATCGGCGCGCGCGTCCGTCGGCGGTCCCCAGGGGGCACCGTTTGGAGGCGCGAAGGAAACATCCAACAATCATCGGGCCGTGGTGGATTTCGAAAGACGCGCGTGCGCGCCCGGTCACGCGCGGCGGCGGGCGATCCGAGTCCGGCGCGCCGGTCGCTCACCTGTGAAGCGAAGGTCGGCTTCGGGAGAATGCGCACCGCTTCGCGAGTGCGACAGTGCCGAACGCGAGTCGATCGAACCGCGGTTTCTGTTCGTTCGCTGCACTTGCCAAAAAGAATCGTCCAATCAAATTCGTCGGTCCGATGCGGAAATATCTCGCGTGAAAGATCGCACAGTACCCAACCGTTTACCCATACGGAACAATTAGCCAAATGTTAACATAAATACGACGCGATCCGATCGTGTGGTGTTCGGTTCGCGTCAGGGTTTATATTTCACCATGACGAACCACGCGTGCTGCTCAGACTCGGAGGCGCCGCACGCGGGTCCGCCATGTCCGCCCAAAAACTGGGCTCCGGCGTGCACACGCTCCTCTTCGACCTCGACGGCACGCTCTATCCCATAGAGAACGGGTACGAGGAGAAAGTGCGCGAGAGAGTGTTCGAGTTCATGGTCGACGAGCTAAAGGTTTCGTCGATCGAGCAGGCGAAGGAGATGTGGTGGGAGCACTTCAAGGTTTACAACCAGACGCTGCGATCGCTGAGGCAGGGCATGGGGTTCGAGTTCGACAGGGAGAAGTACTGGTCGCACGTACGCGGCGATCCGGCGGATTTCCTCGATGCGAACTTCGACGCGCTCGAGATGCTCCGATCGTTCCCGGGTTGTAAAAAATTCGTCTTGACGAACTGCGCGGAGAAGCAAGCCATCGAGGCGCTGCAGGTGCTGGGTTTGGAGGGAGAGTTCGACGGCGTCTACGGCGCTGACTTCATGGGGGACGTTTGCAAGCCCGAGCGCGCGGCGTTCGAGGCGGTCTGCGCCAGAGCCAAGATTGAGCCGAACGGCACAGTGTTCTTCGAGGACAGCGTCAAAAATCTTGTCACCGCGAAGGAGATGGGATTCACGACGGTGCTGGTGAGAGGCAAGACGGCGGCGGAGGAGGCGGGACAGAACGGGGGATTCAAGCCCGACGCGACGATATCGGCCGTCAACCTGAAGGAGCTCCGCGAGGCGCTCCCGGGGTTGTTCATCGGCGCGTAAGGGGCGGCGGCGACAATATGATAGGCTTCCTGTGATAAATTTCCAACGCGTTTCTACTTGTAATGATACCCGGTTACTCGACCGTGAAGGAGTCGACGATGGCGTTGGCGAGGTACTCGCACTTGGCCTGGCTGAGCCCCGCGAGGGAGATGCGCCCGTCCCCGGTCATGTAAATGGCGTGCTTCTCCGTCATGTGCTTCACCTGGTTCGGGTTGAGCCCCGTGAAGCTGAACATGCCGATCTGCCTCGTCACAAAGCTCCAGTCCTTGTCCGGGTTGAGCTTGCACAGGTTATCGTAGAGCATCGCGCGAACCGTCTTGATGCGCCCGGCCATCTCCCCCATCTCCTCGTTCCATCGGGCGAACAGCACCGGATCGTTGATCACCGTCGCGGCGATTCTCGCGCCGTGCACCGGCGGGTTCGAGTAGATGGCTCTCGCGATGCGGTTCATCTGAGACAAAGTCTTCGCCGCCGTCTCCTTGTCGTTCACCACGGCGTTGATGGCGCCGATGCGCTCGGCGTACAGCCCGAGGTTCTTGGAGTAGGACTGCGCGCAGAAGAACTCGATCCCCCGTCGCTCGAACAGCCTAGGGGCGTACGCGTCCTCCTCGAGTGATCCGGACGCGAAGCCCTGGTACGCGACGTCGAAGAAAGGAACCAACCCGTTCGCTTCCACGGCGTCCGCGATGGCGTCCCACTGCTCCTTGGTCGGGTCGACCCCCGTGGGGTTGTGCGCGCAGCCGTGGAGGCAGACCACGGAACCCTTCGGCGCCGCCTTGAGGTCGGCGATCATGCCGTCGAGGTCGAGCCCGATGGTCGCCTTGTCGTAGTAGCGGTACTCCCTCCACTCCGCGCCGGCGTCCGCGAAGATGTTCTTATGGTTGCCCCAGGTGGGGTTCGGGAGGTACACGACGGCGCCCGGCATGAACTTGGCGATGAACGCGGCGCCCACGCGCAGGGATCCGGTGCCCGAGAGCGACTGCACCGTCGCCACGCGTCCCTCGGCGATGGCCGCGGATCCCTCGCCCAGGAGGAGCTTGCGGGTCGCCTCGTTAAACTCGGCGAGTCCCTGCATGGGGAGGTACTCCTTGTCGTAGTCAGCCTCGATCATGCGCTTCTCGGCCTGCCTGACGACGTCGAGGACGTAGGGCTTGAGATCCTCGGTGCGGTACGCCCCGACGCCGAGGTTGAGTTTGTTGGGATTGGTGCTCTCGCGGAAGGCGACGGAGACGCCGAGGATGGGATCGGCGGGGGCCTGCTCCACGCCGGAGAGAAAGGAGGAGCCCGCGGCGGCGCGAGTGCTCATCGCGATACGACCGGACTGCGCGAGGATGGACCGGGCGGGGTGGGCGCGACGTTAGCGGTGGAACGTGCGCGTGGGATCGGTCGGATCGACGAGGGAAAAGCGTGAAAAAGCAACCGCGTTTTTATGAGCTGCAGACGGGGGTAGCGGGGATGGGACGGGCGCACGCGACGGCGCCGACGACGCTCGTACCTTGGCGAGGCGGCGAGCTACACGAGCAGCGAGGCGCGCGGTGACCTGTTGAGCTGCGAGCGCGGACATGCGCGGCTGTACAGTGCGCGAGGGAGTCGATCGGCCGCCAAATTTCTCTCCGTTCGCGCCGTCATCCAAACTTGAACGCGTGAGTGGCCGAGCGTCCGCGGTGGACTTTTGACCGGCTTCCTAACTGGCGAACGGTGCGAAGATGGCGGTTTTCATCAAAACGTCTTCTCTCCGCTCAACTGCTATGACAAGTGCGGGCGACCGCGCCGTCGCGCGCGGCCGCCGATGATAGAAAGACCTCCTCGATCCTCGCCTCGACTCTCCTATCGAACCTCCTCAGCTCCGGGCTCCCGTCCCAGCCGCCCACGCGTCAACCCGCGGCGCGCCACCAGCCCGAAAACACGAAACGTCCCCATCCGCGCGTTCCTTTCCGCCCGTTTGTGAAAATCGCTTCAAACTTCTCTCCGTTTAGGCGACGGGCTGCGCGATGCCCATGAGCTTGAGCAGGTTCCTGCTCTCCGCCGCGTAATCCGGCTTCTGGCACTTCATCACGGTCAGCCTGCGGCGGCTCTCGCCCTGGTACTCCTCCGTCTTGGCCTTCACCATGACGTTCCAGGATGAGAACTGCGCGGCTTTGATGGTTCGCTCGTACGCGGCGGGGTTGTTCGTCTTGAGCTCGTGAAGCTCGCCGGCGCCGATGCCGAGCATCTCGACCGCCTGCTCGTGGAAGACGTTGACCCATCCGCCGCCGGACGCGTCGCTCATCTTCATGCGAACGATGTACCGATACGCGCACTCGTCGTACGTCTTCCCGGTGGCGGGATCTTCCCACTTGCCCTCCGCCGTGGGCACCACCTTCTTGTTGTTCCCCTCCTCGGGGTTGGAGGCGTAGTACATCGCCTGATCGGGCTTGATCAGGACGACGGTGGAGTGCCCGAGGACGCCGATCGCCGGGGGCTCGGTCGCGGCCGGGACGATCGCGGGCTGAAGCGCGTTGAACGTGGTGCGCTCCGTGTACGATCCTTTACCCGACCCGTCGCCCGAGCGGCGAGCCGACGCCAGGCCCTCGCCCGCGGCGACCGTCTCGACCGTGGCGCCGCACTCGTCGTACCACGCGCGCATCGCCTTGACCTTGGCGGCGATGTCGGCGGACGCGGGTTCAACGACGAGCTCGGATCTCGCGAGGGTGGAGACGGAGACGCCGTTGTAGTCGGACACGCGGACGCCGCGGATGGCGACGATGGGCGCCACCGCGTTCTTGAGCGACTCGCCCTGCTCCACGGCGAGGGCGTTCCACAGGGTGCACGTGACGGTGCGCTTGGTCTCGTCGAGGAGGGTGAGGTCGCGGCGCTGGAGCTCGCCGCCGTCGGACTTGCGCTTGATGGAGCCGAGGTCTCCGACGGAGGTGACGACGGCGAGGATGTCGACGGTGCCGCGGCCGCCGATCTTGCGGGCGAGCTGGTCAATCTTGCAGAGGTCGTAGGCGCGCTGCATCTTGTCGACGTCCGCGTCGCCGTCCGCGCAGAGCTCGATCTCGCAGCGGCCGTCGAGGGACATCTCGTACTCGTTGTTGACGCTGCTGTACTTCTTGTTCGCCGGTCGGAGGCTGCCCTTCGAGACGTAGTACGCCTTGCCAACCTCGAGGATGGAATCGTACTTGGCGATGGCGTCCTTCCAGAGAGTCGCCTGGATGGCGGTTCCCTCCGCGTCGCAAAACTCCAGAGTGCACACCGACGACTCGCCTCGGGCGTTGCGGAAGGTTCGGATGTTGCCCTTCACCGCGAGCTTCGCCTTGACGGTCCACGTGCCCATGTAGGGGTTCAACGCGTTGATTGCGAGATGCTTCTTGCCCGAGGAGGTGGGCATCGCGGCCGCCTCCTTCTTGACGGGCGCCGGCGTGACCGGGTCCATGGCCTTCACGTACTCCTCCGGGAGGGAGCCGACGACCTCGAACTTGTTCACCACCGCGCGGGTCTTGTCGTAGGAGACGTCGGTGAGCTTGAGCACGGCGTGGGGCTTGACTTCGTTCATGAGCTTGTCCCTGAGCGAGGCGGAGAAGGTGGCGTCCAGCTTGTTCTCGCCGTCGTTGAGGATGCCGCTGCGTTGAATAGTGGATCGAGGCGAACGCGGAGGGTCAGTGACGCGTCTGTGGGGGGATGCGCGCGGTGCGAAGCGCCCGGGTCGATGCGAGCGATTGAAAATTTGAAATTCCGGTGCCAGAGCTTGGCGTGGGTGCCAAGGATTTTGAACCGGGAGCTCGCCGGAATCGCGGTCGTACCTGAACATGTCAGACTCAGTCTTGAGGTTGAGCACCTGGGATGAATCGCAGGAAGGTCGATATGTCAGAACGTGGCGAGTTCAAGGGCCGGCGCGCGTCGCGCCGTGCGAGGCACGCGTCGTCGACTCTTCGGGTTCGCTCGATGCTTTTTGAACAACGTCGTTTCCCCGGCAATCGCTCGGCCACCGGAAACGGGCCGCGCCGCACCTGGACGGAGACGTCGGAGAGGGGTCCTTCGGTGGACTCGCGGATGCGGCGGACACCGCCGGGGGTCACGCATTCAGTCATGGCGCTCGATGTCTCCTGACGCGGCTGTCGCTCGCGCTTCGGTCTGGTGAACGGGCGAGAACGTCTTTGAATAGGCGAGTGCGGGAGGAGATCTTCAGAGGCTGAAATTTGGGATGATTGCACTATTCGTATTTGGTATTTCTACACGTATGCCGTTTTGGTTACACGTCACCAAGCACTAACTGCAATAACAAAACATTGGTTCCATGGAGTGGTCACGATAACGCGCAGCGCCAGTGTGACGCCTTCTCCTCTCAGTCGAAGTCCAACAACTCCTCCGGGAGCTTCAACGGCACGTCCGGAACGTCAGGGACCTTCTTCGATTTCTTCGGCTTCTCGTCCAGTATATCCGCGGGCATGGAGTCCAAGTGCTGCGCGTCCTCGCCGTGCCACTCGCTCTGAATCAGAGCCTCGGACCACGGCAGCTCCGGGCATCGATCCTTTTGCGTTTTTCTCCGCTCGGGGTAGTCGTATCCAAAGTCGTCAAAGTCCGTCTTGTACGCGCGCCAGATCTTCAGCTGCACGTCGTACGGCATGTACTTCTCGTACCCCTTCACGTCGCTCACCGGAAACTCGTCGTACACCTCCTTCGCCTTCTCGTTGTGGTGCGAGTACCCAACCTCGCCATCCTCCGACTTGAAGTCGAACCGAATCCCGGTCCACCCTCTGAGCGCGTCCTCGATCTGTTTAAACCCGTCCTCGATTCGGAACACGCCGTCGAACGCCCTCGAACGCGGGTCGCACAGGTCGGATTGCACCGCGACGTGCTCGTTGACCTTGTCCACGTCGGGTTCGTCCCGCAGCCATCGGGTCACGCCGTCGACGAAATCCTCGAATGAGCAGCTGTGAACAAAACACGATGTCAGACTAATTGCCCATAAGAAAATAAAAAATAAACTCACCTCGGGTCGTCGCCGCACGCCGCGTAGAGGAGGTCGGGCTGGTCCGCGCCCCTGTGCGAGTGGATCTTATCGAACCACGTGCTGTACAGCCGCGTGCCTGTGTGTGTCCGAACGTGCGGGGGTGGGGCGCGGGGTCACGATGGGCGTCGTGGTCGGTCGTCGGGTCGCGGGCGACGGTTCGGGCGGGGGGTCGGGAGGAACGATCGGGAATGTACGCGCGTGTAGTCAGTCTCACCCGGGTGGCGAACGACGGTGAAGTACCGGTACGGAGGCGCGCTGCTGTTGCGCCAGTGCTCCAGCCCGGCCTCGTGGAAGGTGCTGTACCGCACCATGGCGAAGTGCGAGTCGCCGCCGCGTTCGACGATGAACTTCTCCACGTCGCTGAACTTGTGGATGTCGACGTTGAGGCCCGTCATGTACGTCGTCACCGTGGACGACGCGGCTTTGGGCAGGTTGCAGTAGGCGAGGTGCTGCATGGGCGCGAGCAGGACGCGGTCGTTACGCCGGCCGAGCTTGGCGATGACGCTCGGGACCGGTGCGCCGAGGCCGAGCGCGGGCATGTCGCTGAACTCGCCGCCGTAGTGCGACGCGGCCGCCGCCGCGACGACGAGCGCCGCGGTACCCACCGCGGACGCGCCGCGGCGTAACCACCTCGCTCCATCGGACGGGCCGGGAAGGGCGCCGACGCGACGGGAGGATCCCAACCCGGACGGCCCCGCCGGCTCGTCGCGCCGGCCCAGTGCGGCGCCGTGTTCCGCGTCGACGTCGCGCATGTGTGCGAGCGCGGGTCGATGTGCGTCGCGCGCGGCGCGTCTCCGATGGCGAAAGCGCGGCTCGACGGAAAGCCACCTCCTGGGCAATTTCAAGAATTGCGTATGGCGGGCACTGTGGACAAACGTCCCTGGATCGCGAAACGTACCCTCTCTGTATGACGAGACAGTCAGACATTTTTGGCACAATTCACATCATGGTTCACCGCTCCTGTGCCGATTTTCATTCCGAGTCGTTGCGTTCCTCTCCTCTCCGCTTTCCTCTCTGGAGCGAGTGCCGTGGTCAGTGGCGAGGAGCGCGGGCGGCGACCGATGGCGTCGACGGCATCGCCCGACGGCGGCGCGCCCTTGTCGACACCCGGTCCTCCTCCCGCCTCGTCCACCGCGCAACCCCGCGCCGGGCCCAAACCCGGTGGCAAGTGGTCCGGCTTCTTCAGCGCCGTCTCATCGGCGTCAGTGTCGAAGAAGCACAAGTCGAAGCCCAGCGCCAGGGCCGCGAAGCTCATCGCCAAGGGGGACATCGACGAAGCGTTGGAGATCGTCGAGGAGGCCCTGCGCGCGCTCGACGCGGTGGAGAACGCGCCGGTGCCGGACGACGACCGCGCGTCGCTCCACGCCCTCTGCGCGATGTGCCACTCGCGCAACGAGAGCACGCGTCGGGCGTGCGAGCACTTCGCGGCTGCGCTCGACGCCGCGGAGGAGGAGGAGGCCGCGACCGGCCGTCGCGCAGCCGCGAAGGGCCCGAAGGGTCCCATCGACGCCGAGTTCTTCTACCGCATGGGCGAGGCGTGCCACCGGCGCGGGCAGCACGGCCGGTGCGCGCTCGCGTACGAGCAAGCGTCGGAGTTGGACCCGCGACGTAAAAAACTTCCCAGCCGCCTCACCCCATCCGCGGTGCATCACCAGGCGGGGGTGTCGTGCAGGGAGATCAAGCGGTACGAGGAAGCCCTGGAGCACTTCGCCAAGGTGGACGCCCCGCTCGAAGCCGCGGTGGGCTCGGGCGACGTCCTGTGCGACATGGAGAGGTGTCACGCGTCGATGGGCGACTTCGCGTCAGCCGATGAATGCATTCGAGCCGCAGCCGAAGATTCCGGTGAGTCGAGCCAACTCACGGTGAGACCCGAGAACGTCTGCAGGGTGGCGGTGTACAGGTACGAGCGATGCGGCGGAAGTGCCGAACGCGCCGTCAAGGAACTCGCGGGCGTCATCGAGAACAAGGACAAGACGTCGCTGTCCAAGAAGAAGGAGGCGGAGGTGCTCGCGATGTTGGCCAGGTTACGCGCCAGCCTCGGCGAACTCGACGCGTCCGAGGCGAATTTCGAGGCGTCGCTGGGGCGAAACCCGCGGAGTCACGGGACGTGGCTGAGCCTGGGGCAGCTGTACGAGGCGACGGCGCGGGACGATCTGGCGCTCAGGTCGTACGCTCGCGTGGTGGAGATTTGCGACGAGGACGACGACGAGACGGCGACGTCTGGAAAAAGCGACGGGGGGGGCGGAGACGAGACCGTACAGACCGTACCGACGCGCGGACGGGACGTCGTCGTTCGTCGGGAGGACGAGTACGTCGCGGAGGAGAGGCGGGCGCGCGGCGAGGCGAGGGCGGAGGCGGTGCTGCTCTCCGGGGCGGTGTACGAGCGTCACGGCCAGCCGCACAGGGCGATGAAGTCTTACGAGCTCTTGACGGGAGATTCGCACCGGGAGATTCGCGAGGCACGGGAGACGGCGGTGCTGACGCGATGCGCGCTCAAGGTGCAGCGGGTTTTCAGGGGGAACAAGGCGAGGGAGGAGGCGAGGAGGCGCGCGACGGCGCGGTCGGTCGCGAGGCATTACGGCGCGCGAGGTCCGCTGCGAGGCGGGGACGGCGCGGGGGGCGGCGTGCCGAGCGAGTCGACGGGGGGAAGTTACGTGCAGCGATGGGACGCGTCGCCGCTGGCGAAGCAGGCGTCGAGTCATCCGTTCTTCAAGACGGAGGGGCGGCGACGTAAGCCCCCGGGTTCCTCGTTCTTCTAGCCCACCCGGCGGTCATGACGAGTGCGACTTTGAATCCGCGGTGTTGGAATCGACGGCGTTGGAATCGACGGCGTTGGAATCGACGGGAATCTCCGCGTCGTCCGTCGTCGTCTGTTTTGTCGCTCGTTCGTATTACGTATTAATAGACGAAGGTAGACTATCACGCGATGGACCCCTCGCTGGCCTTTGCGAGCCTGGACCTCGGCGTGAGCTCCCTCGCCGGCGGCGAGACCCCCGGCGACTGCGCCTCGTCCTCGTCGACTGATCTCGCCCACGACGTCACGCTTCCGAACTGCACCGCGCCGCTTTGGCCGAGCCCCGCGGGCACGTTCCGCATCAGCGCCGAATCGCTCACGGTGGCCAGACTCCTCTCCCGCCCGTGCTGCGCGGGCGACGCCGACCTCGGCGACCGCGAAAGCGGCGATTGCCCCGCCCTGCCTCTCGGCGACCCCGGCGAGAGGTCCTGCAGCGCCATCCCCGGCGTCGGGCTCCGTCTTCCCGGGTCCATTCTCGTCTGCTGCGGCTCCGCCAGCCCGCTCCCCTCCGATTGAACCTTTCCGACGGGCCGCGGCGATGATGGCGGCGGCGTCGGATCCAGCACCGCCAGCCCGCTCCCCTCCGATTGAACCTTTCCGACGGGCCGCGCCGGCGAAGGCGGCGGCGTCGGATCCAGCACCGCCAGCCCGCTCCCCTCCGATTGAACCTTTCCGACGAACCGCGGCGGGGAAGGCGCGGCACCCCCGTCGCCCATCTCGCTCCTGGACCCGTCGCTCCTGGCGTCGTCGTCGCTCCACTCGTTCGACACCCTCGGGGATTGTAGGGCCGGCGACACGTTGCCGGACGCGGCGCCGGAGCCCCTCTTGGATTTGCTGCCCGAGTAGTGCGATTTACCCCCGGACCCGGCCGGGGACGGTTCGCGGGACGCGTGCCTGGACAGCGACAGGTCCCGTGAGCTGTGCCTGGACAGCCGCGGGGTCCGTGAACGACCGCGCCGGGCGCCGCCCCGAACGGACCAATCGCGCTCGTCGTCCGAGTCGACCTCCGCGAGTTCGTCCATCTTTTCCTCGCTCGGGATCCTGGCGATGGCGCGAACCTTCTCCGGGGACTGGCTGGGCTGGCCCGCGAGCACGGGGGCGCGCTGCTGGTTCCCGACGCTCTTGCGCCGCGCGTACGTGTTGGGCGATCCCGCGCTCGCGCCCTGTTTCAGCGTCAGGAGCCCGTCGTCGCCCTGCGCCATCGCGTTTTGTACCTTGTTCATCGCGATGACCGCGTTCGACGCCCCCTCGAACAGTTTACCCTCTTTGCGTTCCTCCTCGAGGTTCTTCTGGACACCCTCCAGATGTATACGCGGAGTCATCGGGGGTGCCGACCCGGGTGCCGACCCGTTCGTACCTAACCCGGCACCCGTCGGGGTTAGGGTTCGTTCGACGAGCCACGGGTGCGTCAAAAGGGCCCGCTCCGCCGTCATCCGCCGCGACTCGTCCACGGTTAAAAACTTTTCGATGAGATCCTTCGCGTCCGCGCTCACGTTCTCCCACACCGGCGACTGCGTGAAGTTGAAGTTTCCCGTGCGTATCAGCTCGTACATGGTGTGCTCGTCCTCGTGCGCGAACGGGCTGTACCCGGCGAGCAGCACGAAGAGGAGCACGCCGCACGCCCAGTTATCAACCGACGGACCGTGCGCCTGCGGGACCGACTCGGAACCTTTCTCCCCGTTTCCGCCGTGACCTAGGTCCGTTCCCGCCATGTTCGCCTCGAGCACCTCGGGGGAGATGTACTCCGGCGTTCCCGAGGGCAGGTACCTGCTCCGCGCGCTCGCCTTCTTCGCCAGACCCAGGTCGCATATCTTCACGCTGTCGAGATCCGTCTCGGACTCGAGCAGCAAGTTCTCCAGCTTCAAGTCGCAGTGCGTCACGCCCACCTCGTGCAGGTACCGGACCCCGAGCAGGATCCTGCGGAAGATGCGCTTGGCCATGCGCTCGTCGTAGTGGCCGCAGGCGACGACGGCGTCGAACAGGTCGCCGCCCTCCAGGAGCTCGGTGACCATGATTATCCTGTCGCTCTCGACGAAGAATTCGTGCAGCTTGACGATGTACGGCGAGTCCATGTTCGCGAGGAGACCAATCTCGTAGAAGATCTCCTCCCTGAACGCGCGCTGCCCCGTCTTCGGGAGTTTGATGATCTTCATGGCGTAATCCGTGCCGTGAACTTTGTGCGTCGCGCGGCGAACCTCGGCGAACCCTCCGCGTCCGATGGTCTGTCCAAAATGGTACAGTTCCGCGACGGGCCTCGGGTTCGGCCGAGCGCCCTTGACCTTGCGACCGGGGCTCTTGCCGTGGACGCTGCTGTCGATCGCGGCGGCGTCGAGGACTCGGTTCTGCGTCGATCGGAGACGGAGAAAGGGGGGCGGTGAGACGACGATACGAGGGGCGGAGGTGCGGGAACGGACGAGACGGGCGGGGCGGTGACGAACTCGCGCGTGCGTCGAACCGCGCGGGTCGCGCACCATCGACGACGCCCCGCACCCCATGGCGGGCGCGTGGCGATCCTTCCGACCGTTCCCTGCGCGCCCGCGCCTTTTACATCCGTCGGGCGCCGCGTCGGCGCGCCCGGCACTGCGTCGAACAGAGGGATGCGACGGTGCTGAGCGGGGTGAACTTCGATAGAACGTGGAAGAATGAAGTTGTTTGCCACGATCAATTTCCCGAAAGTTTCAGACTAAAAACCCTCACACAGACGTCGTAACTCAGGCGTGTCGGTTACCGGGAAAACACCAGTCGCGACCCTTCGCAAAAATGGAGGTCCGTGATGCGCGAGAACGTCTGTGCTGGACGGTTTGGATGTTTCAGTGTTTTGGCTCGTTTGTGAGTTTACCGTCGGACGGTCCGACGAGGAGGTGAGAACACTTCAGAAAGTATCGAAAGGCGCGTGCCCCCGCCGCCACTTCTCGCAACGCGCGCCGCCATGTCTCGCGTCTCCCACGCCGCTTTCCTCCTCCTCGCCTCGCTCGCGCTCGCCGCCGCGCAGCCGGCAGTCGTCACCGACGTCGACTTCTCCCCGAGCACCGAGCGCCCCGAAGGCCTCGTCGGGCAGTGGATCGGCCGATACGTCGCCGCCGGTGGCGCCCTCGAGCCCGCCGAGGGCGCCACCGCCTTGTTCTCCGCGCACGAGGGCGTCGTGGAGCACGTCGGCGTCATCTTCGACCCCACGGTGACGGACAAGATCGCCGCCGTTTGGATCGTCGAGCACGGCCCGTACGAGGCGCGCGGCGACGGCTACGTCATGTTAGCCCGCGTCAAGGCGACGACCGCCGACTCCCCCTTTGGAGTCCCGGGCGATATCCGCTGCGCCGCATTCATCATCGAAGAAGATCGCCTCTACGTCCACGCAAAGGTGACACGGAAAATCGTTTTTTTTGGCCAAAACTGACCGCCCCTTTCGTCCGCAGTTCTCCGGCGTCGAGTCCTTCGACGACTGCCCCACCGTCCCCGACCCCACCGCATTCGCCGAGGGTGCACCCCCCGTGGATATCGAGTCCATCGGCGCCGACCACGCCGCCGTGTTCGAGCGCACGACATCCCCCGCGCTGAAGGACCGCCTCGGAACCCAAACGGAAACCGACTGGCCCGAACAACTCCCCAGCCTCTGGAAGGGCGAGACACGAATCGATACCCCCGGCATCATCGCCGAGACGTCCACGACCTCACCCTCACCGACGTACGTCTCCATCACGCAGGGCGCCGCGCCCAACGCGTGGATATTCCTCGACCCGGAAGATGAGTCCAAGATCGTGAGCGCCAACGTAAACCGTCTCGCGAGCGTCGGATCCTTCGACGCCCACCTCACCTTCACCAACGCACCGTGGAAGTACACGGCCGACATGTCCGCGGGCAAGTCGCTGTGGTGCAACACGATCGTGCTCAACGAGGAAGGGGACGCGTCCTACGTCCTCAGCGCGGACGCACCCGCGGGTGAGGAGGTGAAGTGCCCGGCCGCGCCGGAGGATCCGGGTGGAATTCTCGGGGAGCTCGACGGGGACGGGCTCCTCGGCGACGACGAGTTGATGGAGGCCAGCGGCGCCGTCGCGGCTCACGTGCTGATGAAGCAGTGAGCGAGGAATACGAACCGACACGGTACATGTCACGATACGATACGATACGATAATACCTTCGCGTCAGAACCTTCGACGTATCGTCACCCCCCTCATGAACTCGCCCGGGTCCGTCTCGAACCTCCGCTGCAGATCCTTGGCGGTGTAGCGCGTGTCGTATTCCATCTCCGGGTGAAAGTCCCCGCGGTCCGCCTCTACATCGCCCGTCCCGTCGGAGCAGTCGACCCACACCCCGAGTCCGCTCTCGGAGTACGTCGCCTGACAACACTCGCACCGTCCGTTCGCGATCCACTCCCTGTACCTCGCCCGCACCACCTCCCGTCCGTCGTAGACGCACCCGAAGTGTCGCGCGACGTTTCGCATCCCGTCCGCGCGGTCCGTCTCGAACTCCGACGAGTGCGGCAGCGGCTGCTCGCACTCGGGGCATCGGTACGCGAAGCCGTGCGGAGGTACCTGCGCCGTGGCGACGCACTCGGCGCAAAAGAGGTGTCGGCAAGGGAGCGCCACCGCGGCGCTCCCGGCGTTCAGCGGCACCGGCCGGTCGCACCCGGAACACGCGTGGTGCGTCCGCGGCCCGTTCAAGGGCGGAAACCCGCACACGCCGTCGCCGAAGCGATGGAACCGGACGATGCCGTCGCCCACGCATCCCCGCTCCGTCAGTCGCTGCAGCGCCTCGACGCACGCCTTGTTCGGCCCCGCCCACGTCACGTCCGCGCGGTTGAACGGCCCGCCCTCGCACGCGCAGATGAACCCGGCGGGTCCGGGGGTCGATTCGAGGCACTCGCGCGCGTCTCGTCGACGAGCCGCGAGCCCCGGTCGTTGGATCTCGTCTTCGGCGTCGTGGTGATGGCTGTGAACAAAACACGATGTCATACTAATTGCCCATACGAAAATAAAAAATAAACTCACCGGAGGTTGTGATCTTCCAGGGCGGCGGCGAGGAGGTCGCGCGCGTCTTCCGGGGTGACCGTCTCGGCTCCTGGCTCGCCGTGCCTGTGCTCGGCGTGGATCAGGCATCGCGCGGGGAACTTTCGGGTCACGGGTTCGCCCTCCGCGTGCGCTGCGTCGTCGTCCAGGCGAACGTCGATGTCCACGAGGGTTCCGGACTCGATGGCCTCGGCGCATCGCTCGACGGAGCCGACGGCCATGACCTCGCCGAGTCTCCCGTCGAGCTTCTCGTCGGAAGACGTCGGGTCGTCGAAGAACACGACCCGCACGCGCTCGCCGACCATGTGCTGCAGGTTCTCGTGCACGATGGCCGGCGCCTGGTCGGCGAACGACGGGGGCGCCATCAATCTCGTTGTTACGCGGTTGCGCGGTCGACGAGGGGGGATGCGGTCGCGGGTGCCCGTCGGCGGCGGCGGGTCTTCGAGCGTCCGCGCGGGTTCGATCCTGGCGCGGTTCGGACGATTCGCGACGAACGTCTCGAGGCGACGCCGAGGCGGGCGCGCGCGTCTCCCTGTGCCGCCGCGACGAGATCCGCGTCAGCATGAAACGAGAGCTAGCACCGGAGCGTGGGTCAAAAAATGAACAAAGAGTCGATGTTACAACCAGACGCACACGTGGAGGAACTGATCGCTCCCCCGCATCGCGCCGTGTAGCGTCTCCAGCGTCGTCTCGAGATCCACGTCGACGCCATCCACCATCGCCTTTTTCGCCCCGCCAGCCCCGAGCTCCTCCAGAGCCTCGCGAAGCGTCGCCCCGTTCGTCGCCGGAGCCGACGTCGTCGTCACCTCGCCCCAACCCCGCATCGCCTCGCCCCGCATCACGACGCCCCCGGGCCCCACGTTGACGTTGACGTTCCGCCTCACGTACAAACGCATCGGCACGCGCTTGAACGCGGCGGTCGCGCGCATCCCGAGCTCGTCCTCGGCGGCGACGGCGAGGGCTCCGTCGCCGGTGACGACGCTCCTCCACAGATCGGCGCGAGCGCGTCTGCTCAATCCTTGGACGCCGCCCGCGCTGCCCTTGGCCACGAACACCGCCTCCTTGAGCGAGTTGAAGAAGTGGGCCCTCGCGACGGTTCGGGGTTCGCCGCCGACGCCGCACGAGAACATCGCGCCGTCGGCGTTCTCCACCGAGTCCGTCGCGTCGTCGAAGGCTCGGTAGTGCACGGTGAGTCTCCACGGCGCTCTCGCGTCGGGCGCGCAGAGATCGCGAAGGATGCCCACCGGGAGGTTCCACCGGAGCGGCAGGCCCTCGTGGTCGAACCAGGGCGCGGACGCGTCGCGCCCGGGGGCGAGACGGGGCGCGAAGTG
>Ga0181573_10000334_pt1 | contig 49267 bp, 35 predicted proteins | sample 101ome_25_FD_148643 | JGI IMG/M metagenome (GOLD analysis project Ga0181573, IMG submission 148643) | Coastal salt marsh microbial communities from the Groves Creek Marsh, Skidaway Island, Georgia - 101409BT metaG (spades assembly) | ecosystem: Environmental > Aquatic > Marine > Intertidal zone...
CTCTCCCTCTCCCTCTCCCTCTCCCTCTCCCGCTCCCTCTCCCACCCCCCCTCTCCCAGACCGCCAACTGGGAGCACCTATGCAAGCTGCTCGACCAGACGGGCACGGCCCGCTGGTCCCCCACCGGTCCCCAGTGCCGCGCCGTAATGGAGGCCCAGAGCGACGGCGGGGTCCAGCTGCTCAGGCGGATGCACCGCCGCCTCCACCTGGCCCCCAAGGCCGAGCAGGAGAGAAGACGGCTGGCTGAGCTGGCGGGCCGGGGTGAGGGGGCGCCAAGCCTCAAGACGGAGTCCCGGGCGTTGAGCCGAGCGCTGAAGGACGCCGTGAGGGACACGGCCGACGCACTGCTGGGGGGCATGGGACTGCTGCCGACAGGCGGGGTGGTGAGCAAGGGGGGTGTGCCACTGGCACAGCCTGACGTGCTGCCGCGGACGGCGGGGACTGCGGGGGAGGGGCGGACTCCTAGCCGCGGCGGCGGCCTCGTGTCCCGTGGGGGGCCGTCCCGGGGTGGGCCTGGGGGTCCCGGCCTGTCGCGGCAGGCAAGTCTTGGGCCCCTGCGGGGTGAGCCCAGCCTCTCACGCCAGCCATCGGTTGCATCGCGGGCCGGCGCGGGTCCCTCGCGCCGCGGTCGCCCTGGCGGCAGCCGAGGCCCCGGCTCCCCTGGCCGATCGGCCGTCCAGCGCGACCGGTCTCGATCCCCCGGCCGCCCTGTCCGGTGGCACGACTCAACCACTGAGAACGAACCATACCGCGCGGCCCTGGCCTCGGCCGTCTCGGGTGTCTCGGCCCTCGCCCCCCCCTCCGAGGGCGACTCGGTCCTCCGGTCGGGTGGCATCGCCGATGGCCCCGCCTGGGAGGCCCTTGGTAGTCTCGGCCCCGCCAATGACGACCGCACGTGGATGCTCCGCGAGCGCCAGAGCCGCCGGGCGGGCTACGCTGCCGCCCAGGCCCAGTTTGCCCGTGCTCCCGCCCCAAAGCGCAACCCGACCCTACTGGTCAATCCCGCCGCCAGCGCGAAGGATCAGGCAGAGGAGACACGGAGGAGGGCGCAGGAATACGCGAAGCGGGTCAATCTTAAGACAAAGACCAAGGGCTTTCAACGGAACTCGTCCCTGCGTGCACCGCGGCTGGGTGGGGCGGCGGGGACAGTGGCGGGGGCGGATGACCGAGGTGGGCACTCGACTGCGCAGGCGGCAAGGGCCGAGTCATCCGGGGCCGTGCGTGACAGCGCCGGGGGGGCGGGGACGTCAGCTGAGGACGTGGCGCAGCTTGAGGCGCGGCACGCGGCGCACCAGGAGGCTGTGGCAGCCCTGCGGAGCGAGCTGGCCCGGCAGCCTGGCGGGGTGCCCGAGAGCCCCCATCGCCCGGAACGGGCCGTCGCTGGCAACGGCGGCAGTGACAGCCCGGGACCCGGGTCCTACGCTGCGCAGCACTCGCATCGGACGGGCTTTTCGGGCGACGGCAGTGCGGGCAGCGACGACGATGGTGGTGGAATATACGCTGACGAGGGCGGTGCGGCGTCCGAGGGCAACGACAACCAGTGACGTTTCCCTTTCGAACAGAACATCATTATCCCTTGTCCCCTCCTCTTCCCTGTCCCCCTCCCTAATTGAGCCCCGGCGAGTCCGGCAACCCCCCTGCTTGGCGAACAGCTCGCACCGCCGCCTCTACGACGTTGGACCGGCTCACAATTCCCACGAGGCGCATCGTCTTGAATCCGTCGACCACCGGCAGCCGCCGCAGCCGCTTCTCCAGAAGTACCCGAGCGGCCCGCTCGATCTCACAGTCGGGGGTGACCACGAGGGGCTCGTCCGTCATGACCTCGCGGACGGTCTTGCCACGCGTCTTGGCAACCAGAGACTGGACAGCCCGGAAGGACCCGTAGTCTTCTCCGGGTTCGGGGAACATGGCCTGCTTCGGGGCGCCTGCGGCGCCGTGACTGCAAAGAGGAGAAACAAAGAAAAGAGAGAGTGAGAAGATAGAAAGAGAGAGAGATAGAGATAGAGATATAGAGAGAGAGAGAGATAGACAGGATGGCAGCCTCACCTGTACACCGCGATGAGATCGAAGTCGGAGACGACGCCCACCACGCGTCCCGTATCAGGGTCCACCACGGGCAAGCCCGACACTCGGTGGGCGGTGAGGAGGTCCAGAGCGTCCCAGACAGGCATGTCCGGGTGGGCGGTGACAAGAGTCTCCGTGACATCAGGCCCAGCAGCCGACGAGGCTGTGCCGCGCGTCATGATGTCGGCGACGACGCTCCACGTGGATGCCTTAGCGCCGGCGTCAGAGGCCACGGCGCGGGCGGGCGGCGCGAGGGAGTAGGGGCGGGCGGCGCGGCGGGCGCGGGCAAGGGGGGCACTCCGGGGGGCGGGCGCCGACGTTGAGGCCGCGGGGGCTGCGGGGCCGCCCCGGCACGGGACAGTGGAGGCCGTCATCGTCGTCAAATGAGTTTCCTCTCCGACTGTTCGGGTTGAGGGGGGGGAGGGGATGCACGAGGGAGGGGTCGAGAGGGGCGAAGAAGGACAGCAGTGGCTTTTGTGGCCGCGGCCGTTGCTCAGGGTCGTTTCGACGATCTCAGCGAGGCGAGACGCTCGTGGACGAGATCAGCGAGCACGACGAGTATCGTGGGCAACCACTTCACCCAGGGATAGGCGCAGGCGTCGCGAAGGCGACGGGAGACGGGCGGTGACCAACGGCCGCCGTGCGGAAAACGACCGTGGCTCGCGCTACGGCCACTTCCTCGGCCATTGACTAGAGGAATAGAAGGAATCATTCGTTTCTCCTCGGGTGACCCTAAAATGGCGTCTCGCGCGTCGCCGAGGACCGCTGGCGGACCAAGCCGGCGCCGTCGACGACTTTGCCCACCTCCCAGTGGCGTGGCGCGGTGCGGGCGCGGCGCTGGCGGGGTAGGCTCGCCTCACGCGACTTCTTTCTCGGGCTCCGCCTGGTAGCGATGACGACTCTCTGCCGGGTCGGGACGGGAAGGACGCCGAGCTCGGGCGGCCCGGCATGGACTACGGCCGTCGGGCGGTCGAGGCCAGGTTGGGGCGACTGTAAGGAATAGTGGGGACGCTAGCGCGAGCCCCACCGATCGAGGTGTTAACTTACCGCTCCAGACGCACCTCTCGGTGGTACTGGCGAGCGTGCTGCCTCGTTCCCGCCTTCCCCCGAGCCCACACGCGCCGCCGACGCCCCCGCGCCTGCCCGCCCTGCGCCTGCGCCGCCGACCGTCGCCGTCGTCGCCCCTCGCAGACGAGAGAGGCCGCCTCGAATCCACCCCCACGAGGACGACTACCTCCCCTCCTCGCGACCCCGAGAGAGAGGTGGGCGAGGAGGAGCGAGAGGAGGAGTTCGAGGAGTAGGAGGGGGAAACGCGGAGCGGAGCTGATCCCAATGCTGCACCGGTGGCGCCGCCTGACGTGCGGCCTCCGGGCCTACCCCGCCCTCCCCCCGCCCCCGCCATCTGCGAAGCAGAGGGTGTCGTCGCGGGGCTTCTCGTCGTCGTCCTCGTCCTCGTCCTCGTCGCAACCTCGTTCGGTCCCCCCCCGGAGCCCCCTGGCGACGGCGGCTCTCGTGGCCTTCCCCCTCGCCACGGCAGGCCTCGGCACCTGGCAGCTCCAGCGGAGGGAGGACAAGATCGCCGCCCTGGCCGCGACCTCGGAGAAGCTCGCCCGCCCCCCCATGGACATCCACGACCTGCCGGACGTCCCGGCCGAGGCGATGCACCTTCGCGTCAGGCTGCAGGGCTGGTTCGGCCGGCCGGACCGTCCGCCGACGGACGCGCGCCCGCCGCCGGGCGCCCTGTCTGTTTCCCCCCGCGTGAGGACGGTGGACGGCACTGCAGTTGTCGGTGCCCTCAGCGTCGCGCCGTTTTATCTCTCTAAGCCCGACGCGCCGGGGGAGCCGTCTGGGGCCGCCGTGCTCGTCGTGCGGGGGTGGCACCCCCTGCTGCGAGGCGCCCCGGATGCAGCCGACAACCCCGCCGCGTCGGTCGCATGGCCCGCCGGCCCCGTATGCCTGGAGGGCGTCGTCCGCCCCTCGGAGACCCCTCCCAGCGGGGGTCTTGGCGCCTCCAACGACGTAGTTCGAGGGCAGTGGACCTGGCTCGACGGCCCCGCCCTCGCTGTAGCCGCAGGCCTCCCCTCGGACGCTCCGCTGGTCGAACTCACGCTTCCCGCGGAATCGACCGCCCCCCGCCGTCGCACGCCGGTGCAGAACCTGCGCCTGGCCAAGGAGGCTAGCGACAACCGAGCGGAGCGGAGGAGGTGCGCGCCGGGGGGGGCGTCCCCCTCCACCTTGCCGTGGCCCCTGGCGCGGCACCCGACGGAGCTCGTCACCAGTGTCGTCACACCGGATGGTCACCTCACTTATGCGTTGACCTGGTTTTCGCTGTCTGCCCTGACGGGCGGCATGGCGGCGCGACTGCTGCGGCCTGGCCGGGCGGTACGGATGGGGGTAGGGGGCAGGGGCGGGGAGGGCAGGACGGGGGCGGCGAGGGCGAGGGAGAGGGCGCCCGGCGGAGTGGAGACCCTCGTTGACGGCCGCTGAACGGTGGGTGTGAAGGCGTCTTCAGTTCCTCCCTCTCTTGTTCCCTTCTCTTCATCCCCCGTCCGGCAGTGCCGTTCCGCGCTCCAATGCGGCCTTGGTCTCGCGCGTGACCCCCCCGAACCTCTCCTCCAGCCGACGGTTGAAAGTGGCGTTGCGTCTGTTGACGTGGTCGACGTCCGACGCGCCACGGGGCCCTGCTAGGTGCCTTCTGGCACGGTCAAGCGCCTCCTTTCCCACATTGGTTCCAAGGGCTCCCGCACTCTGCCCGACGTCGGCAATGACGGCCTCAACCCCGCGGGCGCCGAAGCCGAGGCTGGCGCCGACGGCCATCGCCGATCCGGCGCCGGGGGCTCCGCCCGTGCCGTAAAAGGCTGCCACGGCCGCGGCCCCGCCCACCTGCCCAGCCGCGTCCCGCTGCGCTCGGTAGTCCTCGACCGTCCAGGGCACGCGCGCGGCCTGCCGCACAGCTGCCCGGCCTGCGGACATGCGCTGTCCCGGCGGCGCTGCTTCCTCCACGCCGTGGGGGTCGACGGCGAAGTCGAGGTGGGCGCCACGAGCGGCGGCCCTGGCATTGTCGCGGGCGTCGATGCTGGCGGCTGACACCAGGCGGTGGGCCTGGTCGGGGCGCAGGCCGCGGGACTCGAGTTCCCTCTCGAGGCGCTTTTGTTTTTCCTTATGCCACGCGAAGTTTTTGTCGTTGCCTAAGCCGGATCCGGCCTCGGCGTCCCTGGCGGCACGCTCGCCCTCGCGGCGAGCACGGCGAGCCTCGTCGGCGACGGCGGCGGCGTTGGCACGGCGGAGGCCGGCAACGCGGGCGCGGAGGGCGGCGAGGCGGCGAGCGCGAGGGCCCGCGGTGGGGGGGGCTTCCGAGTCGTTGGGGGGCGGGGAGGCCGAGGGGGAGGCCGAGCCGGTACGGAGCGGCGCTGTGGAGGCAGCAGCAGCGGCGACTGCCCCGCTGACGTCACCCCTCGCCGCGGCCGGCGCAAGTGACACCTCTGCAGCGGCGGTGGCAGCGGCCGACGACGGCCCCGGCCCTGCCCCCCCCCCCCCTCTCGCGGTGAGGGTGCCCTGCAGCCGGGCGATGCGCGCCCGCGCCCCATCGTCCTCCCCTCCCTCCTCCCCCCCCAACGCCACCCTCTCGGCCTCCTCCTGCCGCGCCCGCTTCCGCCGCAGCAGCGTTCGCCGGCTGGGCAGCTCTCCGCAGTCGGCCACGGTCACCCGCCGCCGCGTTGCCCCTGGCCGACCCACCTCGGCCTCGGCCTCTATCGCCCTCACCACTCCCATGCCCTCTTCCACCCTCCCAAATACGACGTGCCTGCCGTCTAGGTGCGGCGCCGGACCTAGGGTGATAAAGAACTGGCTACCGTTGGTGTCTGGCCCGCTGTTGGCCATCGAGAGGACACCTGGCGCGTTGTGGGAAAGGGCGAGGCCGCCGGCCTCGTCGGGGAAGCGGCCGTCGCGGTTGCCCAGTCCGCCATGGACGCTGCGGCCTCCCGTGCCGTCTCCACGGGTGGTGTCGCCACCCTGGGCCATGAAGCCGCGGATGACGCGGTGGAAGGGTGTGCCGCGGAGGTGGAGGGGGTCGGGGGCGGGGCCGGGGGCGGACTTGCCACCGGACGCGACGACGTCGGCACGGCGGGCGCCCGTGCAGAGGAGACGAAAGTTCTCGGCCGCCAGGGGGGCTGCGTCAGGCCGGAGGGCGAGAACGACGCGACCGACCTCGCGGTCATCGATGCTGATGTCGAGGAAGACGCGGGGGTAATCCAGCGTGGCATCGTCTGGAGTAAGGGGGGGCAAGAGGGGGGTCATGGACGGGCTGCAGGATGCGGGCTGAGGCCAAGGGCGCCATATGGCGGCCCATACTTCTTCGGGAGACCATGCGCGTGCCCTATGTTCACCCCTCCCGCTCGCCCGTCTTTCCGCTCAGCAGATCCTCCAGAGCCGCCCGCTGCATCGTGCTCCCGCGAGCCCAGGCTTCGGCATCGTTTGCGCCGACGCCCCCGGTCATCGTTTCGAGCGATTGGCAAGCAAGGCGGGCCAGTGCAATGCTTTGGGGGGTATGGAAGCCTGGTCTTCGCTCATGGGCGGGGGTTGGTGGGACAAAACGCCAATTTCGATCGGGGTGGAGGACGTCCGAGGGGGCGGCCGAGACACTTCTTATGCGACGAAGAAGGGCGATTCTCCCTTGCATTCGTCACGACAGCTGAGCAGCCATGTCAGCTTTCTCATCCACCGCGGTCCTCACAGACCGTCTGGACTCCCACGCGCTGGCCGCGTCGGGAGCGAGGCGTGCTGCTCTTGCGCCGTCCGCCGTTGTTCGTCGCCCTCTCCCGTCCCCTGTTCGCGCCGAACCCTTCTCGGTCTCAGTCAAGATTGGAGGTGGTATTCCTTCAGCTGTTACGGCCGTGAAAGACGGTCCGTCTGATCCGAGGGAGCTCACGGGGCGAGCCCGCGGTGCTGCAAGGCCACGGAGCGCCAACCACACCCGCTCCGAGACCGCGAACCCCCTCGACCCCCCCCCCCCCCCCCCCCCCCCCCCCCCCCCCCCCCCCCCCCCCCCCCCCGCCCCAGCCCCGCCAAGGCCGAGTGGGAGACGTCCGTCTCCCTCCTCGTCTCGGCGGGACTCGCGCCTGCCGACGCCGACGCTGCCCTGCAGGCTGCGTGGGGTTGGAGAGGGCAAGGCTTTTGGAGGGGTGCCCGTAAGCGCGCTACCCCCTCGGCCCCTGTCGTCGCTGCCGCCCTCGCTTTCTTGCAGGCGCCCCTCCCTGCCGCGTTCGATGACGCGGCCCGGGTGCCCGGCGCCGCTTGGGGGCTCGGGCTCTCCCCCGAGGACGTTGCCTCCCTCCTTGGGGGTGGCCGGTCGTCTTTTCCCGAGGCCGTGGGACTCGACGCTGACGCGGAGCTTCGGCGCGCCTGCTTGGACATGAACGCGAAGGCAAGTCCATTGTTCTCTCTCCTTCTCCTTCCGTTCATCTGTCCGTCCATCCACTCATCCATGCATCCATCCACCCATCTTCCATCCATCACTTGCAGTGGAAAATGGGCCCCTCTGTCGTCGCCGGTGCCGTCAAGCGCCGGCCCGAGGCGCTTGGTTTCAATGTTGACTGTCTGGGCGACTGCATCGGAGAGTGCAACCGGTGCTGGGTGCGCTTTTGAGGTGGGCCAACTGGCGTCCGCTGGCGCCGCAGGCGGGTAGAATCTGAATGGCAGGGGGGAACCTGGGACGCCGGGCCCCTTACCCTACCACAAACGGAGCCTTCCCCCGCTACTGCTCTTCCCGCTAGGGACGCGCCGCATTGCCGCGCCTCGCCGAGCTCGGGCGGCCCGGCATGGACTGCGGCCGTCGGGCGGTCGAGGCCAGGTTGGGGCGACTGTAAGGAATAGTGGGGACGCTAGCGCGAGCCCCACCGATCGAGGTGTTAACTTACCGCTCCAGACGCACCTCTCGGTGGTACTGGCGAGCGTGCTGCCTCGTTCCCGCCTTCCCCCGAGCCCACACGCGCCGCCGACGCCCCCGCGCCTGCCCGCCCTGCGCCTGCGCCGCCGACCGTCGCCGTCGTCGCCCCTCGCAGACGAGAGAGGCCGCCTCGAATCCACCCCCACGAAGACGACTACTTCCTCTCCGCCGTCGTCGCCCCTCGCAGACGCGACATCGCGATGGCGACCGGGTCATCTGACGCGACGCGCGCGACTCTCTTGGTCGCCGCCGGTGCCGTTGTCGGCGTGGCTGTCGGCGTGCACTGGAAAGTCTCGTCGTGGTGCCCCGCGATGTGGGGGTGGGGCGTGAAGAGCCTCCGTCCGAACTTCAGGGCCACGAAGGAGGAACTCATCGCGAATCTTGGCCTGATCCCGCACCCCGAGGGCGGCTTCTTCCGCGAGACCTACCGTAGCGGCTGTGCCCCGATGGAGAGCAAGGGGCTGACGGATATCCGGGGAACTACCATGACGACGAGCGGCGGAGAGATCCGCAACGTGTCCACTTCGATCCTATATATGCTCTCGCGGACGCGCGATTTCCAAGCTTGGGTAGCCAATGCGTCCGACCATGTCCATTTTCATCACGGAGGAGGTGCGTTTATTTACCACATCGTCTCCCCGGATGGGAAGGGGGGCTGGCGCTATCACACGAAGCGTTGCGGTGGGAACGTTGCAAACGGGGATGAGCCGCAAGTCGTCGTCCCTGGCGGATCGTTCAAGGCCGCGCGCCTCGAAGACGGGTACGACTTCGGGATTGTCGGCGAGGCCGTTGCTCCGGGATTCGACTCACGGGATTTCGCGTTCGTGTCCGCGGACGAGCTGAAGACCAGAAGCGCAGTGGCGCACGCAGCGGCGGGGGACTTGCTGAAAATAAAGCCAAAGGAAAACCCCACTTTTCAGAGTTTCTATGAGGACTGAGCGGACAGTGTCGGCGGGGCGGTTGAACCGAGGCAGACCTGAGACGCCTTTCCCACTCTCCTCCCCCACACGAGACCCGACCGCAATACTGGGGGCGAGCGCTTCCGAGAGCGCGCGAGAGCGCTGTTCTGGCCAGGGGTGGGCGTGACGACGGTCCAGCCGCTGTCGCTGCACAAGTAGTGCCGCAGGGAAAGGTCGAGATGGACAACGCAGGCGGACATGACGGTAAAGAGAAGGCGAGAATGTATCGTATTGGGCTTGAGCCAGGCAGAGTTCGAGAGAACCGCTGTCGCGCGCGTCCGTCCTGTCGGCCGTGGCTCGTCTTGACGCCCCGTGCATCCTCCCCCGCAGGCCTTCGACTTCAACAAGTTCGCTCTCGAGGTCGCCGGTGCTCTCCGTGCGGCGTACCCGTCCGCAGGCGCCTTCGGCGCCATCCACGGCCCTACAGTCCGGGACCGGCTCGAGGCCGTTGCCGCCGCGGAGGCTGCCGCCGAGGCCGCTGCTGTCGCCCCCCCCGGTTCCCTCCGCCCCATCAACCCGAACCGTCCCCTACCTCCCGCCCCCGGCGGCCCCGCCGACCCCCCCGAGACTCCCCCCCGCCGCCGACCGGCCGCCACCCCTGGTGGCCGCGAGCTTTCCTTCGATGCATCGGCCAGGGGCCGTCGGCTCCTCCGCGCCTACAGCCGCGGCCTCGAGGACGGTGCCCGCCCCGAAGCCGACGCCGCCGCGGCCCGCCGCCGCATGGTGACATCGGCGACGTTCGCGAGAGACCTGGCGGACCGGCCCGCCCTCGTAGCCCGGGCGCTGGGTGCCTCTCGTGTGCCGGCAGGGTGGATCGACGCCGCGGCCCTCGCACAGGCCATCGCCGCCGCCTCACAGGCGAGCGGGCTCGCCGATCCTATCGCGGGTCAATGCTCCGAGATCCTCGCCCGACGTTTGATCGCGCGGTGGGACTCGTCGGGGCCCCTTGAGGCCGACGGGCGTCTGGGGCCGGGAGACCTCCATCGACTGATGGCGAGCGCTGTGGACCCTGTTGTTGTCCGCCTCGCCGCCCTCGCCCGCACTGTCCGCGCGCCGGCCGCGCCGGGGCCGCATCCTGATCGCGACGAAAGCGAGTGGGAGGACCAGGGCGATCGCGACCGCCGCACTTTGGCGGAGGCGGAGGCCGCGAGTGACGGAGGCAACGGCGGATTGGACTCGGGCGAGGGCGATGAAGGCCCGCCGCGCGAGCTGGGCAGGGCGTTGCCCGCGGGAGGTCACCACGCCCAGGGTGCCGCGCCCCACATCTTCCGGCGCCCCGCGCCACCACCTCCGCGACGCCTGCCCCCCCTGAACCGGGAGGGAACCTCCAGCGCCATGGCATACGCGACCGTCGTGCCGCCCTGTCGTGAGGGCACTGTCCGGAGCCGACGGGCCCGCGCTGCCCGCACTTTCCGGGAGTGTCAGGCCGCCCGCGCTGCCCGCGCCGCCTTCGACGCCCGCGTCCTCGCCGCGCGCCTGGGAGAACACGTCGCCGTGGCGGCTGCCCTGGGGGGAAGCGAGGCGGACAAGGAGGGGGAAGCCCCCTTGGGTGGGCCCTCCCCCCCCGTCGCGGTCGAACTTGTCGTCGTCGACCCCGGGGGCGGGAGGCGCGCCGCCCCCGCGCGGATCTGGGCTTCGATCCGCGCGACGGGGCCGGCGCCCCCTTGCCCCCTTGCGTGTCTGGCCGGGCTCGAAGCGTGCCGTGGCGCCGCGGCCGCGTCCGGGCGCCTTACGGCGACGGAAATCCGGGCCGCGCTTGCAGCGGGGGGGCTCGGGCTGACGGCGACTGAGGCGCTCCGCCTCTGCGCCGCCGAAGGAGGTGGCACCCTCGGGATGGACGGGATTTGCTGGCGGTCCCTGTGTGGGCGGGCGCTGGCGGCGCGCGGCGGGCGCGGCTGGGGGGGCACGGCCGAGCCGACGCCCGAGAGCAGCTGGGCTGCTTCGGCGAGCGGGCTCTCGTCCTCTCTCCCTCTCTCCTCACCCCCCCCCAACGCCTGCCTCCTCGCCGAGCGTGCCTCGGTCGATGCCGCCGCTGCCCTCGCTCGGACCGCGCGCGCCGCCAGGGCTTGGGCCGCCCGGACCACGGGGCCTGCCGACAATCGTGAGGCCGTTGCGGCCCGTGCCTTCCCCTTTCTTCCCCCAGCGTCGGGGTCGTCGGGCGGCCTCCAACCTCCCCCCCACCCCCTCCTCGACGGCCCCGCGCTCGTCGCTCTCGCCGCCCCCGCCGACGCTGCCCGGGGGCGTCTCCTCCGCGTCTTTGTCGCCCTAGACAAGGCGGACAGGGGACCCCCGGGTTCCTTGTCGATCGCAGACCTGGCGGCGGGCGTGGCGGCGGCGGGGCTCTCCGATGCACGCGATCGGGCCCTCGCCGCCGTGGGGTGGACAGAGAAAGACAGCGAGAGCGACGAAGAGGGCAGAGATAGCGACAGGGGCGGTCCCGTCCCCGCCCCGCTATCCCGGCGGGGCGCTTGGACGGCGGCCCTCGCGGCCGCCTTCCCCTTTTCGCCAGGCGGTGGCGGCAGTGGCGGATTCGAGCGCGGTGCCGACCGGCCATCTCTCGCCGACTGGGCCCTTGGCCGGTCCCGCCTGGTTGACTACCGGGCGCTGGCATCGTCACTCTGCCCCACCCGGGCGGCGGCGGCGGCCGAGCGCGCCGCCTTGGGGCTGGCGCCCTTTGGGACCGGCCGCGACCTCCGCCGCCTCGGCGCAGCGCAAACGGAAAAATGGGCCGACGACGCCGGAGCCCGGGCCTCTGCCGAGGCTGATGCAGCTCATTTTGCCTTGTCGGCGCTGAGTGCCGCCCTCTGGGCCCCCTATCTTGCCTTTGGGCGGGCCCTGCGCGCCGAAGCCAAGGAGCTCGATTCCATCCACGCCGCTGCCGAGGGCGAAGAGGCGCCGGACGCCGACGCCGACGGCGTCGCCCCCCGCGCGGGGGAGCGCCCTCTCGGCGCTGCTGCCATTGTCCGCGCAGCCCGCGCCGCCCTTCGCGTCGACCTTGACGCCGATGCCGCGCGGGGCGGGGCCGCGGCCCTGGCCGGCATGACGCCTCTGCAGATCGAGACCCTCGTACATGCCTCGATTGACGCGTTGGGGAAACAAGCTCCCTTCAAGATAGACCTGGTGGCGCTGCCAGCGGAGGGCGCGACGCGCGGTCTGGGGGGGGGGGGGGGGGGGGGGGGGGCCGGGGGGGGGTCGAGGCCCGGGTGGTGCCCAATCCGATAGCCGCGGTCGACGCCTGAGGCTAGGGGAGCGGGCGTTGGCGGCGGCGTTGCTGTCGCTGAGTAAAGCGAGAGGTTTGATCCCGTGTTCCCGGTTGAGCGAAGCTTCAGCCCGGAATGTGCCTCAACGGCGCACCTCTCCCGCGGTTCGAGGTGCACCGCAAGCGCAACATCCTCTTGTTCCCCAACCAACTCCCCCAGCTCGCGCTGGCATTGGGCCCGGCGCATCTGCTGAGTGCCGAGGACGACGTCTCCGCGCCGCCCGTTGGCGCCGTACGAGCTCGCCGGTGGAGGAGGGGACCAGGTGGAAGAGGTGGCGGGTGTCGGACAGAGGGCGACAGGAGAGAGGGCGGGCGGGGGCGAGGGGGGTGGGGGATGTTGGCACCAGGCGGACCGCCACGATCGCCCGCCTCGATCGCCGCTCCTCACCCACACGGCCCGCGCGGCACCCGGTCGACCGTCGCCGGGTCCTCCCCTGGCCCTCCCTCGGTCCGTGCCCCCGGCTCCGAGTGCGGGTCGTCGTACGCGATGAGCTGTCCCTGCGACTGCGTCTGCAGAAGCCACGAGGGGCGTAGGCACACGGCGTCATCCACGGTGGCGCCCTCGGAAGCGAAGAGTGCGCCCATGGCTCGTTCGAGGTCAGTCCGGGCGGCCCTAGCGTCAGGAAGATCCTGGGGGGAGGCAGGGACGACAGGGGTTGGGCAGGGCGCGCGGCAGGGCACCCGGGCTAAGTATTCCCCCCGCCGTGAGGCGCGAGATCCACGGCTCACTCGCCAAGAGGCTCGGAAGATCCGTCACGGCGGCGTCGACGTCGAGGCGTGGAAACGCAGCCCGCAGCGGTGCGGCCCGCGCGAGCCACCCATCGAGCTCGGCCCGATCCCACACTAGCACTGGAGGACGGTTGGACACGAGCTCACCTACGTCGGCCGTGGGCAGCGCCGCTCGCATCACGATAGCCCTCGCCGCCGCCTCGCCCAAGTCCCTCAGTGCCGTGGCGACCAGGGGCGCCGAAAGCACGGGGATCTTTGAGCGGAGCGGTGGGAACAGGCCGACCAGGCGGGCGAGCCGGGATCGCGCCTCCTCCGGTCCGATACCGAGGTCTTTCGCGGCGAAGGCGACAATGAGATCGACTCTCTGATCATCTGTCCACTCGATGTACCTCTCTGACAGCTGGAACCCGAGGTTCCATGGGGAGTTGACTGGGGGGTTTGCGTCGGCGAGGGCGGCAGGGTCGACGCCTTGGTTTTCTACCAGGTCCCACCAGTGCCGGCGCTCGACGAAGGGATCGTCGCGGCCCACGCGGCCCGACCGCTCAGCGCTTGTGACAGCGAGATCGCCGGCGTCGGGGGGTGGACGGAGGCGCTCGGGACGGCGGGAGCGCCAGTCGTTGTCATCGGAGGTGGACGTGACGGCGCGGGGAGAGGCGTGGCGTCGGGGTTCCCGGGGCGTCGGGGTTCCCGGAGCGCGGCGGCGTCGGCGAGATACGAGGGCCATGCACGGGGTGCAGATTGTGACCGTCTCGCTCATCGCGAGCTCCCGAGCTCTCCGACTTAACGAAGACGCGGCTAGCCCTGGGCGATGGTCGACCCTACGTCGGCCACGAGGGCTCCCGAGTAATAGCGCGCAAACTAAGTAAGACTGTCTCTTATAACAAGGCCCCCCGAACCGGGTGGCGTTGCACCCGCCGTAGCTCAAGCGAAGAAAAGCTGGAATGGCGCCGAACGCGGAGACGTCGCCGTCAGCCACCTCGGCCGGGCCGGGCCCAGGCTCGAGCAAGAAGAAGGAGAAAGGTCTCAAGCAGAAGAATCGCACCTACGAGGAGGCGAGCAATCGAGTGACACTTCCGAAGTCGCCTCGAAAGAGTCTCAGTCGAGCAGAAACCGAAGGCGGCGGCAGCTGCGGCGGCAGCCGATTACGAGGCCGGCGGGGCGGCTGCCACCACCCTGACCCTGCCTAACCCCCCCATACGACCTCCAGGAGCTAGCTTTTCTGCACCGTGAGACGCCGACCCGCCTCTCGATCGACGTGGGGTTCGTTCCCAACATGATGGCCCGGGGAGAACTATACGTCAACGGGGCTCTGCAGGCGGGTCTCGTGCTGTCTCTGTCTCTGTCTATATTTCTCTCTCTCTTTCTCCTCTCTCCCACTCTCCTCGCTCTTCCTCTCACTCACTCACTCACTCACTTTCTCCCCCTCTCTCGCGGCAGGACCTCCTGTTGGCCGAGCTACGCCAGTACTGCGAGCGTGGGAGCCAGGGCGGAGGTTTCCTGCCGGCTGTTAAGCAAATTGCCAACGTGGCGGCGTTACCGGGGTGCGTCCGCGCGTCGATGGCCATGCCCGACGTCCACAGTGGATATGGGTTTGCCATCGGCAACGTCGCCGCCTTCGATATGGGCGACCCGGATGCTGTCGTGTCGCCTGGCGGGGTTGGCTTTGACATCAACTGCGGAGTGCGGCTTCTCCGCACTAACCTCTCCGAGGCCGACGTCCAGGGCGAGCGCCGAGAGGAGCTCGCGCAGGCTCTGTTCGACCATATCCCCGTCGGCGTGGGCAGCCAGGGCCTCATCCCAACTTCGATGGAGGATCTCGAGGCCGCCCTCGAGATGGGCATGGACTGGTCCCTCCGCGAGGGCTACGCCTGGGCTGAGGACAAGGAGAAGTGCGAGGAGTACGGTCGCATGCTTGGCGCGGACCCCACGAAGGTCAGCGCGCGGGCCAAGAAGCGCGGGTTGCCGCAGATGGGCACCCTGGGCGCGGGCAACCATTACGCCGAGATTCAAGTGGTGGAGGAAGTCTATGATCAATTCGCGGCGGACCGCATGGGCATCGGCCAGGTGGGCCAAATTGTCGTAATGATCCACAGCGGCAGCCGCGGCCTCGGTCATCAGGTCGCCACCGACGCCCTCACGGCCATGGAGCGCGCCATGGCCCGCGACAACATCCAGGTCAACGACCGGCAGCTCGCGTGCGCCCGCATCTCGTCCCCCGAGGGGCAAGACTACCTCGCGGGCATGGCGTGTGCCGCCAACTACGCATGGGTCAACCGTTCTGCGATGACCTTTCTGGCAAGGCAGGCCTTTTCCAAGGTCTTTGGCAAGAGCCCCGACGACCTCGACATGCACGTCGTCTATGACGTCTCGCACAACATTGCCAAGGTTGAGACACACATCGTCGACGGTGCGCCGCGGACCCTCCTTGTTCACCGCAAGGGAGCCACACGGGCCTTTCCGCCGGGGCATCCACTGGTTCCGGTGGACTACGAGTACACGGGCCAGCCCGTGTTGATCGGCGGCACCATGGGCACGTCAAGCTACGTCCTCACGGGAACTGAGGAGGGCATGCGGTCGACGTGGGGTTCGACGTGCCATGGCGCAGGGCGGAGCCGGGCGCGCAACAACGCCCGGAACAAGCTCGACTACCACCAGGTACTCGAGGGGCTCAAGACCAAGGGCATCGCCATCCGCGTCGCGTCGCCCAAGCTCGTCATGGAAGAGGCGCCGGAGTCTTACAAGGACGTCTGCGAAGTGGTGCAGACTTGCCACGACGCAGGCATATCGCGTATGACGGTCAAACTCCGGCCCATCGCGGTGATCAAGGGGTAGGCGGCGGCGCTGTGAGGCGGGAGGGCGGCAGTAAAGGCGACAGAGGTGACTGGCAACGCGGGGACAGGGCGAGACAACATGCAGGGGGGGACGTCTCGAATTCAGAAACATGGTGGTGTTAATAAACACCGGTGGGATGGGTGGTGAAGCGACCGGGGCAGCGCCGCTACGCTCGACTCGACGTACTTACGAGGAGGTGAACTTGGTGACGGCCTTCGTGCCCTCAGAAACGGCGTGCTTGGCGAGCTCGCCGGGGAGGATGAGGCGCACCGACGTCTGGATCTCCCGGGACGTGATGGTGGGCTTCTTGTTGTAGCGCGCCAGGCGGGAGGCCTCGGTGGCGATGCGGTCGAAGATGTCGTTGATGAAGGAGTTCATGATGGACATGGCCTTCGACGAGATGCCGGTGTCGGGGTGGACCTGCTTGAGGACCTTGTAGATGTAGATCTTGTAGGTCTCGGACTTGGACTTGGCGCGCTTCTTCTTGGCGTCCGTCTTCTTGGTGGTCTTCTTGGCGGGGGTCTTCTGCGGGATCGAGAGAGGGGGAGGTGGCGGGTGGACTGCGCGTCCATGAGCGAAAAGCGTGCCAACGCTACTATCGTAGCCGACGGAGCCACCGAGGCGCGCGCCAAGCGAATCGCGCCGCGAGCGAAGCGTTCGTAGGAAAGCGCCACCCTCGGCGTCAAGCCGGGCGGGGAGGCGCGTCCCGGGCCCTGTGCTGCTCGACACGCGCTGCACGCCCCGAAGGCGCCGAAAAGTCCGAGAGCTCTTTCGGCTCGTGGCGCCCCGCGGCGTGGTGCTCGCCTCGGCCTTGGAGGGCATGGTTGCTGGTTGGACTACTGTGGTCGGTGACCTGAGTTGTGAGGGGGGTCGAGGGCGTCGGGAACGTTTGAAGTGTTCCGGCGCCCTCGGCATCTTCCGAAGGTCTTTCGGAACCCGCGGCCGACAAGACCCTCCGCGGGACCCCATTGGGTGTCCATGCCGATAAGTCTTCCAATTATCTGATTAATTGAGATCATTATCGACTAAATATTTCAGTTGTTGGTTCTAGACATAATCGAAAATTCTGCTGGACCGGGGGGAACGTTTTCCCTTCCGGCCGACGTCGGCTGCGACATTTTCGACGCCGTTTCTTTACCCCCTGCTTTCCCTCGCCCCCCCCTCGCCCCGCCGCCACCTCATTCGACACTCGTCGCAGTCGTCACCACCCTCCTCTTACAACATGTCCGGCAAGGGTCGCGGCAAGTCCGCCGCCAAGAAGGCCATGACGCGCTCGTCGAAGGCGAGAACCAAGGGGGAAAACGTTTGGGCCTGCACTGCTGCTTCTGCCTCCCGCCCCGCCGTGCGACCCTCCGCCCCCCCGGACGACGTCGACCTTGATCTCTTCCGGGCGCATGTCGCCCCCGTTCCGCCCCTACCCCCCGACCCCCACCCCTGCTTCCCTCACTTTCTCCCTCCAGGCCGGGCTCCAGTTCCCCGTCGGCCGCGTCGCCCGGTACCTCAAGAAGGGCAAGTACGCCGACCGCGTCGGCGCTGGCGCCCCCGTCTACCTCGCGGCTGTCCTTGAGTACCTCTGCGCCGAGGTCCTTGAGCTTGCCGGCAACGCCGCCCGCGACAACAAGAAGACGCGCATCATCCCCCGCCACGTCCAGCTTGCCGTCCGCAACGACGAGGAGCTCTCCAAGCTCCTCGCGGGCGTCACCATCGCCAACGGCGGTGTCCTCCCCAACATCCACTCGATCCTCCTCCCCAAGGGTGGCATCAAGGAGGCCAAGGCCAGCCAGTAAGCGACATCTCTCTTCGCTCCCGGTTGACGGCCCCGCTGTCCGTCCCGAAACCCACCACCGGTGTTTATTCAACACCACCGTTCCTCACAAGCAGCGCTTGATGTCGTCCTCGATTCGAAGTCGTTCCCGTCCTTAACCGGCAGCCCTGTGGGAGAGGGGCACTGCCGCTGTCGGTGCCGCAGCCGTTGCGCTGCGTGCTGCATGCTACGCGCGCAGAGCAGCGGAAAGGGGTGTGTCATCTCGATGGCCGCAACTGGGGTTCGAGGGCGCTGTTCCCCCTTTCTTTACCAAGCCATCCGTCGGCCAAGCGGCTCCTGCACACTCGCCGTCGCCTGCATTACGCCCCGGCGCCTCACCGCCGCGCCCGATTCCTCCCCCCCACCTTTCCACCCTCCCCCTAGCCCGACTCCGGCGACACCGAGGACGATGCCGTCAAGGCCCGGCGTCGACGTCGCTCGGACCGCGGCGGGGACGGTGCCGTCCTTCTGGGTGTGCCGGCCGCCTGAGGAGAGCCGCCGGACGGTCGAGTAAGGCGAGGCGGGCCGGGGCCCAACCCCGCTCCATAGGGCCACGGGGGCGCCGCGCGGCAAGAAAGGAGCGGCCGCGGGCGTCGCACGGGGCTTGTCTCGTTGCTCGATCTCCCATGGCAGCGGCGCGTACGGGCCCGCCCAAGGAGGCGGGGCTGCCTTTGCCGCCGCCGTCGCGAGGAGGCTCCGGGCCGACGTGGCACGCGCCACGGGGGGGGGCGAGGGGGGGGCAAGGGGGTACGGCGGTTCCCGCTCGGTCCAGGAGTCCAGTAGGGCGCGGCGGCCCTTGGGGCCGCCCCCGGGCTCTGCCATTGCGCTCGTCTCTCTCCCCACAGCTCGCGTTCCCCCCGCCTTCGCCCCTGTCGCCCCTCCCCCTGCCCCCCACGATGGGCGACGGGGCAGCGGGGGCGACGGCAGACGGGGCGGGAGCGGCGGTGGCGCAGGCGGTGCTGGCGGGAGCCGCACGAGAGCCGGGTCAATGGGCGGTTTGGCAGGTGGGGACAAGGGAGGTGACGCAGCGCCGCCGCGCGCCTCGGGCGGCAGCGGGGGCCGCCCGGGCGGAGACGGGGGAGGAGGTGGAAGAGGCCCGCCCTGCTGAGTCTGTCTCCCACGGGCCGTCCCCGTGCCCGCGCCCGCCGCGGCCTGGGCGGCGGCGCGCGCCCGCGCCGCCGCTGCCTCGGCCCGTCGCACGGCCTCGCGCGCCGCGGCCTCGCGGTCGGATTGGGGCGCCTCCCCTCCCCCCACCACCCGTTTAAGCCGGGCGCGATGCTCGGCCTCGGCCGCCGCCAGGGCCCGCCTTACGGCCCCGTCACGGTCGGCGAGGGCGCCGCCGGGGGTGCGGGCCGGCAACCACGCCCGGTCGGCAGCGGCGGCGGCAGCAGCGGCAGAGGCCGAGTCCCCGTGGGGCGCGGCGGGATCGGCGGACCCCCCGCAGTCATCTTTGGGGCCGAGACCCGCCTCAGCCCGCAGCCGAAGGGCGTCGTCGGGATGAGTCGGGTACGCCTGGAGGGAGGTGATGGGGCGGGAAATACGGGGGGAGGGGATGCTCGAGGGAGCGGGAGGGGGCGGGGGCGGCAGAAGGGGCGGGGGCGGCGGTAGGGGCGGGTGAGGTGGAAGGGGCAGGGGCGGAAGGAGGGGTCTCCTCTCGCCTGAACGAATCCGTGCCGGGCTAGCAGCGGCGACAACCGGGCATCGCGGGCCGCGGCGATGGTGGCCGAACGTCGCGCTCTGATCGTCTCGCGTGCCGCATCACGCAAACGCTGGGCGAGGCGAGCTCCGGCCTTGGCAGCAGCGGCGTGAAGCGCCGGGTCCCCTGGCCCCCGCGCGGCTGCGGCACTCGACATCGCGCTGTCGCCAGACGACGCCACCGTCGCTGCAGCGTAGTTGGCGGCGACGCCTGTCTCTGTGGCGACGCCGGGCGCCGCTGCTCCCCCGCTTCCGCTGCCGCCGCTTCCCCCCCCACTGCCACCAGCCAGTCGTGAACGCGCCGCGAGCGCTGAGGCCCGTTTACGTGCGTCTCGCTGCGCCGGCGCTAGGGCGGCGCAGGCAAGGGCCCCCGTCGTCACCGCCAGTTTGGTTGCCAGATCCTCGGGTCCGTCCGTCGACAGTGACGGCATATGATTGAGCTCAAGCAGCACGGGACGGAGCCGAAATGGCTCCCTCGGGGGACGACCATCCGCCCCGCGCTCCGGTTCTCCGTCCTCCGCCTCCTCATCTGACGACCCCCGGTCCTCCCGCTCGAGCAAGACGTCGATCCCCAGCAATTCGCAGAGCTGACCTGGATCCGTGGCTCCTGGGGGCAGGGACGACCAGTAGGCGTCTCTGAGCAGCGGTGCCACGGCGGCCACGGCAAGGGCAGCCACGTCGCACAGCTGGTCTCGGAGAGGTCCCCAGGCGTGGCCGCGGGCCTCGAGGTGCCGGGCTAGGCGGTCGAGGGGCCACTTGAACGAGGGAGGCGCGGGTATCGAGGAAGAGGCATGGTTGCCCGGGCGTGCCGGGGACGGCGGGGCTGTGGGGTCGGGCGCGTGGGCGTACGGGCTCGCCGCCATGGCCCCGGTCATCCCCGCTCCCCCTCCCGTTCGCCCCTCCCCCGTCGTGTACAGCCCCCGATCCATCCTCCCCACGGCGGCATTGGTGAGATGAGCGTGCTTCCACGCGCTAGTCCTTCCCTGCCCGTCCCCGTGAGTGAGAGAGGGGTCGTCGACGCCCTCGACCCGGAGGCTCGCGACCTCGGCGGGATCCCCTGGGTACTCGCGCGTGCAGAGCCGGGCCAGCCCCCTTTCAGCCACTGCCACTCTCAGGGGGTCCACCGACAGCACGAGGACATAGACGCGAATGTCATACTTGACTCCCCGGGCCGCTTGAGCGGCCTGGCGTCTCTGGGCTGCGGGCAACCCGGGGAGGGAAGACACCGATGCCGATGCCGACGCCGCAGCCGTCGCCCCCCAAGCGACGACTGTGTCCGAGGGGGGCGACGGGAACAAGGGCCGGCCGTCAAGCGGAAGAAGGTCGGGTCTTCCGATGTAGCGTTGGGCAACCAGATTGCGGACCCCTTCTTCCCGAAAGGATCGGAGAGCGTCTCGAGCCTCGTGGAGGGTCCGGACGAGGGCGATGCCGCGGCCCTGGGGGGCAGGGGGAAGAGGGGGTGGGGGATGGAAGAGGGAAGGAAAGGGGGACAGTGGAAAGAATGGGGGAACACGATGACTCGCCTGACAACCGGCGTCGGGCTTGAGGATCCAAGCGGCGCGAGGGCGGCGACTGGGGGCGTCGGGCCGGAAGAGGGTGGGGGCATTGCCACCCAACGGCGGAGCGGCTGATTCAGTGTCGGCATCGGCACCGCCCTTGCCGCCTCCCTCGGCTCCGCCCGGACCCAGGCGGCGAACCTGCCCCCACCTCCCCTTCTTCGGCGCGCGCCCCCGGGCCATCTCGCGAAGAAATCTCTCCTCTCCCTCGCGCTCGCTGACCCCCCGCGCGGCCCCCGCCCCCCCGCCGATAGCCACCGTGTCAGGATGGAACGAGTAGAGAGCGGGCAGACGCCGTCTTAATCGACCCAGGTGCCGCGCGCTGCTCCCCTTGCGACACAATTCCAGCATGCCGGGAAAGTGATTGGCCCGCTGGTGGGCCCGGAGACCCGCCAACCGCGTGGCGTCCACCCCGGAGTCACGCCAGAGAAAGTCCCAGGGGGCATCACCCCGCGCCACACGCCACCCGAGGCTCTTGGCCGCCATTCTGAGCACGGGGTACTTGCATCCGTCCAGATTGATGCGCGTGGGCGCGTGCGTGCGCGACCGGGTGGAGGCGGGGACGCGGGTCGGGGCGTCGGGACCGGCGGCGGGCGCGGCTGAGGTCGACGTGGTCGTGGACGGCCCCTCGGCGTCCTCGCCAGAACCGGCCAGCCTCTCCGCTTCTTCCTCCTCCTTCTCCTCGTCTCCAAACGCATCACTTCCGATGTCCTCGTCGTCCCCTTCATTCTTCTCGTCGGCGGTGGCGTGCTTCGGCTCCCTCTGCGTCGTCGCGTCCTCCGTTAAGGCCGACGGCGTCGAGTGCGCGTCGGCGTCAGTGTTCACGGCGTCCGTGAACGCTTCCACGGTTTCTCCTGAACCCAATTTCATCGAGATTGCCTCCTCTGCTAGCATCCATCACACCATGGGGGCACAATGGGCAAACGGGCCAGCGTAGACGGAACACTGCACATATAAGCCGCTCGCTTGCCCTCTCCTCGCTCTCCACGAAGGTTAAAAAGGCGGTTTCACCTCCCGACCCCTCAATGTATCTCGCTGACATCATGACGATGTCGGCCCACTGTTTTGCCTCGAACGCGGCCCCCGTCGCTGCGACCGCTGCGGGCGAAGTGAGGAGCCTCGGCCGGCCCCTTTCCCATTCCACACGCTCATTTGGGAGTCAGATCCGGGCTCAGAGGGTCGCAACTGCCTCTTCGACTGTCGCGATGGGCGCGAGTGTCCGCTCGATCTCTGGGCGAGCACCGAGGGGCGGCCGGAGCTGCTGGTGGTGGTCAGGGTTGGGGCCGGTGCGCTGTGCCTTCACCGCTGTGCCACCCACCCCGACCGCCCCTCCCCCTCCCACCCCGCCCGACCCCTCGCCTTACAGCGCCTTCGCGCGCCCCCGGTCCGTCGCCGCCGCCGCCTCGGCCGACGCCGCCTCGGCCAAGGCGTCGCCTGTCGCCGTCACAGGCGCCACTGGCCTTGTCGGCCAGCGCCTTGTTGCCCGCCTCGCAAGTGAGGGCCGCCTTGTGCGCGTCCTTACCCGAGACGCCACGAAGGCCGCTGAAAAGTTCGTTGGCGTCCCCGGGGTCTCGTGTCACGGTCCCACGCAGTGGACGAGTGCTCTATCGGGGTCCAGAGCCGTCGTCAACCTGGCGGGCGAGCCCATCGCCAACCGGTGGGATGAACGCGTCAAGGGCGAGCTCCTCAGGTCCCGCGTCGACGCCACCCGTGCCGTCGTCGATGCAATCGCGTCCCTCCCTGATTCTGCCCGCCCTTCGGTCCTCGTGTCCTCGTCGGCCGTCGGCTTCTATGGCGTCTCAGAGTCAGCTGAGTTTGACGAAGCATCGGCCCCAGGCGACGACTTCTTGGGTCGTCTGTGTGTCGCTTGGGAGGCCGAGGCGGCCAAGGCCGAAGCGTTCAACGTGCGCGTCGTTACCATCCGCACGGGCATCGTTCTCGCCCGCGACGGTGGTGCCCTGGCCAAGATGCTTCCCGTGTTCCAGCTGTTTGCTGGGGGTCCCCTCGGGTCGGGACGGCAGTGGTTCTCGTGGGTCCACCGGGACGACCTGGTCTCGATGCTGACGTCGGCCGTGGACGACGACGCTTGGCGCGGAGCCTACAACGGCACAGCACCGCAGCCGGTGCGGATGGGGGCCCTCTGTGAGGCGCTGGGCCGGGCCACGGGCAGGCCAAGTTGGCTGCCCGTGCCCGAGCTTGCTCTCCAGACGCTGCTTGGTGAGGGAGCCACCGTGGTGCTTGAGGGACAAAAGGTCCTGCCCCGCCGGGCCATCGACGAGCGCGGCTTCGCGTTCCGGTACGAAGACGTCGACGCGGCGCTGCGGGATCTCGCTTAGGGGCGTGAAGGCATGCTGGGCACCAGAGGGGAGAACGTGCGGCGAGGTTTTTGACTTGGTCGTCCGCTCGTATGTCCGCCCAACCATTCCTACTTCGACTTCTTCATGAGCTCGAGGCGCTCAGCGTCACGGTAACGACCCAAATAAACCCGCAGCGGCTCCAGGTAGTCGTCGAAGCCGAGCGAGGCCATCGCCGCAAGGAGGTCCTCCCCATTGATCGTCTTGCGCTTCTCCTGCTGGCACTTTTCGCTCGCCTCGCTCGTGATGAACGAGATGAACTCAGAGACGCACTCCTGCACTGTTTCCTTGGCGTCCTTGGCAACCTTGGCTGTGGGGGGGAAGGTTTGGAGTGCAGGGGATCGGGGCGACAGGTCGGACTGACGGCGAAGCGTGGCTAGTGGATATCGACGGCGGCTTCGATGCGGGTGAGGCCAGGGCGGGGGGGCGACGACGGCAGAGGGATGGCGTCAGCCGACACGCACGACGAATCGCAAGAGCTTCGATACGCCGGGCGAAGGTTCGCGCCGGAGGCGACGAACACCGCGCGCGAGGCGTGCGGGGGCCGGGGCCGGTGGCGCGCCACACGGCCACCCCTCCCGCCGCGCCTGCCGCCCTCCACGCGCCTCCTCGCAATTACCCCGCCAACAGCTCAGCACTCGCCGTGGGGAGGGAGGGATTGTTTGATAACCCGGGCGATGTTGGCGATGGGCAGGAAGCGGTCGTGCTCTCTAACCTGCTCTGTCCGCTCGGCGAAGCCCTCAGGGAGGGTGGCCGACGGGTCGTCCATGGCGCGGAGGCAGCGGGGAGGTGCGGGGGGACTGGGGCCGGGCTGATGGGCTCGGCGCCCCCCACTGCGGGGCACAATGGGCGGGGGCAGGGCGAGAAAGGACGCCCGAGGGAGGCACGTTGCACGGCGGGCAGACGAGAAAAGCAGAGGCCGTTCACTCCTCATCTAAGCCGTCGGCACGACAAACCCCGGCATGGGGAACTTGCCCGCCCACATCTCCACCTCGGCCTTGATCTGCGCAATAACGGGTGACTCGGCTACGGCAGCCTTGAACGCCACAAGCATCTTGCCAGACGTGGTCTGCAGCACCTTGCACTCTTCCAGCACCCGGTGCAAGAAGTCGGCGATGGTATCCCAGTCCTCCACCGCCAAGCCCCGCGAACACATGGCCGGGGTGCCGATGCGGACTCCACCGGGCTGCATGGCCGAGGCGTCGCCGTAGACGGCGTTTTTGTTCAGGGTGATGTGGCAGGCGTCGCACGCTGCCTCCATCTTCGACCCCGTGACGCCCGTGGGGCGGAGGTCCCAGAGGACCAGGTGGTTGTCGGTGCCGTCGGTGACGAGTTTGTAGCCCTTCCTCTGGAGGGCCTCCCCAATGCGCACGGCGGAGGAGCGCACGCCCTGGATATATGTCTTGAATGCGGGGGTGGCGGCGTGCTTGAGCGCCACACAGAGGGCGGCAATTTGGTGGTTGTGGGGACCGCCCTGGAGCGAGGGGAAGACGGCAAAGTCGATCTTGGCCTTGAAGCCACGGTCGTCGACGCGGTAGAAGATCATACCCGCGCGTGGGCCGCGGAGGGTCTTGTGCGTCGTCGACGTCACGATGTCGCAGTGCTCAAAGGGAGAGGCCGCTTCCTTGGCCGCCACCAGACCCGAGATGTGGGCCATGTCGCACATCAGGATCGCCCCAACCTTGTCCGCCGTCGCACGCAGGCGGGCGTAATCCCACTCGCGCGGGTAGGCCGATCCACCGCAGATGATCATCTTGGGCCTAAAGTCGAGTGCGCGCTGTTCGAGTGAATCATAGTCCAGCGTGCCGGTCGTCATGTCGAGCTTGTAAGGCAGTGACTCGAAGAAAATAGACGTGGCACTGATCTTCTTTCCCCCCGCGGTGTAGTAGCCGTGGGTAAGGTGCCCTCCCGAGGGGAGGTCGAGGCCCATGACCCGGTCGTGGGGCTGGAGGAGACCGGTGTAGACGGCAAAATTGGCGGGGCTGCCCGAGTAGGGCTGGACGTTGACGTCCCACTTGCCATCGGCGACGCCATACGCGGCGAGAGCACGGGCCTTGCATAGGTTCTCGATGCGGTCGACATTGTCGTTGCCGCCGTAGTAGCGCGCACCTGCCTGGCCCTCGCTATACTTGTTCGTGAGGCAGGAGCCGAGGGCCTCCATCACGGGCATAGACGTGAAATTCTCGCTGGCGATGAGCTCGATTCCAGACGCCTGGCGACGCTTCTCATCCTGCGAGATATGGCGGTGATGTGCGGGGGGGGGGTGGGGGGGGGGGGCAGGGGCGCAGGGAGGGCTGTGCGTCCCCATGGCATGGCCTCGGTTGTGAGCATGGGGAGAGCACGTTTCAGACTTAAAACGGAGGTTCGCCGATCTGATGTCAATAAAGAGAACATTATTGATCTTGCTCCGGAGCGCGATCCGCAGCGGTGGACGAGAGGGACCACGAGGTGGGTAGCCGGCGCCGGCGGGGCGGCGGGAGGCGAAACGCACCTGGATGATGCCGTATACCTCGGGATCGGCCTGAGCCAAGGGGGTCAGAGACTCGGGGAAGATGACCTCCATCGCGGTCGGGCTGCGGTAGGGGTGGGGACGGAGGTCTCGTGACTTGGGCGGGGTGGGTGGGGCGGGGTGGCCCTCCTCGCGACCTCGGCCCCGCGATGAGCAGAAGTCCACACACGGTGATCTCCACTCTGGAGGGGGGGGGGGCATCAACAAGCCCTGCCAGGGACCGCGGTGCGAAGGGGGGGATTGGCGAGATCCGCCGGGGCGGCTGCTCATCATCTCGCGAGGCGCGAGGGCGGCCGAGGCCTCGCACAGCTTGCTGAGCAGCCCGCGCCCGCGTCGTTTCGCAGCTCGAGCAGCCGACTCTCTCGTCCGCACCATGCAGAGGGCGCTCGGGGCTCTAGCTCGCGTCGGCAGGACGGCAGGAGCGGTACGGGGGGCCTCGCGAGCGCTCTCGGCGTCGGCCGGTGGCGGCACGTGGACGCCCCCGCCCAATACCGGCGAGCCTGACAGGGAGGCGCGGCACCCCCGATCCCGCCCGTGCGACGCACAGCTACCGCTGCGCTGCCGCTGCGGCTGCCGCTGCCGCTGCCGCTGCCGCTGCCGCTGCCGCTGCCGCTGCCGCTGCCGCTGCCGCCTGCCGCCGCCTCTGCCGCTGCCGCTGCCGCTGCCGCTGCCGCCTGCCGCCGCCGCTGCTTCCACTACCTGAACCCGCCTCACCCGCATGCACCCGCGTCGTCCCTCCTTGCAGACCGCGGAGGCACGGCGGATCTGGCTGACGTCCATCACCCGTGGTCGGTCGACGAACTCGAGACCGGGGCTGACCCCGCAACGGGTACCCGGCCCGTCGTCATCCCCGATGCCTCGGTTTTTCGCGATCTGGGCGGGAAGGAGGCCTTCTCCGGCCGCGTTTCCACCGTGCTTTGCCACGAGAACAACCCACTGGTTCGCCTCGCTTTGGAAGAGCCGGGTGAGGGCCGCGTCCTCGTCGTCGACGGCGGCGGCTCCCGGCGGTGCGCACTGATGGGGGACAACGTGGCCGCTGCCGCCGTGCGGAACGGGTGGTCGGGGGTTATCATCCACGGGTGTATCCGGGACAGCAAAGAAATCCGGAGTATGGCCCTCGGGGTCAAGGCGCTCGGGACTCACCCTCTGAAGAGCAGCAAACGCGACCGAGGACTGCGTGACGTGCCTGTCGTGATTGGGGGTGCCACGTTTCGACCTGGGATGTGGGTCGCTGCCGACGCCGACGGAATCCTTCTATCCGAGCACGAGCTCAAGCTGTGAGGGGCGGGGCGGGGGTGGAGGAGGGCCGGCGGCGAGCAGGTCTCTCGTTAGTCACAGGTCGTGCCCTCTGCGTACGTCTCAGCCTTCGAGAACAGGTTGCGTCCACCCCCCCCCCCCCCCCCCCCCCCCCCAAACCCCGTCGGACCAGTCAACATGGCGCCTCACATCCAGTACTCGGAGAAGTACTACGACGACGTTTACGAGTACAGGCGAGGAGAGCTCCGAACTGCACTGGGCCCCGCATAGTCAATTGGCGCCATCGCCGACGCCGACGTCGGGGACGTGCGGTCTCTCGGGAAATTTTGTGACCTTTAAACCAATCATGCTGGGTCTCCCGACTTTAATCATCGCTTTCCATCGGGATCGAAGAGAAGCGCGCACCTGGGCAGCTCCGGAGCCGCGCCGCAGGGCGTGCGGGCGTAGCGTTGGCTGCCCTCTCCCGCTCGACCGACGGAGGTCACTTCCCATCCCTTTCCGCAGACACGTCGTGCTTCCTCCTGATGTCGCCAAGCTGCTGCCAAAGGGCCGGCTGCTGTCCGAGGCGAGCCGGCTGGGGGCGGTCCGCCGACTGCGCCGGCGTCGCTTTTTGAGGGCGCGATGACCTCCGCGCCTCCACGCGGCGCTTCCCTGGGTCAGCGTGCGCCGCGACATCCCAATCCACGTATCTTTAGTCTCTTCTCCCGTTGCGATTCCGAATTCCCTCGCGAAGCCCCGCCAACGCCCCCGGCGCCGAACCTCGTCGAGGGCCAACCCTCCCCACGCCCTCGCCTCGACCGCCCCTCCCAAACTCCCTCCCTCTCTCCCCCAGTCCGAGTGGCGGGGACTCGGCGTGCAGCAGTCCCGCGGCTGGCAGCACTATGCCATTCACCGCCCGGAGCCGCAGATTATGCTGTTCCGGCGTCCAGTGGGATACGGTCAGTGAAAGCGCACACGGGATGTGGCAGGGGCGACGTTCGTTGTGGGGGGGTCACTCGGGGGAGGGCGATTCCCAATGATTTTGGCAGGGTTGAACATAATGCAGTTCAAGATCCAAGGCTAGTTTGTCAGCACTTCTCGCCCCCTCCTACTGTCTGCACTTGCGCCGCCCAAGGCCCCGGCAGCCGCACCCCCTTAAGGACACGGTCAACCCTCCCCCCCGCCCCCCCCGCGGCGGCTGCGTCGTCACCCCACTGCAGCGCCCGCAGGGAGGGGTCGTAGGGCGACTTGGCCCATTCGCGCATCGTCCCCGCCACCTCGGCGTACCTCCGGGCGTGGCGCTCGCGCTCCTCCACCGCGGGCGGCAATGCTTCGCGCTGCAGCACCGTGACCCACGCGGCCCTCTCTCTCGCCCGCTCCTCTACGTCGACCAGAGTGGAGAGGACCTGGGCATCGAGCCGCGCCGCATCCTCAGCATAGGGCGGGAAGCGGCGGTCGAAGAAGCCAGTGAGGCCCACAGCGTTGGCAAAAGAGCGGAAGGCGTCAACGGGGCCCATTTCAACTCGGACCGCTCGAGTGGCGCGCCGCGCGGTGACGTCGATCTCCTGAGAGGGGGGGGGGGGGGCGAGGTTCGGGGGAACTGGCAGTCACGACGGTGTTAGCCAGCAGATGAGAGAGAGGGTCGCGACGCGGGTCCAGGGACAGGGGCGGCGCGGGCGGCGACAGCGGTGTCATCCGGCGAGACTGGGACGGCAGCGATGTCGAACAACGATAGAAAGGCGAGAAGCGAGTCGGCCGGGGCGCCGGATGCCGCGAGACTAGCCGCAGACGGGCGGGCCAAATGCGCCAAATGCCATGGCTCGCGCCACGGTAATTTTCTCGGAATTTTTCTCCCACGGAAGCAACTCCGACCCCATCTTTCGTCGGAACTCCACATTGTCGCATCACGCGCAGCGCCGATGACCACTGGCGGACCCGGCCGGCGCCGTCGACGACTTTGCCCACCTCCCAGTGGCGTGGCGCGGTGCGGGCGCGGCGCTGGCGGGGTAGGCTCGCCTCACGCGACTTCTTTCTCGGGCTCCGCCTGGTAGCGATGACGACTCTCTGCCGGGTCGGGACGGGAAGGACGCCGAGCTCGGGCGGCCCGGCATGGACTACGGCCGTCGGGCGGTCGAGGCCAGGTTGGGGCGACTGTAAGGAATAGTGGGGACGCTAGCGCGAGCCCCACCGATCGAGGTGTTAACTTACCGCTCCAGACGCACCTCTCGGTGGTACTGGCGAGCGTGCTGCCTCGTTCCCGCCTTCCCCCGAGCCCACACGCGCCGCCGACGCCCCCGCGCCTGCCCGCCCTGCGCCTGCGCCGCCGACCGTCGCCGTCGTCGCCCCTCGCAGACGAGAGAGGCCGCCTCGAATCCACCCCCACGAGGACGACTACCTCCCCTCCTCGCGACCCCGAGAGAGAGGTGGGCGAGGAGGCCGAGGGCGAGGAGGCCGACGAAGGAGAAAGTGGTGGTGGTGGACACGTGGGGCACGGCAGTCGCACAAGACCCGACGACGACGATGCTGCTCTGGCGCCGCTTGGCAGCGGGGCTCCCGGCCGGCTCCTGGGGTGCGCGCGGCGGTGCGGGCCTGCGGACGGTTGCGGGCGCGACGGTGGCTTGCGGCGCCGCGGCCCTCGCTGAGGACGATGCCCCCCCGACGCCGTCGTCGACGGCGATGGCGCCGTCGTTGGCGTCCACCCCCCTCCTGTCCCAGGGAGCCACCACCGCCGCTCTCGTGACCGTGGGCACGGCTGCAACGGCGTTCGCTCGCCACGCCTACCGGCGCACTGTCGACGTGACCCTGCCACCAGTCCTGCGACGGCGATGGAATCGGGCCTTCCTAGGGGCCTGCTGGACGGCCCTAGTGACCCTTGGGCCCGGGGCGATTCGCGTCGTGTCGCCAGCCTTCGAGGGGTCGCCGGGGCACGTTCCGGCCGACGCGGGCCTGTCGGCGGAGGAAGCGGCCGAGGCGCGGAGGAGGCGGGAGCGGCGGGTGCGGGAATTGCGGGCGCTGGCGTCACTTCACGCGCGACGGGATGTTCCCCTTACCATATTTGCCGCCGACACGACGAACCCGACCCAGACCCCGATGGCACCCAGCACCAACTCCCCCGCTCTGACCGACCGCCCCCGCCCGTCTTGATCCGGCTACGCCGGCGGGGGGTGTGGAGCCTCGGGCTCCTCGGGCGGCGGCTTGGGCGCCGCTGCCGCCGTGCCGAGTTTTACTCTGAGGCCGCCGATCTTGATTTTGAGGCCGGTGGAAGTGGGGGCGGCATGGACGGGGGTGGGGGCGGCAGGGGCGGGGACGGGAGCCGCCACCGCTGGCGCGTTGACAACGGCGACGTCGTTCTCCGCAGCCGAAGCCGCCACCGCTGCTGCCGCCGCCCGCGACCTGCCGCGCGCTGCCCCCCGCCCCACCCACGCTGCCTCCTGCCCCCCCGCTGAGAGGACAGGGCGCCACCCCAGTGCGCGCTGCTCAGCCTCGGGGGTTGGGCGGTAGAGGCAGGGAGAGCGCCCCCCCAATGTCTGAAGAAGACACCACGCCCGGTGCCGGGGACCGGGATGGAGCAGAGGGGCCCTCCCGGTCCCCGTCCCCGATCCCGTCACCGTCCCCATCCCCGTCAGCGTGAGGAGGCGGGCCGACAGAGAGGAGGTGGCGGAGGGGGGCAGCGGCACCGAGGCGAAAGCAGAGCCGCGACCAGATTGGCCGGGCGGCGGGGGGTCGTCGCCGCCCGCCCACCCCACCGCTGCCAGCAGCGTCGCCTGGGCGTGGTCTAGGAGAGCAAGCTGGACCCCGGGCCGAGCCTCGTCCTCATCTCCTCCTCCATTCTCAGCATCGACAGAGTCAAGGAGGTGGGATAGGGCAGCAGCGAGGGGCCCGCCACCACCTGATTCGAATCCACCCGACGTCGTGAGTGCCCCCGACGCTATCAGGTCGGCAAGGCAACAACCAGCAGCGATCCGGACCCCCCCTGGCCACGGCCATCGTGTGTGCTCGCGCAGGAGGCGGGCGAGCACCGCCGGGTCGGCGACAGGGGACCCCCCCCCACCCCCCGCCGCCATCTCCAGGCTCCCCAGGGCCAGGCCCGTCAGCCCCCCAAGGGCGGCCCGCGTCAGCTCCCTCCCCTCGCTGGGGGCCACGGCGTCCAGCTGGAGGTGGCGCCCGAGCTGGGCGGCCGCCTTTTTGACCAGGCCCCCGGCTCCCGACCGGGACGCATCGACAAGCCCGACGTCGTTGTCGTCATCGTCGTGTTCCGCAGCGTTCCCGTGCGTCGCCGCAGCGTTAGCCCCCGCGGAGGAGGCGGGGGGCCGAGGTCGAAGCCGGCCCAGGGCGAGAAGGAAGGCGGCCCGGAGGGACGTGTCGTCCGGCCCGCCCTCCAGAGCAGCCGGCTGCGGTGGCAAGAGACCGGCGGACCCCGCAGCGCCGGCGGTCGTCGTCCACCGCTCCGACTTGTCAAGAATGTCAAGAAGGGTCTCAGCGGCCTCGTCCGGAGAGAAACGACCGTCGGGCCCCGATCCGCGGAGCTCGGCAAGGGCGAGGGCAGCGTCGGCCGCGAGGGCGAGGAGACCGAGGTCGCGATGGGCGCTCCTGAGGGTTCCGTCCGCGCAAGCCTCATGGACGACCCCAGCGAGGCTCGGGGCCGACCGCAGAGACTCCGCGTCGGCTACAGCCCTAACGCGGGCGGGGCCAGGCGGCATGGCGGCTGCTCGCGACCGCGCAAGGGCGTCCAGCTCGGGCACAGCGCGCGCCGCCAGCGCTCGCACGCGGCAGAAGGCCCCTTTGGCGCACGCTGCCGCGATCACCATGTGACCTGCCGGCACCTCGCACCCGGGCACCTCGTGCCCCAGCCGCGAGAGTTCCCTCACGGCGTCAGCCTGCGCCGAGGCACTCTTCGAATGGAGGAGTGCGGTCTCAAGGCACCGGAGCGTGTCCGGAAGGGAGCCGCCTCCCTCGAGACGAACAAGGGCGGGCCACTGGAGGTCCTCGTCGACCTCGATCCACTCGAGGGGGGACGCGTCAGGATTGCCCGCCCGGGGGGGGAGGTCGGTGTCGTCGGCCGCTGCCGCCGCTGCGTCCGCCTTGCGTTTCTTGGGCTTTCGGGACGCTTGCCGCCGCGACCGGCACTCGACCGTCTCTACGGCCGATGATAAGTCCCCAAGGGCTAGCGTTGCTGCGTTCGGCCCGTCCGTCTCGTGCAGGGCGACGCGGAGAGCGCCCCATCCGCCCCCTGCCTGCGCCGCGGCCTGTGCCGACGTCTGCGCCGCCATGTCGCCCGTCTGCCGAGCGGCGACGCGAAAGGTGTGCCCGCCCCCCCCCGCGCCCCGACCCGCCAGGGGCGGGTCGTAGGCGACGGCCACGCTCACCGAGGTCGCTCCGCGGCCGTGGACCCAGCGGGCAGCGATCGCGCGGTCAAGTCGGCCGTCGCCTGACCGGCCCAACGCCCGCCGGAGGAGGGCTCTGCCGTCGAGGAGGCGTCCCTTTTCGCTCACGTAGGCGAGGGTGGGGGCGAGAGAGGTGGCCTGGAGGACAGGGGGGGGGCCGGGCCCGGCGGCCTGGAGGCAGAGAGACTGCAGGCACCGCCGCAGCTCATCGTTGCCGCCAGCCCGCCGGGCGAGGGCGGCGATCAACGCGTGCGCTTTCGCCTCAACGGGGCCGGCCCCGAGCGTTTCAGTCGCACGGAGATCAGTGCCTCGGTCCCGCACGCAGGCCTCAAGGTCTTCGCGTGAGCCTCCTCCGGCCGTGCCAACACCGGGGGCGGAGACGACTCCATCGGCCCCGTCGGCCACCGCCCTCAAGTCGGCAAAGGGCCGAAACGGAGACGAAAGCGGAGGAAGGCACCCCGCAGCGTCGGCCTCGAGCGCTGCTCTCCGGCCCTCACGGAGGCGCCACTCCGCCTCGTTCTTCCCCGCCAGCCCACCCAAGGCGATGAACGCCAGATGCCGGGCGACGCCAGCTGCACCCCACAAGGAAGCGCCGTGGCCCGCCGTGTCAGACGGCCGCCCGCCCCGCCGCCGCTTATTCCGCGGGGGAGACGCATGTAGGAAGACACCAAACCACTGGTGGGCGGCGATGAGGCACAGGCTAGCCACGACCTCCAAGAAGGCGTCCGGCGCCCGGAGGGCGGGCCGGGCCAGCGAGGCGGGGAGGAGGGCGAGGCCCTGGAGACAGGGCGGGTCCGGGGCCGGTCCGGCCCCAGAGTGACTCGCGCCGAGGCACTCGTCGGGGAGAAAGACAATCGAGAGAGACGCGGCGGGGAGAGGACATGAGAGGTGGGTCTCAATCGCGGCGATAGCCGAGGCGAGGGCGGCCCCGGCGGCGGCTGCGTCGGTGGCCCGGCGGCCCTCAGCCAGGAGGCGCGGCCTGAGGGCCCCGGGGCCCCGGGCACGGGGCCAAGAGGCAAAGCCGGCGGGCCGGCCAAGTGCAGCTGGCAGCGGCGGCAGATCCACCTCGTGCGACCCAAAGGGCCCCACAGCAACGGCGAGGTGCCCCGCGGGGCATGAAAGAGCCCCCCGAAAGAGATAGGTAGAGTGGCGGCCGGGACGTGGAGCCTGTCCTGCGGGCAACCACTTGGTCACAACTGGGTTTCCGTCTGTTCCATCGCCCCCCATCGTCGCCCTGGGCGGCACCCCCGGCGCGATGGCTACCAAGTCCGCGGGCACGTCGACCGTGAAGGAGTGGCACGTCGTCCACCCGGCCAGGTCGGCCCCAGGGAGCCACCCCCGAGCGCCGTGGACGGCCGTGTTGGTCGCCGCGAAACGGCCGCATCGGGAGAAAAGAACACCGGGGCCACCGGGAAGGAGGCGATAGGCCAGTCGGACCTCGACGCGCGGGGGGCGGGGGGGTTGGGGGTGGTTGGACGGCCGGGGGCGGCGCCGGGCCGACGTGGGGTCTGCGGCGGTGGCGGCGGAGGGGCCATCACGTGCATCGACGTCGTCCGAGGCGTCCGAGCCGCCCACGTCAGAGCCCGAGCCCGAGGCCGAGCCCGAGCCCGATCGGGAGTCGTCGGTGTAAACCTCCATCGGGCCCCCACCTCCCTCTTCCGGCGGAACCCAGACGACGATGTCCGGACGCGCAGTGTCGAGCTCGGCGAACCGCAACGCCCGATACCGGCGCTCTCCCTCACAGGCCATAGCCTCGGCGTCGAGGCCCGCCCCCATCTGAGGGGGGGTATCGGCGGGGCGGCGCCAGAGGCGGGCGGGGGTCCAAGGGCGAGCCTCCGCCGGGAGCTTTTCTCCGCCATCCCCCCGGCGGCCTGTGCCACCCTCCGCCGCCAGCCGCCACCGGGCATCGACCACGTTGAGGCCAACGCCGCAGTGAAAGCCGGCCGTCCACGCCGCGAGGGAGGCCTCAGCGGGCCGCTCGGGGCGGACCTCGATGGTCGTTTGGCCCCAAAGGGTACGGGCGGCGGGGTTGATAAGAAGGTGGGTCGACTGGGCGGCAGGTTGTGAAAGGGGGGCTGCGGCAGTGGGCGGGGACAGGGGGAAGCGAGAGGTGGGACAGGAGGAGGTGGGGGGGGGACGAGCGGGAAACGCGCGAGTTCCCGCTTTAGCTCGCGCCTTGCGCCAGGAAGGACGGCGCGTCCTGCGTCATCTGCGTGGCACCGTGCCCGCCACCGCCCGGAGCGTACCGGCGCCGCCGACTGGGAGGCCGGGCCGGCCTGGCTAGCCAGCTTGTCGCCAACGAACGGAGGGCGATACGCTGATCGTGCTGTGCCGAGATGGTGGCGCCCGCTCTTTAGGGAAAGAGGCCGTCTACACTCGACGGCCGCCGCAGTGGCTGGTCTCGCCATCGACGGCGAACCCTAAGGCTTCCCGGCTGTTCCCGTTGGCAGTCTGGCGGATTTTGACAAAAAAATCCTATATTCTCTCGAAACGCCGGAGTAAAACCGCCGAACCTCCTCGGGGACACCAAAAATGGAGGTTTCGGATGGGTCTCGCGGCGTCGAGGCGGCGGTGGACCCCCTCTGCTCTCCCACGGTGGACCGGCGCCCCCGCTTCAGCTCCTATGTGGGCGACCCACCTGCGGTGGGCCCCTCGTCCCGTCCCCGCGCCTACAACCTCAGCTGCGGCGAGCAGCCCGGCGTTGGGCACTGGCACGGGGACCGAGTCCACCCCACTCCCCCTGGCGCTTGGGCCCGTGGCCCCACCGGAAACGCCCTTCGCCGCGGCGCCCCACCCGGTCAACCCGACGTCCCTCCCTTCGCCGCCCACTACACCGTGGACAGCGGCTTCGTTGTCGAACGCGATGCCGCGGGGAAGCGTCGCACCCGGGAGCCCCCTGCGTCGGCCTTCGCCTTCAACCGCAAGCGCGTGTGCCTGGCGGAGCAGGCCGCCCTCCCGGACTTCTTCCCCCCCCCCCGAGCTGATCTCGACCTGCTGCCACCTCCGGGCCCCCGAAAGAGTCCGGCAGCCTACGCGGATCTCAGGCGAGGAGACAGTGTCCTCTATCTGTCTGTGAGTCCAGCTGTCCATCGATCCATCCAGTCATCCATCCCTCTATCCATCTGTCCAATCATAAATCCATCTCTCCCAGGCAAAAGATCCTCCGCCTGGCGACCGAGGCCGCCCGGGAGGGCCGTCGCGTCACCTACACTGCAGTGAGACGCCGACTCCAGGCCTCGGGGGACGCGGACGTCGACGCCATTTCTCTCCTTCGAGTATATAAGTCGCTAGAAGAGTTCGGGTACGTAGCGGGAGGCCCCGGGGACGAGCCGGCGGCGCGCGAGGTGGCGCGGGTGGCGGGCGGCGAGGCGCCGGCCGCAGGGCGGGGGGCGGACGGGGCCGAGCTGTGGCCTTGGGCCCTGCGCGGTCTTTACCATCCTTCGGCGCCAGGGACGCACCAGGGCCGCGCCGCGGCGCAGAGGGGAAGGGGTCGGGACCGGCGGCCGCTTGATGGAGACCCCTTTCCCGGCGCGGGCGGCCCTGACGCCCCCCCGCCACCCCCCGCGGACCCCCGGCCCCGTTGCGCCGCCACGGGCGTCGACGTCGGCCCCGGCGGCGCCCCGCGCTTCGAGCATCGCGATCTCGGCCCCGCAGTGCCCATATCAGGCCCCGCCTTCTGGGCCGGCCTCCTGCCCCCTGGCACCGTCAGCCGCGACTGGAAGCGTGTCCCCGCTCCCCACGGCGCCCCGGCTGATCGCGAAGTCGCCGCCCTCGTCGGCGGGGACCCCCGCGCCGCCGACCGCGGGCGCGGAGGTGCGGTTGGACAGACGGCGGCGCGCGAGGGAGACTGGACACCGGAGGACGTGTTGTCTCTCCTCGAGGCGGTCGAACGAGCCCTGGGGACGGCCCCAGGGGGAGCCGAGGGGGGGGCGGGGGGGGACCCACTCGAGATCTCCTGGGTCGACGTCGCCAAGGCCGTGGGGCGGAGCAAGAGCGCGGTCGAGTGCCTCAGGAAGTTTTTACAGGCGAGCATCGGACGAAAGAAGGTGGGGGGGGGAGTGCGCGACGGCCGCGTACCGGCTCTCGGCCCTGCCGCGCTCCTGGCCCCGGCCCGTGACAGCAACGAATCCCCAAACCACGACCCACGCCCCACCCCCCCTCTCCCTTCACAGCTGCCCTGCGAAGAACTCGCCCAGGACGAGCTGGCCTCGACCTTGGGCACAGGGTGGAAGACGCTGCTGACGGCCAAGCAGAAGGTTGGTCCCCCCTCTGGATCCCTTGTCCCCCCTGAACTGGATCTCCTCCCCTTTGGGGCCGCCCCCAACCCGTTAGGGTCTTTGCTTGCAGTGTTGGGCACCTTTGTGCATCCGGCCGTGGCGGCGGCGGCGGCGCAGGCGGCTCTGGCCTTCTTGGATGAGTGGGCGGCCGACCAGCCCCTCTTGATCCCCTCCCCCTCTGCCGAGGGAGGGGCCGCGGGAGCCGTTCCTGTCCAGGCCGACGCCAAGCACCTCCCCGTGCCCCTCGCCGCCCAGCGCCGCGCCCTCCCTGTCGCCCTCGTCGCCGCGGCTGAACGGGCCCGTCTCCTCGCGGTCAGAGCGACGCCCGAGGTCGCCCGCTTCCTACTCGACGCGTGCGACGCCAAGAGCCGCACAATTGCCGCAAGACTGGCGACGCTCGAGTCGCGGGCGGCGGCGCCTCCGGGGTCAGGGCAGGTGCCTCCGAGCCAGGCGCCCGGGGGAGGGCTCACGGCGGCGGGGACCTTGAGGTTCGGGGTGGATCAGGCCATGGCGGCTGTCGTCCGGGAGCTTCGTGAGACGACTGCGATGCTCGAAGAGCATGAACGGTCCTTGGGGGGGAAGGCCGCGGCGGGTCGGGCTAGGCTGGCCGAGATCAAGGCCGAGACCACTCGGCTCGCCCTTGCTGCCCTCGACGGGAAGGGGGTGGGCGTGGGGGCGGTCGGAGAAGAGGGGAAGTAAGGGAGGGGATGGTCGAGCGCTCGATCTCTGACACGTCTTGTTTCTCTCTTTTTCTCCTCACAACCCGTCCGCGCCCGGCGTTTCCCAAAGCGGCACGCCTGACGCGGGAGGAGGCTGCCCTCCCCGCCCCCGGGCCGCAAGGCGACCGATCATCGCCCCTGCTTCCTCCCACCCCCTTCGAGCCACTTCGGCAGCCCGACCCAAGGCGCTGCCACCGCCGCTCTCGCTGATGTAGTAGGGAGCTTCCGCCTCTCGGGACGCAGCCGCCGCCCATCCGTCTCCAAAGTCGTCGAGGTGGGGGGGGGGGCGCCGCCTCCACCCCGGCCGCCGCCGCCTCCGCCCGCCGCAGCGAGCCGGCGCGAGGCCACGACGATTATCGCGTAGAGCCCCCCCCCCACCAAAGTGACCTTGGTCAAGAAGGCAACCAGGGCCCCGAACGCGCTCCTTCCCCCTCCCGCTCGCCCTTGGCCGCCCCCGGCAGCGACATCGAGCGCCCGCCGGCCTGTGCTGGCTGGACCGTGGGGGGAGGGACCCAGGGCATCCCCTTCCCAGACGGCCGCGCGGGTCCACCCAGCCCAGACGTCGTCGTCGGCGGAGGCGTCATCGTCGTCGCCGTCACGTCGCCATAGCTCCAGTCGCTCGGGGAAGGCGTCGGGGCCGGGGGGATCCTGCGGAGTCCCCAGAACGACGCACCCGAGCCCCGCAGGCGCGCGGCGCCCCCGCCCCACCCTTTCTGCCGCCGCCATCCCCCCTGTCGCCCCCCCATTGTCGTAGTCGAGTGGCGCGGACAATTGCAGCTCGACTCGAGGTCCCACTGGGGGTGCCCCATGGCCCTTGGCGCGCGGGGCGGAGTCGGGAGCAATCCACCAAGCTCCCTTCATCGGAGCCGGCCCATACACGTCCCCAGGAGCTCCCAGGTCCCCACGCTTCTGCCACTGCGACACGTCGAGAATCGGAGGGGGGGATCTTCCCGGGCCGGAGGACGCGTCGAGGGGGAGGGGGGGGGGGAGGGGGTCAGCATTGTCTGCGTGGACGGGGACGTCGGCGCAGGGGGAGGCATAGGCGGCGACCTGGGCGAGGGCCCAAAGGGCGCCGTCGGTCCTCCCCCCCGCGGACGCGATGCGATACCGCAAGGGTGGGGCTGGGCCGGGGCCGGGGGGGGGCGTCGGCCCGGGCGGCGCCGGCGGCACCGTCGGCATGGGCCTGTCGGTCGGCGCGCTTGTCGGACCATCGTCCGGAGGCGCCGGGTCGGGGGGTTCCGGACTGACGGCGGCGCAGGCTGGGCACGAGAACTCGGCACGGAAGGAGAGATCCTCCGGAGCGACGGTGCGACTCCCACTGCTCCCAGAGGCGGCGAGGGCCAGGTCGTCCGCTTCGAGGTCAAAGGGGGGGCCGACGGCGAAGTCCCCGTCGCCGTCGCCCGCCCCGGCGCGATTTTCCTGCCAGATGGCACAGCGCACCGACGATCCGGGCGTGAGGGTCGCGACGAGGGCACCGGGCGGGGGCCATGTGTACCGTCTCCCACTCTGCTCGACGTCATCGAGGAGGGCGGTATAGTGCGCGCCGGGGGCACCATCGCCGCCCTCGCATGAGAGATAGAGCTTGCTCCCAGATCCCGCCTCGCCCGGCGGGCGTACTACGGTGACGGTCAACGCCACGAGGCCAACGACGGCGGCCGCAGCGGCGTCGGCCTGGAGGGGGGAAGGGGGGTGTCGGATTCACGCTATGCGCACTCGGGAACGGCCGAAACAGCACACTAACACCACCATAATCGCCGAGCTCTGGCGCGCCGCGGGCTTACGCGGGCTTACGCGCCGCGGGCTTACACAGTCTTACCAGCCGACAGCAGGGCGCACGTGTGGCGCTCCCGGGTGCGTCCTTGCTCACTCACCAGCATGGGAGCCAGCATCCCGACGACCACTTTGCCGCAGAGTGAGATGTTGGGGGTAAAGAGAGCATGAAAGAGATGAGCTCAGATGAGTCCAACTCGAGCAACGCTCGGTCGCCTTGGCTGCCCCGTCCCCGCACAAGATAAGCAGGTTTTCAGATCGAAGATGATGGCGATGTTCTCTGTCAGATTATCTCACGCGCCTCGCTTGAAGGGCGAGAATGAGGGGTGGGATCGAGTAGAAGAGAGCTGCGAAAGCGCGCTGCCCTCCTGACGCCTCCTCTTGATTTACCACCGCAGGTCCCGTCTACTCCCATCGGGGAAATGTTCAAACTCGCGTGGCGAGGCCCACAGACTCGACAGGGCATCGCAGCGCCCTCGCTTCGAACCCCTCGTGCGACGAGGCCAACCTTGTCGCCTCGCCGCTTCCATCCGGCGCTGCAAGCCTCGAGTGCGTGGCTGACGAGTGCCCCGTCCCCACCGAGCTCCCTGCCCCCTCCCTTGTCGACGACTCCTCTTCCTCGGAGGATGCCACCCCCAGCAGTGCCGATGCCGCCGTCCTCGGCGGCGTCGATCCGCATGACCCGGCCGACGGGGTTGACGCCCCCCGCGTCGCTGGCCTCGGCCCCGCCCAGGTCGAGCGCGTTCGCGCCCTTCTCGACGGCGCAGTCAGCCCCTACAACACGCGGCGCCGCGTCGACAGAGCCATGGAGCGCCTCGACGCCGCCCAAGAGGCCTTCTTTGCCCTTGACCAGGCGGCCACGGATCGGGTCTTTCGGGCCGTGGCAATGGAGGCGTCACGGCACCGTGTCCTCCTGGCGTCTCTGGCGGCGGTGGAGACGCGCATGGGGCAGCTCGAGGACAAGATCGCCAAAAACCACTTTGCGGCGAGCGGGGGAGGGGATGAGGTCAGGGGAAGGGGAGGAGGTTTGGGGGCGGGGGATGGGACGACGGGCCTGCCGGTGCTGCCGCTGCTGCAGCTGCCACGGGAACGTCATCTTCGCAAATGCTTCTATCTATAACCCGTTCCAGTCCCCCCCCACATATATCTATCCTGCAGGCCGAGTACGTATACAGCCGCCACCGCGACACCAAGACGGTCGGGGTGGTGAGCCGCGACGAGGCCAAGGGCCTGGTCGAGCTCGCCGACCCCGCGGGCCCCATCGCGGCCCTGGTGCCCTGCACCAATCCCACGTCCACCGTCATCTTCAAGGCCCTCGCGGGGCTCAAGGGGCGCAACGCCGTGTGCTTTCTGCCGCATCCGCGGGCGGCAGGGTCGGTGTGGTACGCGTCGGAGCTCTTGCGCAAGGCGGCGGTGGCGGCGGGTGCGCCGGAAGACTGCCTTATGTGCCTTCACCCCGCGTCGGTGGAGCTGACCAACTATGCGATGCGGCACGACAAGGTCCGGCTCGTCCTCGCGACAGGGGGCAACAAGATGGTGCAGGCGGCCTACAAGAGCGGACACCCCGCCATCGGCGTCGGAGCAGGCAACGCGCCTGTCCTCATTGACGAGACGGCCGACCTCGAGACGGCGGCGTCCTTCGTCGTCACGGGCAAGGTGTTCGACCAGGGTCTCATTTGCGCCGCAGAGCAAGCCGTCGTCGTTGTTCGGGCCGTCGCCAAGGCGCTCGAACTGCGCTTTCGGAGCCGCGGCGTGTACTTTTGCTCAGACAACGAGCGCGACGCCCTCGAGGCTGTCTTCTGGAGGGGGGGGCGGCTCAACAGCGCTGTTGTCGGCCAGCCTGCCGAGGCCATCGCCGCCATGGCGGGCTTCCAGGTGCCCCCAGGGACCCTTGTCCTGGCCGTGCGCGAGAGCCGCGTCGGGCCTGACGTGCCCTTCTCACATGAAAAGCTGTCGCCCATAATCGCGTGGTACGAGGTGGAGGACTTTGCCGCCGGCTGTGACCTCGCACGTCGCCTCATCGACGGCGGCGGGAGCGGGCATGCCGCGGCCCTCCACACGCGAGAGGGGCACCAGCGTCGAATCGATGCCTTTGCCCGCAGCGTCTCGTCCTGTCATATCCAGGTCAACATGCCCAGCGCCATCGGTGTCCTCGGGTCGGCCTTCAACCCCCACCTCGAGCCCAGCCTGACGCTCGGCGTGGGCACGCGGGGTGGCTCGTCTGTCTCCCGCAACGTTGGCCCCCTCGACCTCCTCAACTTTCGGCGAGTCGCCCTCCGTCGCGAGCATGTTGAATGGTTCAAGGTGCCCAGTAGCGTCTACTTCAATGCCGGCTGCCTGTCCGAGGCTCTCCGGGACGCCACGTCACCCCAGGGTGCAGGGGTTAAGCATAAACGCGCCTTTATTGTGGCGGGCCACACGATCAACCGGCTCGGTCAGCTGGACGAGGTTAGGCGCCAGCTTGACGAGGCGGGCATCGCCCACGAAAGCTTCCTCGACGTTGAGCCTGACCCGTCGATGGACACGGTTCGCCGAGGCGTTGAAGCCATGCGCGCTCTCAAGCCGGATCTCCTCATCGCCGTCGGCGGCGGGTCGCCCATGGACGCGGCCAAAGTCATGCGGCTCCACTATGAGCACCCCGAGCTCACTCTCGAGGATATGGCAGTGCGATTCGTCGAGATCCGCCACCGTGTTGTCACGTTTCCTGAGAAGACGGGCGACGACAAGATTCGCCGTTTTATATGCGTGCCCACGACGTCAGGAACGGGCAGCGAGATGACCCCCTTTGCCGTCGTCACCGACGACGGAGGCAAGAAGCGGCCCATCGTGAGCTACCGGTGGATGACACCGGACATCGCCATTGTCGACCCCTCGCTCGCGGCCTCGATGCCCAGGAAGCTCGCCGCGGCCACTGGCCTCGACGCACTCAGCCACGCCATTGAGTCTCTCGTCAGCTGCTACGCGTCGTCCTACACGCAGCCGCTGAGCCTCCGAGCGGCGCAGTCCCTATTTAACAACCTCGAGGCCGCCGTCGGCCCCACGTCTGAGGGGAAGGACGACGGTGCCGCCCTCGACGACGACGCCCGCGACGCCCAAGACGCTGCCCGGCTCCACGCCCGCGCCGAAGTCCACCACGCCAGCGCCGTCGCCGGCATGGCTTTTGCAAATGCCTTTCTCGGCGTCTGCCACAGCTGCGCCCACCAGCTTGGGGCGCGCTTCCACGTGCCCCACGGCGTCGCGAATGCCATCCTCTTGCCCTACGTCGTTGCTTACAACGCGTCGTTGGCCCCCACACGGCAGACGCCCTTCCCCCAGTACGGGCACCCGAGCGCTGCACGCGACTATGCCGATTTGGCACGGTCGTTGCGCCTGCCTGGATGCACGGGGGGGCAGTGCAACGACGCGCCACTGGCCCCGCTGGGCGAGGCCGCTAGCGCTGGTGCCGAGACAGGCAACTTCGCTGTCGCCCTCGCCGATGCCGACCAGGCCGCGGCCGACTCTCGCGCCGTCGAGGCCCTGATCGACGAGCTTCGCGCGCTGACGCGCCGCTGTGGTGTGCCGACAAGTCTGCGCGAATGGGGCGTCGACGAGGCTGCCTTCCTCGATGCAGTGGACGACCTCGCTCTCGACGCCTTCGACGACCAGTGTACGGGAACCAATCCCCGGTTTCCACTGGTGTCGGAGCTGCGGCAAATCATGCTAGACGCATTCGAGGGGGACACTCCATTACTCTCGTAGAGCGACCGTTGGGAGCCGATGACAAAAGCTGACAGTCTAAGGCAGTCGCCCGCAGTGAGTCTGGGCAGGGTGGGATTCTCTGGGGGGAAGGGAAAGGGCTCGAGTCCGCATTTCGTTCCAAGCCCCTAACCCAGCGAGCAGACTTAGACCTGGACCTTCTCCGGGAGAGAAGTGCCCGAGGAGCCGGCAAGGTCGGCACCCGAGAGGTAGGAGTCGGCCAGCTGGACGCGACGGACGTTGTCCTGCTCCGACACAACGAGGTTCCCGTAAGACAGGAGGTCCTCGAGCTCAACAGTGGGGGCGTCGAAGGCCACCTTGCCCTCGCGCGAGTTGACAAGGCGGGCGTTGAGGTTGTCAATGCCGAGCTCGCCGACAAAGTTGCGAACAATGTCGTCGTAAATGCGGGACCGGAGGGCGCCGAAGAAGTCGATCGACTGGTTGGGGAAAGCGTCGACGAGGGTGGTGATCTGATCCTTGGTAACATTGTCGGCGGCGAAGATGCCCTCGCAGATGCCGATGCGGTCATCGCGGTTGGGGGCCCAGTAGAACTTCTCCATGCGGCCATCGCGGATGAGGGGCGCGTAGAGGGTGGAGAAGTCGTTACCGGTGACGATGATGGGGACGCGGGGGATCTCCTCCTTGTTGTAGACACCGGGGAGCTGGACGTTCGTCGGGTTGTCAGCGATGTTCATGAGGGTGGCGTTGACCATCTGGTTGTTGACGGTGTACTGGGTCGAGTCGCCCAGGCGACCGGCACCGGCGTCAAGGTCGTTGATGAACATAGAGCACATCTTGCCCTTCTTGATGACGTCGGACGCCTCGCGGTAGCGCTGGCGAACGAGCTTGGCAGGCTCACCGGCGTTGCCCGACTCGAGCTCACCGGCCGACATGACGATGGGCTCGATGCCAATCTTGGAGTAAGCGAGCTCGACCTGGAAGGTCTTCCCGTTGCCCTTGCCACCCCAGATACCGAGGATAAGGGGCACCTTGATCTTGGGGAGCTCCATGAAGTTCTTGGCGATGTGGACCGTCATCTTGTCAAGGAAGCGAGGGGCAATGTAGAAGCCCTCCTTCGAGACGTTGTCAAAGGAGCGCTGGGACGTCTTGATGTAGTCGGTGGACGAAAGGATGGCGTTGTGGGTGCCGCTCATGCCAGCGGCGCCCTGGAAGAGGGAGTCGACCATGTCGCGGCCGCGGGTGACGTCCTGCTGGTCGTCCGAGATGTCGTTGTCCATTCCCTTCCAGCGGCCCTTGGCGTTGCGCTTGGCCTTGTACTCGGGGTCGGCCGAGAAGACCTTAACCGAGCGGGCCTTGGGGGTGGCCACGAGGCTGCGGGAAGGGGAGGTGGTCGGGTTACGGTTTCGCAGAGGGCTGGGGCGGGTCGGGAGGAACGGGCGAGAAGGATGGGCAGGCATGTGTGGGCCTCCTTCGAGGTTCGGCCGAACGTTTGGTCTGGGGACTGGACTGCGTGCCCGACGCGAGCTCGGTGACATGGATCGGGCTGGTCTCATGTTCGGGAGAGGACAGACGGCGTCGGCGCCGGCGAGGTTCGCGGCACGCGGCCGGGGATCTCGGAACGGGCAGCCTGGCACAAGAAGGGCGCAGCGTCATCCGGTGGCGCGCAGGCACGGCCCGGTCTTCGGGCGGTCCGCTGGGGCTCGGACGCACCCTCGATAGGGTTTTCATTGGGCCTTACACGAGAAAACGAGGACGCGACGCGCGGCGCGGCGCGGGGGAGGGCGGGGCGGGGGGTGCTGTCCCCACGACCGCGAAGGCGGTTCCGGACCCGTCTTCGACTTAAACGTCATCGCGGAGCCCTTTCCGTGGCTTGCGACTCACCCCTGGCGGGGGGCGATGGTCTGCGTTGATGGAAGGGGGGGGAAAGGTTGGAGATAGCGAGACGAGAGCGGCTGGCGTTCTGGCTTTTCGCTCGGCCCTAGACGGGCTCTGCGGGAGCGGCAGGCGCGCACGCAACTCCGAACGCAGAGATCAAATGAGTTTGCGTCGGAAGAGCCCAAATTTACACGCGATGAGCGCTCGTTAGGCGCGGGAGAGCCGGGTCGGCATTCGGGCCGACCTCGCGGAGACGATAGGGGGTCGGTGGTCGTGTATTCGCTCGCCTGAGAAGCGAGCTGCATCGGGAACGGGTGCTGAATCCGTTTAGAGGCAGAAGTGGAGCCAGGAGGCGGGGGAAGCCGTTCGACGTTCCCCTTGTCAACGGGGACAGACGAGACTTTCTCGGCGGCGTGGAAGCGGTAAAGCGTGGAAGCGGTCGGACTCGCTCTCGAAGCCAGGCGGTGGGATACGACAACCCAGCGACCTTTCGTATGTCCGTTTTGTCCACAAGCACCCAGGCCGCGAGGGCGTCGGCCGCATCTGCGGGGGCCACCCGTCGCTGTCCCACCGCACTTTCGGGCCTTCAGCGGCTCGCCCGGGCGACCGCAACCATGGTGGCCTCGGTGGTCCTCGTCGCGGGGCCGGCGGCAGCCGATCTGAACACCTTCGAGGCCAACGGCGGCGGCGAGTCTTCGTCCCCACATGCGCCACGTCGCCCGCCTGATTGGCTGACCAATCTCGCCACCGCCGGCGTCGATGTCGGTGCCGCTGCCAGTATCGGCGTCGGTACCGACGCCGCCTCGACCGCCAGTGCCGCTGCCTCGCTCTCCGTCGTCCTCCATCCGTCCACCCACCCACCCCACCCCCACCCCCCTCCCCTCTCCCCCCCCCCCCCCCCCCCCCCCCCCCCCCCCCCCCCCCCCCCACCCGCTCCATCTCCCCCAGGGGAGTTCGGCAACGGCACCGCTAAGCAATTCGGGGAGGGAGAGGAGATCGGCGTTGACTTCTCCAACCAAGATCTGCGCCGGTCCAACTTCACAGCGGCAGACGTGCGCCGGTCTGACTTCAGCGGGGCCAAGCTCAACGGAGCCTACTTCATCAAGGCCGTGTGCTTCAGGAGCAATTTCCAGGGCGCCGACCTGTCGGACGCGCTAATGGACCGGGCGGTGCTGACCGAGGCCAATCTGCGAGACGCCGTTCTCACGCGTGCGGTGTTCACGCGGTCCGACTTCGAGGGCGCCGACATCACGGGCGCTGACTTCTCCTTCGCCCTGGTGGACCGGGACGCGACACTCAAGTTGTGCCGACGGGCCGAAGGAACCAACCCGACGACAGGGGTGGACACGGCGCAGTCACTGGGGTGTGGCAACCGCAGGAGGCGGTTCCAGGACACGCCATCCAGCCCCGACGCACCCAAGGTGTCCGAGGCAGAGAAGGAGAACTTCCGTGCCTCACTTCCGGTCTACTTTGAGTGAGAAGGAGGGTGCCGGTGGGGGCAAAGCAGAGGAGGGAGGAAGGAGGGAGCAAGGGAGCGAGGAGAGAGCGAGGGAGCAAGGAAGGAGCGAGGAAGCAAGGAAGGAGCGAGGGAGCGAGGTGGTCGCCTGGGCCGTCGCTCCGAGCATTTCAAGACGGGTTGCGATGACGGCGGCCGCCGCGCTCGTCCACCGTACCGCCCCGCCCCCAGTCACGGTCCCTCTTGCGCCGTCCTGCCCGCCTTGTCTGGTCTTCTCTCTCTCTCTCCCCTGCCCGGTCCCAGTCCCCACGGTCCTCTCCGTCTCCTCCCCTCCCCCTCTTGTCCCCCTCGGCGGCCGCCCGCGCTGCGGCAAGGGCCTCGGCTGCGGCCCAGCGGGCAGCCCTCCGCGCCGCACGCCCCCGCGCACCGCCGTCCCCGAGGAGCGTAGGCTGCCAGGGCCCCACCTCCCCCGCGCCACCGCCACCGCCGACCCCGCCACCGCCGCTATTGTCCCCGCCGTCGACGCCCTCGTCCGAAGATGAGCCCCCGTCCCCAGCGGCGGCCGCCGCCCGCTCCAGGTGCGCGCGGGCTCGACCGGCCTCCCCCGCCCTCAGCAGCAGGCAGCCCGACGCTATCCACCCTAGAGGCCACGATGGGGCCAGCTCCCCCGCCCGCTCGGCCGACCGCAGTGCCTCAGACCAGGCGCCCTGTGCCACGTGGCCCTCCGCGCGCGCGAGGGCGACTCTGGCGTGCGGGGGCGGGGGAGGGAGGGTTGGGGGAGGGGGTCGTCGACGAGCCGGCACAGGGGGCGCGGGGGGGGAGTGCATGGACGCCGTGCTGCGGTTCCCCTCCCCCCCCCCTCCGCCTGCCCCCCGCACTGCCCTTGCCTCCCCCAGGCCTCGGCGTGTCCCTCGCGCAGTCGAGCGCGGATGACCCGGGCCAGGCGCCGTCGGGGCGGGTCGCGGTCGACGCCGCGCCCGGGGCCCGGGAGGGCGGGCGGCGGTCCCCACCCCCAGAGGCCCTGTCGGGCGGGGCCCATGATCCCCGCCGCCGTCGAGCCGCCGCCGCCTCGCAGCCATCCGACGACTCCGAGCTCCTCCGCGACGGCCTCGGGTGCGTCGGGGGCTCGGTGCATTCTGTCGGAGGCGAGCAGCCGGCGACGATGGCGGCCGGCGCGCACGGCCGCTGCGGCGTCGGCGAAGGAGGCCGACGGGGCCGACGACGTGCCCACGGCCTCTGCATCGTCCTCGAGAGAGGACGGAGCTGCCGCGCTCTTGGGCAGCTCCAGCGGCACACGAGAGAAGCCCCACGTTGACAGCGCCACACCATGGGGGCGGTCGACTGGCCAGCTATCGCGCTCGGCACCGCAGGCACGGTCGACGCGGCCAAGCGCCGCGTCGATTGCCGCGCGCCCTTGTGGCGTCTTTCCGGCCACCCGGGCGTCGGATAGTGCCACAGCGAGACGAGACATACGACGATAGTCTCTAAATGAAGGGTCTTCGGCCATGACTGACCGTAGAACGCGCAGAGACCGCCGCCAGCCTCGTCAGCTGAGGCCGACGGTTCAGGCCGTCGGTGGTAGTCTCGCCAGGGCGAAGGTGGGGCTGCTGCCTGCCCGGGTGGCCCCACCGCCGCCACCGGGCCGGGATCTGGCGCGAGCGCAGGGATGTGGCAGGGTTGACGGGGCGGAGGCGGGCAACAGACGACTCGACGGTCGGCGCACACCTTGCCCTCACCTCTCCTTCGGCTCCGGCACCCGTCCGTACAACCTCTCCACCTCGGCGGCAAAGGTCCGCGCCGCCTGGTGTCGCTTGACCTTGAAGGTCGGGGTGAGGAGGGCTGGAGGGGACCCCCCTTGGGAGCCACCGCTGCCGCCGTGACCACCGCCCCCATCCCCCCCCCCGTCGGCCCGCTCCGGGAGCCACGGGGCAGGGACGAGGAGGAGGGCGGCAGGGACCTCGAACCCCTGGAGCCCGGCCTTGGCCGCTGCAGCGCGAACGTGCTCGAGCGCGGCGGCGGCGGCCGTGCCGGGAACGGTTGAGTCGCCGGCACGGACGAGGACGTCGACGCGGGCGACGACGGCGGGGTCGGCCCACGGGTCGGCGGCTGCGGCGGGCGGCTGCCCTCCGCTCCCCCCCGCCCCCTGCCCCGCCACGGCCTGTGCCCCCACCACCGGTGCCCCCCCCCCCCCCCCCCCCCCCCCCCCCCCCCCCCCCCCCCCCCCCCCCCCCCCCCCGCCGCCCCCCCCCCCCCCCGCCCCCCCCCCCCCCCCCCCCCCCGACGCCTCCCCCCCGCCTCTCCTCCGCTCCGCCCAGGCGAGCAGCGCCTCGGGATCCGGCACCGCAAGACACACCGGTCGCGTCCGCAGGGGACTCCCCGTCACCCACACCTGGGCGAGGAGGGGGCTGCGAAGAGCCACGGCCTCGACTCTCTCGGGGGAAACGTACTCGCCCTGAGGAAGGGAGAGAGAGAGCGAGAGATAGGAGGCGGAGGGGCGGCGGGGACGTGACCGCTGGTGCCGTCTCCGCGGGAGCGAGATGGGGGTGGGAGAGGGAGAAGAGTGGGGAAGGGAGGGAGACATACGCGAATAGAGGAAACGAGAGGAGAAACAAGAGGGAAGGACCGTCTCGCCTGGCTCAGCTTGAAGAGATTTTTGACCCGGTCGACGACGCGGAGCCTCCCACCAGGCCCCCACTCTCCGACATCGCCCGTCCGGAGCCAGGGGAGGCTGGAGCCGAAGGAGCCTGGGGCAACGGGGGTGAGGGCCTCTGCGGTGGCCGCGTCGTCTCCGAGGTACCCTGCGAAAATGCCGGGACCGCGGACCCAGATCTCGCCGCGGGGGCGGGGCAAAGCCAGGGCGGCGTCGTGCGGCGTGAGGCCGGCAGGAGGCGGGACTGCGACGCGGGGCGGGCACGATGCGGCGCCCGGTGCGCCATCGTCAGGGGGCAGGGCGACGTCGAAGGAAGTGTAGCCTAGCTCGGGTTTGGGCTCGAGGCGCACCTCGCAGGCCGGGGTGGGCCCCCCGACGTGCCCCCCCGCGCGGGGGTCAGATGCGTCGGTAAGGCAGACGGCGCAGGCAGCCTCGGTGAGTCCGTAGCCTGGGAGGTGGGGCGGTGGGAGGATGGGGGGGGGGGGGGGGAAAAGGGGAA
>Ga0181573_10000335_pt1 | contig 49250 bp, 35 predicted proteins | sample 101ome_25_FD_148643 | JGI IMG/M metagenome (GOLD analysis project Ga0181573, IMG submission 148643) | Coastal salt marsh microbial communities from the Groves Creek Marsh, Skidaway Island, Georgia - 101409BT metaG (spades assembly) | ecosystem: Environmental > Aquatic > Marine > Intertidal zone...
CTTCATGTGCATCACGGTGTGGTCGATGGCGGGATCCTCCCAAGAGATGTTGTAGATGATCTTCTTGCGGCCGATGGAGGTCATGATGAAGTTCTGGGTGTACACGTCGTGCACGACGACGCCGAAACGGTAGAGGAAGTACACGAAGACGAGGCCGTGGAGCGCAGCCATGGGCGCGTAGTTGGCGTCCCTGGGGAGCGCGTCGACAACCTCGTACGCGACAAAGGCGTGGGTTCCAATCTGGGAGATGAGCATGGCGAACATGAGGGTGAGCTTGGCCCTGAAGCTCATGCGTTGGCGGGCGTGCGAGCGCATGAGGTAGCCGCGGACCCAGCCCTGGAACACCTCGACGTGCCAGAGGAGCAGGCCGAGGCCGCCCACGAAGACGAACCTGGACATGGGGTACGCCTTGTAGATGAGCACGGTGTGAAACACCACGCGGGTGACGTAGTAGAGGACGCCGAAGAGAAGCGAGGGCCTCCGCTTGTCCTGCACCTCGAAGATGGAGAGCAGGATGATGGGCAGCTCCTCGACGAGCGCGACGGCGAAGAGCGGCGTCATGTTGTTGTGCAGCAGGTACGCGAGGATGACGATGTACAAAAAGTGGTGAACCCACCCGTCGTCGTACGTCACCAGGCTGCCGTAGTGGAGGGTACCGAGGGAGAGGTCCATGATGCAGTACCCGATGAAGAAGATGGCGAGGTACCGGGTGATGTCCTGCTCGTTGCTCAGCGCCGCGGCGAAGCCGTCCTTGACCAGGTGGTAAAAGAAGTACACGCCGAAGAAGGACGTGACGCCGGACGAGTAGAGGGTCAGGTACCAGGAGTGGTCCGGCAGCCTGAGCAGCCTCATGAAGTAGTAGACGAAGACGCAACCGACCATGTTCAGCCCGAGGATGGCGAAATCCTCCTGGCTGAACCGGATGTTCTCCTCGACGAAGCGGGTGAACTGATCCATCACGGCCTGCGCAGCCATCGCGATAGGCGGGCCTGATCGCGCGCGGGAAAAAGGGGAGGGGAGGGCGTCAGCGACGGTTTGATCGACGATCGCGTGGCGCGTGGTTTAAAGTGACGATCAACGCGTGGCGCGAAGCCGGGATGCGGCGCGAACGGGAGCGGAAGGCGACCGGCGTCGCGCAGATCCGCCGCGCGAACGGGCGAAATCGTAGTCGAACAAGCCTTTTCGCGGAGGCGGACGACCCAAACCCCCGCGTGATCACGACGCCACGATCGAAGCGCCGTGACACCCGCGGGTCGATCCGAAGCCCTCCGGTCGATCATGAACGACCGTTCGCGCCGTCGTCGCGATCGCTGCGGGTCGGGATCGATGGACCCGAGCCGGCGAGCGCCGCGAACGACGCGCAGATCGCGCCCGATCGGAGATCGCCAAACGCAGGGAAAAAACAGCTCCCACGGCTGGCGGTTCGGGACACGCCGCTCGACACGGACGCGCGGAGCTCTCACCTATCGACGCCGGAGCGCTTCCGAGTGAAGGGGGTCGATCGAACTCGACCGGGCCTTCGAGCGATGTGCCGCTGGACTTTGCCGGCGGGTCTCGCTGCTGATGACGGGCGTTTGCACGCGACGTTCAGACTGCCTCCCGCCCTCACAGAGGTTCCCGCCTTTGAACCTGGAACCTTGAATTAGGTCCCCGCGTCCCGACAACCAGAGGCCCACAGCGAGCCTCGCTCGGATCGGCCTTGATCCACTCCTTTCTCCGATGGACCGGGCGGGAAGGCGCGAACCGTCGATTTGGGTTTGACTTCGCCCGATTCGTGTTTGCCCGAATCGGTCGGTTGACCACCATCGCAGGCCGGACCCCTCGAGAGGGAGAGCGATCGCTGGCGAGAGGGCGCACGAAGGACGAGGGAATCACAAATCACATCGGGCGGTGCGGGAGCATGGCGGCCGCGTTGGCGTCGGCGGCGTTGGTGGCGCGAGCGCGGGTCGACACCCGCGCGGCGCTGAGTGAACCGTCGTCCTCGTCCGCGACCCCGCGCGGCGTCCGCGGGTCACCGCGGGGGGCGTCGTCGGCGGGTTCGAGGCGAGGAGGCGCGCGGGGCGGCGGTCGCGCTCCTCGTCCGCGAGGAGGGACGACGAGGGGCGGCGGTCGGGACTGGCCGTCGGTGACCCTGGGCGACGGAGCCGTGACGTTCGGTTCCCCCGACGACGCGATGCGCTTCTTCAACCGTCTGCTGGAGACGTCCCCGGTGGACGAGGACTGGCCCGTCGCGGGGGAGACGCACGCCGTCTTGCTCGACGCGCTGGGGCGGCACCCCGACGCGCGAGACAAGATGGGCGACGGCGTCGCGACGTTCAGGGTGTCGCTCCACCCGACGGAGGGGTACCGCTCATTCGTGGCGACGCGCGTGGACGGAACCGCCGTCGACTTCAGCCTCCGCAAGTGCGTCGACGTCGCGTTCGGCGTGAACGCAAACGCGGAAAGAAGGAACCCGCGAGCCGGAGATCCGCGGAGGTCCGCGCTCACCGCCCGAATCGCGCGAGCCGAGTCCGTCGCCGCGTGTCTGGACCTCGTCGCGCGACACGTGGACGAGTTCGACCGCATACACGTCGCGGCCGCGATGCACAGACTCGCGAGGCTCGCGCAGAGGGACAACGAGGTAAAAGGTTCGTCGGTCCGGAAAGCCACGACGTTCGGCGACGACGCGAGATGGCGCGAGTTGGTGCGACGCGCGGGCGCGATGTGCGACGCGCGCGAGCTCGACGCGAGGGCACACGCCAGCATCGTCCACTCCGTCGCCGCCGCCGTGGACGCCGGCGCGGTGGAGATGACGTCCGCGGGGGTGTACGACCTGCTGACGTCGCTGGAGCGCGCGGCGCCGGACGCGTTGCTCGGACGCTCGTCGTCCGACGCCGCGTCCGTGGCGTCCGACGTTGCGTCCGACATGGCGTCCGACGTGGCGTCCGGCGTGGAGGTTGCGAACCTGACGTGGGGGTTCGCCAAGATCGGGTGGCAGCCGTCGCGGGCGACGTGGGAGGCGACCGAGCGTTTGGTCGTGAGGGCGTCGAGGCGCGGGGAGATGAACGCGGTGGAGACGTCGAACGTGGCGTGGGCGTTCGCGACGCTGGGGTGGGAGCCGATGGAGGACACGTGGCGCGCGCTGGACCTCTCGGTGGCCGCCTGCGCGGCGGAGATGACCCCGCAGGGCGTCGGTAACTCGCTCTGGGCCTACGCCACGTCGGGAAGGTTACCCGCGGAGGCGACGCTGAGGGCGCTGGAGGCGGCGATTGCGCGCGTGGAACCCGAGCTATCCATCAGGGACCAGGCGGTGGCGTGGTGGTCGTTCGCGACGCTCGGCACGGTCCCGTCGGATCGATGCGCGAGCGCGCTGGAGCGGGCGACGCGGCGTCTGGCGAGGTCGATGAGTTCAATCGACGTGTGCAACGTCGCGTGGGCGCTGTCCACTCTCTCGCCCGGGCTCGCGCCGAGCGGGGAGACCCTGAGGGCGCTGGCTCAGGCTGAACGCCGGCTGGCTCCCGCCATGACGCCGTCCGACGTGGCGGGGGTGATGATGGGGTACGCGCTCAACGACGCGAGGCGCGAGGCCCTCCTCGCCCAATCCGGCGACGACACATGGCGCGCGCTCGAAGCCGCCGCGGTGCGATGCGCCCCCGCCATGGACGCCGCGCACCTCGGCAACGTCATGTACTGCTACGCCGCGTGCGGGAGACGGGCGAGCGCATCGGCGTGGGCGGTGCTGGAGCGCGCCGTCGTCGCCGCCTTACCGGTCGCCGACGCAGCCAGCGTCGCTCACGTCGTGTACGCGTACGCCCGGCTCGGCGTGGTTCCCGGCGACGACGCCACCCGAGCGCTCGACGACGCGGCGGGAAGAACGGCGGGGTCGATGAGCGCGAGGAACGTGGCGAACGCGCTGTGGTCGTTCCTGGCGCTCGCGGCGACCCGAGGGGCGCCGTTGCCGCGGTGCTACGGGGCGCTGTGGCGCGCGGCTGGCGAGCTGGACACGCGAGCGATGACCGACGTCAACTGGTGCAACTTTTTCCACGCGTACCTGATACACGCGGAGCTCATCGGCGTGAGCGCGACACACGCGGGGAAGAAGGGCGTCCACCACGTGGACGTGGTGCTGGACAGACCGGACGCGGCGGCGCTCGTGGACGGCGCGAGGCACTTCCCGCCGTGGCTCGCCGTCGAAGCGGAGGAGGCGTGGACTCGAAACGCGTTCGAGGAGGTTGAGGTGTCGAGCGGTCACCGCGAGGTGGCGGAGGCGCTGACGCGGCTCGGAATCGGGCACGAGATGGAGTGCCTCACCGACGACGAGTACTTCTCCCTGGACCTGTACGTCCCCGAGCACGACTGCGCGATCGAGGTTGACGGACCGACGCACTTCGTGGATGAGATTGTCGCCCTCCGAGAGCGGGAGGGCGGCGACGATCTCGTCGGTCGGGTCACGCGGCGGACGACGGCGACGGAGCTGCGGGACATGTTCCTTCGCAAGAGGCACGGGAGGGTGGTGACCATGCCGTGGTTCGAGCTGGACGAGTGCGTGTCGCGGGAGGAGAGGGCGGCGTACGTCGCGGGCAAGCTCAGGGCCGCGGGTATAGAACTGTGACGACGGCGACGCTTGTTAAAAACAGACGCGAAACTCAGATCGATTCACCTCGGCGGACGAGCTCCGCGCGCGTCCACTCGCCCACCACGTTATCGCCCCCGCTCGCCAGGTAGTGCCCGTACTGCAGGTGCAGGCACTTGACCTGGTTGACGAACCTCAGGCCGCCCACGCCGCAGTCCCTCAGCACCGAGGCGTACCCCTCCCTCTCGCAGTACTCCTTGTCCTCGTCGCTCAGGAGACTCCACCTGAACGCCGCGTACCTGGCGTGCTGTTTTGCGAACGTCGCCGCCGCGTCCGCGTCGTGCGTCGGGTCCCCCTTCACGAACTTGGCGTGAAAGTCTCGAACCAGCCCGGCGTGCTCCAACCGTCCCACGGCGCTGACCACCTCCGGGCATACCAGCCAGAACGTGTTCGTCCAGGGCACGCGTCCGTCTTTTTTCCGAGAGTCCCACTTGTGCGTCGAGTAGCCCTTCCGGCCAGCCCTGGACCTATCGTACGCGACTCTCAGGGGGTAGGTGACGAGTACCACGGGGTGACCGGTCACCGCGTGTCTCGCCGCCACTCCGACGACGCGGACGTTCGCGTCGAGCCTCTTGGCGTCCTGGTTCGATCGAAGCCATCTCTCGTCCGCCTCGGTGTATTGGGACACGCGCGCGGCGTACTCGCGCACCGCGGACGACACCTCCGGATCGTTCAGATCCACGTGGACGTCGGAGTGCCGAGTCGACGCGTGTTGCGGGTTGACGACGCCCGAGGTTGGGCCGGACTTCGACTCCCGGCCCTCGCGAGTGGACAGCAGCGCGCCCATGTGTGTGTGTCGGCGGAAGTCGGCGGTGAATATTTATAAACCATCTCAGAGGTGAAGGATAGACAGTGTCGGCGAGGCAGTCGGCCACGCGCGCCGGCGCCGATGGGCTTGCTCGCGGTGGTCCGCAAGGTGGTGACCGCGCCGATGCGCCTGATAGAGAGGGTTCGCGGCCACGGGTCCGCGGGCGCGGGCGTTGCCGAGCCCGGCCGCTGGCTCCTCGTCGGCCTCGGCAATCCGGGTTCCAGGTTCCAGGGCACCAGGCACAACGCGGGGTTCGACGTGCTGGACATCCTGGCGCGGACGGAGGGCATATCGTGGACGGACGCGGCGAGACACCGCGCGAAGGTCGGAGTAGGTAAGATCGCGGGGGTCCCCGTGCTCCTCGCGAAGCCCCAGACGTACATGAACCTCAGCGGCGAGTCGGTCCGATCGCTGTGCCGATGGTACAAGATCCCCAACTCCAACCTGCTGGTGGTGTACGACGACCTGGACACGGCTGTGGGGGCGATCAAGCTCAAGGGCAAAGGCGGACACGGCGGGCACAACGGCATACGCAACATCATAGACGAGGTGTGCGGAGATAAGGTGTTCGCGCGGGTCAAGTTCGGGATCGGTCGGCCGAAACCCGGGGTTGAAGTGTACGACCACGTCCTCACCAAGTTCGGAGACGACGAGGCGACGGAGCTGGAGAGCAAGGGGACGTGGGACAAGGCGTGCGACGCGGTGAGGGGGGTGCTCGTGAACGGACTGGACAAGGCGATGTCCGCCGTGAACACCGAACACAAGGTGCCTAAGCCGCAGAAGGAGCCCAAGCAGCCGAAGGTACCTTCGAAGGAGCCAAAGGAGTCGAAGGTACCTTCGAAGGAGCCAAAGGAGTCGAAGGTACCTTCGAAGGAGTCTCCAGCCGCCGCGGCGAACGAAGGCGACGCTCCCGCGGTGACGGTGGACGCGAACGTTCGGGACGGCGCGAACAAGGTGGAGATGGACTCGACTCCTCTCTGAAACATATGAGTGTTTAAGTCCTTAAGTCCTCAAGTCCTCAAGCGCGTCGCGTCACGGACCCGTCTCGCGTCACCTCCAGGTCCGGGTGGTGCCGCGCCATCACCTCGGGGTGAGACCTGGCCAGCGACTTCAGGGCGTTCAACCCGTACTCCCCGATCAGTCTGTTGCCTCCCGACCCGTGCGACGCCGTCTCCGCGACGTCCTCCGGCTCCGGCCTCAGCCACGGCAGCGTATCCGGAAGGCTCTCCATCGGTTCGATCACCGCGTCCAGACGTGGATTCCAAAAGTAGGGCACGCTCAGCCGCGGCGGCGACCCTCGACCGGACGCCTTGGACACCACCCTGTGCGGCGTCGCCAGGTAGTACCCCCGCGTCCTGAGCTGCAACATCTCGCCGAGGTTCACCACCAGCGTGCCGTCGATTGGACGCGCGTCGATCCACTCCCCGTCTCCGTTCTGGACCTGCAGTCCGCCCACGTCGTCCTGCAGCAGCAGCGAGAGGTACCCGCTATCCGTGTGCGCGCCCACGCCGAACGAGGAAGCCTGAGGCGACCCCTCGGGCGCGGAAGGGCACGACGCTATCTTCGCCTGAACGTTCGGTCGGCTTCGAAAATCGTCGTCGAAAAAGTCTCTGGGCAGGTCCAAACTCAACGCCAGGAGCTCCATGAGACGCCGCGAGAGCACCGCCGCGTCGTCCAGAAACGCGGTCACGCGTCGCCTGAACCCCGGGCACGCGCTCTCCTCCGGCCACTGGTTCGGACCCACGAGGACGTCGTACACCGGACGGTCGTTCGTCCCGCCGCCTCGCTCGACGTCGTCCGCATCTGCGTCGACTCCAGCCGCGTCCGCCTCCGCTCCCGTCTCTCCACCGGGCGCGTCCGCCTCCACCCCGATCTCGATCTGTTCTCTCCAGTCCGGCCTGCCCGCGGTGTTCTCCGCGCCCAGGCGGACGTATCCCCTGAACGCGGGAGAGTTGACGTTGGCGATGCCTTGCTTGACGTCGTGAGGGAGGGCGAAGAAGGCGCGCGAGGCTTCCAACACATCGACGGTGACCTTCGGGGCTATCCCGTGGTTGGCGACGTAGAAGAAGCCCACCGTGTGGCATACGTCCCTCAACCGAACGCAGAACGCCGCCTCCTCCTCCGGAGTGCAGTCCTCATCGGGGAGGTGCAGCACGGGGATCGACGTCGCGGCGGACGCCTCCGTCACCCTCGGAGAAGCCCCGAGTCGGATCCTGCTCCCGCGCGCTCTTCCGGAGGGCCGACGCGGGGCGATACGGCGCGCGCGAGCAGGGGACGTCGACGCGGATGCCGATGCCGTCGCGCATGGCCCATGGGAGAGCGCGGCGGTGGACATGACGCTCCCTCGTTTGTGACGATGGTGGAAATCTTTTTCTCGGTCCTTTCTCTGGTGCGAAGGTACTTCCTCGAGTTGCTACATATGGCTAAGTTTGGCAGCCTCTGGCTGACCTCTATGCCCGCCCTGTTCGGGCGCGTCTAATGAATCGATCCTAACGTGTAGAGTCCGCTGCGGTATTATCGACGCGCGCGGCTCGTCCTCCTCATCGCTTCAGGGCCCAGAGCCCAAAGCCAGTCGCCCACTCCGTTGTCATCTTGATCTTTACTGCTCCGTCCCGTGGACGAGCAGGTTGGTCACCGACCCGAGCGGAGAAGATTGCTGACGCTTCGAGTTCGCCGCGCTCATCGCGGCCTCGTCAGTATCGTCGCTGCATCGTTTGCGGGACTTATTCGGCTGCGAGGTTGAGAAAGGGGTGCGGGGCGGGTCAGTACGTGGGGTCTTCGACGTCATTCGATGCACCCCCCCACCATCGCTGAAGCGGGTGAAAACCTCAATGACGGGACTTGACGGCCGGGAGGCTCACCTGCTGGGAAGCCCACGCGGGAGTCGACGTGATGAAGTCGCTGTTCACACGTTGACCGCCGACGTAAATCTGGAACGTCATGACACACTCCTGTGGCGGAAAGTTGGGCGTTGAGAGGTGAGCGGCGGCTGCTGCCGTTGGGCTGAGCACGATGGGTCGATTTCCCGCCTCGCCGAGATCTGGCGACGACGGTGTGCAGGTAGGTGCGCAGGTAGGGCGCTAGGGGACTCACCGCGTCGACTTTCGATCGCGACGAAACGTTCGTGGGGTGACTCGATCGACCGACTGCGCTTAGACGTCGAGCGGGAGCGCCTGGGCGGTCCGCAGAGTGGCTCGGTCCCGTCGATTCATTCACCCTTTTCTTCTCCACGTCTGCGCGATCGACCAATCAGAATCGGAGGAGCCCCGCGCAGAAGGCGATTCTTCGCTTTCGGCCGCGTAAAAAAGTCGGCGCGTCTCGTTTTCTCGCTGAATCCCGCGCCAACGAGACACGAGTTGTCAGTCTGGTTTTTCTGCAGAACGCGACAGGAATCAAAATTTACCGGTCTCGCCCATTTCAAACTGTCGTGTTCAGCCAAAGCCACCGCCGACGAGCGCGAAATATGATTTTAGGTCGCCTTCCGACGAGACCGCGTCACCAGGCCATAGGGCGGGGCTCGGGGCAGGGACGTAGCGGCGGCATGACCCTCCCGGTGAATGCGGGCGTCAACGGAGATACAGTCGCGAAGGCGCCGAGGCGCATAACTCCTCAGGCGGTCGTCGACGACGACGTCGCGACGGGATCCCCCGGGCGTCGAGCGCGTCAGCCCTCGGCAAAGGCGCTCGACGCCGTCCCCGACAAGCGCGCGCGGCTGGACGACACGCCGCGGAACGGACACCGCGCCGACGACGACCAGTTCATGCTCCAACTCCGCGCCTTCTTTCAGGAGAAGCTCGACGGGCGCGCCCTGAAGGTCCCGATGTTCTGCAGGCACCCGCTCGACCTCGGGCGCGTGTACGCGGAGGTTGTCGCCAGGGGCGGGTACAAGGCGGTGTGCGACGCGCGACGATGGAAGGAGGTGTCCGCCACGCTGGGCCACGACCTGACCGGGCAGACCAGCGCGGGGTTCCAGATGCGTCAGAACTACGAGAGGTGCCTGCTGGAGTACGAGTTCGCGGAACACGGCTTAAGTTTGGAGCTGGTGCCAGACGCCATCGCGAACAACCGCGAGTGGGCCGCCAAGTGGAACCGGACAAAGGCGGGCGGGACCCCCCGACCGGGCGGAATCGCGCGTGGGCCGACGCCCGACGTTGGACTCGGTCCCGCGCCCCCGCTTTGCAACCTGAACCTGGACAAAGCCCGGTTCAACGCCGCGTATAACATGGACGACGCCGACGAGAGAAAAGTCGCGCTCGCGCTCGGACTGTACGACGCCGTCGAGCCGTTTGAGCTCAACTTTCTCTTCCCCGGCGCCGACCTCGGGGTGTACATCACGGTACGAAACAGCGTGCTGTGCCGGTGGCGAGCCAATCCCAACCACTACGTCTCCGTCGAGCAGGCTTGTTCGTGGTTCATGCCCAAGCACCGAGCCGTCGTGCACTGCGCGCACAGGTTCCTCACCGTGGCGGGATACGTCAACTTTGGCGTCGGTTTCACCGGGAACTACCCAGCCCCCGGCGAGGCCAAGGGAACGGTCGTGGTCGTCGGCGCCGGGTTCGCCGGTCTCGCGGCGGCGAGGCAGCTGCAGTGCCTGGGTCACCGGTGCGTGGTCGTCGAGGCTCGCGATCGCGCGGGGGGCCGGGTGTGGACGGAGCGGCTCGAGGGCGTGGACCCGGAGACGAACGAGCGCGTGGTGGCCGCGTGCGAGATGGGCGGCAGCGTGCTGACCGGAGCGGACGGTAACCCCGTCGCGGTGATCGCCAAGCAGATGGCGCTGCCGTTCTGGAAGATCAGGGACGAGTGCCCGTTGTACCTGGACGACGGCGAGCCGGTGGACGCGGAGACGGACAAGAGGGTGTTTCGGGAGTTTGAGGACTGCATGAACGAGGTTGGGGAGAAGCGAAATCGGCTCACGGAGACGGACGAGCACGGCGCCGATCACCTGTCGCTCGGGCGGGAGCTGGAGCGGACGTGGGCGGAGAAGGCGAGGGCGGGAAACAAGCCGCAGATGGAGACGGACCTGTTCAACTGGCACCTGGCCAACCTGGAGTTCGCCAACGCCGATCGCCTGGAGGTCCTGTCGCTCGGGCAGTGGGACCAGGACGACCCGTACGACTTCGACGGCGATCACGTGTGGCTCCCGGGCGGTAACGTCCGGCTGGTGTCGGCGATGGCGCGCGAGCTGCCCATCTTTTACGGGCACGCGGTGACGCACGTGGAGTACCCCGCTCCCCGCTCCGATGAAGGGCCGAATGGACTCGCGCACGAGGGCGTGGTGGTGACGTGCAAGAACGGTCGGGAGTTTCGCGCGGACGCCGCGCTCGTCACCGTGCCCCTCGGCGTGCTCAAGAAGGGGAGCGTGAGCTTCGAGCCGCCGCTTCCCGAGAGGAAGAGTCGAGCGATCAACGCGTTGGGCTTTGGCGTCCTCGACAAGGTGATCCTGCTCTTTCCCAAGCCGTTCTGGGACATGAGCGTGGACACGTTCGGGTACGTGACCCGCGGAGACAGGGACCGACGCGGCAGGTATTTCATGTTCTACAACTACGCCAAGACGGAAGAACACCACCTCAGCGGCGGCGCGGTGCTCATAGCGCTGGTCTCGGGCGAGGCGGCTCTGGAGTTTGAGAGGTCCGGCGCCGCCAACGCGGTGGCGGAGACGATGACGGTGCTCCGACGGATTTACGAGAGGCGGGGCGTGACTGTTCCGGACCCGATAGACTCCAAGTGCGCGTGCTGGGGTACCGACGAGTTCGCGTACGGGTCGTATTCGAACATCAGCGTCGGCGCCACCGGCGAGGATTACGACGCGCTGGCTGAGCCCGTCGGCGACGGCTTGTACTTTGCCGGCGAGGCGACGATGCGGCGGCACCCGGCGACGATGCACGGCGCGTTTCTGTCGGGGATGAGGGAGGCTGCGCGGATATCGGAGAGGATGCGCGAGCTGAACAAGGCGGGGAGGTTGGCGAGGTGAGAAGACGTCTATCTAGTCGAGTCTTTTGTATTGCGCAGACGATCGGGACGTACGTATCGCTCGAGCGGCGGTCTTTCTCGGTCTTCAGGCTCTCGGCGTGCATTCGGAGAGCGACAGCGTGGGCAGCGGCCTGGTTTCCCCCGCGAGAACGGTCATCAGGTTGGACACCAGCCTGGCCTCGTCCCTGTCGGTGAGCGGGTGCCCCTTCTTGGTGAGCTGCCGCAGGCACGAGTCCACGATCCCGACCGAACCGGCCACGATCACGCCGCGGGCATCGAGGAGCGCCTGCGCCTGCTGACGCACGAGCATCATCGGCGCCACCTCGGCGGCGTACGCGAGGTCGGACAGCTCGAAGGAGACCACGCGTATTCCCGCGCAGTCGAGCTTGTGTTGCAGCGCTCGACTCAGCGCTCGGCCGAGGAGCGCCGCCTCCGTCTTGAGCGAGGGGGTCCCGTCGTTCGTCTCGTACGGGTAGAGGGAGGCGACGCGCTTGAGGGACGCGTGGGCGTTCACCTTGACGAAGTTTGGGAGGTGGAGGACGTCGAGGGCGGCCTTGGTGGTTGACCACACCTGATACGAACGAACGACGTCACGTTAGGACCCACATTGAAAAAAAAGTTGACCCACCGGAGACGACGATGCTGTTGCCCCTCGCGTCCGCCACCTTCACGGCGGGGAGCTCGACGCTGGTGGTCTTGAGGGACACGATGGTGGTCTCCCTCCCGCAAGTGTTCACGAAGTAGAGGCCGGGCGTCGTGTAATTGTGCCAAAATCTGCCGAAAACGGTGGTGACGACCGCGGTTCTCGGGGGCACCGTCACGCACGACCGGCACAGGGGGGCGCAGAGGAGCGGCGTCGTGAGCCAGCACAAGACGGATGCCAGCGGCGAGGTGTGGCAAGCGCACGTCCTGTCCTCGGGCATCGAGTTGCGGTACGCCTGGGGGGGCTCGGGATCATCGTAATAGGTGTCAACCGGAGACTGCCCCGGGGGTCCGTCAGTGGTGTCTTCAGCCTTGTGCTGAGAGAGGAGGGCCCTCACGAGGTCGTCCTCCTCCCCGTCGTTTCGCTCGAGGTGCGCGTGGGTGGTCGGGGACGGCGTGTCGCGCCGCATCGCGGGAGCCCGCGGCGCGGAGGGAGGCGTCACCATCGGATACGCGCTTGTCGTTGTGACGAGTCGTGGTTGAAAGGGGTTTTCGACATCGCCTCGTCCAAGAACTGTCGTGGTCGTGTTTATTTTCTCGTCGTCTGGATATATTATAAAATCACGCGGAGGCGCTCTCGCCGCACCTCGACTCTAATCGTGTCGTCCATCCGTCGCCAATCACGCGATGTCGTCCGAGAACGCGACATCCGCCTTCGGGTACTGCGGGTTTTCGAACCCCCGCGTCAGCGTCGCCTCGACGCACTCGAGTTTCTTCCTCGCGAGCTCAGCCTCGACGTCGTCGCCGGCGTCGACCCCCGCGTCCGAGACGATCATCACCCGCCTCCACCGCCTGACCAACGCCTGCTTGCTCGACAGCGCGGACGGCGCGAGGGTCTTCGCGGTCTTCCTCGGGCACCGAGCGCACCTCTGCGTGAACCTGAGCAGCTCGTCCACCTTCTTGGACGCGCGTTCGGCGTCTTTCTTGGGGTCGGTCTTCTTGGGCTTCGGCGCCGACTTTCTCGCGGGGGAGTCGACGACGCCCAGCCGCGCGAGCTCCTTCTCCTGGCTGATGGTCCTGGCCAGCTTGGCGGACACGATGGACTTGCGCTTGGCGGGCAGGGCGTCGTCGTCGTCGCACACGGACCTGTCGTCGTCGTCGTCCCTCGTGCCGGGCCTGGTGAGCCAGTTGTTGTAGTAGTAATCCACCATGTCGTGCAGCGTCTTGCCCTTGAGCCTCTCGTCCGAGGGTTCCTCGTCGAAGTCGTCGTTGGAGGGAACCTTGCGCGGGGAAAGGTGCGTCTCCTTGTCCTTGACGCAGTCGGCGCAGAACCAGTCTCCCTCGGGGACGCCGGGAAGACCGAGGCACTGGTAGTGGCCACCCTTGGGGCACCCGTCGCAGAGCACGAAATCCGGCTCGCCGTCAGTCTCGCCGCACTTGAGACACGGGACATCCTCCACGGCGTCGCCGGTGACGGGCAGCCGCTCGCCGCCGCCGTTCGGCTCGCCCGTCTCTTCCTTCGCCGCGTTCGCGTCCGCCCCGTCCTTCTTCTCGTCGTCGCGAGCCCTGTTGTCCCCGGCCTTGTCGTTCTCTTTGTCCTTGCCCAGGAACTCGTTACCCTCCTGCAGCATCTCCTCCTCGGGGCCGCACTTGGTCTTCGGAGGTTTCTTCCGACCCATCCTGGACACCGCGAACAGGTTGTACTTGTGCGCCACCATCTGCTCCTCGAACGCGGTCGCCTGCACCGCGGTCCAACCCCGGGCCTCCGCGCTGCCGATCCCCATCTGTTCCAGTCCCATCAGCGTGGGGCTGGATCGTCGTCCGCGCAGCCTCCCGTCCAGCCTCGAGCGCTTCGCGGCGATCTCCTCCGGCGTTGGGCGCTTGGGCTTGGGCGGATCCGACGGTTCCTCCCACTCGACGCCGGCTTTCTTACCCGCCTCGGGCGCGTCGGTCGGCGGCGGTGCGATGGTTTCCGGCGCGCCGAAGATGACGAGGCGCGCCGCGTTGGCTCCCGCCACGTCGGCATCCGCGCGGGCCATCGCCGCTCGCATCAGCGATCCCTTGACGTTGTCCTCGTCGTCGTCCGAGTCGTCCGGCTTGGACAGGTCCCTGGCGCCGGACTTTCGCGGCGAGAGCCTGGAGGACGCCAGCGCTCGGGCCGCCGCCGCGGCCGCGCGCGCGGCCGCGGCGGCGCGAATCATCGCGAGGGATCCCTCGGCCAGGACGGTCCTGATGCCGTCGAGTAACCCGCCCTCGTTGTCTCGGGTTCGCGGTCGCTTGGTCGGGTCGTCCGCATCCTCCGAATCCGTCATGTCCGACGCCTTCCTCTTGTCCCCCGACGTCGAGGGCAGCGCGAGGGGGGTACCGACGGACCCGGCGGATGCGGACAGGCTCTGCAGGGTGGACGCGGACCCACCCGCCGCGTCGTAGCCGCGGGTCCTCACGAACACGCCCTCCGGCGGCCAGATCCTGAAACCGCCCAGGCGCTCGGCCCGCTCGGGCTCGGTCTCCCTCCGGCGGCTCTGCTCTAACGCCCCCCTCGCCCTCTCGCGCCTCGCGCGCTCCAGTTCCTCGCGTTCGCGCCGCTCCGCCTCCTCCTTCTCCCGCCTCGCGTCCACCCTCTTGCTCCTGGGAGCGGGCACGCCGTAGACGGCGAGCTCCTTCTCGCGGAGAGCCAGGACGTCCTCGGTGAGGTCGATCTCCTCCGGCATCATCGGCGCCGAGCCGTCCAATGGAACGGGTCCGTGCCAGGCGGGCACCTCCGCCTGGAACTGCTGACCGACGCGGATCACGGAGGGCTTCGTCACCGTCGCCTTGCCCCCGAGGAAGTTCCAAGCCGCGGCTCGAGCGCGGGCGCTCCCGCCGCCGCCGCCGCGCGCGCCGCGCCGGGGCTGCATGCGAACCACCGCGGTGGCGACCCTGTACCTGTCGAGTGCAACGCAGTTCACCTCTTCGGAGTCACCCTGAACGCGTCGAAACGGAGGGAGAGGAGGTCAGAGAAGGCTCGAGGGCGAGCGGAAAATATCCGCCGCGGCCGCCGGGTTTTAGGGGTTTTTTGAAAACGGGGCGCGCGGGGGTGGGCGCGTCGCGCGCGCTCGAGACTCACCCCGGTGACTCCTCCGGCGCTCACGGGCTGCCTACCGGTGCGTAATGCGACCGACCTGCGAGGGAAGTGATGCGTAACGGGTCCGTGAGCGGATCGCGCGCGCGAGAGCGGGTCGAACGAAGGGGGCGTGGGGGGGCTGACGCGTCTCTTTTGACCGGTCACCGGGTCGGGTTGGAGGAAAGTTGGGCACCGGCGGAGCGCGGCGCCTGTCCTCGCGCGTCGCGGGGGCGACGACGCACCTAAGCCACTGCAGGAGCTCGGAAGGTTTGATATCACGCGCGGGGTCGTCGTTCGCGGCGTTTCCGTCGTTCGACGTGTCCGCGGTCTCCGCGCTGGCGCCGGGAGAAACCGGCTCTGTCGCGCCGGCCTCGCCCATCTTGCCGTGCCGTGGGTGTGAACTGTCCAAGGGCGAATTGCAGCCCGGCGTTGCGTATCAAGACGCGAGTTCCCGACGCAGCGCGAGTGCTTCCCGACCTCGCGACCGGCGTATCGCGCGAAGAGGTACTCTCGGCGACTTTACGCGCGTGGGGACGCCGCGCGCCGTCCGGTATCGCGCGCGAGACGCCGGCACGGCGGTAAGAACAGGATTCGCTGGGCACAGCGAGCACCTCCCTCGGCGAGTGCACGGGTCACGTCCCATGGAAAACAACTGATAGGAACTGACCAATCACAGCCCAGCGCAGGCGGATCGATCTGCGAGCAGCCAAGGCCACGACGACCTTCTTCTCTATCCAACCGCCGCGGCACACAACGGACGCGCAGAGGTCCGGCGAGACCCAGCACGCACGCGTCGGGTTCGAGCACACGCGCCGCACGCAGCGACGCAGGGTCGAGTCGACGTTTCACGAGCCGACGGAGGTCGCGCGCGAGGCGAGGCTTCCACAACTCGAAGGAGAGGAAAGTGGGCATCGGGCCACTCGGGCGCGAGTAAGTGAGGAGCCATGTTCGCCGTGATGGGAAGGACCGCGCCCGCGCCCGCGATGTCCGCGGGTCGCGTCGCCGTCGGGGCGAGAAGGACGACGGTCGCGAGGGTGCCGCCCGCGGCGGGTGTCCGACCCGCGGCGAGATCGGTGGGCAACAAGGCGCGCCTCGTCGGGGACGACGATCGCGCGCGGTCGCTCGTCGCGAGGGCCGCCGAGGACGAGCCCGCGGCGACGTCCGCGCCCGCCGCCGGTGAGCCCGAGTTTGCGTTCGAGCCCAAGAGCAAGAGCAGGCGCCCGCGTCGCGACGGTTCCAAGACGAAACGCGCGACGCTCAAGGTGGAGGGCCTGGCCATCGAAGCCGCCAAGGGCACCGCGCCCGTCACCATGCAGTCCGCGTCCGAGGAGGCGTTCATCCTCTTCCTCCTGGCCTACGTCGCCGTCATCTTCATCGCGGGTCTGGTGCTGGCCATCTCCGCGTTCGGCATCCTCCCGGAGAACGTGGACGGCTGGGTCACCGACACGCTCTACCCGGCGTACTCCCCAATCGTCGTCGGCTTCCTCCTCTTCTCCTCCGTCTACGGCCTCATCAAGACCAGGAGCGACCCGGACTCGGCGTCCGGCAGGTGATGGCGAGGCGCGAGTGAGTGAAGGAGCGTGATGAGTCAGCGTGCCATGTCTAATAATATTACGATTCTCATTTGCCTAATGACGCGGTCTTTGTCTGCGCCCGAGCGAGCGCCGCCGACGCCGGCGAGGCAACGGCCGGCGCTTCCTCCCTCGCCTCCCTCGCGCCGCGTCGGGACGCTCAGAAGTGGTGCACCGAAGACGCCACCGCATCCTTGAAAAACTCGGCCATCTTCGCCTTCTCATCGGGATCGAGGAACATGTTCACCCCCCGCTCCGTGCCCCTGTACGCGGCGGTGAGGAACACCAGCGCGTAGAGCATCGCCTTGCCCACTCGAACGCTCTTCTCCTTGTCCAGCTGGTTGAATATCTCCGTCACGTCCGCGAGGTGCTGGTTCCTGCCGACCTGCCTCACGTGCCAAGCGATGAGCGGCCCGTTCACGAGGACCATGCTCCACGAGCCGCACAGCGTCATCAACCCGGCCGCGGCGGCGTGAGCGAAGATCTCGGGCATCACCAATTTATTGATTCGACCCGCGCAGTCGTGGGGGTTTATCAGGTCGGCCTGTAGGTCCGACAGGCAGATGAGGGCGTAGAGATTGATTCCCATCACCGCACCCAACACCAGGAAGGCGAGGATCCACAAAAAGAGCACCGCCATGTCTCCAGTCTCGTCGCGCTCTCTTCAATGCCGAGGGTTCCAACGACAGGGTCACTTTTCCCAGAGCTCGCGAGTCGAGGCTTCGTCCAGATTTTTTGGAAGTGGGGGCCAACATATCTTCTTCGTCGGGCGCCGCGTCTCAACCACTTCGGGTGACGCTCTCGCGCCTCCAGGAAGGACGGAAATGATGCGTCGCGCCGCGCAAGTGATGTGCAGGGCCGCCATGGCGCGCCCTGCCGCCGCGCCCATGGACTCGATGCACCGCACCGTCGCCGCCCCGGTGAGTGCGACTCCCTACTGAAATCCGCCTGCTCACGTGCCCTAGAAGAAGATTATTCCGCCGGGGGGTCGCGGGTTGCGCGCGGGGGAAGACGACGCCCGGGGTTCGACGCGCCCGTCGGCACCTCGGGCATCATCTGTTGAGGTTCCTTCGCGCGTTCAACGCGTTCCTCGCACCCGACTCGCCTCTCCCGTCCCGATCGTCTCGACGGGGGGACTCCAAAGCCCCTTCCTCGGGTCGCTCAACGGCCACAGCTGGCACTCGGTGGACCTTTCGCTGTTTTTTTTCCCTCTGGCACCCGTCACTGACTGACAGCGTTCCTCTCCCGTCATCAACAGATCTATGCGGCGAGGCGCGCGATGGGCGACAAAGCTCCGGTCTCCACCGACTGGGAGCACGCCACCGGTCTCGAGCTGAAGGAGCTCCAGGCTGCGGCTGAGGGGAAGGACTTCTTCGACCACTACGACTTCCTCAAGCAGCCCAACGGCACGAAGGAGTCGCCCGTGGTGGTGACGAGCTCGATGCCCTACCGGGTGGTGGGTGCGACCGACCCGGACGACGATACCATCGTCCACTGGGGGCGCGTGGAGGCTGGCAAGCCCCCGGTGAAGATCGGCAGCGAGTGGTTCGTGCACAAGGCTGAGGAGCCGCACTGAGTCCACGCGGGAGCGAGGTTACCAAAGAAAAAACGAACATCACGGCGCCGGGAGTTGTAACTTGATTTGTCGTCTTGGCGGGCCGAACGCCGGCGGGGTCGCCGCTCCTTAGAGGCGCGGTATCGATCGTGCGCGCGAGTTCGCTAGGATGCCTGTAATGCAAAATTCATCACCATCCGAACCCGACGTCCCTCGCTTGGATGTGCGCTCTGGAGAAAAAAATTCTCTTCTCGCTCAAACTTCACACGCGGCGACCCAGCAGTTGCGCGCACCCTCACGAGCTCGCTCGTCGCCCGCGCGGGGGATCCAGGACGGCGACGGGCGATCGGGGCGCGAAGACGTCGGTTAAGAACGCACGGTTTGTCGAGATCGAGATTGAAACGTTTCGCTAGTAAACCTATTGGTCCTCGGCAGAGGCTGTTCGCCGCGCGGCGGCGATCAGCCCCAGAGCGGGGGGGATTTTTCCCAAGCCCTCCGCTGGCGCCCTCCCGGCGCCCCTAGTCGATCGAGCCAGCCGATGCGTCCCTTCCGGTGACGCGCCCGGCCGATCCGATCGACGTTCCACTCGTGTGTTCAATCCCCTCGATCGCTACGCCCCGCGCGCGACCAAACCCAAAGAACCCCTTCACCAACCCCTAGGTTCAAGGACACGCCGGACCCTAAACCTAATGAAACCTTCGTTGCTTAGGCGACGAGGGTAGACGCGGTGGCCGAGTCATACTTCCAGTTGGGCGCGAGCTTCTTGGCGAGCTTGTAGTAGCGGGCCAGGCGGTGGATGCGGGACTCGATAAGAATGAGGCGGAACTTGGAGTCCATGTCCTTGCGGTTACGCTCCATGTGCTTGCGCACGGACACAGCCTTCTTGATGAGGCAGTAGAGGTCCTCGGGGAGGGTGGGCGCGAGGCCCTGGCCCTTCAGGATGCGGAGGATCTTGGAGTTGGTGACGGAGGACACCTGAGCAACGCCGTGGTTATCACGGAGAAGCACGCCAATCTGGGAGGGGGTAAGGCCCTTCTTCGCCATCTTGGCGATGATGTCGTTCACCTCCTGGGAGGTGATCTTGAGCCAGGAGGGAGAGGAGCGCTTGTAGGGCAGAGCGGAACCGCTCATGCCCTTGCCGGGAGTGTGCATGCGACCCATGTTTGTCTAGGTTGAGTAACAAAGAACCGAACGGTACTTCGTTGGCACGGACGTGAACGTCGTGCGTCGCGTAGAGAGGGCTCGACGGCGCGTCAATCGCCGGCTTTGAGCGATTTAGGGCTTGGCGGCTCGAAAAAAAATTAGACTATGGTGGATTTTCCCCTCCTATGGGCCACGGTCTGAAAATTTCCGAAATTGCGCGAACCCTGAAGCCATGGTCTAAACCCGCGCCGTTTCTGCGACATGAAGAGAGAGACTTCTTAGGTCGCTGGTTCGATTCCGGCTCAGCAGGGTTGCACTTTTCCTGCTCGTTTGGCTCGCGGTCATCGTCACACACAACGGGCCGACGAGACTCGCGACCGGGTCCTCGCGATGGTGAGCCCCGCACCGAGGCGGTCCCCGCGGAACTCCGCCGGAACCGCGGCGGTGTCATCCGAGAAGACGGTGCGCCCCCTTCCCCCGAGCCGTCGCGATCGTCCCCGCGCGTCCGTCCCCCGCGCGCGCGCTCCGCTGGACGATACACATCCTCCCTCCCTCTGCGTTTGAATCTCACCGCTCGCGACCCTCGTGACGACAGGCCGTGGCGAAGACGGCTTCGACGCCGTCGGACGAACCCGAGGTCCCCGCGGGTACGCGGACGTCCAGTCGCCGCAGGAGCGCCGCGTCCGCGGCACCCGTCGCCGCCGAGAAGCCCGCGGCCGCGAAGCGCAGGAGGACCGACGCGGGCGCGGTGCTCACCTCCGAGAACGTCGTCGCCATGACGACGGGGCGCTCGACCAGACGCGCCTCGAGCGTCACCGCCCCCGCGCCCGAGGTGTCCCCCGCCGCCAAAAAGTCCCCGAGAAACAAGGCGACCGAGCCCTCGCCGAAGAAGGCGCAGACGAAGAAGTCGCCGACGTCCCGAGCGACTCGACGATCGCCCGGCCCGACGTCGCCGTCGTCCGAGGACGCGCCCCCACCCCCGCCCAGGCTCACCCCGCACCCCATCGCGGACGAGACGGACGAGGACGAGGACGAGGACGCCACCGTGCCCATCCCCTCGATGAACCTGGGGGGCGTGAACCAAAGCGGCGGCGGCGGCGTCGCTCTCGTTTCGAACCCCGTCGCGTCGCCGCTGCGGGAGATCCAGGGCGGAGTTCGGGCGCTTCCCGGGGACGTCGACGCGGACCTGGTCAACTCGTACGAGAGCGTCAACCTGGTGAGGTCCGACCTGATTCGGGAGTTCGAGGCGAGGGGCGAGGCGCTGATCGCGCTGCGCAGGGACAACGAGGCGGCCAACGAGGCGCTCTCATTGGCCGAGGAAGCCGCGGCGAGGTCCGCCGGGGAGTGCGCGCGATGGAAGGCGGCCAAGGACGAGATGGAGCGACAGAGGAGGGCGCACGCGCAGGAGAAGGCGTCGATCGCCGCGGAGCACGACGCGGCGCTGGAATCCGCCGCGCGCCAATACGCCGAGCTCGAAGCGACGCTCGCGAAGATCTCCGCGGAGAGGAATAAATCGGAGACCAAAAACGCCGAGCTCGAGGCGGCGATGACAGCGAAGGAGGCTTCCGTCCTGGAACAACGCGCCGTCGCCGGCACCCACGACGCGAGCACCACGGCGAAGCTGCGCGCGAGGATCGCGGAGCTCGAGGCCGACGTGGGTACGCTCGGCGCGGATTTGAGGGAGGCGGAATTGAAGGCGGCGTCGGCGGAGTCGGTCCGTCTAGATCTCGAGCGACGCGTGGCGCAGAGCCGAGACGCCATCGGCGAGATGGAGGCGGCGGTGTCGCGGGCGGAGAGGACCGCGCACGAGACGCGCGCCGCCGCGGCCCAGGCGATGGCCGAGGCTGCGTCTAACGCCGGAGCCGCGGCGGGGGTGAAAGAGCGGGTCCGCGAGCTGGAGCTCTCGTTGAACGCGATGCGCGACGCGGCTAAGCGCGACGCCGAGCTCGTCAAACGCGCCAAGGGTCTGGAAACGCGCGCGGGTTTAGCGGTGGAGGCGGAGGAGCGCGCGAAGGGTTTAGAGGCGAGGGCGACGCGCGCAGAGGCGAGGGCGTCCGAGGCGGAGACCGCGTCACGGGCGAACGCGTCGCAGCTGGCGGAGCGCGAGGCGTGGCGCGCGGCGGTTGCTCGAGTTCCGGGATGCGCCACCCCCGGCGACGTCGCCGACCGCGTGGTGCGGCTGGAGCGCGAACTCGCGCAGGCGATCGCCAAGGACGGCGAGATGGCCGCCAGGTGCGCCGCGACGGCATCCGAGTTGTGCACGGAGCGATCGCGTGTGGGCGAGATGGAGGCGGAGCTGGTGACGGCGAGGGCCAAGCTCGCGGACGCGGCGGCCGTCTCGGCGCGGGCGTCGAACCGCGCGGAGCTCCTTGCGCGGGAACGGGACGGCCTGAACCGAGTGATCGCGTCGTACGAGACGGAGCTCGCGAATAACAGGGGGGCGAATAACAACACGGGTAACACGGGCGCGGGTGGGTCCGACGTTCGACCGGGTTCGATCGCCCCCACAGGGTTCCATCGATCCCCCGACGACGTTCGGGCGGAGGAGGCGACGAAGGCAATCGCGGCGTTGACGGCTCGGATCGGCGAGCTCGAGACGGAGCTCGCGGCGGCGGCGGCGGCGCGTGCCGGGGACGTGGACGCGAGGGCGGCGGCGTTGAAAGCGGCGCACGAGCTGCGGGTGGAGGTTGGGGAGCTCCGTCGCGCGAACGAGGGCGCGGCGAGGGAGATTGCGGCGCTGGAGGCTCGGGTAGGGCGCGGCGAGTACGACGCGAGTACGACGAAGATTCTCCACTTTAAGGACAACCCGGCGGCGATCGCGAACGAGGCCAAGGCTGAGAAGGAGCTCGCGGTGGTTCGCGCGGAGTGCGAGGCTCTGCGCGAGACGGTGGCGCGCATGGTGGCCGAGCACGAACAGCAGCAGCAGATGCACATGGCCATGGTGGGAGCGAGTCTCACGCCGGGCTCGGAGCACCCGATGCCGCCGCCCGTGACCCCGGGGATGGGGATGCCGCCGCCCCTGGTCCCGCCCCCGACGCACATCATGGCCACCCCCGCGCCCACCGTGTACAACCGCGCGCTCGGCACGATGCAAACCCCGGGCCCGAGCGTCGCCGAGGCTGAGATCACGGTGCTGAAGCGAAGGGTGGCGGAGCTGGAGAAGCGAGAGCAGCGGTACATGACCGTGTTCAAGCAGAAGATATCGACGTTCAGGGAGGCGTGCTACCTGATCTTCGGGTTCAAGGTGGACATGGGCGAGGACCGGGGTACCGGTCAGCCCACGTTCACGCTGAGGAGCATGTTCGCCTCCAGGGACGACCAAGCCATGGTGTTCAGGGTCAACCCGCCCAAGGTTGGAGCCACCGGAAACGAGACGGGCGGCACGGTGGAGCTGCTGCCCGCGCCCTACACGAGCACCGACGAGATGCGACGCATGATCGACATGTACGTCGGACGGTGGAGCAGCGTGCCGGGTTTCGTCGCCAACCTCACCATGGAGCTGTTCAACAAGCAGACGGCGGCGTGACGAGGAGCGGTCGGGTGAGGGCGAGGCGCGGTTGACGAGAGGAACTCGAAGAAAACCGGTCAGACTGACCTGACAGCTTGCTGTGATTCAATATCATAAACCTCGAACCGGCGTTCGTCATTCTAACGCGCACCCGCACCTCCACCATGACGGCGGCGTGTCGCATCGCGGGGTCCGTCGCGGGCTTCCGCGCGATGCCGCCGCGGCGTTCCGCCGTGCGCGCCGTCCGGATACCCCGCTCGCTCGGCGGTGCGACCAACGTTCTCCGGGGCGGAACCGCGCGTCGAAGTATAAGATCTCGAGTCGTCCTCGCGGCTTCGTCCGACGCGACGCCCGATCTTCCCTCGGAGAGGGCGGCGGATGCCCCCGCGGATGGCGCCGAGATCGTCGAGGAGAAGCCCCCGAAGATGGCGCCGTTCGTCCCTCCCCCGATCGCCGCGCCCGTCATCGTCGGCGACAAGTTGAGGGCCCGCGACGTAATCAAGGAGACGGTGCGGATGTCCGTCCGCGACCTTCTTCCCTGCGTCGCGCTCATCTGCGTCGCCGGCGCGGCGGCGCAGATCCTCAACCTCGGCGGCACGTTCCTCCTCGCGCTCATCCAGCTGCACGACGTCGACATCGTCGCCGCGTTGTTCCTCATGTCCGTGCAGTTCTGGAAGCTCTGCTGCGAGATCATGGCGAGGATCGCGGTGATGCGAAACGCGAGGGACGTCGACGCGGGAGACGTCACCAGGTTCCAACGCGTGAACTTGGCGGAGGCGTGGCGAACGATCGCGGGCGCGTACGAGGGCTGGAGGGACGTCCTGTTCATCGACGGGCGGCGGATGCTGAGCATCGCCTGGAACTCTTTGCTCACGATACCGATCCCGTACCTGGGCGTCGTCAAGGTTTTGGACTACGCGCTGTGCGCGCCGGTGTACCTGTTCGAGGGTAAGACGGGCAAGGAGTGCCTGCGACGGTCGGAGGAGCTCATGCTGGGTCACAGGCTTACCCTGCTGCGCGCGGCGTTCGGGCTCGGGGGGATGCTCGCGGCGGCGTTCGGTCTCTCCGTGGGGGCGTTCACGGTGATCTGCCCCTCGCTGCCGCAGCTGCTGATGCCGCCGGAGCCCGAGGCTGGGTCGGCGGCGGCGAAGGCGTCGCGGTGGGTCGAGGGCGTCGTGGGGTCCGCCGGGGACGTCGCCGCCGAGTCCACCGCGGAGGCTGCCGTCGACGCGGCGGTGGTCGGCGCCGCGGACATAGGCGAGGCCGCCAAGGGACTGTTCGACGGCACGTCCTTCGACCGGGTGTGGGAGGTTGGGACGGCGACGGAGAAGGTGAGCACCATCGCGCTGCTGTCGTGCGCCGTCATCGGGTCGTTCGTTTTCACGATAATGCTGCGGCACTTGCTGTACGTGATGCACAGGGAGGTATCGGCGAGATGGAAGCCTCCTCCGCCGCCGGAACCCGCGGAGGAGGGGAAGAAGGGCGGCTTGCTCTCCAAGCTGATGTTCTGGAAGAAAAAGTCGGCGGACGCGACTGCCGATGACGAGGGCGCGGGGGACGGTGAGGGTGACGGTGACGGGGGAATCGCTCCGAAACCCGCTCCCGCGTGACATCGACGCGTTCGTCGCGCGTGCTCGCGATTCGATCAAGTTAGTATTTCGTCGTCGACCGTCAACGCGCATCACGGCGAGAGCCCCGACCTCTTCCGAGGGTCCCGCCTCCCCTCCCTCCTCCGTCGACGTCGACCTCGCGCATCTTTCGCTCGACGGAATCCACGGACGGATTCGGCGCCGGGGGAACGAACGGCGCGGACGACGCCGCGGCTCGCTTCAGCCAGTCCAAGCCCCCGCGTCCCGCGCCCCCCGCGCCCCCGCCCCCGCCGGGGATCGAACCTCCGACCTCCCCGTCGCTCGTTCGCGCCCCTCGACTGAACCCCTCGAAGACGTCCGCGCCGCCGCGTCCGCCGCCCGCGCCCGGTCTCCTCCGCCCCCGCCCCGCGCCCCTTGACCGACCCCTTCCTCCGGGCGCGCGCGTCACGTCGACGCCATCGTCGTTCGACCCCGCCGCCGCAGACGCAGACGCAGACGCAGACGCAGACGCAGACGCAGACGCCGAGGCGAGGTCGATCCCCTCTCCGTCGCCGTCGCCCACGATCCCGCCCGCGGTCCTCTGCCGCTCCATCGCCTCCTCGAACCGCGCCCGCTGCGTTCGAAGCGCCGCGCGTTCGTCCTCCGTCAACCCGGACGTCGCGGATGCCGCCTCTGACGACGACGCGCCCGTGACACCGGTTATATACGAATCATCGCCGACGCCTGTCAAAGACGACTCGACCCGCGCGGCGTCGGCATCGCTCACGGCGGATCGACACACCGGACAGAGATGCGACGGCCGCTTTTTCCGCTCCATCGCCTCCTCGCTTCCGGCAGGGTGCGCACCGCGTGAGGCGTCCTCCTCCGCCGCGGCTGCCGCGCGCCACCGGTACCACCGCGCGAAGCACGACGCGTGGAAGCAGTGGTAGCACGTCGCGAGCTTCGCGAACGCCTCCGCCGATGGATGGTCGTCGGATGGATGGTCCGCGCGCCACAGCGGCTCGAGGCAGAAGGCGCAGTCGCCGTCGGGATGGTTCAGCTCGGTCAGCGTCTCGAACGCCGTCTCGCACAGCAGCGCGAGGACGGGATCGCCGGGCGCGGCGTGCTCGTCCGCGGCGGCGCGGAGGCGGCCCATCACCGTCGCCAGCCTCGCGTCGTCCAGGCCCTTGGCGTCCGTCAGGGACAGCGACGGACGACCGGCGGGGTAGTCGTTGTCGAGGACGATGCGGAGCGTGACCCGAACGTACTGGCGGGTCTCGTCGTCGAGCGTCCTCGGCGCGACGTCCAGCGCCACCGTCGCGTGCGCGCGCGCGTCGACTCGTACCCGGAGGCCCTCGGGGTACATCGACTCCAGCGCCTCCAGCTCCTCCTGGATGGCTTCCGCGCGACCGCTCATGGCTCGGTCGTGCGTTCAAGTTTTCGCGGGTTCGTCGACGACGCTCGGGTCTGCACGCACCGTGGCACGCGACGCGGGCATCCGCGAGGGGCCGCGACCGGCTCCTCCTCGGTGGCCTGTCTGGGTTGTGCACGCACCGCGAGCCAAAAAGCCACGCAAGTTCGCAGGTGCATTTTTTGCGAGGCACTTCGTCCCAATTCGAGGCGCACAGAGTTCAGTGAGCAAATCCACCCCGATCGTCGTGAGGCTGGGAGCGGGTCCGAACGCTCCCGGATATGATAAAGGGGCCGGCCGATAAAGCAATTCCCGCCGCCAAAACGACGCGCGCGCGAGCCCCCGGAGACGCGCGAGGCACTCTTTTCACGAGTCGCACGACCCAACGCGGGGCCCAGACACCCCTTCGAGCACGCGCGAACATGGCGTCGGCGACGTCCCTCTCCTTCCGCGCCGGCGCGGCGGGCGCATCGCGCGTCACGGCCCCCGCCGCGACGAGGCGTGCCGCGCGAAAGACGCGCGCCGCCCCGACGGTCCGCGCGCACGGGCCCGGCGGGGGCGTGCATCTCGACCCGAACGAGTCCATCGCTCCCAGCCGCGCGCCAAAGGGCGTCGCGGGCGCGGCGATCCTCGACCGCGACGACGGCCCCGAGCGGGAGCGCAAGAACGTCTACGTGGAGACCTACGGGTGCCAGATGAACGTCAACGACAGCGAGGTGATGCTCTCCGTGCTCAAGGACCGCGGGTACGACGAGACCGGGGACATGCACGACGCCGACGTCATCCTCGTCAACACCTGCGCCATCAGGGACAAGGCCGAGGCCAAGATCTGGCAGAGGCTCGCGTACTTCAAGTCCCTGCGCCGGAAGAAGAAGAAGAGCGAGAAGCCCGTGGTGGGCGTCCTCGGCTGCATGGCCGAGAGGCTCAAGACCCAGTTGCTCGAGGCTGACCAGCTCGCGGACCTCGTCGCGGGCCCGGACGCGTACAGGGACCTCCCGAACCTCATCGAGGCGGTCGCGGGCACCGGCGAGAAGGCGATGAACGTTCAGCTCTCCGTCGAGGAGACCTACGCGGACATCATCCCCGTGCGCAAGGAGGGGGCGCACGCGGCGTTCGTGACCATCATGCGCGGGTGCGATAACGCGTGCGCATTCTGCATCGTGCCGTACACGCGCGGCAGGGAGCGATCCAGGGACCCGGCGTCCATCGAGTACGAGGTGAGGCTCCTGTCCGAGCAGGGCGTGAAGGAGGTGACGCTGCTGGGACAAAACGTCAACTCGTACGCGTACCAGGAGGGGGAGACGGACTTTTTGTCCATGCTCGCCAGCGGCGAGGGCGCGGTGGGCGACGCGGCGGCTGGTGAGGGACAAGCCGGGGCGGGCGGGGACGGGGACGGGGCTGGCGTGATGAGCGCGGAGGTGGCGGCGGCGACGGCGGCGGGCGGGTCGCCCTTCTCGGGCTACGCCGCGGGATTTTCATCCAGGTACGCCCCCGAGCGAAGGCGCGAGGGCGCGGTGCAGTTCGCCGCGCTGCTCGACCGCGTGGCGGCGATCGACCCGGAGATGCGCGTGCGGTTCACGTCCCCGCACCCCAAGGATTTTCCCGACGAGGTCCTGGAGGTGATTGCGCGCCGACCCAACGTCTGTAACTGCCTGCACATGCCCGCGCAGAGCGGCTCCACCGCCACTCTCGAGCGCATGGCCCGCGGTTACACCAGGGAGGCGTACCTCACCCTCATCGATAGGGTGAAGGAGATCATCCCCGGGTGCGCCATCACCACGGACATCATCTCGGGCTTTTGCGGCGAGACGGAGGAGGACCACGCGGACACGGTGAGCCTCATGAAGGCGGTTGGGTACGAACAGGCGTTCATGTTCGCCTACTCGGAGCGCGACGGCACGTCCGCGGCGCGTCACCAGGAGGACGACGTGCCCGAGGACGTCAAGCAGCGCAGGCTCGCCGAGGTCATCGACGCGTTCAGGACCACCGCGGCGGAGAGGCAGAAGGAGGAGGTTGGCCGGACGCACCTCGTCCTCGTCGAGGGGCCGAGCAAGAAGAACGAACGGGAGCTGACGGGCAAGACGGACAGCGCCAAGTGGGCCGTCTTCGCCGACACCCCCGTCGGCATCTACGGAGGCGACGAGGACGAGGAGAGGACGGGGGGCGAGAAGGGCGTGGCGACGCCGAGGGCGGGCGAGTACGTCGCCGTTCGAGTCACCGGGTGCTCCACCGGCACGCTCTTCGGGGAGTGCCTCGGGCGAACCACGCTGACGGCGTTCAACGAGATGCACGGGGGAGCGTACGCGGAGGCGAAAGGGACGGGCGCGGTCGCCGCCGCGAGGTGAACAGCCGCCGCGCGATGTGATAACCACGCGAGGTGAACAGCCGCCGCGCGATGTACGAAGGTAATAACCACGATGGATCTATTTATGACGGCTGCGAAATCGACGGCATCCCTCCCCGCGCCCCGAGGAGTGCAGCGCCCGACGGCTGTTTCAAAAATGGCGCGTGCGGAGGTGACAGGCATTCTGTTCACGGCCAGACGGCGGGGGCCTCTTGACTCGGTTTTCCCGCCCAACCGCGGCACACCTCTTGACGGCAGCTCACACCTCGACGAACTCGTTCGTCTCCCTTCCGCGTCCCGTTCCTGTGTTTGCACGTCATGGTGAGTGCACGTTCGAGTCTTCCGCCCGATATCGCGCGCGCGCGCCTCTTCCCGCCCCTTGGCCTCCTTCTCCGCGAGATCCGATGCGACGAGACGGTGATTGACTTGCTGACACGCGTCCCCGTGACCTTCCAACAGGCTGACAACAGGCACACCATCATTCTGGTGCAGACGACGTCCAACAAGAAGTCCCGCACGTTCATGGACTTCGAGAAGGTCAGCATGGCCATGGACGGTGCGCTTCTGACCCCTCCCCCAAGCTCTCCCCGCGCCCGGGAATTGAGTTAATTGGGCACCCGGAGAATCGATCGTCCTGAAACTCTCGCCCCGTCTCTCCTCCCCAGGCGTGTGCACGATGTTCGAGAAGCGCCTGAAAGAGATGTACCCCCACATGAAAGACATCACGTACGACATCGCGGATCTGTACAACTACGTCGACGCGCTCGCGGACCTGAGCGCCATGGTGTACGAACCCAAAATAAACGCGTACTTGCCGTACAACAAGGAGTGGGTGAAGAAGAAGGCCTTCGCGCACCTGAAGAGGCAGGCGGGACAGTGAACGTAGCGCTATTTAGGTGAAATCAAGAGTAGGTTCGCGCACGAAAACCCCACCCTCCTCCCTTCCCCCGCCCCGCGAACGTCGGCCAGCTCCCGTTCATATCAGCGCCCCGTCCGAAGGATCGCCGCCACCTCCTCGTCGACGTCATCCGCGTCTCGATCCACGAGGCACGTGACGAGGAAAGGTCCGATCTGCCCGACGCGAGCCGTGCGACCGCACCTGTGCAGGTGCGTCGCCGCGTCCGCCGCGGGGGTGTAGTGCACCACGTGGTGCAGGTCCGGGAAGTCGATCCCTCGCGCGGCGAGGTCGGTGCACGCCAGCACGGGCAAGTCGCCGTTGAAGAACTCGTCCAGCGCGACGCCGCGGTGGGCCGTTTTACCGTGGAAGCTCATGGCGACGTAGCCGCTCGCGTTGCAGTGCTCGGCGCACGCGTCCGCCTCCTCGGGGCTGGAGCAGAAGACGAGCGCGCGGCGGGTCTTGTCCTCGGCGAGCGCGCGCAGCAGCTCGCGGCGGCGACCCTCCTCGCCGTGAACCTCCCTCACGCGTTGGCGCAGCTGCGGATGCAACCCGCCGAAATGCGCGGTGCTGACCCAACGCAGGTTCTCGGCGCCGCGGCGAAAGGCGCCGAGGATGGGTCCCTCCTCCGCCATCGTCGCGGCGGCGAAGCAGAACTGCACCTTACCCCCGAACTTGTTCACCCCGTCGTCCTGGTAGCACGTCTCGAGCACGGCGGCCACCTCCCTTTCGAACCCCCGGGACAGCATCTCGTCAGCCTCGTCCACGACGACGTGTTTGATCCGACCGGGCAGCACCCACCCGTCCCTCATCATGGCGAGGAGCCTGGCGGGCGTGGCGACGAGAACCTCGGCTCTGCGAAACTCCGGGATCGCCTCCATGTCCCCCGCGAGCTTGGACCCCTTCTTTCCAGCCTTGACCGAGTGGCCGTCAGTCGCTTTCCGGGTGACGTCGGACGCGGCTCGACTCCCCGCGAGATCCGCGGCGGCGTCACCCGAGGCGGCGGCTTCCTCGTCCGTGGCGCCCTCGCCCCTCGCGGCGGACTCGGCGGCTTCCCTGGCCGCCACGCGCGCGGCGCGAATGGCGGCCTTCTCCTGAACCTTACGCTTGATCGCCGCCGTCTTCGCCGCGCCCCTCGCGCTCGGCGCCGTGGGTTTGAGGAGCTTCTTGTCCTTTCCCAGCAGCGAGAAAACCGCGGGCTTCGGGTATTCCCCCGTGTGCACCCACTCCGCCGCGAGCTCCGCCATGTACGCCACCTGTCGCCCGAGCTCCACGTTCGGCACGAGCACGATCATCGACGGGCAGCACCTGCCCTGAACCTTCGTTCCCCCCCGGCCGGGCGCGCCGACGGCGGCGATCATCGGCAGCGCGTACGCAAACGTCTTTCCGCTCCCGGTCTCCGCGAGGATCACCACGTCCTCGCCGGCGACGAGGGACGGGATGGCGAGGCGCTGGATCTCCGTCGTGCGCTTCAAACCCGCGGCGCGCATGGCGTTCACCATGTGCGCGGGCAGACCCGCGCGGGTAAAGGCGGAACCCGAGTTCATATCGGAGGCGTCGGCGTCGGCGTCGGCTCGCGAGTAATTGCCCGGGTCCGACGCCGCCTCGGCTTCCCTGGCGGCGCGCGCCACCTCCCAGGGCCTGGGCCCGCCTCGCTTGTACGCGGTCTTGACCTCGCCGGTGCCCCCCGATGGGCCACCGGTGCGGGCCGGGGCGCGCTTGGCTAACGTCGCGACGGATTCGTCGTCGACGCGGCTCGCTCGTTCGCGTCCCTTGCGGATGGCGTCCGACTTGCCGCTCCGTTCCTCGCCCATGAACTTGGACCACCCGCCGAGGCCGTCGTCGTCGCCCCAGTAGTCGTCGTCGTCTCCGCGTTGCTGCAAAGTTGCGAGAGGGATGCGGGAAGAGGAACGGTCAGCGGTTGAGCGCGACAGGGACCGTCGAGGCAGCGCGCGCGAACTCGGGAGAGGGCACCGAGAGGTTAGAATTGAACACACGGGCGGCGGCGGCTCGAGGGGGTGCTCACCTTCCTCTGCTCCCTGTCCTGCCTCTTCCTGAGCTCCTGGAACGATATGTTGCGGCCGGCATCGCCGCGGTCGTCCCTCCGCTCCTCCCCGCGTCGGTCCAGTCGCGAGAACCTGCCGTCGGTGTCGCCCCAACCTCGACGCGTCGCGCCGGGAGGAGGCACCGAGGCGGCCCTCCTCGAGAAGGGGCGCGATTCGCGCGGAGCGGCGCGACGGACGCGCGGCGCGCGGGCCAGTCCCAACCCGTCGCCGCACACGATTTTTGCGATACCCTCCATCGAACCCGTTCGCGTCGCGCGCGTGTGCCGGACGCCTCGCGCGGTCTCGAGTGGGAGCGGAGAGGGTGGGAAAAGTGCGCAAATGTCGCCTTGCTTGACGCGCGAACTCGTCGAAGTGCCGGTTTGCGATCGCGGGCTTTTTGCGGTCTTTTTCCCCACAGCCCCAGCGCCAAACGGGACCAAATGCCAGTGCCCCTGAAGTAAAATGTGACGTGTTCGCTTTTCGGATTACGTAGCCCTAAAACCTGAAAATAACCCGAATCCGACGGGCCTTTTGAGCGCCGGCGAGTACGGCGCCGCGGTCATTCCGACGGCGCGCACACCACGCCGCTGTGATTCAAGCTCGCGCCTAGGCTCGTGAGCTCATCCCCGCTTGAAAGCTTTCAGTCGGAGTAGCCGGAAGCTCATCAAAGATGGCCTGCATTGCCACCTCCATGGCTTCCCTTTCCCTGGCGAACGCCGCTGCGACCCGTCGCGCCGGAAAGCCCGCCGTCGCGCTCTCCGCGCGCCGCTCCGTGGCCGCCCAGCCCCGCGTCGCTTCCCACGCCGGTGTCGCCGCCGGCCGTGGCAGCCTCCAGGTCTTCGCCGTTCGCTCCCGCAGCAACACCGGCGGCTCCCGCAAGGGGCTCATGCAGTACGTGGAGCGGGTGAACGCGCCGCAGATGAAGGACGATCTTATCCCCTTCAGGGTGGGCATGACGGTGAGGGTCGGCGTGACCGTCGTCGAGGGCAACAAGACGCGCGTGCAGCCGTACGAGGGCATCATCATTGGCATCCACAAGGCCGGCGTCGCCACCACCATCACCGTCCGCAAGGCGTTCCAGGGCTACGGCGTCGAGCGCATCTTCCCTATCCACTCCCCCCTGTGCACCTTCGAGGAGGTTCGCGGTGCTGGCAAGCCCGTGGTGAGTACTCCCTCCTTCGCGTCGTCGATTCGCCGCTTTTCCCTGATTTTCGCCACGAACGAACGGAAACGGGTGTCAGCCCGCGTTTCCGGGGTTCCGGCGAGCGCGCCGCTGTCTCACGGCCGCGCAAACGCGCGCCAACTCGCCCCACCCCCCCGAGGAAATCCAAAACCCTCTGACCTCGACCGCGAGAAAAGATTTTCATTCCGCCCGCCGCGCGCTGACCCCTCCCCTCTCTTTTTCCCCTCTCCCAGGTGCGCCGCGCCAAGCTCTACTACCTCCGCGATCGTATCGGTAAGCAGGCTAAGCTTAAGACTCGCTTCGTGGCCAAGAAGACCGGCCCCACCCGCCACCAGCTCAAGATGGAGGCTCTCGCGGCGACGAAGGCGGCTGCGGCTGCCGAGGCTGAGGCGGCGGCTGCCGCGGCTGCCGCGGCTGAGGCGGCGGCTGCCCCCGCGGAGGAGGAGGCTGCCGCTGAGCCCGAGGCGTAAGCGAGTTGATTCTTTCTTGGTGGGTGTTTTCCATGGGGTCTGTCCAGGCTTGGCTGCCCTCGTGTAAATGAACTAGGCATACAATGATATAACGATATTGCTAGAGAAACCGCGCGAGCCGTCGGCGTCGCCCCTGTCCGAGAACCCATCACGCGTCCGTGCGAGAGACGAGCTCGTCGGCTGAACGTGCACCGCGTCCGTCGTCTCCGCGGTCCTTCCCACCCGCGCCGGCGGCAAAAAAAGCGGGGGTGCGCCCGGGCGCGGTCGTAAACCCATAACCTTAAAAGAAATTCCCCGGCGTCAAGTTCAAGGTCCGTTCAAGGTCCGTCCCGCGGCGAATTTTTTGCCCGTCCCGTCTCACTGAACCGAGATTTGCGTGCAAACTTGAAACGAAAACAACCGCGCAAATATCGACGTCAACGGCGGCTTCGCGCCACTTCACACAGCGCGGGTGGTTCCATCCACTCGTCTCCTCTTTAGTCTTAGGTACACACAAAGCACACACTCACGATGAGCGACGAACTCGTCACCCTCATGTCCTCCGAGGCCGAGAAGTTCGAGGTGGCCCAGGACGTTGCCTTCAAGTCTGAGACTATCAAGAACATGATTGAGGGTGAGTGGACCGCGCCCTCCCGCCAGAGACCCTTTCCTTGCCCCGACGATTTCCGCCGACGATCTCTCTTTGCTCCACATCCCGCGAACGATCGGCCCGACGACCGCTGACCTCGACCGCCTTGCCTCAAACGCAGACACCGGACTCGAGGCGCCTATCCCTCTCCCCAACGTTTCCTCCAAGATCTTGCAGAAGGTGATCGACTACTGCAAGCACCACTCGGAGAAGAAGGAGGGCGAAACGGAGGAGGATAAGAACTTCGACGCGGAGTTCGTCAAGGTCGACCAGGCCACCCTCTTCGAGCTCATCTTGGTGCGTCATGACCCGGAACCCGCGCCCTCGAAACCCGCTCAAAACGAGGAAATTTTAGGTCGAAAACGAGACGCCCGAACCGAGATCTGACGTTTTTCACCCTCGCGCAACCCCCGCAGGCTGCCAACTACCTGAACATCAAGTCCCTCCTGGACCTGACGTGCATGACCGTGGCGAACATGATCAAGGGCAAGACTCCGGAGGAGATTCGCAAGACGTTCAACATCAGGAACGACTTCACCCCGGAGGAGGAGGAGGAGGTGCGGAGGGAGAACCAGTGGGCGTTTGAGTAGGCACCGTCCGAGGGCAACCTGACGACCTTCCGAACGAGACGGAAGGGGCGGCGCAGGGTGCGACGCGACGAAAAAAAGGGCGGGTGGATCGACGGAAGAACGCACGCACGCACGACGACGACGGGTTGGCGAGGTGTATCATACGTAGGCGTTTAGTAGAGCGAGGGGCGGGTTGGCTGCGAGGACAACACACACGTTTTTGAATATAAAGCGGCGAGCCCTCCTCACAGGTACGCGTCCTGTCCCTCGTTCGCGGCTGAATCGTCGAGGGACGGCAGCGACACCTCCACGTCGATCGTCGCCGTCTCGCTCCCCGCGCTTCCCGCGAACGTCTCGCACTGCACCGTCCAAGGCTTACCGTCGTTGGCCGACTGGTTTTCGTCGTCGGCGCGTCGCAGCTCGCCCGACTTGATGAGCGCCACCACGGCCTTCAGGGCGAGCTCGAAGCACTGCAGCTCCACGATCGCGGGCCTGGTGAGGGAGAGCGCGTCCTCGGTCCCGTCCTCGCCCTTCTCGAACGTCATCTTGCAGAAGATCGGCCAGTAGTACTCACCCAGCTCGTCCTCCATCGGCGCCAGGTCCCAACCCGCCCTCTCCGCGTCGTCGACGTCCTCGAACGGGGTCTCGTACACCGACGCGAACATGCACGACTGGCCGTTCACTGACTCCCCCGACGACTCCACGTCGTCCCCGGCCGCGTCGCCGCGTACCTCGACCTCGTACGCCCGTTTCGCCTCGTCCAAGGTCTTGTGCACGGCGAACCCGAAGGATCCCTCCTCCTTGGAGCCCACCACGGACACGTACGCGGTGAGTCTCATCGCGACGTCCTCCCTGAGCACCAGCCTGTACGATATCTGCACGGGGCGGCGCTTGGTGAGCGCCGTCCACGGCGAGACGCGGGCGAACTCCGCCGCGGCGGCGAAGAGGGATCCGCCGAACGCGTCGGTGAAGCCGTCAACGGATTGCGACAGGCCGGGGAGGTGCTGCGTGCCCCACTCCTGGTTATCCGGAGCCATCGAGGGTTCGATCTGCGTGCGGATGATGGACTCGATGAGATCGGGCGGGACCGGGGCGAAGCCGACGTCGTCGACCCCGCACTCGGCGAGTCCCGCGCGGCATCCCTCCACGTACGGGCACGCGGTCTCCCCGGCCCACTTGTCCTTCTCCCCGAGGTGCAGGGACGCCGTGTGGGTGTCGGCGAATCGGATAGACTCCGGTCGAGCAGCCTTGCGCTTCTCCCCCGCCGCGGTCGTGTTCATCACCCTCGGGTGGGTCATCACCTTCTTAAGGAAGTCGAGGAGGGCCTCGGGGGTGGGGCGGTCCTTCACCACGTTGCCGCCGCCGGCCTCGTCGTCCCCAGATGCGGGTTCGCACGCGAGGAATTGGCCATCTTTGGTCGAGATCACGAGCATCAGGTGGGGGCGAACGGGAGAGCCGTCGTCGCCCATGACGTACGCCCGCAGCTTGTGGACGTAAACCTGCCATGCGCCCTTCACGGGGAGCTTCTTGATCGCCTCGGCCATCGCGTCGGACGCCTTCGTAGGGTATTGTGACCGCGAACTCGGTCCGAACTTTATCCAGAAGCAGAGTCTCGGCGCTTTTTCTGCTCTCCTGCGGGAATCCAACTCCCAGCCAACTCTAGCACAGCGGCTGGCGCCGTGCTCTGGTCACGGCGGCGAGCGTGCGGTGCGACCGCGCGGGGGAGGTCCATCTCCGGGGTCCGCCGCCTCGAGCGCGAGGATGGCGTGCGCCCGGTCGGTCGCGTCGTGGTCGTCCGGTCGGTGCATCCCGTCGGGGAGGTGCCGACGACGAGGAGGCAATCGCGGCGTCGTCGCGCGGTGCTCCGCGTCTCCGTCGACGGTCTCGAGCCCTTACCCCGAGGGTGACTGGCGCAACGAGGCGCTGGCGGCGAGTCTCAGCGACGAGGGACGCGCGCACAGGGAAGCTGCCGGCAGGAACCACACCTACGCGCTCAAGCTGGCGTACGACGGCGAGGCGTACCTCGGTTTTCAGTACCAGCCCAAGGGCAAGACGGTGCAGGGGGAGGTGGAGCGCGCTCTGACGAAGCTGACTGGGCACGACAGGGAGTTCCTCGGCATGCAGGCGAGCGGGCGGACTGACACGGGGGTGCACGCTCGCGGGCAGATCCTCCACTTCTACACCAAGGAGCCCGTACCTGACCTCGAGAGGTTTCACAAGAGCCTCAACGGGATCATGCCCAAGGATGTCCGATGCGTGGAGGTCATGAGGCCGCACCCGGCGTTCCACGCCAGGTTCCACGCGGTGCGAAAGACCTACCACTACTTCCTCGACCCTCGGCTCGTGCTCGATCCCTTCGTCAGGCGTCACGCGCTGCACTGCGGATGGAAACCCCCTAGCGTCGAGAGGTTGCGACAGGCGGCGGCTGTGTTTGTCGGCACCCACGACTTTACCTCGTTCTCGAACAAGTCCAGAGACAAGACGTTGGTGCGCAGCCCGACGCGAACCATATACAGGTTCGACGTGGTCGAACAGCCTGATGGGTTGATACGCCTGGAGGTGGAGGGTAACGGCTTCTTGTACCGCATGGTTCGTAACATGGTCGGCGCGCTTATGCTCGCCGCCACTGGCGAGGATGGGAAGTTCACCGCCGAGGACCTGAAGGATATGCTGGAAGGAAAAGACAGGGGCGTCGCTCCGATGGGGGCTCCACCTCACGGGCTGTTCCTTCACGAGGTAGTGTACCCGGCGGAGCTGCTCGAGTGGGAGCCTGAAGAAGGACATAACGTAATCTAGCTAGCTAAGCGTTAAGAGCTTCTTGCCCCCTGGTTCAACTGAGCGCCCTTCCGAACAGAACTCGGAAAACCCCAGATCGCATCAACCTCTCGTCCATGTGTTCGGCGACAGAGTCATCGACGAACAAAATTGTCCCTTCGTTTCCCTCGAGAATCACCTCAGCCTTTGACTGATGCTTCTTCACCGTGTGCACGGGAATGCCGTCAGGAAGGCCGGCTCTTGCCATGAAAGTCTTGATGTCATCTCGATACGAGTTGCGCGTCACTATGTGAACGGAACCCTTCGGCCTGGAACAAATCATGGAGAGCAAGTCGGGATCAACGGCATGCGTCCCTTTAAGGGGCGACGCGCCGCTACGCGTCGTGCACACGGTCCTGTCCCAGTCCAGGTAGGTCAAATCGGGATCAATATTTTGCGCAAGCGCGAGGCATTCCTCCCCGTCGCCTCTGATGAGCCGGCACTCGGCGCACGACCACGAATCGCACACGAAACACCTATTCGCGTGCGGACAGAAGGGCGACGCGCACGATTCGCGGTAAGGGCACCGTCCGAGCTCGAAACGCTCGTTGAGTTCGCACGCGACGCATATGAATCGATGGACCCACAGGCTCGAGAACCCTCGCGCGCAGACCCGACACGTCGTCTCCTTGAAGCTCGTCTCCGTTCGCTTCTCCGCGCCGAGCCTGCCCAGGAGATGCGTCGGCCATCCCTCGTCGCGGAGGACGCGCATCATGCGGGGAAATTCGCGCTCGCACACCCCCCGACACCGCGCGAACAGGTCCCCTACCCGAAAACCGCTCGGGATGAACATCGACGTCGACGCGCTGAGGTCCGCGTCGCCCGCCACGAACAGCCGCTCGGTGGGAACGTCCGCGATGCGTCCAAGCCACGTGGTTTGATCTCCCAAAGCCTCCACCGCGCCGTAGAGCTGGTTCAACTCCTTTCGCACGCGACACGCGCTCGACACGCGCCGCAGGATGGACCCGTCTCCGTCTCCTCCGTCCGTGACGCCTTCCGTTCGCGAAGCGCTCAAAGCCGACGCGCACACGTCGACGAGGTTCGGCGTCGCCTCCAACTCGGTGACGCACCCTCGGAGCTGACGAAGGTACGTCTCGAGGTGGCGCAAGCCGCGGATGAGCTCCGAACGCATCCACAACGCCTTGACGGCGCCTTTCGCCACGAGTGACTTGCGAACAAACGAGACGATCCGCGGGGGCCAGCCGAGGCGGGCGAATCCGTCCATCGCTCGCGCGAGGTGAGCGGCGCCGCTTTCCTCCCGAGCTGTCGATGGGAAATGTTTGTCGTCGCCGCCGTCGGCCTCGTGCACCTCGTCGACCGTCGTGTGCCCATTGGTTTCGTTGGTTTCATTTGATTGGCTCGCGACGACGTCTCCGGCGCACCTGACGTATTTCCGGAGGTGCTTCAGCGATCGCGGCAAGCCGGCGAGGTACTCCGGCCTCGACTTTGCGGGATGTCGGCTGACGCAACACACCGTCTTCACGAACTGCCGTAGGTCGGACATGACGCCGAGAGCCCCCTTGCACTGACCCAGCGCGTCGCACAGCGCCGTGTGTCGGTCCGAGTGGACGTAAATTCGCTCGTCGTCGACGTCGACGCGCTCGTCGTCCGAGCCCTTGAAGAACGTCACGAGTTGCCTGAGGCGTACGACGGGTCAGTGCGCGGGTCAGTCGTCGGGGAGTCGGGAAAGTGCCGGGGAAGAGGCGGCGAGGGGACGGAGGGCGGCGATCCGCGACGACACAGCTGTTGATGGCGGCGGGGATCGGACGCACCTTAAATCTCGGTCCAGCTGCGTGGCACAACGCTGGATGTTCAGGCACGTCTTCTTGTAGTTCACGAGTTCGCGCCTGACCACGAAGGCGTCGTCGATGCCGACGACGCGCAGAATATCTATCGCCTCCTTGAGTCGTGCAGGGGGCAACACCCTCCGGAGGTCATCGTGTACCACCTCCAGGCTCCCCTGGGCGAAGTGAATGAGCGAACAAGAAGGGTCGTCCTCATCCGCCGACAGCGGGCACTGAGCCGGGTTGTCGGCGTACGCTCGCTCGAGGACCAAATCATGAAAGTCCTCGTCCGCGGCTACCCACAAATCGGCGGGGTCTATCGCCATGATCGATCCAACACTCCCCTCCCCGCCAGCCATCAGCCGGCGGCTGGAGGTGTGTCGGGACCCATCCCACCACGTCTCACTTTCCTTCGAGACCAACTTCGCGGTCGCGTTTCAACCTGAAAGAAAGGAAGTTTGGCGCGGAGCGGCGAAGCAGTTCAGCCCGCGCGTGAGAGTCGAGGGAGGCTCGCGCGGTAGCTCGCGCGTCATGTTCGACGATCTCGACGACGATGAGCCCGAGTCGTGGCCGCGGGTGGAGCAGCGCCGGCTCGACGAGTCGTTGAGGTGCGCCATATGTGGCGATCTCTTTGGCATGCCCGTCAGCTTCGCCACGTGCACGCACACCTGTGAGTAGTTCGGAAGCGCCCCGTTCCCAGCCCCGCGTCGATCGGCGTGCCCCGAGCTCGTATCCCACGCCCCGGTCCCAGCGTACGGACCTTCCCTGACCGGCGTCCCTCCCTCTCGCCTCCCGCCGCATCGCAGATTGCTCGCTCTGCATCCGGCGCACGCTCGAGTTTAAGAAGGAGTGCCCAACCTGCAGGACCGCCGGAGACGAGTCCGACCTGCGCCCGAACCACGCCCTGGAGACGGTGGTCGGAGCGTACAAGGCCGCGAGGGGCGGGCTTCTGGCGTGTGCCAGGGTCGGGAACGGCGAGGCACCGCCCGTCGCGTCCGCGCCGCCCCCGAAAAGGCGAGCCGCGCGCGGAGGAGGGCGGGAGGCCGACGACGGACCGAATCGGAGAAGCGAGCGGCGGGGCGCGAGCGGAGCCGGACGAGCGGAGCCGCACGGCCCGCCGCCCGCTGCCGCCAGGCGCTCGACCCGTCGGAGCGCGCAGGCGGACGCGGCCTCGGCGAGGGCGACGCAGCCGGCGAGGGCGACGCAGCCGGCGAAGGACCGATCGACCAAGAGGACCCGGTCGAGCGGTCCTTCGCCGGCGGCGGCCGAGGACGAGCCCGAACCCGGACGGACCAAGCGGCGGTCCGCGGGGGTACGTCCGACGCAGGAGATGGAGACGGAAGAGGCGAACGGGGAAGAAATGGTTGGAGAGGAGGCTGGAGAGGGGGAGCGGGAAATAGGGGAACAGGAAATAGGGGAGGAGGAAATAGGGGAGCAGGAGGAGGAGCAGGAGGAGGAGGAGAGTCCGCAATCGCCGGCTTCGTGGCGAACGCAGGGAGACGACGACGCCGTCAGCGAGTCCGACTGGGACGGAGGCGACGGATCGGCGGACGTCGTGGACCTCTCCGAAGACGGCGCGGACGCGGGGGCGCCGGCGGCGGACCCGGGCTCCGGACAGAACCAGAGGCCCGGCACGGTGAACTGCCCGATCTGCGGGGTCGGGATCCTCGAGGGGCTCATCAACAGCCACATCGACACCTGCCTGATAAGAGCCTCGGAGGGCCGCGTCGGGGAGGTATCCGCGGAGAAGGCCCCGAGGGGACGCGACGGCGGCGACCAGAACATGGCGCCGCGAGCCTGCACCACGGCGAAGCTTCCCAAGCTCGTCTATCACATCATGAAGGACAAGGCGCTGAAGAAACTGCTCGCCGACGCGGGTCTGAACGCGTCCGGCACGCGAGCGCAGATGATATCGCGTCACAAGGAGTTCACTCTCAGGGTGAACGCCAGCATAGATTCCGGTCACGAGCCCAACGTGGCGAACATCGCCAGAGACGTGACCAAACTTGAGAGGGACAGGACCAGGGCGGAGAAGCCGAACGGATTGGTGGTTGGTGCGCTACCGACGGCCGCGGCGGCTGAGACGAACAAGGCGGATACGTTCAACAAACTCATCGCCGCTGTTCGGGAAAGGTCGGCAAACTCGAATCGGGAGTGACGTCTACGTCTAAAGTTAGTTTGAAGCACGACTCATCAGAACATCCCTAAATACTAGACTACAGGTACCTTCGTTCAGGTACGAAGGCACCTTAGACTAACGATACCTTTCACGAAGGTAAAAGTCTAAACCATAGACATCGACGGGGCCGCGACCGTGCTAATCACCTGCGCCTGCGGCGACGGCGGCGGCGGCACGACGAAGGGCATACCAGTGTATGGACAGATCATCATCGATCCGGGAGGGTTCATGGTGCAGTCCACTTCGGGATTGTCGGGCTTGTAAGGGCTCCTGCACTTCCTCGGCGCGTCGGGCTTGTACACGGCCACCGCGGGTGAGTACGTGAGCTCCGCTGGGTCGCATTTGATGTCCTCTTGCGGATCAGCCGCCACGATCTCATCGGTCCTCGCGATGCACAGCGTGTCGCCCCTCACCTGCTCGTCCTCGGCGCCGGGTGTCCACGTGGGACATTCCGCCGTGCCCAACACGCTGACGCCGATGTCATCTCCCGAGCGCCGAGGCGTCATCTCCTGAGCGCCCGGTAACGCCGGCATCTGAGCCGCCCCCTTCCTCTTCTGCTGATACTCCTCCCAGACGATGGGGTTTCCCGGCAGACCGGTGATGAGCACGTCCATGAACTGCTTCAGATTGAACGGGGTGTCCGGCACGTCCATCAGCACCCTGAGCTTCGTCGACCACTTCACCGGGTCAACCTGACGCTCAGAGTACCTCGCTCCGTACTGAGCGTTCTGGCGCGCAAACTCCTCATCGTACCCGTACCCTCCGAAGTAGTCCGAGGCTATCGCGGGACAGATCAACTGGCCGTCTTCGAGCTGCCAGGTGCTGTGCGCGGGCACCTCGAACGAGGCGAGCGGAATTTCACCTCGCGCCGTTCTGGTTTTATGCGTGAAGCCCTCCTTTGCGGTGTACACAAACGTTCGAACGAGCGACACGTACACCGTCACGGGCCTGTCAGTCTCGTTCCTGGCAATCCCGGAAAGAAACATCGTCTCGCCCGGTGCGTACCCCTGACGGTCCATGTGGCAGTCGAGGAAAACCTTGCCGAGGCTCACGCTCGTGTTCTCGCCGCACAACCGACCGACGCAATCCTTGCTGCAGCAGAAGCACAGGCTCTCGCATTTCACCGGGTGCACCTCCTTCTCCTGAGGCACGGACTTCAGCGGCGCCAGGAGCTTGGGGATGGTCGACGATGGACCGTTGATGACCGAAATTATGCGGCGGCACGACGGGTCCATCCGCCACGCGATGTCGATGTGGGAGTAGATGCAGTACCTCACGCTCGCTCGGTCCACCGGCGCGGCGAACACGTCGAGGGGTTCCATCGAGGATGGAAGGTTACGCGGCAGCTTGAAAGAGAACGGTATGGACGCCCGCGTCGGCGGCAGCCGCACGACGTTCGCGTCGGGCGGGCCGGGAAGTGGAAGCCCCGGAACGAGGTTCTCGCCGCTCACCTCGTACAGCTGACAGTACACGTCGTTGTAACCCCTGAACACGTCGCCCATCATCCCGTCCGCGTCTCGAAGGTTGTGCGCCGACTTGATCTTGAACACCACCCGGCGCGCGCCCTGCTGAAACCCGAACCCGCCCTCCGACTCCGACGGCTCGCACGACAGCACGACGACCGACCTCGGCTTTACGCCGCGGAGCGCGTTCCCCTCCGCGGGGCCGTAAGCGCCCGAGCTGAACACGCCCTTCCCCGCGTGCCTCCACAGCGGCGCCGTGACGTCGGCGCTGTTCATCGAGAGCAGCTCGTCCACGTCGAGGAGGCACTCGCCGAGTTCGTCGTCCTTCGTGCCCCAGTCGTAGTCCATGACGCGCAGCACGACCTTCGACCCGCGCGCGGTTTGCAGGGGCATGTCGACGTGACCCTCGTCGGGCGTGGTGGGGTGGCCCCAAACGGCGTCGTCGCCCGCGTTGTCGATGCGCCCCGTGTTGTACGTCGATCCCCAAGCGGTCTTCTGACACCCGTTGTACTTCTTCTCTCCGTGCACGTCCACCCGTCTTCTGTTGTCTCCGCTGCCCTCGTAGTAGTGCCAGTGACACATGCCCACGCCTTCGAGCTTCACCCTGACCCCCCGACAGCTGATCGGACCGTGGGTTTTCAACTCCAGCGTGCCCTGCACCGTCTCGCCCGCGAAGTAGTAGTCCCTCGGGATCACGATGCGGTAGTCCGTGATGGGCTGACCCCAGTTGACCTTCTTCATCTTAGCGCGTCCGCCCGACATGGCTGCGGCTCCGAATTTCGGAGGAGCCCTCCCCGCGTGTCCCTGTGTCGTCGGGTCCCTTGGAATCGCGATCCAGTCATCAGCAGGGACTTTTTATTCCAAAATGAGAGACCGCGTCGTCAGATGGGACCGGACCGTGAAATTTGGCGCCCTGGCGCGCTCCAGTCGCGGTGGGAGACAAAGTATTTAGGGATCCCCCCACATCGCCGCGCGTCTGTGAATAGCCGAGACGGCGGCTCGAGAGGCTCCGAGCCCCAGGACTGCTCGTCTTGGTGGTTCATAAGGCGATAGAGCGAATATCGTCGTCGATCGGTGCCGGGATCGTGGAGAGATGCACGGCGCGAGAAGGCGCGGCGATTACGGCGGTGGGGCGAGGCAGAAGTCGGGCACCCCCAGCAGCCCCGGTCCGAGCAAGCCCACCACGTTCGAGGAGCTCAACAGGCTCCTTCAGAGCAGGAACCGTTCCCTCTCCACCCGCATCAACAGCGTCCTGCAGGTGCTCGAGGAGAACAGGGACAACCTGCGCGGGTTCTTCGCCGCGTGCTACCAGACGCTCCTCTGGCAGATCTTCAACTTCGACGACGGCGCGAACGGCTGGCTGCAGTCGGCGTCCTCCGGGAACGAGCGCGACGCGTGGCTGCTGCTCGACTTTTTATCCCCAAACGGACAGTTCATGAAGGCCGTGCTGGCGGCGGACGCGGACGGGCTCATGCAGTTCGCCTTTCCCCTCGAGAGGCTGCCCGAACGGACGCAGAGGATGCTCCGCGCGGACCCGGCGGCTCTCAACGCTCGATTGCCGTACCGCAACTGCGTGCAGCGGGACGCGCACGGCAGGGCTCACGTGCACCTGGGGCTGTACCACTACTTTTTGTTCTGGTCCGCCTACTACGCGTGCTCCTCCGCCAGGTCCCCTTACGGCGACGGCGGCGGCGGTCGGGGAAGGAACCCCTACGGGGGTTACGGCTACGGACATAGTGGCCACCGGTCGGGCGCGTGGATGGACTGGCCGATGACCGGGCTCGGCGGGCGACAGCGGCAGGGTATCCAGCCGTATCGCGAGCTGCTGCTCTCGCACCTGCGATGCTTCCTGCCGCGCGGCGACGAGGCGGACCGGGGAGGCGCGTGGGGTTCGGGGTCGCAAACGCCCGGCGCCGGTTGGCCCCGGGGCCCCGGCGACGCGTCCTACCGCAGGGCCAACCGCGTGGGCGCGAGCCAGGGCGAGATGTTGGTGAGCATCATGGCCGAGTTCTGGCTTCCCGGAGCCAACGAGGGCCAACGAGGGGGGCAACGAGCCAACGAGGGGATGTCCCCGTACGCGTCCTGTATTCACGACGGCCGATCGAACGGGGCCGCCAGTCGCCACCACTCGCCGTCCTCCCCTTCCCCTTACCCTCTGTCGATGAGCCCTCTGTCGAGCATGCAGAGGCAGTACTCGTACAACCCCCCGAGCGACGACCTGGTCAACGCCGTCAACCTTCTCGTGACGTACCTCTACGCGGAACCCGCCGACGTCTCCGGCGGCGTCAAGCGCGCACAGCCGTCGGGCGGGGCACAGCTGGCGGCGCCGGTGTCGCCCCGGTCGCCCAGGTCCCCTCGCACCCCCGCCAATGACGCCGGGGGTGGGTCGGCGGTGGGTGCTTCGAAGCGGGTCAACGCGTCGCGCTCGGGGGGATCGCCCGGCGTCCAGGACCTCGGCGTTGACGCGGAGGTTGAACGCGCGAAGGAGATGCTCCAGAAACCCCTGTACAAGTTTCTGAGGGAGGCGTTCGTGTACTGGCCCAACGAGAGCACCGCCAACTTGGGTCCCGTCATGAACCTCTGGGTGACGTACATGATGCCGTGGACTCTGAGCTTTCCGGCGCCGCACCGACGACGGTCGGGGTCGGGCGGATCCCCGACTTCCCGCGGCATCGAGAAATTATCTCGGGGCATCGAGGCGGTCCAGGCGGTCGCGGCGGACATCAAGTCCAACTCCCCGAAGTTCGTGGGTGACAGGTCGCCGCTCTCCTCGTCGGCGTCCCCCAGGCGGACGAAGCAGCCGCTCGACGAGATGCACGTCTTGCGCAACGTTCCGTTTTACTGCGAGTTGATGAAGCACTTCCTGGAGCTGTGCTGCAACCGGGTACCCGTTGACGCGGAGGGCACGGCGACTGCGCTCTACAGCGTGCTCAGGTCATTGGCGTCCTGTCCCGAGGCGGTTCGGATCTTGGAGCAGGTCGAGGCTGCGTTCAACGAGTACGCACCCGTCGACCCTTTCGCTCCGGGTGCAACCGCGAAGGAGCCGCCACCCCCCACTCCTTACGACGACTTCCTGCCTTACATCCACGAGCAGATCATGGATTGGGATCCGCCTGAGACGACCAATCAGGACCCCATGGCGACTGCCACTCCCATGAGGGCTCCTGGTGCCGGGAGGGGAGCTGATCCGTTCGCTTTGCACGGCGCCGCGAAGCCTCCGGCGGTTTCCCCAAAGTTTTGCATGTTCACGATGGACCAAGAGGGACTTCCCCAGGTTGCGCTCGCGCTCCTGGAACGCCTAGACCGCGATATGGCCCACGTCGGTCCCTCGCACTCCCTTCGTCAGAGGGTGCCGAAGCTGCGCAAGGCTGCGTTCACGGTTTTCAGCCTTGAGCGCCTCGGCGAGTCCGTCACGGCGAGGGCAACCTTCAGCACAGAGCTTAACAAGCCTGACAGCAGAACGGGCGGAAACAGGAGCGGCAAAAACGCAATCGGTTGGGCCAGACTTGGGAAATCACAAACCACCTCGAAACAGCTTTACAGGGGTGACTGGAACACGCGGCCGATTCACGATATGGAGTTTCCACCTTTGGCTCGCCTTTTGATCGCCCTGTCTGAGGAACTGAACAGCGGGTTGGGACTCGAAGGTGAAAAGCGAATTTCATTGCGAGTCTTCGCGGAGTACGGGAGTATGCTCGGGTTGAGCTTTCTGATGCTGTTGTTTTGGTTGTTTTTCGGGTGAGAGCGCGGATCTACGTAGAAATAGATTTTAGTCTCTACGCTACAGCACTATCATCAGTCTAGAACTAATAAGCGCAACACCACAGAGATCACGAGTGTGAGAAGAATAGAGTGACGAAAACCGTTGTCTTCGCAAACGCCGCACAGACCAAATTGGTAGCATGCCTCGAAGCCCTGATCACTATCGTAATAACTGCACCAACCTCCATCTCTCACGGCAAGTTGCCGTTCGCCGCATTGTTTGGCAGCTTCTTGCGCGACAAGGGGATCTTTGTCTGTTGTTTTGTAACGGTTGCAAATGCAATAAGGAGTCTCTTGTATCTCCGGATCATACGCGCAAGTTCCGTTTCCGCTGCAATGTCGTTTTTGATTGTCCCACGGACACATGTGCTGGCATCGCTCACCGTACCAAAACTGCTCACACACGCATTTACCGACATCATCGCACTGTCCGTGTCCGGAACAAACGCGTCCTGTCATCACGCCATCAGTATCTTCACGATAACGAGTATCAGGAAATTTTCCGATGTTGTGTTCGGCGCGTACAGCAAGATAATCTTCTTCTGTCCCAACAGGACAAGAGTGCTCGCACTTGATTCCAGCTGTTCCGAATGGGCAATCGCAAGTTGATAATTCGCCGTCGTCAGCTTCCAAACATTCCCCGATACCTGAACACACTTTCCCTAGATCATCGGTTGGGCACTGCGATTGTGAAATTGCAAACATTGCCCCTCCCGCTGCAACTGTGACAAACTTGTACTCCGTCGCGACGCCGAGCGCAAAGTGCATCGGTTGATCCATTTTGTAGATGGAACCCTGCATTTTCAGAAACGGTTCGACGCATTCACATTTCGTGTTTGCTCCAAAATCAACACATTTCCCTTCGTTGACAGCATCGGTATCTCCTTGAGCCGCCGTGTACTTGCAAGTGCCTGCACCTGCACAGTCACATTCGCAACCCTGCTCCCACGCGTACACCGTGAGGTCCGGAGGAGGCGCTGGAGGAGCGTCTTCGCCGGCGACCAGGCTTGACGCGTCGGGCTTTGGAGGGGCTGGAGGCGATTTCTGAGCTGTACAAGTTCCCATCGGATCACCTCCTGTGGCGTCATAATTGTGCGCACAGGCGCCGCAATCACAAGTGCCTAACTGCCCCAATGAGTTCGTTCCCCAAATGTAGACGTTCCCGGAGCTGGATCGCGCGATGGTTTGAAAGTTACCTGCCTCAAGATGCGTGATTATGGCGTCGCTTTCATACCTGATTTTCCCAGTGATCTGCGCGGTGTATTCTATCTCCACCGTCCCGTTTCCAATTGTCTCCTCTCTCTTCTGTTGCACAAAATAGTCCCAGTGCTCGATGCGCGTTGGTTTATCAATCATTTCTGGCTGGTAATAGTGTTGCGTCTTGTGAAATCTGTCGGGCTCGCGCCGAAGGCTTTGATATCCGAGTCCGAGCTGGCCAAAGTAATTATCGCCCCATGCGAATATTTCTCCACTTTTCAGCAACGCCATCGTATGATGTGAACCAGCAGTCAGTCCAATAATCTCAGGATACGCTTCCTCCTCTTCGTCGACGACGCCACCTCCGATCCCGGTGGTTGCGTTATTCGGGTTCGCTCCGCCTGCAGATTGTCCAGGTGCGAGTGGTGGAGCTGGGAAAGCCGGAGGTGGTGGGGGTGGAGATGGCAAATTTGTCGTGATGAGCAGTGGCCCGATTCTCGATGGTCGGACCTCGCGATTGAAGTACTTTCCGGTCACGTTGTCGAACTTATTCGGCGTGAAGACGTCTGTGTTGTGAGCCATCCGATAGTAATTCTGTGTCTTACCGATTTGCCCGTGGAAGTTATCTCCCCATCCGTAGAGCTCGTTGTCCTCTGAAACAGCGACCGAATGACCTCCTTCCAAAACTTTTTCAGTTCCTCCCGCGACGTGGCCACCCGCGGCAATCAATTTCATCGGAGGCATGAATTCACCTTCCAGCGTTTGAATGATCTTCGTTGGCTTCTTCACCGAGCCCAGACAAGGGTCGAAGTGCATTCCGTCGGGATTTTGGCATCCGCCCAATCCCAGCTGCCCTTCGTGGTTTGCGCCCCAGGTGTAAACCGCCCCGGTGAACGTCAGGGCGACACTGTGGCCAGCCGCGGCGGACACGTTCACCACGGACTCGCCTCCGACGTCGATCGAGGTGGGAATGCTCGTGAACGGCATGTCCTCGGCGCTCATGTCGACGCCGAGCTGCCCGTACTGGTTGCCGCCAAACGCGAAAACCCGCCCCCCGCTGACGAGCACCAGGGTGTGCTCCAGACCCACCGCCGCGTCGATGACCTCCTGCTTCTGACCGTTCCCCGTGTACAGCTCGAGCAACGTCGGGGTGAATCGGGTGTCCGTGTCCTCCGCGCCCGTGGTCCCCATTCCGAGCTGCCCGCGGTCGTTCCTCCCCCAGACGTATATGTCTCCCTCCTCCTGTCCGGTGAAGTCAACAACGGCGCGTTAGTTCAGAGAGCGAGCTTTCGGTTGGGGCGGTGTGAGAGCGAGGATCGGTCCTCACCGTTATCGCGACAGCGTGGAACTGCCCGGATATTATGCGCTGCAGGTTCGCCTGCACCTTGCCCATCGCCTCGTGCCCGAGAGACGGGACGTACTGTGGATCGCACTGATTCGGTTTGGGCTGGTTGCTCTGCGGGAGTCATCGCGGGTTGTGAGCTCAGTTGAGAGATGAATCGCGGGTTCCTCTCTGCGACGGGCTACTAGCTTGGGGACTCACCTGGCCTGGCATGTGATCGATGCCGAGCTGTCCGAATCGGTTCAAGCCCCACGCGTGCACGTGCCTATACGCGTTCTGCGAGCGGGGGAGTGGTGAAGATCCGTCAGCGAGCGAGGCGACGAGACGATTGACGAGCGGTCTGGGACGTACCATCTGCGCGGACGCCTGGGCACTGAAGCACACTAGCAGTGTGATGAACGTCAGCCATCTATGAACCCATCGACCGCTGGCGATGCCCTCCTGGCCCGCCATCTCGGAATGGGTGTGGGGAGAAAGTCCGTGTTGCTTTTTCAAAGTGGACTCGGCAGTGGCACTTCACTCTCCGCGGAGCAGAGGAGCCGAAGAGAGGGCCGTTACCCGAAAAGCCCGAGGTATGTGTCACAAGTCGAGGAGCGCCTCAAGCAGATGAGGAGGAGACTGCACACAACGCTGCTCACGCCGGTGCGCTCGCTCATGGAGGCGAACCGGTCGCCTTCCATGAGA
>Ga0181573_10000336_pt1 | contig 49190 bp, 40 predicted proteins | sample 101ome_25_FD_148643 | JGI IMG/M metagenome (GOLD analysis project Ga0181573, IMG submission 148643) | Coastal salt marsh microbial communities from the Groves Creek Marsh, Skidaway Island, Georgia - 101409BT metaG (spades assembly) | ecosystem: Environmental > Aquatic > Marine > Intertidal zone...
CGAGGCGGCGGCAGAAGCTGCAGAGGCTGCAGAGGCTGCAGAGGCTGCAGAGGCTGCAGAGGCGGTGGAGGAGGACGACGGGGAGGGTCCCGAGGCGGTTGTCGTGGCGCGTGATGGGGCCGCGACGACGATCGGTGGGGGTCTGGCCGAGCGGCATACGGTGCGGTACCGCCCCGGGAATACCAATACCAGACCGGGGATGAAGGCTGGATTTCTGTTACAGTGAATACTATAGCGCTTTGAAAAACTGGCTCACGCTTTTGCGGACGGCGGCGTCTTGGGACTTGACGAGGGCGCTGGCGCAGCCCAGCAGTTCGTTCTTGCGTTCGTTCCAGAACCGTGTTGGTATCTTGGTGAGGTATACCAACGATTCTGCGCTCATCGAGACCCTGGACTTTTCCAGCCAGAGCGAGTCGGTGCTCTTGGACGACTTGATGTCGCGCAGGCTTGCCGTCGCGTCGTGGACCATCGTGATGATGCGGTCGGCGGCGGTCGCGTAGAGGTTCTCGTGGATGGTGTTGGAGACGTTGGGGTTGGCGGCGCCGTTGATCAGGCTCTCGAGGAAGGCGGTCTCGGCGGCGACCTCCAGCCGGCCAAAGGCGGGCGACTGGCGGTCGTCCGTGCACTGGACCATGTCGACGACGGCGTTGGCAAACGTCAGGGTCTTTGTGGTTTTGGAGGGGTTTGCGTCGTTGTCGTCGTTGTCGTCGTTGTCGTTGTCGTCGGTGGACTTGTTGGACTTGTTGGACTTGTTGGACTTGTTGGAGTCGTCGCGGCCGCTGTGGCCTCGGCCACCAAAGATGAGGGCGTCGAGGTGTGCCTTGACGACGGGGTCGTCGTTCGTCCGGCGGATCTCGTCCACGCTGTCGTTCATGACGCCGATCATGGCTTCTACAAAGGCGTCCGTCACCTGGCAGTGCTCGAGGGTCCACGTGACGACGCGGAAGCCGATCATGATGCTGTTGCAGCGCCGGCGGAGCTGCTGGAGGCTGGCGTTCGGGACCTCGGCCTGGTTGAGCGTGAGCCATCGCCTGAAGACGTCGACGGGCATATCGCTGGCCGGGATGATGGCAAGAAGCTTGCGGGATAGGATCTCGGAGGACTCGGCGATGGTGTCAGTCTCGCTGCGCGAGTAGGCGTAGAGGATGTCCAGCGAGGAAGTGAGGAGGGGGCGGGCGGCCGGGATCGATCTCCAGGATTCCCACAGAGCGACCAGGTAGTTGCTGGCCTGGCGGACCACCCGCAGTTGGGCGTTCGAGGCGGATGTCGTCGATGAGGGTTTCCTCGAGGCGGATGTCGTCGCCGGCGCCGTCGTCATCTTGCCCGATGGCGACGGTCGTATGCCATCGTGGTGCATCATGCCGCTCGATTTGATCACCTTGGCCACGGCGGGGGTCACCTGGGCCATGATGTCCACGGCAACCTTGCCCTCGTCGGCCTCGTCGGCCTCGTCGGCCTCGTGGACGATCGTCATCGTGGGCACGATGAGCTGCGCGTGGACTGCCTTCCACATGGCGCCGTCGAAACATTCTCCATACGTCGTCAATGCGAAGAAAAGCACGTTGGCGGCCGTGTCGGATACGTCCTGCCGGGGGTCAGACTTGGCGACCGCGGCCACGGGCGAGAGCAGGGCGATCCACTTGCGAGAATCCAGTCTGACGTCGCCCTTGGCGTCGTGAAGGTTCTGGCAGAGCGTCTGAAAGAGCTCGAGTGCCGCCGTTGCGGGCGCCGTGTCCTCCCCAGGGGACTGGTTGGCCACGGCCGAGATGGCCGCCAACGTGCACTGTTCGATGCACTCGTGGTGGGCCTTGCCTTCGACGTCCGAGTACAGAGCCTCAAATACGGGCTTCATGACGTCTATGGCATGCGCCAAGACCTCGGGCGACGCGTCTGAGGCCGCGACGCTCAGCGCGTCGATGACCGCCCACCAACCGCCGACAATTCGGTCCGCATGCGAGTCCACGACGTGCGCCACGCACGCGATTGCGAGCTCTCGGACCGCGACTGCGTCACTACAGCGAATCACGGATCCAAGAGGCCGTATCGCTTCGCCCTGACTCGCGAACCCCGCCAGCTCTTCCCTGCAGAGGAGCTTGTCGGCGAGCTGGCGGAGGGCATCCACGGCAAACATGGCCACGTACGTGTCGGAGCAGCAAGCCGCAGACACCAAGTGCTGGGATACGACCGTCCAAAGTCGTTGCCATACCAACCGAATCCTGCTCGAGTTGAAGTAGGCGCACTCGACGAGTCGCTGCAGCAGGTAGAGCTTGGCCGGCGACCCGTCGGTCGGCTCCAGCTCCTCTTGACTGATGGCGCACAGCGCCCGCAGGAACGTCAGAATGGACTCTCCATCCAGCTCGATGCTGTTGATGAAAATCTTCTCGATAACGTTGGCGCCTGACGTCTCCGCCCAGATGACGAGCCCCATCCCGGGCTCCTCCCGGATGGTCAGCGGGCCCTGCGACTGCCGCATGATGGTCTTGGTCGACGACCGCTTCTTGGCGACAGGTTTGGAGCCGTTGGCTTTGGATCTGGCGTCTGAAGAAGACATGCGGCGCTTGGGAAGCCACTTCATCTCGAAGGACGCCGGGGAACGCGGCTCCTCGGGCGACAGGTCCTTCTTGAGGTGCTCCAGGCCGCTGAGGATCCGGAAGATGATGACCCAAGCGCTGCCCAGCAGTCCGGCCTCCTTGGTACCACCCAAACTCAGCAATCGGCTCAATGCAGCCACGTTCTTGGCTTCCTCCGCCGACCCTGGGGGCGCACAGGCGGGCTCGTGGAAGTCACGACCCCCGACCCCGAAGCCCGAGGCGTTGGCCAGGCCCTCGACGAGGGCCAGCGTCAGGTTCTCGAGCCAGAGCAGCGCGCTGAGCTTGATGATTTGCTCGTATCCCTTGAGAATGGGCATTGATTCGGCGATGGACGAAGCGCACTTGAGTCCGGCGTCGAGGGCGCTGGCGATGGCCTCGCCCGACACCTGGAGCATTGGCCGCACGTGCTCGGCGTGCGTGGCCGTCTGCCATTCGTGGCTCGACGACGTCGTCCGGTGTCTGGAAAGCTCCATAGACAGGCTCTGCATGTCAAGCCGCTCCTGCTCGGCCATCCGCTGCTTGTCCCAGGCGTTGCCCTCGAAGAAGAGGCGGGACAGGCCCGTCGCCGCGGCCAGCGTGCGCAGCGCCTTGTTCCTGGCCTTGCTCCCGTCCAACGCGTTGGATTTCCCCAAACGAATAGACTCGGGCACCGCAATTTCCTCCGACACGATTCGCCCGTGGAGCGCCACGAGCTCGTCGGTTGGGAGGATCTGATCGTACTCGCCCGCCTCCGTCTGGTACATGCACATCGTCACGAAGTCGTCGACCTGGATGCGCCCCTCAGCCATGGGGTTATGAGCATCCGTGTTGAGCATGATGATGGCAAACGCCAGCAGGTAGGCGGCGTCGGCCACCGGGAACGCCCCCGGGTTGTCCTCGCAGAACTTCTCCGCAAAGCGCTCCATGATCCGGTCGATCTTCTGCGCCTCGCCGGGCAGCCTGAATCCCCTGAGCAGCATCCTCAGCGCCCGGTCGACCGTCATGTCGGCGAAATCGAACGACCGAACGTACGCTTGCATCGCGTTGATGCTGCGGTCGGCGTGGTGCCCCAGGAGCTCGCCCACCGCCTCGGGGTCCAGGACGTTCTTCGAGTCCACCAGGAACGCCGCGATCGCCCCAGGATCGTCCTTGATGACCCCCGCGTCGATCATGATCCGCAAACCCTTCATTGGTTCGTCGTTGAATAAGGCCACGCCTTCCCGGAGCGAGCTCTTCATCGCCTTGTCGTTGTGCAGCTGCCGCAGCATCTCGTCGCTCGAGGACTTCTTGTGGGGCGAGCCCTGAGAGATTGACGTCATCGTTGCCTCCTCTCGAGTCGCATCCACATCGTCATCCACGCCGTTCATACCATCCATCCCGTCCATTCCCTCGAGCAGCGGCTTGAGGGGCCCGGTCCAGGTGTCCATCGAGTCGACGCACTTGAGCAGCGCCCGACGCGCAATCTCGCCTCGCTCCGGTCTGTTCAGCTGTGCCTCCTTGCTCAGAATGTTGACGGAGCGCTCAAACAGGTTGGAGGCCTGTAATGAACAGTCATAATTGACAAACACGTCCACCAGCACCTGCGGATGTTCGCACACGTGCTCGAGCCCACGCAGCGCCGCCACCGACTGCATCGAGACGTGCGCAGACGACTTGTCCTCGCCGTGCTCGAGCGGCCGGAGGAGCACCAATGGATACAAAGCCCCAAGCTCAGCCTGGAGATTCATCCGCAGCGACGGTGCGCTCATCAAGCAGCACAGCACCTTGACGCTCGACGCCACGGCCTCGGGGTACGGCGACTTGCAGTTCCTGAGGATCGTCAGGCACAGCGGCTGCCGCAAGTGCACAGCCAGCTCGCTCCGCACGTTCTCCCAATCGTGCATGGGATTTTTCAGTACCTTGACGATGGTGTCCAACGCGAGCAGCTTGCCGGTGTGGAAGTACGTCCCGGCGGCCCCGACGCCGGTCTCGCGCGAGGCCATCTTGCACATGGCGCTGAACACGATCACCACGTCCTTCTCCACCGTTGAAAGCGCCTTCCAAAGCTCTGGCAATCGCAGCGAGTCCTTCATGAGCGCCCGCCGCGGATCCGGCGGCGTGTCCACCCGAAGGAGGGCTGGTGGCGGTGTTGTTCGGCTGTTGTCATTGGTGGCGGACGTGATGGTTGTGGTGGTGATGGTATGGGTCGTCGCAGGCGCGGTCGGGGCCGCGGTCGCAGTCTGGGTCCCGTTTCCGGCCGTCGGGGCCATCGCCATCGCCGCCGACCCGCTAGCCTGCGTTGCACCCGCCGTGCCATCCCCTCCCTCTTCCTCTTCCTCTTCCTCTCCCGCACCACCAGCACCACCGCCGCCTCCGTCCAGTAGCCGCCCCTCTTCGACGAGCATGCGCTCTCCGAGAGGCTCCTCCCGATCCTCGCTCAGCGGCTTGAGATGGCTCCCACCGGCACCCCCCGCCCCATGCGCATCGTTCATCGTCAGCGCCCGCTCCAACCCCCGCAGGTCTGATCTCTCTGCAAGCTGAGACAGCTGCGCCGCCCGCTGCTCTGCCATCGCCTGCGCGTTGCTCTGCAGGGACGCATGCTCTGCCAAATCGATGCTCCGCTGCGTCGTCAGCTTCAGACTCGGCAGGTTCAAACGCGACGCATCCGCCGCAATCGAGTCCATCGTCGCCTGCAACGACGCAGTGGTGACAGCCGCCGCCGCCGCTCCACCCGCGGCATCCGCGGCATCCCCTCCCGCCCCTCCCGCCCCTCCCGCCCCTCCCGCCACCACCACATCATCACCACCACCATCACGATACGACCGCACCGGACTGTACCCCTCCAACCCGATAAAACAGATCCGCTTCAGAATACTGTTGAGCATCTGCAGCAGCGCCCCGGCTCCGGCATTCCGCACATCCTTCTCCTTCCCGTTGATCGCGATATTGAACGCCGTCCGCACCGCCAACATCAAGCAGTCCCCATGACACACAAAATGCTCCGCCGTCGAAGCCGTCAACAGCACCTTCACCGCCGTCAGCTGCACCTTGGAATTCGTGTACGGCGTCGCCGCCGCCTTGGCCGCCATCAGCACCACCATATTCACCAGATTATTCGTATCATCCAACCGACCACTCGGCCGCGTCTCCCCCTGCAAGTACGCATACGCAATCAGCTTATGCAACGTCGAGAGCGCCGGATCGATTATCTTCTCGTTCTTCGACGGGCACTCGATGCAGGACCGGAGGAGCGACAACAGCGGAACCGTGACAATCTCCGGCAGCCCCGTCGTCGCATCATGCCAATCCACCGCATCATGCCGATCTACCGCATCTACCGCATCTACCGCATCGACCGCATCGACCGGAACCTCTGATCCGTGGGCTCCAGTTCCGACAGGTTCGGACGCAACCGCGTTCTCTCCCCGAGTTTCTCGCCCCTCCCCGAGCGTCCCGTCCCCATACGCCTTGAGGATCGACTGGACCATCCCGCACGTCTGCAGGATAATCTTCTCGTCTGCATAGCTCGACAGCGCCGCCTGCGACGCAATCACGTCCAGCTCGTTACTCACGAACACGTTGAGGTTGACGTTGCTGCCCCTGGTCCGACTGCCCGTGGTCATCCTGCCTTCGAGCTCCTGCCTTCGGATCGGTCTCTTTTTCCCTGTACCCCCTCGTCGTTCGCCCTTTCAGGCCGCGCGCAACGGACGCAACGGACGTGCGAACGCGGTCTGAGCCATGTCCCAGAGAGTCAAGGGTGGACGTATTCCAGATGCCAGCGACGAAGCAGTCGAGTTTTTTTCTCTGCCAGTCCGACCACCGCAGCGCTCGAATCCGCCACGCACGAGCCTGTACATGGACCTTCCAAGTCTCCACCATCCACCATCCACCATCCATCATCCATCATTCCCCATCGCCGATCCGATTCGACACGCGAGCTTCTCTTCCAGCAGTCGTCCTCCCGCCAGCCAGCCAGAAAATCCACCGCGGCCCCATGACGTCCCACCAGTTCCCCGACCTTCCGTCCGACTTGGGCTACGGCTTTGCAGACTCGGGCGATATGTCCCCGGGGTCGCCTAGGTCCCTCCGCGAAGAGACGCCGATGCCTGTAGACCACCACGACGCCGGGCGGGGAGGCCCCGACGGCCACCACGACGGCCACCACGACGGCCACCACGACGGCCACCACGCGTATTACAGTCACCAAAACCAGTACTATTACGACGCGTCCTCCTACTCCCACCGATACTTTCCCATCCGGGTGTCTGACGGGGAGAACATTGCCAAGATTGCGGGCAAGCTGGCGTGGAAGGTTCGAAGGAACGAGGAGCTCACGCCGCTGTCTGCCAAAGGCCCCGGCGCCATTGCGACGGCAATGGGCGTCATTTCAAAAGCCAGAGAGTTCCTGGCGAACGACAATAAAGACCTCGTGCTGGTTCCGAGCGTGCTCGAGCAGGATCCCGACGACCAAGGGCTGCACTACCGCGACCACGCGACGATCGTCTTCACCCTGTTTCCTACCTCGCTTCGGCACAGTGTGGGGCGTCACCTGGAGTCGTTGGTGGTGACGAGCCGGAGCAAGGCGGCCAAGGTGGCCGGGGCCGTGGCCGGGCGGGTCAGGGCGAGCGTCGAGGGCGAGGGCGCGGGCGCGGGCGCGGGCGAGGACGGTGCGGTCTGGTTGGAGTGTAGTGGGGACGAAGCGGCGATGATTATGATGCTGAGTTTGGTGAAGGGGCGGGCGTACTTGAGGGCAGACTCGATGAGTGGGGCCGGTGGGCACGTGAGCTATCAGGTGGTTGTGGCGTTGGAGCCGGTGCGGGGCGAGCGAGGGGGTGGCAAGTGGCGATGGATCGCGAAATGTGTGTTGGTGTAGGAGAGCGTGACCGGTGTAAATGAATTCGGAATGGGTCGTACCTCGGAGACTCTCGGAGACGGTGTCGGAGTTGGTCGGCACAAAATTTTCTCTTCTGGACGTTTTCGCTGCAACAACCGGTCGGCATATAGTTTTTCTACTGGTTAGCAGATCTGCGTTCTGGGTAGCCTTCTGTGTTTTCGTCGAGGCAACGATTTTGATTTCAGCACATCGGTCACCGATTTTCCCGCTCCGAAACAAAAACGGTCGCGGCTACACGTTGAGAACAGTGATACGATACGATGATAAAACAAGCAGCCGATACGCTTGTCCGGAAGCACTCGCAGTTGGCATCGTGGGTATTGAACTCGACCGGCACGCGCATCTCCCGGACCCGCCCTCGCCCACTCGCCCACTCGCTCACTCGCTACGCCCTTCGTTCGTTCGCCAGCATATGTTTCGTCGGGAGCCTTTGCGCTTCCTTCGGCTACACGTTGACCACGGGGCGTTCCGCGCTGACGGACGCCAAGGCGTGGCTCGGGGCCACGACGATGACGGACGACGGGGTTCTGATGGAGCGCGAGCACCGTCGGTATCAGATGCGGTTGAGCAGGTGAGGGATACCAAGAACGAATGATAGTCAATAGATACAATAGCAACGACAAGGCATGGTTTTCGCGATTTCGATATTTTCCCGAGTGGCGGCCGCGCTCTTTTTCGCCGCGCGTGTGTAAATTTACGTTTTGATGTTAACATGCGTTTTGAAGTCGTAGTATATGGCCAATGTTGTCAATGCATGGCGTCCAAAAAATTCCTCGCCTTTTCTCTCTAGTCCCTGACTGCGACAAAGAGCTTGGGCCTGTCGTTCTCGTTGTCAGCCTCCCTGGAGTAGAAGTAGTACTCGCCGTCGAGCTTGTCCCCGGGCACCTGGTGATCTCCCCCTCCAGGGCTGTCATCGTGTCGGACGAGACGCATGACGGCGATGTTGTAGTCCGGGCCCATTTTGTCGACCCAATCGGTGACGTCGAGGCTCACCTTGTCCCCCGTCTTGGCCTTGCCTTGCACGGTGACGTACCCGAGGATGTCGACCTGGTCCCAGTTGAGGAAGTTGCCGGCGATGTTCTTGCCCATATCATTCGACTTTTCCTTGAGGAACGAGGTGCGTTCCCAAGGCTGGTAGCCTTCGTTGAATCCGCCGCGCCAGCCCACGACCGTCAGCACCTGCTGCCGCGTGTTGGTCGCGCTCTCCACCGTGAGCTCGATGTTCGCACCCACAACCTGCCTGTCTCCCTTGTCAAAGGCGACCATGGCGACGGACGCGCTGCCCGGGTGCGTGGCCACCCTCAGGGTCTTCTTGTTGCCGGGGCCGTACCTCTCCGTCGAGATATCCCCGTCCCTGACGGCGTAAACGGTCTCCCAGTGGGAGGAAACCGTGGGAACCGTGATGACCTTGAAGGTCTCCTTCGGCATGTCGAGGAAGAAGTCCTTGTTCCCGCCGGTGTCGGAGCGCTGCGTCACCTCGGCAAACGCTGTGTCGGAGATCTCCGTCACCCAGTACGGCTGGTTGGGCTCGGGGTTGAGCTTCTGCACGCTGATCTGGGCGTTTGTAGACACCCAGTTGTCGTTCATGGCGAAGATGTGCGCGAGGTTGCCCTGCTTCACGGTCCACATGTTGAACCTGTTGAGGTCTTCGTTGATGTTCTTTCCGTCGTACGAGGAGAATCCGTAGACGTCGTTCCCGAATCCGGCCTTCGTGCACGCCTGCCTGAGGGACATGCCTGTCCTAGAGATGCCCCCGATCATATCGACCTGCTCGTCGCCCCTGAGGTCGTTGAAGTTTCCAAAGGCGAGGCCGTTCTTGGCGACCCCCGCCGTCGTGCCCATCGACTTGGTCTGCATGAACTTGTGCACGTTGACGAGGTGGTAGTTCCTGCCGGCACCCTGCTTGCAGAACCCACTGAACTGAGACGCGAGACACGTGGCCGTCGCACCCTTGTCCACGACGTTCTTGCCCACAAAGTACTCGTGGCCCTTCTTGTCCGACCACGCGGCCGTGTAGCAGTTGAACTCGGTGATGGAAATATCCAAGTCCCTGACGTTGTGCTTATTGGCCAACCGCCAGAGTGCCCTCTGGGCATTCTTAGCCACGCTGTACCCGTTCTCGTGCTTGCACATCGGCCCGTACTCCGAGCAGCTCTTGGAGCTGAAGCTCCCGTAGTCGTGCAGCGCGTAGTTATCGCCGAGCTTGAACTCATCTTCATAAGCACCCATGCCATCGTCATCGTTATACGCATCCATGCCATCGTCACCGTCACGCTTGTTGTCTTTGAAGCTCTCCATAAAGTCATCATCCGGGAACGGCGTCTTCTGGTTCTCCGCCACGATCGGCGACATCTTGTCGTCCCATCCGCGCGTGAACGACCCCACGTGAATACGCACGGCGCGACCAACGTCCTCGTACGCAGCGCGAACCGCGTCGCTCCTGATCCGCAACAGGTCCCTGAACCTGTCGGTATCGATGCACCCGTACCTCTTCAAGTCCAAGTCGGGCTCGTTGTACACCTCCACCTCGTCCACGTCCCACTTGGCCATCATCAGACCTCCCACATAGTACAAGTGCCACTCCTCCCAACGCTCATTCCAGTACATCGCCTTGTTATTCAAGAACGTCTCCATGCGGATCGCCCTGCAGCGGATGTCCCACAGACCGAGGACGCGGATACCGCGCCGCTCCAGCTCGGAGAAGAAGCTTCCCTTCATGTCCTTGTTCCCCTCCCTGAAGATCCCGGCCCAGTCCACGCCCCGCGCGGACTTGCCGTCCTCCAGCCACTTGAGGTAGTCCCCGGACTTTTTGGCCTGCGCGCGCGTGAATGCCTTTGCCGACAACCACGCGTCTTTCGAGTCCACCCTCGCCCCTCCGACGTCCGACCTTCCAAATTTGTCGCCCAATCTATCCCTCCAACGTGTCCACTCCTTCGTCTCGCCCTCGACGAAATCCGCCGCATTGACGAACGCACGCACGCCGTTGCACCCGACGTACTCCAGCCACTGCATCACGTTCGTACCCTGCGAAGCACCCGAAAAACCTGGGATATATCGTACGGATGTGCGTGAGGATGTGATGTGCGTGTGCGTGTGCGATGTGTGTGATGTGTGTGATGTGTGCGAGCGGCGCGGAGGAGCGGAGAGGAGCGAGGAGGGAGGCCATGGCAGTCTGGAACGTGAACGTGACGTGAACGCGCCACCCCCCTTGACGTGTCCTCGCAAGACGGCGAATTTCTCACCAATTGACGTCATCCCCCCGCCGCCGCCCACGTTCCGGCCTTGTACTCGGCGTTCTTGCCACGCCAGAAATTCAGACGGGCCGATCGATGCGCGCGCGAGTTCACTTGCCCCACGTACCCAAACCGATGATATCCGGCGTCTTCCCGATCTTGGCAGAGCTCGCACTGATGAAATAGTCGGTGGCACGTGCCCCATAGACGGAGAGAACGAGGAAACAGAGCGCCATTGCCCAAGCAGAACCACGAATTGGGCGACGGCCGGCCGGCCGTCCGCCGCGCGCGTGTGGATGCTGCACGTGGTCCATCGCGTACATATATATATATATAAAGAAAGAATCGACTGGTCGCGTCGACCGCGTCGGGGCGGACATGTCGGGTTAGGGCCAAGGGGGATTCTGCTGCTGAGCGCAAGGGGGTTTCAGTGGCAATTTGCCCTCCTACTCCCCCTTGCGCTCAGCAGCAGAGGTGGTCACCACGTCGTCGTCGTCGTCGTCGTCGTCGTCGTTGTTGTTCTGGAACGAATATGGAACGGAAGATCTGAGCATGTGCACTCAGGGGTGCCGTGGTGGGTTGGTGTCAGTGATTCTCTACGACCCGGGTGTGCGCCACGAGCCGACGGGCAGCGGTTCCAGACCAGCGGTTCCAGACCAGCGCTCACGACATCGTCGTCGACGTCATCCTATATGGGGGTCTTTACAATGCCACTAATTCACAATTAGAAGGACTTGGCGAACGCAGAGATGGAGCCCAGGGCACCGTTTCCGAAAGTGAGGTACTGGACGGCGAATCCGAAGCAGGCAACCATCGCAAGCCTTCCGTGCTTGATCTCGGCCTCCTTGAGGTTGTCGGTGGCGAGGTTCAGCGGGTCGAACGCGCCTCCCGGGTAGAGCCTCTTCTCCAGGTCAGTCTCGCTGTTCCTGAGCAGCTCAATTCCGAGCATCAGCACCGAGTTGGCGACGGCCAGGTTGTTGATATCGAACGGCAGGTCGAAGTTGGCGTACTGCGGCTGTCCGTACTCGAGGCCGATGGCATCAGCCCACGTGGTTCCAGTGGAGAACTCGCAGGCGAGGACTCCCAGGGCTCCAAGCATGGCCCACCTTCCGTGCATCAGCTCGCACTCCCTGAAACGCTGCAGTCCGAAGACCTCGCTGTAAGGCTGCAGCGAGTCCGTCGACACCTCGTCCACGTTCGGGGTGAAGGTTCCGATAATGCGTCCGGCCTTGTTCACGGCGGCGTTCTGGTCCAGCGCGTCAACATCGACCTGCAGGTACTCGACCGGCTTGGAGAGGCCGAGCGGGTCGAATCCCCTGTCTCCCGGGAGGGATCCGTCGAGCCAGGTCGGCCTCTCGGTGTTGGGCAGCCAGAGCGGGTCGGTCGGTCCACGGGCCTTCTTGACAGAGACCTTGGTGGTACCGGTGGCCTTCTTGGTCTTGGCCATGGCCGTGGTCTGGATCCTGGTGGCGCGCGTGCTGCATGTGAGGGGACGGGCGGGGGGTGAGTGCGTGGGTGCGTGGGTGCGTGCGCGAGGCGGATAAGAAGGGTGCAGGCTGCCAAGTTGATGGGGCGACTTCCTCGCCCCTCCGGGCCGCGGACTCGCCGATCGCTGCGGTCACACAGCGACCGCGGTTTGAAAATCAACGACACTGCAGGCGGCGAAGACTCCGCCCGAATTTGGCGCGAGGGATTGAAAATTGCTTATCACAGCCGAATCCGAATCCCTCACCCCGTCTTCGACGCGCGAGTCTTCACACACACACACAACGGAGCCGAACATACCTCATCATTGTGACGTGACTGTATGTAGAATAGAGAGTGGCGAGCGGACGGCACGAGAAGACGGGAGAGGGAAGGTCGTGATATGGATTGAGCTCATGATCCTCTCTGAGCGACTGGGGACGCGGGGCCCCCCTCGACCTAGGGTGAGGCCTCACTCGAGGCTTTGTCACGTAACGATGTATGCATCAACAAGCCTGCGTCTTTTCAATCCCACGAAACCATGTTTGGAACACTGAAACTCTTGATTGCCTGCTGCTTGCTGGCCCGTTCGGGTCAGGCCAACCCTCTCGTGGTGCGTATCGGATTCAGTCCAGAACTGCCCGTCCTTCGTCGTCGTGTATAGGCTTGTTCAGTGCGATTGGCCACGGTGAGACGGATATGACAACAATAGTAACCCATAGGAGGCCATTTCGGCCCAGATGACGGACGAATTCGACCCGGTTCCAACTCTCACGCCGACACTTCGACCTACCTCGACCTACCTCGACCTACCTCGACCCGCAGGACGGCTCGGTCGACTGGATGGTGCTCCCGACCGTCGGCAACGACACGATCCCGTCGCAGAGGGCGCTCAGCCGAAAGTTCGGCGACGATGTCTACAGGGACATTGGCTGCCAGTCTGGCATGTTTATGAGCCTCAAGTTGTACCTCACGACGCTGGGGATGGACACGACTGCAGACTTCTTGGGCGAAATGAAGACGTTCAAGACCGACGAGGGGCGCACGGAAGTGACGTACTTTGATTTCGGTCCCTTCCAGCAGCAGTCTGACACGGAGGAACAGAAGGCCGTGCTGTTCCTCGCCGGGCTCGGCTCGCTCATGCGATCCTGGTCGCCGGTGTGTATTGAACTCTCCGAGCCGCACGCCGCACGCCTAAACGACGCTCTCTCACTTGCGCGACGCGCCTCGCCTTCGCCCGCTCGCCCGCCAGAGCCTCCTCCAAGGCCTGGCCGCAAACCAACGCGTCGTCATGCTCGACCATCCCGGCCAGGGAACATCCAAAGTGACGAACCACACCGACAATCCCCTCCCACAATACACGATTGAATGGATGGCGGACACTTCGATGAAGCTGCTGGACCACCTGGGACTCGGGCAGGGACAGACGAGCGTGATCGGCAGGTCCATGGGGTCGTTAGTTTGTCTTCAAATGGCCGTCGCGCATGGCGACCGGCTCAACAAGATCATTCCGGTTTCCAACGTGATCCTGAACACGGCGGCCCGATCTGGAGAACTGTTCAAGTTGGCGAAGACGTCGCTCGAGCAGACGAAGGTTTACTATCCTATCACGACTGGCTGTGACGTGGGCCAATGGTTGTGCTACAAGCAGGAGTTCACGGAGCTCTACAGGAAGAAGAAGGATATGAGCTTCAAGACAAATAGCAAAATAACGGAGCTGCAGCGTGTCGCACTGAACCAATACGTCGCCAACAACCAGACCGAGGCGTTCCGTCGCATCGAAAACCCCGTCCTGGCGATCCAGGGTGAGCTCGACACCACGGCTCCCGTACGTACCTCGAACTGGACCTCGCCCGACTCGCCCGACTCGCCCGACTGACCCGCTCGCTCGCACGCACGCACGTTCCTTCGCCAGGTGAGCAATCTGATCGTCCTCGGCAACTACGTAAAGAACTTCAGGTGGCAAGTGTACGTTCGTTGTTGTTGAATTGATCGGATCGTGCGAGTGCCCGCACGGGCCTATGCCCACCTCACGCACTGTGCGCTCGCTTTGCGCTCGTTCGCCAGGTTCAAGAAGGCTGGGCACGCCGTCACCGACGAGTACGTCGACTACCTCGTTATGAGCATCCAAAGCTTCCTGTCGGACATCAACTGGGAGAAGAACCCGGAGGGCCCCGACGGTGCTGGTTTCTCTGACGGCGTGTGGCCCGAACAGAACTGGATCTGGAGGCCGTACGGAGCGGGCGGCAGCTGCCTCAATCCGGTCCTCAATTGCAACCCTCCGACGGAGGACGGCCTCCCCACGGAAGCCCCCCCGGTGAACGAGAACGGGGCAAAGGTTCCCGGCAGCCTTCCCCCGGGCAGCTCGCGCGGCGCGCCAGCGAAGGTTGGCCTCGCGGCGGCCGTCCCGCCGCAAATCGCGGTGGCGGGAAGCGGCCTCGAAAGCCTCAAGCTGATGCTGGATGGGTGAGTTTCTTGTACCGCCCTGTTTGAACGGGACTTTTTTTCACTTCAGCATTGACTCTAGCGTCTCTTGTGGGTGTGTATATACACCTCCATCTCCTCGATATTACCATTCTCCTGCCGGGGGCATGCACGAAGTGTGACTGGGCTTTCCTCCTCCTCTCTGTCTCTGTCTCATCTCATGCAGCAGTCAGAGCTGCTTGCAACGGTTGCTGGCGCTCCCCCGTCCGCCAGCCTAGGTCGTGACGACTATATCGCCCTATGCGAGCAGAAAGGCGAGGCTCCCATCAAGCAAGCGTACATTCGCCTCGTCTCCGCGCGGGTGGCCTATCCCTGGCGGCACATTGGTGCCGCCGCCGCCGGCACCAACGTGACTGACGGCGCGACTGACGACGTCACCGACGTGCTCACGAGACAGAAGCGGGGCAAGGGCGGTCGGCTTGAGCAGAACAGGAAGCGGGCCCTCGGCGAGCTGGAGAACGCCGTGCGTCTGTGTCATCGGTGGGTGACGCAGGGGTCGTGCGAATTTGGGGATACGTGCAAATATAGTCACGACTTGGACGCGTTTCTGAAGGGAAAGCCGGCGGACCTGGAGGGGGCGTGTCCTTGGACTGGGACGGCGTCTTCCGAGGGTGGGTGTCCGTTCGGCGTGGCCTGTCGGTATTACGGGGCGCACGGGAGTCCGCCGCCGCTGAGCGTGGAACGACGAGGGGACGCCACCGGGGACGCAGAGGCTTGTCGAGAGAGATGCCCGGAGGACAAGCGGTTTTGGATGGACGACGGGACGATGCCTGGGGCACCTCGGTTGCCTGTGGTGATCGATGTGGTGCGTCGGGTGCTGCGGCCGATGAACGACCTATCGGGGGACGCGCGGGCCGCCCTCCGGAAGCGGGTGTATGATTTCGTCTCGGCGCGGGAGGCGCTGCAGGCGCTGGAGATTCCGAATACGATCAAGTCGAACGCGGACAAGTCGAGTAACGGGACGGCTGCCGGGACGGCCGCAACGGCCGCCGGGAAGAAGCGGGCAAATCCAGACGCCGGTGCCATCCCTGTCGAGGATGGCAGGAAAGACACCTTGGGCTTCGACGCGCGTGGCAAGACGTTCCTCGCGCCGCTCACGACCGTAGGCAACCTGCCGTTCCGGCGGCTGTGCAAGCGGTTCGGGGCCGACATTACGTGCGGGGAGATGGCCATGGCGCACAACCTGTTGCAGGGCCAGGCGTCGGAGTGGGCGTTGCTGAAGCGGCATCCTGACGAAGACTTCTTTGGGGTACAGATCTGCGGTGCGCACGGGGACGTTATGGCCCACGCGGCACAGCTCATCGAGGACACCTGTACCGTCGACTTTGTCGACATCAACTGCGGCTGTCCGATCGACTGCGTGGTGAACAAGGGGGCGGGGTCCGCCTGTCTGACCAGGGAGAAAAAGCTCGAACAGATCGTGCGCAGCATGACCGCCGTGCTCAGCTGCCCGGTGACCATCAAGATGCGGCGAGGGTTTGACGACGGGGACGACCTCGCCCACAAGCTCGTCCCCCGCCTCGGCGCTTGGGGCGTCTCGGCCGCCGTCCTCCACGGCCGCACGCGCCAACAACGCTACTCCAAGCCCGCCGACTGGGACTACATCCGCGAGACGGCGCGGCTCAACGACAGCCCGTGCCAGGTCATCGGGAACGGCGACGTCTTCGGCTGGCAGGACCACGTCAAGGCCATCGAGTCGGGAGACGTGGTGACCACGTACGTGGCCCGCGGTGCCCTGATAAAGCCCTGGATCTTTACGGAGATCAAGGAGCGGCGGGACTGGGACATCAGCGCGAGCGAGCGGCTGGATATCATCCGGCAGTTCGTGCAGAACGGGCTCGAGCACTGGGGCAGCGACTCGAGGGGCGTGGAGAACACGAGGCGGTTCCTGCTTGAGTGGCTCAGCTTCACGCATCGGTACATCCCGTGCGGGCTGCTCGAGGTGCTGCCCCAGCGGTCCAACTGGCGGCCCAGCGCGTTTGTCGGGCGGACCGACCTCGAGACGCTCCTGGCCAGCCCCGATCCGGCGGATTGGATCCAGATCTCGAGCTGGTTCTTGGGGCCCGTGCCGAGCGGATACACGTTCCGTGCGAAGCACCAGGCCAAAGGCCACGGCGGGGGCGGTCGGGTCGAAAACGGGTAGGTTTTGTCCGATGCATTTGACATTGGTCCTTCAGTCTAAATAACACGACGACGACGACAAAGTATCTATCGTGTCTTTCCATCACATCGGCGCACCGGACGGAGGCACGCCGTCTCTCGTTCTCTCGCTGTCTCTCTCAACCGCATCGGTGAATTCTTCTCTGCGCCTTGACGTCTCTGGTGGTCGTTTCGATGCAGCTTTCCGTGAGAACACGGTACGTCACGACGGAAGGTGTCTTCTTGATGGCATACGGACGGTCGAATTGGCTGCATGAGGTCGGACGACCTCGCTCCGTTCTCGATCTCTGCTGGTTCTCCGCTCACGCATTTCCCACCGATCCTCTTTGCCCACCCACCCCAGGGGCCATAGGAGGTACCTCGTCGCCGCACTGGGGATCATCGCCGCGCTGCTCTATAGATACACAAACATCGCCCGCCGGTGGACGGAAGATGTCGACGAGTTTGGGTACGCGAGCGCAGCCCAGGGCGACGGCACGGCTTCCTCCCTGGCCTCCTCGTCGGAGGCCGGCGAGGAAGGGAGGGAGGGTGCCCTGGGATTTGCGAACAAATACGACGCGTACATTGCCACAATCGAATCGCCTGCAGAGCCCGACGCGGATGCAATGTGGGAGGGCGTGGACGAGCTCGGCGAGTCCAACACGCCCCCGCCGCCGGTTGCCCGTCCCCTACGGCCCGTTGCCCAGGCGCGCCCCTTTCCCGAAGGCCAAGAGGACACGCTAGGATCCGTTCTGGACGAGCTCGCGGCCTGCACCCGCCTCTCGTGCATCATCCGCGTCAACGACAAGATCGACGGCAGGACTGCGTTCAATTTTCCGCACTTCTTTCTCCTCGGCTTTCCCCACAGCGGTCAGCACCGGCTTCTGCAGTTTCTGAATCGCCACTCCGAGGTGGACGACAGCGTCCCGTTGAACGGCTCCAGCTGGTTCCATGCCTGCCAGTCGGAAGACCCCGCACTGCGGCAGGGCTGCAACGCCGCCTCGGAGGCCGATTACGTGCAGAACTTTTTGAACGCCAAGAAAGCCGCGGATCGGGGCCTGGAACTCGTGACGCTGGATGCCTCGAGCGATTACATCAGCGCCGGCGGGCCCCTCGCCCGCAAGCTCTACCGGTACTTTCCCTGGGCCAAGGTCGTCATGATCCTCCGCGATCCCCTCACCCGCGTCCTGGCCAAGATCACCAAGCGCAACCCAGACGGGTCAATCACCTACCTCTGTCCGGAGAAACGCCAGCTCTTGGGATGCATCCAGGACCACCTCGACGCCGGCGACGGAAAGTACGCCGACGCCATCGAGGGATGGCTGACCACCTTCCCCAACCACCAGATCCACGTCATCCAATATGAAGAACTGTTGCAGGCGCCTGACAAGGTGCTATTCGACCTCAAATACTTCCTCGGGATGAATGTGGGCGAGCTGGTCGGGAAGTTCAACATGCGCGGGGTGCCGACCACGACGGCGACGTTCCGCAAGGGGCAGTACATGCGGCTGATCCGGTCGATCGAGTCAGAGCTCGATGCAACGCTGTCGCTTCTCCAGTCACACTCCGTAGGGGTGCACAAGAAGAGCTGGCTCGCTCGATGGGAGGCCGGGTGGCAGTCGGTGCTGAGCAGTTGCTCCGAGCAGGACGAGTGCGTCGTCGAGCACATCGAGCTCATCGAGGAGTAGATGAGTGAGCGGTCTGATCGTGTAAATACTATGTGGGAACGACGACAGTGCATCGACGACGTGACCACCACCTGTGTGCATCGAGTGCTCCGGCTACAGTAGGTACCGGTAGTTACGTGAGATCCGCCTTGATTCTCCGCCACGTCGCTCGCTTCCACATCCAATACAAGCTCAAACAGTGTTCACAGGCCATCATCTCGAGAAACAACCCAGTCAATGGCTGATACGGGCAGCGAGGGCAGCGATTCGTGATGGCTGGTATTTTAGATTCTGCAAGAAACGCGAGTCCGCGTAAGGGCGCAAAGGGCGCTCACACGCGCAGCAGGTATGTGCTATTGAGTCACCGAGGCGACGGAATACCCCGTCTTGCAATGTGGCCGGCCTTTGTCGGGCGGTCGCCCGTCGATCTCTCTCTCTCTCTCCCTCCGGTTGACCAACCACGTTTCCTACCACGTCTCACGAACTCTTTCTGTGCAGGAAAAAGCTCGTGCTCTTCTTTCTGTTGTCGCTCGTGGCGCTGATGACGCTGCTGAGCGTGTTCAAACGGGAGGTGACGTTCATCAAGGCCCGGAGCGAGGGGGCCGGGAGTGGCGCGGCGCGCGGGGGCAAGCACGGGCAGTTGGACAAGCAGGCGGTGGAGGAGGCGCTGCGGCGCCAGTTTGACGAGGAGGCGAGTCTCGTGTTTGTGCCCGGGGAGGAGTGGGCGGGGAGTATCGAGGGTTCCGGTGGAAAGTCCGGTGACGAGCGGGGGGCGGGCGAGAAGAAGGGCAAGGACGCCAGGGCGGAGCTCACCGGAAAGAAAGGCGGGAAACCGACGGGCAGCAGTCGCGAGGATGTTGTCGACGTCGACGTCGATGGCGACGGTGAAGATGTGTACGAAGCGGACGACTACGTCCGGGACGGGGAAGTAGACCCGAGCGAGAAGAAGATGGTGGACGTGGAGGACTATCGCGACGACTTCGATCTCAGCGAAGAAATAGATGGTGACTCGGACGACACGTCTTCGGAGGACTACGGCGTGACGCCCGACGAGGACGACACGTCCGCGTCGTCGACCAAGACGACCAAGACCTCGAAGACGTCATTCGAAGTTCAGCAGGGGCTTCAGGAGCTCAAGGCATGTACGACGCTGGAATGCATCGGCAAGGTGCACAAAAAGCTGGCGGGCAAGACCAAGTTCAACGCGCCGCACTACTTTCTGATCGGGTTCCAGAAGTGCGCGACAACGTCGGTCAACAACTACCTTCGGGGACACCCGGAGTACATGCCGAGCGTGCTCAAAGAGGCCCACTACTTCACGGCGTGCTCCAAGTCGTGGAATGACACGAATTGCAAGGCGAACAGCACCCAGGACTACATCGACAACTACCTGCGGATCTCCGATGCTGTCGACAACGGGCTGATGGCGGCCACGGTGGACGCGTCCGTGGACTACGCCTGGAAGGGCGAGGACCTGGCGCGGGAGATCTATAGCGTGTTCCCGTGGCTCAAAATTGTCGTCATGATGCGCGAGCCAATCTCCCGGGTGATTTCGTACACGAGGATGTGGACGCAGAAGGGCGTCCGGACCTCCACCCACAAGGACAACCGGATAGCCTGCGACCCCGACGAGGACCTCTTCGATTGTCTCTACCCGCATCTCACACCCACCGCGTACACCGGGCACTACGCCACGCCCCTCGAAGGCTGGCTCAAGGTCTGGCCCGCCGACCAGATCCACGTCATTCAGTTCGAGGAGTTTGTCAGCGAGACCGACGCGGTGATGCGCCGACTGAAGAAGTTCCTCGGCCTGGATCCCACGCTGCCGGAAAACCAACAGCTGTACAACGTGAACACGCGGAAAGACTCGGGCGGCAGTCCGATGAAGCGGCGGGAGTACCGGACGCTGATCGAGATGGCCAGACCGGACAGCGAGCGGGTCGCCGACCTGTTGCAGAAGCACGGTCTCGCGGAGAAGGACGCCTGGATGGGGCGATGGGAGGGGGTCTGGGAGGAGAACCTGAAGGCCTGCGGGCCGGATCGCGTCTGCTTGATAAATTCGAATTAACAGATCTCTGTCAACACTCGAGTGTTAACACGAGCTCGTGTTACGCCGTACGGCGAGCGCCCATAAGTACTGTGGTTGTGTGGACAACGACCAACCATTCCTACACCAACACGCCCCCACCGCCAATGCCACAGAAACCCGCCCTGAACGCCCCAGAGAAGAACTCCCGACCATGACGACTCCCAGCCAAACCTCCCCCTTCCACCCGTCCACGTTGAGCACCAAAGTCGCCCTGGTCACAGGCGGCGGATCGGGCATCGGCCTCGAAATAACACGCCAGCTGGGCCTGCACGGCGCCGCCGTCGTCATCTCTGGCCGCCGCGACCACGTCCTCCAGGCCGCCTGCGACGCGTTGTCCCCCCAGATGACCATCTCGTACGTCACAGGCGACGTCCGCAAGTACGAAGACTGCCAGCGGATGGTATCCGAGGCGCTCAAACGCTACGGCCGGCTGGACATCGTGGTCAACTGCGCTGCGGGCAACTTTCTGGCGCTGGCCGAGCAGCTGAGCAGCAATGGGTTCAAGACGGTGATGGAGATCGACACGCTGGGGACGTTCAACGTGTCTCGGGCGAGCGTTGACGCCCTAAAAAAACATCGGGGTTCGTCCATCGTCAACATCTCCGCCACGCTGCACTACGGCGCGACCTGGTACCAGGCGCACGCCTCTGCGGCGAAAGCCGCCATCGACTCCCTGACGAGAACGCTCGCATTAGAATGGGGCGCACACGGAATACGCGTGAACGGAATCGCACCGGGGCCGATCCAGGGCACCGCGGGGCTGAAGAAGCTGGCAGGCGGCGACGGGTCGGGCACGTCCCTGGAGGACATGATCAAGGAGAAGATCCCGATCGGGCGGGCGGGAACTGCGTGGGATATCGCCATGGCTGTCGTTTACCTGTGCAGCAGCGCAGGCGGGTTCATGACGGGACACACCATGGTGGTGGACGGCGGCGAGTGGATGTGGCGGCCCCCCGTCGTCGGCAGGGAGGCCGTGTTGCGCGTCAGCAAGGCCGTCGAGGGCGCCAGCCGAAACGTCATCGGCGAATCGCGCACTCAACAAACCACTGTCCGCGTCGCCACGAGCAAACTCTGACGCTGACTCTTACCTCGATTGGAGTTAAAATCCTCTGAATCACGACATCCACGACTGCTACGTCAGATCCTCCTCGTCCCCGCTCAGCTCCCCGCCGTCTCCACCCGCCATCTTCCTCTTGGCCCTCAGCAGCATCTCCGTCTTGAACGCGTCCAGCCGCGTCAAGGAGTCAAACTCGGCCACGGCCCCGGTGAACCCGTCGACGTCCCCCTCCTCCATCGCCCTTGCGCAGCTCTCCGCCAGCACGGCCTCCCTGCTCCCGTCAAAGTTGAAATCCACGTCTTTATACGACTCAATCTTCTCCTGCACCGCGTCCGGCCTCGAGCAGCACATCAGGCACAGGCACGCCAGCAGCAGGTGCCCCTTTGCCGAGAACTTCAGCAGGTTGTTATCCACGCACGCCTTGGCCACCTTTTCGTAGATCCCAATCGCCTTCTGATAGTCTCCCCCCAGCGCACTATACTGAGCCACCTTCAACAGACACTTATTCGACTCGGCCGTCGAGTGGTCCGTATAAAAGAGGTCCGCCGCCTGCTCGTAAAACATGACCACCGAAGACCGGGCACTCGCACTCGCACCCGCACTCGCCCCGCCACTCCCGTCGTCCCCCCACCCATCAACCTCCTTCTGTACCTCCTTTTCCATCTGTTCGGCAATCTCCCGCAGCTGCCTCGCCGCCATACCCAACCGACCCATATCCGTGTACAGACTCACCGCCTGCTCCAGTGAACCAATCGCCTTTTTCTTCATCTTTGCCACCTCCTTCTCCGACAGCCCGTCCCCCCCTTCACTCTTCTGATACGCCTTCGCCGCCTCCACATATGCACCCGCCGCGTCATGCTTCGACTCCAGCTTGAGACCCACCTCTGCAAGCTTCACATACGTGTCTCCCGCCTCCTTCCACAGCTTGGCCAACTTGAACTGATTCGCTGCTTGCTCGTACAGCTCCGCAGCATCCTCGTATTTATTACCGAACAGACCCCTGTACGGTGCGTGGGTGCGTGCGTCGGTCGGTCGGTGAGCGGGGAAGCTGGCACACACACCTCGGGACCATCGTCCGAGGGGACGATAGAAGGACGAGAGAAGAACGATAGAAGGACGATAGAAGGACGATAGAAAGACGGATACAGACACCGGTCGTGGGCGCCGGTGACCGCCGTCTCACCGCAGCACCACCGGACGTCCAGACCAGCGCTCCCGTCCCCCGCACGAGAACGGATCGGACGTGGCTCGGACGCTTCGACGTACCAAGCCAGCAACTTCCGGTCTCCCTGGGAAACCAGCGAGCGAGCCTTCGAAGCGTATGCAGACATCTCTGGCTCTATGTATAGGGAGTCCCTCTGTGTATACGGACAAAAAAGTGGCACTGGGCCAACCGTTTGGGGCCACTTCACAAGTTTGTCGAGTTTTGCCGACCAGGGACAGAACGATATGAACGATCTGCTCGGTCTGGTCAAGGTACGTTGTGTGTTTGGATGCGTCTGTGGGTGGGGTGGGGGTGGGGGGTGGCGAGCGGTGGCGGAATCCGTCGAGCTGAATTTCACGAGGCTGAGTCCGCCGGCGTAGCCCTTGATCGCACGCCCTCCCTGGTCGACACGCGCCCACAGTCGTTCTCTCTCTCTCTCTCTCTCTCTCTCTCTCTCTCGCTCGCTCTCTCGCTCTCTCGTTCTCTCGTTTTCTCGCCCGCGCTCACGTCTCGACGTACGCCTCGACGACTACGTAGGACGGGTCTGGTTCGCAGGCGTCTCGGCCGGCGGCCTCGACGCAGAGTGCGTCGACGGCTGTCGCGGGTTCGCCGCCGGGAAGCACGAGTAAGCCGTCTGGGGGATTTTTCAAGTCGCTGACGTTGAAGAATGCGGGAAAGGAGGGCAAGTCTTCCGTCGATATCGAGGCTCCTGGGTTGGACTCGATGCCTTCGGGGACGGATATGGACCAGTTCTATGCGCAGGTGTCGGTGATTAAGGCGTTGATGGCGGACATTAAGGAGTTGCAGTCGCGGTTGGAGACGAATAACGAGCGGACGAAGACGGCGGTGAGGACGGCGCAGGTGCACGAGCTGCGGGAGAAGATGCAGCAGGATGCCAATACGATCAGTAAGGAGGCGGAGCAGATCAAATCGTATTTGAAGCAGTTGGATGCGGAGAACGCGCAGGCGATGAAGAAGAAGGGTCAAGGGAAGGGTTCTGCGTCGGAGCGTACGCGTACGGCGGTGACGGGGGCGCTGAAGAAGAAGCTGAAGGAGAGTATGGACGAGTTTCAGGAGCTGCGCGAGCGGTTGATGGCAGATTATAGGGAGACGGTGGAGCGGCGTGTGTATACTGTGACGGGGGAGCACGCGAGCGAGGCGCAGATTGATCACATGATTGATGAGGGGGAGGGCGAGACGATCTTCCAGAAGGCCATCATGGAGCAGGGGAGGGGGTACGTGATGGACACGGTGGCAGAGCTGCGGGAGCGGAGGGATGCCGTGCTGGAGCTGGAGAAGAGTCTGTTGGAGTTGCATCAGGTGTTTTTGGATATGGCGGTGTTGGTCGAGGCGCAGGGGCAGATGATTGACAATATCGAAAACCAGGTACGCCGTTGTTGTCGTGATTTTCGTCTTTTCTGGTTGTTTTCGTTGGTCTGTGTCGGTTTCGGTTTCGGTTTCGGTGTCTGTGGCGTTGCTGGTGGGACGTCGACGATGGGTCCTCGACTCAAACCCGTCGGCGTGGGCGTCATTGGCGTGCCTTTGGCCCACCCCCACGACGTCGTTGCTGCGTGCGAATTTCGAATTCCAAGCCCACTTTATATGAGTTTGACGCGTATTATTGTGTTTTTGCATTATTATAGGTGGCCAAGGCGAGCGAGCACGTCAAGGGCGGGGTCGCGCACCTCCAGGCGGCCAAGGTCTCGCAGCGAAAGACGAGGAAGTGGATGTGCTGCGCGATTGTGCTTGGATTGATTATTATTGTGGCGGTTGTGCTCGCGTCTGTCGGTGCCGTGACTGGATTCAAATGATGCGTTGGCGTTGGGTGTGTGTCGTTGGGTTGTTCGTGATTCGTAGGTAGTCGTAGGCAGTCGGAGCAGTATACCAGTTCGTGTTTTGCGCGTTTGCTCGTATGTGTATCAACACAAAGCCCACTCTTGAATTTATACCCAAGAAGCCCACTCTTTCTCGCAGCGCTGACCGACGCTTCCTCCTCGGCGATGTCATTTGATCACTCGTTCCTACCGTCCTTCCGTCATGGTGTCGTAGATCAACGCGTCATTGGCACAGGTTGAAACTGGCGTGACGCATCTTGCTGCAGCAAAGCAGCACCAAAAGCGTTCGAGAAAGATGATATGTTGCGTCTTGATCATGATTTTGCTGGCGGCCATCGCGGTCGCCATCATCCTTGCCATAACTCTTAAGTAAAATAGCACGCCATCATCCACCGGCGCTGTGGGCACCCGCAAATGTATGTTTATTCTTGAACGACGGCCGGCTCGTGAGCTCGTCGACGCCGATCCACATCTCTTTGGATTCCCGGTACACGAGGTCGATCTCCCGGACGTCCGTTGACGTAACCCACGTAGAGTGCTTCCTGATGTACGACAGCGGCATCGACACGAACACATACACAAGGGCTACCGAGCCAATGATGATCAGCGATGCGGTGTACTGCTGGAGTTCCTGAATCCAGCATGCGAGAAACGTAAAGCCGAGGATCGCGACTGATGGCACAAAGGGCAGCAGGTGCCTGTGGATGTGCCACTTCCTGGGCTCGTACTCGATTGGGCACATCAGCCACATCAGGAACGTCACGATGATCCACGCGCCGAAGGGAATGGCGTACATATGATGGCTCGGTACGAAGCGGCGGACGACGCCAGTGGCAATGCCCGTGCCGTTGATGGCCACCAGAAAAAGCACGACCATCCACCGGTGGGTTTTCTTGGTCATTCGGTGTTCGATACGGAGAAGCTTCCATAGCCGGGGGTTGGTGCTGGTTTGATTCGATGCGTTGGTGGCGTTGCTGTCCACGTCGGTGTCCGTGCCGGTGTTGATCTCCGCATCGGTCCCTTGCTGCTGCTGCTCTTCGTTCTGTGCCTCTGGCAGGGTCTGCAACGGGGTTGAATACCTCGGCGAACACGGTAGGGGGAGGGATCCGGATTCGGTGTCGCTCTTGAAGGTGCTCTGGTTGGTGCCCCGGGAGGAAATGTCGATGGAACGCACCATCGAGCTGAACCCTCCGGTCAACGCGCCACCGTCAATCTCGTTCATGAATCGAGGGGCGGCGGCTTCGACGTTCCCGTACCGCGTATAGCGGAGTTTCACGGCCGGCCAGAACCGCCGCGCCAGATAGACGTTCGACACCAGGAGATTGATGAGCAGATAGGCAAACCCGACGAGGTTTGCCATCGAATTGTACGTCAGGAAGAAGCACAGTATGGCTGCTATCAATCCTGCCAACAACGTGGCGTATATCGGCTCCCGGGTACGCACCGAGACGGTGGCGAGTACCGGCGGCAGCAGCCACTCACGAGCTCCCACCATCATCAGACGGGCGGTGATGTACAAGCTCACCAACAAACTCGTCATGATATTGATCAGGGCCCCGACCGCAAAGATGTACTTCATCCATTTCATCCCGTACTTGCTGAACGCGTACACCACTCCAATCCAGTAGCGCTCGATAAGGCCTTCCGGGCAGCTCGTCGGCACTCCTTGCCACTGGAAATATTGGCACTGCTGCAGCTCCTGCATGTTGACCATAAATGCCAACGAGAGCGCTAGGAGGAGATAGATGGGCATGGATATCCCCAGTGTCCAAAGGTACGCCGGAAGGATGTCCTTGGCAGGGTCGATGGCTTCCTCCACGGAATAGCTCGGCGCCTCGAACCCCGTGAACGCGAACATCAAATAGGGCAACGCTGGAAACATGCCGTTTCCGTCTCCTCCGGGGTTCCAGTCGCTCGAAAATACCTCTCCGGAAGCCTGTGTAAACCCGGCGATCGCCGTGAAGAGCGCCAAGATGACACCGACCAGGTTGGCGGCGATCAACACGAACGACGACGACCGGTTGGAGAGACAGAGCACAAACGTCACGGCGATGAGGATAACCGAGCCGATGATATCGTAACTGAAAGCATACACCGATTCTCGGTCGACCCCAGCGATGATCGCGATTGAGATCTCCAGCACTGTGCCGTAGACTGCCGTGGCAAACGAACGAGCGAACGAGCGAAGCGCGTAGCCCAAGTGATAAAGAAAGAGAGAGAGAGGGAGAGAGAGAGAGAGGGATCACGATCACACGATCGCACGCCGGCCGAGGTCAATACGCACCTGCCGACATGAGCGTGTACTGAACGAGCAGGTACCCGAGGCACATCGCGGCCGGAAACTCGCCGAGCGTCGCCATGGTCCAGGTCACCGGTCCGCCTGCCACCGGGAACTCGATCGTGAGCTCGGCGTACATCAGGGCCGCCAGCAACACGAAGACAAAGTTGACGAGGTATCCGATGAACAACATGGACCCAGCGTACTGACCCATCAGGATCGAGTTCAGATACCAGCAGGACTGGCCTATGACGATTCCGACCCCGATGTTCACGAGATTCCATCTCTTGAAGGTCCGCCGAAGGATTCCGCGCAGCATGGTCTCGCGCAACTGTTCGTCCGCCGTCCGCGTCTTGAACGCGAGCGTGCGGAGCAGATACGGAAGGTTCCAGTATGCTTGCCCAAACTCCCACGTGAGCAAGTGGCGCCCCTGTTCATTCTCCTCTGGCCGCACGCACAGGTCGTGGACGAGCCTCGGGAGGAACAGGAAGGCGGCGACGATGGTTGCCCACAGGGTGGATGCCCGCAGGCCCTCGAAGAAACTCATGAGGCCGTTTTCGTTGGCGTTTCGCGAGAACCCCGCCCGCCGTCGCAGTATGGGTATGTGATCATGTATGTCTTGATCTAGTTCTGGTATTGTTCGTTCAAAAATCAGATGTACAACGGCCCAATCGTGCTGCCAGCAGAAAACGGGACTCGGCCCTCCCCCTCCCCCTCCAGCAGCTTGTACCGCCTCAAGAACGCGTCGATCTTCTCTGCCACCGCCTCCGGCTGGTCTTCGTGTATGGCGTGCCCCGCGTGCTGCACAACCGCCATCTGAAACTTGCCCTGCATCTGTGCGATCGTCAGCTGCTTATCGAGCCGGTCGTGCCCGGCGAGCAACAGCATCTTCGGCGCCGCAACGTCCAAAAACGCCTGACTCAGTCCCATGAACCATCCCTTCCAAAACGGCTCGGTCCTCTCGAGCGCCACGCGCCAGGTATACTTGTATCGTCGGGCGCCGGCGTTGCCGCCGGCGTTCTTGTTGTTCGTGCTCGCCGCTGGCATCCCGCGCTGTTCGCCGCCGAGCTCGGCGAGCTCGCCGACGGTTCCCAAAGGGTTCGGTCGAACGCCTCCAGGGTACCGCGGTATCGGCGGCGGCGGACCCATCCGTTGTCGCGGCGGCGGCGGCGGCTGGCACTGTTCCCGCCCAACGTCACCGCCGCCACCACAACCGCCGCCATCGCGCTCGACGAGCATGCTTGGAACGGAATTCTCGGCGCTCGCTCGCCGCCTGACCGCGCCGCTCGACAAGGCCCACTCGACCGCCTCGCCGATGCTATCGAATCCTTTCGGCCGTGCCGCCAAGATCATTGACATGCTCTTCAACGCGTCCATCGCCGTCCCCTCGACCACGTCGATCGCCACCAGACCCATGACCCTCGACCCCAACAGCCCCCCAGTCGCCGCCGCTTTGGTGGCGATCGCAGCCCCGAGACTCCACCCCACCAGCACGACGTCCCCGAAGCGACCCGACAGGGTCGTCTCGTACAGCCGCACGAGATCCTTCACGAGCGTCTCTATGGAAAGATCAGCCTCGTCATCCGCGGTCGTCGCGCCGTGCGCCCGCAGGTCTGGCGCCACGATCCAGACAGGCGGCCGCTCGTCTGCCGGCTCGCTCGCCGTCCCCGTCGTCGTCGACCCCCCGTCAGCCGTGCCCGCAGTGAGTCTCCCGAGCAGCGCCTCTGCGAGTGGCGCAAACGTCCGCCCGCTGTACCCCGCCCCGTGCACGCAGAGGACCAACAGGGGAAGCCCTCCCGCCGAACGCGAGGCGTCCGAGCTCGATTCGCAAAACTCGTGGAGGTGAACCCGCAGGTTTCCTCGCCCCTCCACCTCAACGTCGCGCTCAACTGCGACCACCGACGCCATGCGTGCGTCCGTGCGGCTACTACCGGAGTATTCTCTCTGCCTCTGTTCCCGGCGAAATTACAGCTCTCATTGGTTGCAACCACATGTGTCGCTCGCTACGCGCTATGCTGCTGCCCGAGCGACTTGCCCTTGAAGCTGGTCCGCATCTTGCTCATCGTCCGCAGCAGGTCCTTCTTGCTGCCCTCTTTCTCCACCTGCTTCATCCACGGGTGAGCCAGCGCCTTCTCCACCGTCAACCGCTCCTTCGGATTCACGTTCAGCAGCTTATCCAGCAGATCCTTCGCCTCCGGACTCACCTCCTTCCAAACCGGATCATCATAGTCCGGCTTCCCCTCCCGAATCTTCCTGAACAACCGCGGCTCCGACTCGTCATAGAACGGCGGGTATCCTCCCAACAGAATAAACAGAATCACCCCGCAGCTCCACAGATCGCACTCCTTCCCATACGTATACGGCGTATCCCCGCCTTTAATAACCTCGGGAGCCACATACTGCGGCGTCCCACAGATCGTGCTCAGCGCCGCCTGCCCGTACTTCTTCGCCAGCCCAAAGTCGGCAATCTTGATCGTCCGAATATCGTTCTGCTTCGCGAGGAGCATGTTCTCCAGCTTCAGATCGCGGTGCACAATCTGCTTATCGTGCATATACTTCACCGCCTCGACCAACTGCTTGAAAATAATCCGGGCTGCGGTGGCGGGCACATCGGAATGTGAGTGAGCAACAAGTCAGTAAGCTGGCGCATCTCGCATCACGCATCACGTACCGTCCTGCTCGGAATAATGCGGCTCGTTCCCGTCCTCCCCCTTCTCCTTGTTCAACAGCGCCTCCAACAGCTCCCCCCCAGCCAAAAACTCCATCACCACGTACACCCGACCGTTCTCCTCAAAGTACTCCTTCATATAAATGATGTTCGGATGACGCAACGTCATAATGATGTCAATCTCCTTGAAGATATCCAGCCGCGTCGACTCCCCATCCGCAGCCAGGGCCCCCTCTGGCGGCAACGTCATGATCTTGCACGCCAGCGACTCCCCCGTCTCCCTGTCCGTCACCCGCTTCACGACAGAGAACCCACCCGTCCCGACAGTCTTCCCGATCTTATACGCATCCCGAACCTTACAGTCCTGACGAAGACGGGCATGGACCTTGGAGAAGGTCGGCACGAGCTTCCTGCCAGCCTTGTTGCCGGGCTGTCTGGTGGCCTCGTCCGACGAAGGGTCCGTGGACGGAGAGGAACACGAGTTTCCCATGGCGTTGTCTGGCGAACCAACGGGGGTCGTGGTCGAAAACGAAGAGAGCACGAGGAAGAAAAGGCGTTGAAGGATTGACCGGATCGGTGCGGAAATTCGGTCCGCGCGGGTCTCCAGGCGTCGATTCGTTCGGTCGAGGGCTGTCCTGATGATGTATCAGAGGGATGCCTTGGTCTGTGCTCCGCGACAAACGGTATTTGCGAATAGACGTCCGCACCGTCAAGCACCTGGTCGAGAAGCACAATGCCGACATTCATAAGAGGAGTCAGGAAGGGAGGACTGCTTTGGACTTGGCAGAGGAGAGGAAGGGCAGGACGGAGTGCGCCGACTACCTCCGCGCGCTCCAGTCCACCCGCCCTCACCCTTCCTGGTCCCGATCGCGCGTCTTGTTTCGTCCGTTCGTTCGTCGTCTCTCGTCTATAACCAGAGTCCGTTTGTCCTGTCCCTGTCGATGATGGAACCTCGCGGCAGCAGCCAGCGTGACTGTGTGAAGTACCGGTCCCACCGCCCGTTGCCAGCCAGCCAGATGGCACGCGTGGTCGGGAGAAGTACGTGGCGGTACGTGTCGGGCGACACGTAATACCTGTACTTAAGGACGCCGTGTCTCGCGTTTCTTGCCAATTCGTTCTCGTACGTACACGAGCATATTGCTCCCAAGCACGCGCATTTCTTCGTGGTGAAGGACGAGGCAGCTTCTTCTTGGAAACTTCCTGGAGAAAGTCTGGATTGCAGACTGCGGCGACGTACGAGGTTACCCACCACGTTTCCACCGGCCGACGCCGAGACGCCTCGGAGGAGCATTCGAATTCCTGGATGGAGCGCGAGGATGTTCCGGTGAAGCAGGAGGAAGCGGCGGAAGCGCCTGCGAGGAATCCCGGAAAGGCCAGGCCTCGGGACTCCTGGAAGGGGCCCCTGCGGGGGTCGGGAAACGGTAGCTTTGCGGGCGCGGAGACGGGCAGCGGGAACAAGGATGTCGGAAAATATCGGACAGGGGTGCGGGAGTCGGACCTTGAGGCGGCGAGGGCTGAGTTTGTGGAGCAGATTCTGGGGTCGGCCGCAAACGGGTCCTTCAACGCGGGGCGCTTCGGTGGGACTATAGAGAATCAAGGCGGTTGTGGCGGGTTGAACGCGAACAGCGATTCTGGCAGTCCCGGGTGTGGTGCCGTTGGCACCACTGCCGCAGGCGGTGGCGGTGGGGAGGGGGCGAGGGACGCAGTCATGCAGTCCGTCCTGGCGACCCTGCCCGCGTCCTTGAGTCAAAAGCACCACGAGGTGGCGATGAATGCGACATGTCAGGTGGATGGGTGCGAGCAGAGGCTGTGCATGCTCAAGGAGTATCATCAGCGGTACCGGGTGTGTGCAGACCACCTGAAGTGTGACCATATTGTGAAGGATGGCATTCGACAGCGGTTCTGCCAGCAGTGTGGGAAGTTTCAGGATCTCGAGTTGTTTGATGACGACAAGCGGAGCTGTCGCGAGCGGCTGAAGAAGCATAATGAGCGGAGGCGTAAGCGGTTGGATGCGAGGTATGCGGCGGCGATGATGCTCCTGAAGAGTGCGGGGGCGGGCGACGGGGCGGTGCATCAGTCGTTTGTGGATCCCAGCTCGCAGGATCCCAGCTCGCAAGATCCCAGCTCGCAGGATCCCATGTGGCCGCCGGCTGTTCATATCGGCGGGGATGGGGACTTGAATAGCTCCATGGAGATGATCACGGATCTGGTGTCGTACATGATGGCGGTGCGCAGTCAGGGGACAGACACCGAGTCTGACCTGGAAAAGGATCCGGTGAGCGCGACGTGCGCCAAGATGGTTAATAAGACGCTCGACACGAATTTTCGACCCAAGTGCACGCCCAATGTGAAGGTGATGGTACGTATTATAGGAGGACGCCGACGACGCGATGATACCAGACGACGCTCACCGTGCGCTTCACTTCGGTTCGTTCGCCAGGGACTGCTGCTCCATAACTTTGCTGGGGCCCTGGGGTATGACGTGAGCAGTATGGTGCTCACGCCGCACCGCGATGGTGTAGGGCGTGTTGCGGCCTGGCCGAGTGATGCCGCCGGGCCACGTGTTGGAGACATCCCTGCTGATATGATGTACCCGCCGCCTGGTTTTCCGCCGCCTGGATTCCCACTGTATGGGTTTCACGGCCCCAACCCCGGGTACTATGGCGCGCCCGGTCCTGCTGGTCCTGTTGGTCCTGGACCGTCATCGCAGCCGATGCCCTGGCATCGTGGGCACCCCGGACATGCTGGACAGTTCCGACCGCCCGGGGCCATGGACGGCGGGTTCTTTGGGAGACACGAGGCGCAGGCCAAGCGCGCAAAGGATGGCGACGGGTTGGAGCGGCAGGCGTCGCAGGGCGCAGCGGGAGTCGCTCTGTTGAACTTTCTGAAGGGATTCGGGTCTGCTGAAAAACGATGAATGGTACGGTGACGATGCCGGGATTGACGACGGTGAGGAACGGCGAGGAGCAGATTTTGCCTGGCGGCGGGTGCGGGGCGCAGATACAGCCAGGCGCCGACGATCGGGGCGCCGACGAACGGGCGAGGCTCGGACCCTCCGTTCTCGACTCTTGATTGCTGCCAATACGTTCGTTCCGGCTGACAGGAAGCTCTGCTGGTGGAAGACACGGTTGGGAAAAGAGCCGTGGGGTGGAGCCACTGACTGCACTGACCCTAGTAAAAACGCGTTTGTCGGGTTCTTTGCAACGCGTTTGCCTGCAGGCCTCAGCTGAAAGCGCAAAACGAAAACTTATTTCAGCCCCCTCCAGCACGCGAAACATTTCCTCAAAGAGAACCGAGTCGCTCTAGTCTCTCTCTCCTCTCTCATCTGATCGTTCTCGATTCTCGATGCGCGTCGTCGCGAAGAACGTCACGGCAACGCATCTGCTGGGCCTACGAAACGCTCGCCCTTCAGTGTCAGTCTCAGTCGTACCCAGTGTGCGCACGCAACGCCCCCATATGCTGTCGAGGCGACACCACCATCCCCTCGGGGTGCGAACCCAGAGCACGCGGAGCGCTCGAGACGACGACGACGCTGACGACGCTGACGACGCTCCCGGGGACGTCGAACTGCAACCGCTGATGGCACCGCCCTCCCTCTCCGCACCTTCCACCCCCTTCACCCCCACCGTCCTCCTCTTCTTCCTCTTCCCAGCAATCGGTGGCCTGCTGTTCGGCTACGACATCGGCGCCACGTCGGGCGCACTGCTGTCGATGACCAGTCCCACCCTCTCTGGCACCTCCTGGTACGACCTGTCGACCTCCTCCCAAGGCCTGGTCGTGTCTCTGTCCCTCTTTGGCGCACTCGCCGGCTCTGCCCTCGCGCTCGTCTTCGGCGACTCCATGGGCCGCCGGAAGGAGCTCATCCTGGGGGGAGCGCTTTACTGCGCTGGCGCCGGCCTCGTCTATGCCGCGCAGCAGCTCCCCGTCGTCATGCTGGGACGGCTCCTGTACGGCGTCGGCATCGGGTTCTCCATGCATGCGGCACCAGCGTACATCGCAGAGACGTCCCCGCCGTCTGTGCGCGGCGTGCTCATCAGCATGAAGGAGGGGTTCATCGTCGGCGGCATCCTGCTCGGCTACCTCGTCAGCTACTTGGTGATCAACTCGGTCGGCGGCTGGAGGAGTATATACGGCTTGGGCGTGCCGTTGAGCGTGTTGCTGATGGCCGGCATGGCGTGGCTCCCGGAGAGCCCGCGTTGGCTGGCGTTGAAGGGGCGGAAGGACGACGCCGTGGACTCCCTGATGCGAATGGACGCTGGCGGGGAGGGCGAAGCTGGCACCGGGCTGCGCAGGAAGGAAACGCTGGAGGCAGAAGTGGACGGGATGATGCTCTCGACGTCGGGCGACGATCAACTCCCGTTCTGGACTGTCTTCACAGACCCCAAGTACCGGCCGGCCCTCACCGTCGGCCTCTCCCTCATGCTGTTCCAGCAGATCACCGGACAGCCCTCTGTGCTCTACTACGCCGCGAAAATCTTCCAGGACGCCGGCTTCACCTCGAGCTCCTCCGCCACGGGCATTTCCGTCGTCCTCGGCCTCTTCAAGCTCGTCATGACCGGAGTCGCCATCGCCACCGTCGACTCTTGGGGCCGACGACCCCTCCTCCTGTGGGGCGTCAGCGGCATCGTCGTCGCCCTCGTCGCCCTCGCCACCATCCAGTCCTCCCTCCTCCTCCCAGCCACAGCCCCCCTCGCCATCAACCTCAACGTCGTCGCCCTCCTCCTCTACGTCGGCGCCTACCAAGTCTCCTTCGGACCCATCTCCTGGCTCCTCTGCGGCGAAGTCTTCCCGCTCAGCGTCCGCGGCTCTGCCCTCGCTCTCGCCACCATCACCAACTTTGCCAGCAATTTCCTCGTGAGCCTTTGCATCCCGACGCTCCAGGAAAGCTTAGGACAGGCGGGACTGTACGTCCTGTTCGCGGGAATCGCAGTCGGCGCGCTCGCCGTGATCAACGCGACCGTGCCCGAGACGAAAGGCAAGAGCCTGGAGGAGATCGAGCGGATTTGGAGCGAGTGACCGTATTTCGTGTTTCGTCTTTTTGTATTCTCTAACCACCGTGTCCAGCTTTGTACGTAGCACGGGCGAGCGAGGCGTGGGAACGCGAGGAAGTTGAACCTCGCTCCCTGCATTCGAATTTGACAGATGCTGTTCGGGCCCTTGCTCGCGAGCAGTCAGCACACCAGTCACCAGGTTCTTCTTCATCAGAAGTTCGTGGTCAACGCCGCGAATCGATCGAATCGGCCGCCGGGAGCTGTCCTGGGTCGTCGTCGACAGAGAGGCAGCGGAACTGAAGGCCAACCAGCACCAGCACCGGGAACGGGAACGGGAACCGGCTGCGCTGCGGTTTCACGCGACGAGTCGTCTTTACCATCTTCGTTGCCATCGCCGTCGAATAGAGTCATCATGGAGGTGACGAAGGACAACTTTGCAGAGGCGCTGCCGACGGTCGTCGAGGCGCTGTCGACGTGCTCGTTCTACGCGTTTGACTGCGAGATGACGGGGCTGTTTGTGTCTGAAAACCGGAGCGGGGGGCTGGCAGAGGGCAAGCCGCCGGCGTACCTGCACGATATTGAGGACCGGTATGAGGAGCTGGCGGCGAGTAGTTCGTCGTTTGTCATCAACCAGTTTGGTCTGTCTGTCTTCGAGGCGACCGAAGAGAGCGAGGGCGGCAGCAATATATATACGGCCAAGACGTTCAACTTTTACACCTTTCCTCGGCCGTTTGAGGAGTACGCGCCGCGGTTCCTGTCGGAGGCCGGGTCGCTGCAGTTTCTGTCGGAGCACAACTTTGACTTCAACAAGTGGATTTACGGGGGGATTCCGTACATGCCAGGGAAGCTTCGCGACAAGAAACTGAAGGCGCTGGAGGAAGAGGGCGCCAGGAATAACCACAATAACCGGGGGGAGATTGTGCCGACGACCGAGGTGGACAAGATGTTGGTTGCGGACTTGATTAACGACGTGCGCAAGTGGCTGGCGGCCGGTAGAGACGGCAATGGCGAGGAGGAGAAGGAGGAGGAGGAGAATGCGGACGGGAATGTCGCACCAGATACGCTGCTGCTGAGCCCGGTGAACTCGTACCAGCGGGCGTTGCAGTATCAGGAGCTTCGGAAGGACCAGTTTGGGTGCGATCCGGCGGTGTTTCCGGGGTTTTACCCGGAAAAGGTGGAGATTGAGGGGTCGAATCGGGCGATGATCAAGCTGACGCGCGCGACGGGGGAGGAGATTGCGAGGCGGGAGCGGGAAATGGCGGAGGCCAAGCGGCAGGCGGTGCTTGACGCTGCCGGGTTTGCGGCGGTGTTGGATGCGATGCGGGAGAGCGGAAAGCCCGCGGTGGGGCATAATTTGGCGTTTGATGTTGCGTACAGCATTCATTCGTTCGTGGAGCCGCTGCCGGGGAGCTGGGAGGCGTTTCGTGGGGTGGTGACGAGGCAGTTTCCGGGCGGGATCTTTGATACCAAGCTGATCTCGCAGCATTTGGTCAAGGAGAAGGACCCGGACGTGGACACGAGTCTCGGGCCGTTGTATGGGACGATGATGGCCGGAGCGACAACGAATGGCACGAGGCCGGCGGTGCGGCACGCCGACGGGTACGATATGTACGCGGGGATCGGCGCGGGCGAGGCGGCGCACGATGCGGGGTACGACGCGTTCATGACGGGTGCGGTGTTTGCGTGTCTGCTGCAGTTGGACGATGGGTCGGCGGGCGAGGGCGATCAGGAGGAGGAGGAGGAAGAGGGGCAGATCGAGGGGGAGGTGGGCGAGGTATCGCCGACCGCCAAGTACTTTCCGACGTACGTCAATCGGATGTACGTCACCGGCAGCGACCTGTCGTACGCTTCCTTCTCGGGAACGCAAGATTATCCGGCGCGAGACCACATCGTATACGTCCGGGATATTCCGCAGGGCCAGCAGGTGCGGCGTGGCAACGACCTGGCGAGGAACCTGGGCAGGAAGAACCCGGTGCTGATGGGCTCGCGGGTGACGACGCTCGAGTACGGCGCAAAGGCGCTGATCGAGTTTCAGGACGTGGAGGTCGCCAAGGGGGCGGGGATCGAGGCCCTGCAGGAGATGTTCGGCGAGGAGGTGTCGGTGACCGAGTATGCCGCGTTCAGGGAAGAGCGGCGGGAACGGCTGGTGCTGTCGTCGGGCGGGAGCGGGAAGAAACGAGGTCGGAAGAGCGAGCCGATTGCGGCAGAAGCGACGGCGGTGGCGGAGGAGTGAAGCAGCTGTACAAGTGGCTGCGCGAGTGCAGCGACAGGACCATGCGCCAGTGGACCCAGGACCGCGCCAACAAGCTTGCCCTGGCCTTTGGCAACCTCCGCTGGCAGTCCGAGTGTTTTCTTTCTTCCCCACACCATCTACTTCTGGTAACCACTCACACAACATAGGCCCCCATCGACCGCATTCTCCCAATCGCCTCCTCGCCACCCACCGTCCACACCACGCCGCCCCCGTCCATATAGCTCACGGCATCCGCGTACCGCAGCTCCTCTAGCCGATGCGTCACCCACACCGCCGTGATCCCGCTCTCCGTCACGATATTCCGCACCACTTTCAACACATTCATCTGGTCAGCCCCGTCCAAAAACGTCGTCAACTCGTCCAACAGCAGCACTGCCGGCCGCTCCACCAGCGCTCCCGCGATCGCCACCCGCTGCTTCTGTCCCCCCGACAACGAGGACGACTGGCGCTCGATATAGTCCAGCATATCCACTTGACGCAACGCGTGCCGAATCAGCGCGTCGGCGTGCGTCTGCGACATCCCCCGGTACTTGCCCAGCGCCAGTCCCACGTCAGAGTAGACTGTCGGCAGGCACACCTGATCGTCCGGATTCTGGAACACGTAGCCGATGACGCTCTGCTGTCTCGCATCGCTGTCCTCGTGAGTTTCGCCGCCGCGCACACCCATCAGCCGCACGTCCCCGCTGTCGGGCTGCACCATGCCGTTGATGACCCGCAGCAGCGTCGACTTGCCGCACCCGTTGAGCCCCAGCAGAAAGTGCAGCGTCCCCGGCTGCACCGTCAGCGACGCGTTCCGAAGTATCGGCGCCGTCGGCGTGTAGGCAAACGAGACGTTGTCCACTCGGATCGAGGCCCGGGTCGAGACGCAGTCTCGGTGTCGTTTCGTCGGTGTCGTCGGTGTCGTCGAGAAGCGGTACGGCCGCGAAGCGCGCGTGGCGAGGATAGCCGCGCCATCGCTGCACCGAGCGCGTTGCCGGTCACGGTCGCCCCGTGGAAGGTCACACGGTGCCTGTCCAGGTCGCTGCGCTGCGTACAACGACATATTCGATACGGTGCACGTCTGTGCGGATAAACAAAAATCTGTGCGTGCACCCACCACCACGAAGGTCTCGTCACGCGTACGATCGATCTCCCGACCGACGACGGTGGTGATTCACAGCGTGAAAACGTAGCGATCGCCCGCCGAGAGCGAGAGAGCGAGAGAGCGAGAGAGCGAGAGAGCGAGATGCGGGGCAGCGACGACGCCAGCGTCTCGGTCGTGAACATCACGCCCGACGTCACGTGCGTGCTGGGCGAGGGGCCGATCTACGACGAGCGGACAGACACCCTGTACTTCGTGGACATCAACACGGGTCTTGTCATGGCGATCGCGGACGTGTCTGCCGTGGTTCAAGCCGGGAGCGAGGAAGGCCGCGTCAAGCTCGTCTTCACCAGCCGGCCGTCGCCCGCGTCGTGCATGTTCCTGACGAGTGATCCGTCGAAGATCGTCGTCGGCACGAATCGCGACCTGATTCTCGTCGACATGAACGACACCGAGCCCGCTCCTGGCGAGCCCGTCCGTATGGTGGCGTTTCCGCCCGGGAAGGAAGCGTTTGCTCGTGTGGACGGGTCGTCGAGGGTCCTCGCCACCCTCCCCGACACGATCGGTGCCACGGACGAAGACGCCAGGTTCAACGACGGGAAGGCGACGCCGGACGGGACTGCGCTCGTCGTCGGCCATCTCAGCCTGTCCTGGAGGACGGGGCCGATGGGTGGCCTCGCGGCATTCGACGCCAGCACCAAAACGTTCAGGGACATCACGCCGCCCCAAGGCATCGGGTGTCCCAACGGAATCGTGTGGCGCAACGGCAAGTTCCTGATCGTGGATTCCAGGGACGAGAGCATTCGTTCGTATGCGGCGAACGAGCACGGGGTGCCCGACACGGACACAAACGACGTTGTGAGCCAGACGGCGACGGGGCACGCGAATGTGCCCGACGGAATGGCGCTGGACGCGGATGGGAACCTGTGGGTTGCCGTGGCGGAGACTGGGTCGGTGCGCTGCCTGGACGGGGAGCGTGGGAATGTGCTGCGAGAGGTGCGGCTGCCGGTCAAGCGGCCGACGTCCTGCAACTTTGGTGCGTAGTTTGTTCGCTCCTCGCACAATACGACTCGGCTCGCTCTCACTCGCGCGACGCGCTACGCTCGTTCTCCAGGCGGGAAGGACTTGGGGGTGCTGTTTGTGACGACGCGGGTGGATCCATCCTCTGGTGGAGACACTGGCGGCGGGGGGGTGTATGCCGTGACGGGGCTCGGCGTCAAGGGAGCGGCGTACGACGGCAAGTTGCAGTTGTTGTAACTGCAAAGTGTTACGTGTGTTAAACAGTTAAACAGTCTGCAGGTCTCGCAAGGCGCGGTATTGATCCTGGAATTCCACGAGCGCACCCCGAGGGTAGTGAGTAGTCGTGAGTAGTCGTGAGTAGTGAGACAGGCAGTGCGCGTGCGGGCGTCGATCGACGTCGGTCGCGTGTTCAATACCGACCTTCAAGTACTCCACCTCGTGGCCGACCACCGTGTACTTTTCTTTCGATTCGTTGATGAGACACGCCTTCAGACTCGCAACCAGGTCGTCGCCCCATCCGGCCGCCTCGGCCGCCTGGACAATGACCTCCTCGAGCATGAGCACCAGCAGCACCCGCTTTTGCACCTCGTACGCGTCAACGCCGCCTTGTGGTCCGGCGGCATCCACCGCCGCCCGCACGTCTTCAAACAGGTGCAACATCTCGACCTCGCTCAGAAGCGTCTCGACAGCGTCCGACTGGACGCACGTGCCGTTGTCGCAGCTTGAGTTTTCCTGTGATCGGGATACCGTGTAAGCGTGGTTGTTAGTTCGGTTGTGGTGGGTGGGTGAGCGCGAGCTGGGCGCACGGCGACGAGGAGGAGGAGGAGGACGACGACCACTTGTCTCAAGTATCAAGACACGACGTACCGTCCTCGACGCCAACACGTCAGGATCCGCCGACATGCACAGCCGCACAACGAACTCGTGGACACCGTTTCCGGCAGAACACGACGCGCTTCCCTCGTCTCCCTCGTTTCCCTCGTTTCCCTCGTCTCCCTTGTCGGCACCGTCACCGTCATCCACGACCCTACTGACCCCGCCGACCACGTCCTCGTCTATCCAGCGCACCAGATTCCCCCACTTGTCGTCCTCCACGCTACAATCGAGGGCAAATAAAACACTATGCAACGTCCGACTCGCCATTACCTTCAAAAACCCCCTCGGTTTGCCCGTCGTCGGGTCCTCGTACGCCATCGCCTCGTGCAACATGGAAAGCGGAACCCAATGCGGGGGGTACTTGAACCTCGCCGTGTCGAGGATGAGCGCCATGTCGTGCGACGGCGAGTAGCCCCCGATCGGCGAAAAGTGCCCATCCCCGGTCTGTTGAAAGTGCTTGCGGCTGTACGACACGATCAGGTGATACTCACTCGAAGAGCAAGCCCGCCTGACCATCTCCCGAAACTCGTCAACGTCGACCATACCATGGGGGAAAATGTCTACATGTGCGCGTGATAGTGCAACGCGCGTGTGTGAGCGAGCGGGTCGAGCGGGTCGAGCCGGCGAGTGCCGTGAGCGTGACAACGCGACGTACCTGCCAGCGCCCCGTTGCACTTTGCCAAACAGGCCGCCTGGGTGAGCGTGATGCCCTCCCGCTGCACCGTCTCCAGCGGAATACAACAATCGAGCATCTGTTCGTGGAAGATCCTCCACGACCCTTTCCAGACCCGCCGAGGGTCGATCGCCAAACTGTTCAAGACCATCGCGACGCTGCAAACACGGGAACAAACGAACAAAAGAACGAACGAACGAACGAACGTCGGGTGAGTGGCTGCGGGTCGGTGTCGGGTACACCGTATAGGGTCGGGCCATCCATCGTCCATCGCCCACCGCCCACACGTACCTGGCCAGGCCGCAGTACGCGGGCTCGTCCTGGGTCCGAAACTGCTCGATCAGCTGACGAACGAGCGACGCGCGTAGCGCGAGTGAGAAGTGAGTCTGGGCGCGCGAAGAGCGGGCGCACGTCGTCGGTCGAGGTCCCAACACGCACAGAGAAGAAGCCTCCGAGCATGTCCTGAGACATCGCGTCCCGGAAAATCGCTTGGCCCTCTGGCGAACTGAACGCCACGCCCGTCGGCGGGAGCACGCGCTTGTAGAAGGTCCGCGACGTCGGGGCCATGTCTATTGTCTGTGCGAGAGAGCTGAACGAACGACGCCAAAACGCCAACAGGCTCATTTCGGTCCCCAGTTTTGAAGTTTCTGGTTTCTGGTTTTTTGGCGCATACCTTCACGGTTCACGCATGGCGGACATCGAGAGCAACGCTGGTGGAAGCCAGGGCGGCGTTGGTCGAGGCGAGGGGGGCGAGGGGGGCGTGGGGGACGAGTCGACGACGTCCGCTTCCTCCTCGAGGCCACCGAATGCCCGGACGGTCAACAGGAACAGGGGCATCTTGGAGCGCCTGCGGAGCGGGTCGTTCTCGTCGGCGTCGGGCAGGGATGTCATCCCCGGCGGGTACGGAGACATCCGGGAACAACTGCTGTACAAGTCTGGGGGGCTCGGTGACGAGGAGGAAGAGGAGGGCAAGGGAGGGGAGCACGGCCGAATCGGCCGGCCGAATCGCCTCCCAAAGGGGCACGCCGGGGGCGCGGTCAGCAACCCGAGCGCGAGCATGTACCAGGAGCCGGGTGTGGCGTATCTGACGCTGGTATCGCAGGGCGCTGGGGAGGTGCCGGCCGACGGGACGGCGGCGGCAGACGGGAGGGCGCGGCCGAATGCTCGCGTGAAGAATCGGCGGACTTCGTTTTACAAGACGTTGGCGATGATGGTGGCGTACGCGGTGGTGATTGCGACCGTGGTGTTTGCGCTGTAGGTTCTTGTCGATGAGGCGCTCTCTCTCTCTCTTCTTCTCTCTCTCTCTCCCCCTCCCTCCCTCCCTCCCTCACACCCTCCCCCACTCACCCGCGCTCTCCCGTATGATTCTTCAACTCCTCGCTCGCCAGGACGCCGCGCAAGGTGGAGATTGGGACGGTGGCGGTGGTGCCCGACGGGATGCGGTGGAGTCAGGAGGAGGAGGCGTACACGCTGCGGTTGAACGTGACGTTGCCGGCGTATAATCCGAACTTTCTGCCGTATTATGTGCGCGGGGAGCTGTTGGTGAACTTTTATGATGCGCAGGCGGGAAACGTGTCGATCCCGGTGCAACGGCTGGGTCCCAGGGAGGGCACGGCGGTGGAGGTGGTCGTGGACGCCAGCAGGCTGGACCAGCGGTATGTGCTGAGCGTGTTGAGCCAGTGTAGTTTGTTCCCGCACGTTTTGACGTTTTTCATTTCGGGGAACGTCGAGGCGCGGCGGAGCGGGTTGGGGGGTTGGAGTGCGTGCGGCGAGATTGACAGCTGGTTCTTCGTGGACTGTGCGGTGTAAGATGATATGTATGTGCAATGCGGTATGTACAATGTGATGTGTGATGTGTGCAATCGGTCGGCTGGGGAACGGGAGCGAAGCTACGCGCACAACTTGGTCAACCCGCTGGACGCAGGCGGCAACCCGCCCAGTTCGTGCAGCTCTTCATGCTGGACAGCACCCAGACTCAATATGACTTTTCCAGGCGGAACTTGACCACACAGACGCTCATTCGGAATCGTGCCTCGTCCCGATGATGCGTCGGGGGCTGTCGCAGGCATCACCTGACGTCGCCTGAGTGTAGTTCTCGAACGACATACTTTTCCGATCATATGTGATGTACAGAGCCGTATGCAGGCCATTTAATGGTACGTGCCGTGGCCGGGCGGCCAATGCAAGTCTATTCCCGGCGTAACCCGCACGCCGCGTGTCGTCCGAATCCTCGAGAGCATCTCGCGTACTTGCGCACGGTTCGGGCGGTCGAGTCGACTTCCCGTCCCCGAACTACGTGACGTATGCCAATTGCGCATCAATGCGGACGCGCCGACACGCATTCTCGACGGTTCTCAGCGCTCACTCGCACCCGAATTCCCACAGGACGAATAGACTAGACTCCTACGACTCTCGACCTCTCGACTCTACGAAACTTAGACGATGTCGGTCGCCCGGACGACGACCTTCTCGCTGCCGAGCAGCCACGAGGGGCACGGCATGGGGACAGGCGGGGTCCCGTCGGACCTCTGGCCGACGCTGGGCCACAACTGCGGGGAGAGCCAGGACCTGGGAGAGCTGCTCAACCCGGCGGGGCAGGCCGAGTCGCTGGGCGCCGAGCGGTCCATATTCTTCAGCTTGGTGTCGGCCAGCGACGCCGTCCTCGGCGGTGACCGGGAGCGGGAACCTGGCACCGGGGGCGGGCAGTCGGTCGGGGGCGGGGGGCATGCAGTGCCCCAGTCGCAGGGCCCGAACCCGACACAGTCCATTCCCGAGATGATGCCGTTCTTCGCGCACGTGCATCCGATGTACCAGGTGCCCCATATCGCGCAGATGGCCCAGATGCCGGTGTCATCCGTGGAAACCGCCGGGAAGGCAAACGGAGCGACCGAGGGCGTTTCGTCCGTGGCCGTGCCCCCGGTGGGATGCGTCACTGCCCCGATGGGATGCGTTGCTGCCCCGGTGGTGTCGGGGATGGCGCCCATGGCGCAGATAATCGCGCCCGTCGGCGGCATTCCGGGAAGTGCCACACAGCAGTGCGTGCCGATGCATCCGCAGGCATACGCATATCCCGGGTATTATTTATACTATCAGAACGTGAACGGGGCTTTGACGACGTTCTCGGTGCCGTACACCATGGTAGGTCCCAGCCCTGACTTGCACGCTCACGCGCACGCTCATGCTCACGCTCACGCTCGTCTCGTTCACGCCAGGTGACGCCGCCGTCTTCCACCGAGTCTGACTCGTTCGCGTACTCCCTGATGTCGGTGAGTGTTTTGATTGATCGGTTGATCGGTTGATCGGTTGATCGGTTGATCGGTTGATTCGCTGGTAGGGCTGAGTCGGGGGAAGAAGAAGGGGAGAGCGCAGCGACTGCCAGTGGATTGATGATGGAAGGAAAGACTCACTACTCCTCGTGCGCTTCGCCACTACTCGTTCTCCAGGGTCTCCGGGGGGACGCGCTCCGGAGGAAAGAGGCAGTGGAACGGTACAAGAGGAAGAAGGCCAACCGGTCGTTCAAGAAGAACATACGGTACCAGATGCGCAAAGACAACGCTGACAAGCGGGTGCGGGTCAAGGGGCGGTTTGCCAAGGAGGAGGGGTAGGGTGACGATGGACGAGCGGACGAGCTGCTGGGGAACAGGGCACAGTGACCCGACACGAGAACCCCTGAGACAACAGAACGATCCCATTTTTTCTCCGCACGATACATACACGGAGACAAGCATGATGATACAGCAATGCGATGAGGATGGAGTTGAAAGAAACATCCGGCGTTATTTCTGTGCCGCCGAGTCGACGGCCGAGTGAGGAGAGGGGGCTACACGCCGGCGGCCGAGGTGATCATTTGATTCTTGCGGTTAGTCTTGTAGATAGATGAAGACGAGTCTCGACCAGAAACAGAGGGGAACGAACCGCGAAGCCCGGTGTTGTTGCTCCGACCGACGACCCTTTTCGATTGTGTCGCAGTAGTAGTAGTCGAAGGCCCGTCATGACGTCATTCAAGTATGGTATTCAAACCAAGAATTCAAGCCACTCACATTCTATTTTCTATCACCGTACGGTATTCAAACCAAGAATTTAGTGTGTCGATTCGTCATGAGGCGCAGGACTCTGCGCGCAATCGTCGGGTCTGTGGCCTCGATTTCGATCGCAGCGGCTCAGAATGCCAGCGACCCGGCCCTGAACTCCCCGGGCTTCCCGGTGGTCTCGATCCCGGCGTTTGCCCGCCTCGACGACCTCCCGACCACCCAGCTGTGGAACTCGCCATCGAACGTGCTCAACTTGGAGTTCACCCCTGCCACGTTGGTGCTCGAGGTCGACGGGGAGCTCGTCCTTCGCGTAAACGTTCCCGTGTATGTGGACCTGGATGACGACAAGACTGGCGGCGTTCACGCCGTGGGACCTATGTTGTCACTGAAGAGGGGCGGGGAGTACGCTGTGACCATCAAGAACAGCCTGCCGAGTCCAGACTTGTCGCTGCCGGGCGTCGACCAGGAGCTGCAGGCTGGCATCGATGTCACGAACTTCCACGTGCACGGCATCCACGAGTGGGGCGGTACGCCGGAGCAGACGATGGCTGCGACGCTGCCCTCGAACTACCTCGGGGGCGACAACGTGCTCCTCCATGTGGAGAAGGGCGAGACGTTCACGTGGCGTGGAAAGCTGTCCGAGGATCATCTTCCTGGTGGGTATTGAACTCGTCCGACTTGCAGTCGCTGTTCAATTGTCGCTGTTTCACTCGTCGTTGTTCACTCGTCGTTGTTCACTCGTCGTTGTTCCCTCTGCACATACCCTCTCACGCTTGCGCTCCCGCCACGCTCGCTCGTTCGCCAGGAAACGGCTGGTACCATCCGCACAAGCACGCAACGACGTCCTTACAGTCCATCGGAGGACAAGGGCCGATCGTCGTCGAGGACGACTTGGACGCGTGGCTGAAGGATGACAACGGCTGCGCTGACGTTCGCGCCGCGCTCTCCACCATGCCGACCCGCGACGTGTTCATGAGCGTGTACAACTTTATGCAGGTGGTTCCCCCGGAAACCGAGACTCCGTGGTATGATGCCAACTACCAGGAGGTCTCGCAAGCCGGCGGGAGCACGCTTTGCTGCAGCTCTGATGAGAACAGCCCGAGCGTCTTCCTCGGAAACTCGACCAACTCGCAGCTTATCTTCGTCAATGGAGGCTGGCAGCCGGTTATCGATGTGAAGGACGGACAGTGGCAGCGCTGGAGGCTCTACGCGGCGGGCTATACCGGCTCCGTCCTCCTGTCGGTGGTCGACGCCGGCACGCAAGAGGTGGCGGAGGACTGCGAGCTCATGCTGCTGAGCAAGGATGGCGTCTATCCCCAGCAGATTCCCCGTGCTGTAGGGTACGGGTTCCTTGCCTCGGGTGCGCGCGCGGAAGTGCTCGTCAGGTGCAGTGGAGACCCGGGCACGGCGTTTGACCTTGTGTCGCGGAACTCCACAGAGGCGTACCTGCAGACGATCGGTGCTGCCATTCCTGCGGCAAAAATTGTCCCGCAGAAGGTCGCTTCGATCGTCGTGGAAACGAGCGACGACAGTGGCGGCAAGGACGCCGCCTTGGTGGACAAACAGTGCACGCCCCTGCGCCCGGCCTACGCTGCCGACTTGCGGAACGAGAATCTCGTCGAGCAGAACGCGATCGGTGCGCTGGTCGCCGATCTCTTGCCGAACTTTGACAGGGACCCCAACGGGTGCCTGATGGGTGGCAAGAGCTTCGAGTTCCCGGATCCCGAACCGTTCGTTATGCGCATCGGGTCGGTCACGCAGTGGGTCAACATGGGCGGGCTGATTGCGCATCCCCTCCACGTCCATATCAACCCGTTCATGATTACGGAGCTTCCGAAGCCAATCGCAAACGGGACGTACACCGGGAACTGGTTCGAGGTCGGGGACTACCACGACACGCTGCTGATTCCCCAGGGCACCGGCAAGACGCAGCTTCGTTTCCAGCCGGGTCCGTACAGCGGGTATTCTGTCACCCACTGTCATTTCCTGAACCACGAGGACGTCGGATGCATGCGCATGGTCGAATGGCGCTGCCCAGACGGCTACGAGGTGTCGGAGCGCGGCGAGTGCGGAGCGAGGATGCCCGTGCCCGGGACGTTTGAGATCCAGTCGTCGTAGTAGTAAAGAGGATCAATTTATGAAGTCGATTCAATAACCTTCAATTCAATAACCAATCAACAGATCATGGCGGAACTCATCCCTGCTGCCGCCTCGCGCGTCGTCGCGGTCGGCCAGAAAATTTGCGAATCCAAACCCGAGAAGAACTCACCGCCACCGAACTCACCGCCCCCCCTCGCCGTCTCCGAGATAGAGAGACAAGAAATGCTGCCTACGATCCAAGAGACGACCGACGCGGCGGAGCTCAACCTCGGCCCCGGTGGCCATCCTCACCGGAAGAAAAGGAAACCCAAGTCGATGTCGGCGAGAGCCAAGGAGGCGGAGGCCGCTCGACGGTACCGCAAGAGGAAGAACCAGGACTTTGACGCGCTCCAGAATGCGCTCAAGTCCGCCGAAGCTCGTGCCGCTGCCGCCGAAGCTCGTGCCGCTGCCGCCGAAGCTCGTGCCGCTGCCGCCGAGGAGGCGATCGTCGTCCTGCACGGGAAGGCACGGGACCTCGTCGCCACGCTCCGGCCTGCTCTGGACGGGATCCAGGCCGCCGAGTACGGTGAAGAAGCCGCGGCGCTCCATCATCCAGTCTGGTCCAACGGGATCCATCGAGTCCATCAAGCCGCCGACGAGGGCGCCGACGGGACTGTGCCGGACGAACTCTTCAAAGAACTCTTAGGAACGGACACGCCGCCGACGGCGGAAGGGTTCGGGGACGACATGCATACGAAACTGAAACTGGATGACTTTTTCTGACGTGCTTTAACCTATGGGACGTCGTGTCGAAGCCCCCGCGTCCCCACGAACGCGCTCGTTTCGCTTGGTACTTATTGGAAGTCCCGGTCGTCCCCGGTTCGAAACGTCGAAATCAATCGAAAGGTCAAGGGTTCGAGTCCCTTAGGGATCAAGGAGTCGTCTTAACACCGAGTCCATGCCGAGTTGATCCCTTAGCTCAGTTGGTTAGAGCATTCGACTAATAGCCTTTTGCACTTTTTTTGATGCAATGCATGCCATTAACTCCAAAAATGGCGCGAGAACTCGTTCCTCCGCGAGCTCGGCGCCACCAACGGGTGGTCGCCGGACTGGGACGATAGTACCGACGACGATGCTATGTTACCGAAGGTCGCTACGAGAGAGAAAGACAGGCAGCTGCCCGTCGGGTCGACAGACAAAGGGGACGACGTTCTGCTCCTCCGAGGTCGACCTTTTCGCACCCCCAGCCTGGGGGTGCTGGCAGCTGGGCGGCCTCCCCACTTTTTTTTCCCGAAATGACCACCCCCCGCCCACTCCTCCTCCTCCTCCTCCTCCTCCTCCTCCCCATCATCACATCCCTCGCCCTCCCAACAACCCAAGCAAAATGCCGCCAGCCCCAAAAGCCACAGAAACCACCACCAGATCCACCCCAGCTTCTTCCCACACGAACGTCCCCACTCCCACTGCCCTTCTCCAAGTCCGACCCGCCCCCGACCATCCACCTCTTTGACTTCGTCAACCGCTACCAAACCTCCAAACCGAACCGCCTCGTCCTGAACTTTGCCAAGAGGTGCGTGCGTTTCCTCCCTGAGAGAAAGGGGTGGGGTGCACGGGGAGCGAAGCGACCCGTTGCTCACCCCACGCGAACATTCCGCCACACTCACGACACGGACGACTGGGTGGGTCAACACGACGACGAGGGGGGGGGGGTGAACAACCCTCACCCCCCCGGGAAAAAACCCCCGCCACAGGGTCGCTTCGCTCCCCGTTGTTCACCCCACACGACCACGTCGTCGGTACCCGACCGCCCCGACTCGACCGCCCGCCACCTCCCTCACACCCCCCCTTCTCTCTCGCCCTCCACCAGGAACGTCTCCCTCGAGTCGGGAGCCCGCTTCCTCTTCTCCCCGACGTGGTTCCCCACGGACGCGATGACGTTCTCGTACAAATTCCGAGTCGCGAAGAACTTCAACTGGGTCATCTCTGGCAAGCTCCCCGGTTCGTCTCGGTGGTGGTTCGGTGGGATGCCAATGATGGCTCTCGTTCGTACCACGACGCTCACTACCACAACCACCTCCTAATTGGGTTGCAACCGCAGGCGTCTACTTCGGCACTTGCCGTGACTGCTACTCCAGCGGCAAGGTCTACAACCCAGGACAGGTACGTCTCGTGAAAAAGCGTGGTGGGGTGAGCGGTGGGGTGGGCGGGGAGCGCAGCGACCCGTCCACCCCACAGGACCACCCGCCAGTCCAGCTAGCCCCCCAACCTCCACCCCCCACCCCCACCCCCGTTGGTGTCCTGAGCGGGGAGCGCAGCGACCCGTCCACCCCACAGGAACACCCGCCAGTCCAGCTAGGCCCCCACCCCACCCCCGTTGGTGTCCACCCAGGTGAGCGGCTGGCTGACTGGATGGATGTCACCCCTGGGTATCACACCACCCCAGAGGTGATCTTTGTGGGGACGAGCGGGACCCGCAGCCCCTACTACCCCTGGGTGTCACCTCAGCGGGCGGCTACTGAGCTTCCCGCTCACCGTTACACCCCCCCCCCCCACCCCCCCCCCCCCCCCCCCCCCCCCCCCCCCCTCCCCTCCACACGGACCCCTTCCCCCCCCCCCCCCGGCGC
>Ga0181573_10000340_pt1 | contig 48946 bp, 45 predicted proteins | sample 101ome_25_FD_148643 | JGI IMG/M metagenome (GOLD analysis project Ga0181573, IMG submission 148643) | Coastal salt marsh microbial communities from the Groves Creek Marsh, Skidaway Island, Georgia - 101409BT metaG (spades assembly) | ecosystem: Environmental > Aquatic > Marine > Intertidal zone...
CAGGGGGGCGGCGGAGGTTCAGGGGTGGTCGTGCTCCCGTGCGGCGCGGGGAAGACGGTCGTCGGCATCGGGCTGATGAGCCGCCTCGACACCCAGACCCTGATCCTCGCCCCGAACATCACCGCCGTCCGCCAGTGGAAGAAGGAGATCCTCGCCAAGACGGAGCTCCCTCCCGAGGCGGTCGGCGAGTACTCGGGCCAGGAGAAGACGATCGCGCCGATCACCATCGCCACCTACCAGATCATGGCGCACCGCCGATCGAAGACCGATGACTTCACCCATCTCGATCTCTTCGCCGAGCACGACTGGGGGCTGATCATCTACGACGAGGTCCACCTCCTCCCGGCGCCGGTCTTCCGCTTCACCGCGGAGATCCAGGCGCGGCGGCGCCTCGGGTTGACCGCGACCCTCGTCCGCGAGGACGGCCGGGAGGACGAGGTCTTCACGCTCATCGGGCCGCGGATCTACGACCTCCCGTGGAGGGACCTCGAGCAGGGCGGCTTCATCGCTTCCGTCCGCTGCGTGGAGCTGCGGGTCGATCTGCCACGCGAGCGCCGCGAGGACTATGCCGCGGCGGATCGTCGACATCGATTCCGCATCTCGTCCGAGAATCCCCGGAAGCTCGACCAGCTCGTCGAGCTGCTCCGCAAGCACGAGGGGGAGCGGGTGCTGGTGATCGGCCAGTACCTCCGTCAGCTGCGTCGGGTCGCCCACGCGACCGGCGCGCCGCTCATCACCGGACACACACCGCAGGAGGAGCGGGACGTCCTCTACGGACAGTTCCGTCGCGGCGAGATCCCGGTCCTCATCGTCAGCAAGGTCGGGAACTTCGCCGTGGATCTCCCCGATGCGTCCGTGGCCATCCAGATCTCCGGGACCTTCGGGTCGCGGCAGGAGGAGGCTCAGCGACTCGGTCGAGTCCTCCGACCCAAGTCGGATGGTCGCTCCGCGACCTTCTACTCCCTCGTCACCCGGGACTCCCGGGACCAGGACTTCGCCCAGAAGCGGCAGCGCTTCCTCATGGAGCAGGGCTACCAGTACGAGGTGGAGGAGTTCTCTTGAGCACGGTCACCGAGTTCCTGGGGCGACTCCGCAAGGCGGAGCTTCAGACGATCCATCAGTTCTGGCTCCCGGGGGAGCCGGTGCAGACCTCCCGGCAGGAGCTGCAGGTGCGCGTGACCGATGCCCTCTGCCGCGGGAGCGGGGTGGAGGAGCGCATCAAGCGCCTGAACCGGGTCCAGAAGGAGCTGATCATCACCCTCCTCCAGTCTCCGCAGCACATGCTGGAGACCCGGAGCGCGGTGCAGCACCTCGAGACCCGGGGAATCTCCCGGACCGAGGTGGAGAGCTCCTCGCGCATGCTGGTGGAGCGCGGCTTCGTCGAGCGGGTCCGGCCCGAGGCGGTCGGCCCGACACCGGAGGCGGAGCGACTCTCCGTCCCGGACGAGCTGGCGGAGCACCTCGAGCGGGAGCTGGAGGTCGAGCGGATCCCGGTCTCCCCCGCGGACCAGCTCAGCCAGAAGCGCCTCCCCTTCGAGATCGAGTTCGACGAGACCCGGCTCGAGTCCCGCGTCGAAGGCCTCGCCGACCCCGAGCTGGCCGCGCTCGTCCGCATCGCGATCCGCCATCGGGGACTCATCGAGCCGGGGACCCCGGGGGTCCGCTCGATCATCGGAGAGACCTCTTTCGATCGACCGGAGTGGCGGCGCGCTCTCGAGGATGCCGGAATCGGCACCATCGGGAGCCTCTCCCTGCAGGACTTCGGGATCGTCACGCCGACCCCCTCTCTCGTGATCTTTCAGGAGTGGATCCAGCGTCGCGCCCGTCGCGACCTGCAGGTCGAGGAGGTCCCCGACCTCGAGATCGAGGCGGGCGTCGACCTCTACATCGACATCGAGCGGGTCGCGAGTCGGATCGAGACCGCCCCGGCTCGCCTCACCCGGGGCAAGCGCGTCCCGAAGCGGCTGGCCGACTCGATGCGGGGGGAGCTCCAGCTCCCCCGCCTCTCCGATCACCTGGACGGAGACGCGGTCCAGCGGGCCCTGCTCATGGGCCTTCGACTCGGAATCCTCGAGAACTTCGCGGACCACCTGCGCGTCCACGACGACCGCCTGCGCAGCTGGCGGAAGCTCTCCCTCCTGCGGCAGGCCGAGATCCTCATGGGGAAGTTCCTCGATGAGAGCCAGGGGGATCGGTGGAGCTTCCATCAGGAGTCGCTGCGGCAGCTCCTCATCGATCAGCTCATCGAGGAGGCGCCGGCGGGCTGGGTCTCCCTCGATGCTCTCGTCTCCCTCGTCGTCTCGACCTACGTGCTCGAGCTCGAGGAGCGCGAGGTCCGGACCGCCCTGCGGCAAAGGAGGGAGGAGGACTTCTCCCGCGAGAAGCTGCAGTCGACCTTCCAGCGCCTCGGGACCGATCTCCTCTACTGGATCGTGAACCGCTTCCTGCTCCTCGGCATGTGCGAGCTCGGGCTCATCGACGGACGACTCGCCGCGTTCCGCCTCACCTCCCTCGCGAAGGAGCTGCTCGGCATCGCTCGCGAGCCGCGGGAGTGCCGGATCCTCGTGAACCCGGACTTCGAGATCATGCTCTTCACCGAGGGGCTCCGGGGGATGCGCCTCGAGCTGGAGCTCGCCCGCTTCGGCAATCGAACCTCCGCGGAGCGGGTCCGGCGCTACCGCGTCGATCGCGAGAGCATGCGCCGCGGCATCCTGACCGGCCTCGCGGTCGATGATGTCCTCGGGATCCTGGAGGAGGCGTCGAGTCATCCGCTCCCCGATCCGGTCCGTCACGCCGTGCAGGACTGGGGTCGCGACCTCGACTGGGTGACGGCTTCCGCCGCGCTCGTCCTCACCGGCCTCCGGGCGGATCGCTCCGCCGAGCTCCAGCAGGTCCTCGAAGAGGAGGACATCCCCTTCCTCCTCTGCTCCGACGACAGCATCGTCCTCACCGGGTCGCAGACGATCTCGAGGGATGGAGCTCCGCCGGAGGTGCTTGAGATCCTTCGGGAGCACGGGCTGCTGGTCCGGGAGGACCGAGGCAGCGGCCTCGAACTCAGAGCGGAGCGGGGTCGATGATCGGAGAGCCGAAGACCGTCGCGCGGATCGTGGAGCTGGTCCATCTGCCGGTGAACCACGACCCGGAGGCCCTGCGGCAGATCTATTCGATGGTCTCCGTGGCCTGCGGCTACGACAACTTCATCAAGCAGGCGGATGGAGCCCGCCTCGAGACGGCGCCGCCCGCGGGCTCGGGAGGGTCGCGGGTGATGTTCCTGCGGGATCGGATCGTGTTCCAGGAGGAGCGGACGGATGGGACCCTCGAGCACTTCGCTCGCAAGGTTGAGGCGGTGCTCAAGGCGGCGCTTCCGAAGCTCGGCATCCCGATGATCATCGGCCGGACCATCACCCAGAGGCTCCTGCTGGGGGTGCCGGGGGGCGAGTCCGCCGCCGACTTCCTGTCCCGGAAGGCCTTCCGCATCGAGGCGGACGATCTCGAGGGGTTCGAGCGTGCGGGGCAGGTGGTGGGGCTCCGACTCGACTTCCCGATGCGCCAGCCGCAGGAAGCGGGTCACAGGATCCGGATCGAGTCGTTCCTCCGGGAGCCCGGCTCCCTCTTCCTCGAGGATGTCGCGACTTGGAAGATCCCCGTCCAGGGGGCGAACGCCATGCAGATCACCGAGGAGCTCGAGCAGGTCGACGAATTCGTCGGGGACCGGGTGATCCGCTTCCTCGGCGGGCTCGGGCGCTCGGGCTGAGGAGTCCGCGTTGAAGACCCGCATCGCACTCCTCCCCTTCGATGCTCGCGAGGGGGACCGCGCGGGGAACCTCGAGCGCGTCTCCCGGGCGGCAGCGGATGCGGCCGCGGCCGGGGCGCGGATCCTCGTCGTCCCCGAGATGTGGTCCTGCGGGTACGATCTCGCTGCCGCCCGCGCGGAGGGCGAGAGGCCGGGGGGGTCCTGGTGCCGGGAGATCGCCGCCGTGGCCGAGCTCTCGCGGGAGCACTCCATCGCGATCATCGGCTCGATGATGGAGCCCCCCGCCACGCCGGGTGGTCTCCCCTCCAACTGCGCCTTCATCCACGACGGAGGAGAGCTCCTCTCGCGCTACGCCAAGGTCCATCTCTTCGGTCCCCTCGATGAGGATCGATACGTCGCTCCCGGGGAGACCCTCCCCGCGGCGGTGGAGGTCGGCGGGCTCCGGGTCGCCACCGCGATCTGCTACGACCTCCGGTTCCCGGAGCTCTTCCGACCCGCCTCCCTGGGGGGGGTGGACCTCTGGTGCGTCCCGGCTCAATGGCCGGAGTCGCGGATCGGCCAGTGGAGGGCCCTGCTCGTCGCCCGCGCCATCGAGAACCAGTGCTTCGTGGCGGGGGTGAATCGGCGTGGTCGGATGGGGGAGATCCTCTTCGGAGGGCATGCTCTGCTCGTCGGACCGACCGGGGAGATCCTGCTCGACTCCGCGGATCGTCAGGACCTCCTGATCGGCGACTTCGATCGGGAGGTGGCCCGATCGCTGCGGGAGAGCTTCCCGGTGCTGGGGGATCGGCGCCCCGACCTGTACTAGGCGGTCGGGTCGCTCTCTAGCGTCACCGCGGCGAGGATCTCGGAGAGCAGCATCCTGCGGTCGACCGGCTTCGGCACGTAGGCGGTGCACCCTGCGGCGAGGCAGCGCTCCCGATCCCCCACCATCGCCTGAGCGGTGAGCGCGATGATCGGTGTCGTCTCTCCCCGGCGTCGAAGCTCCGCGGCCGCGGAGTAGCCGTCCAGAACGGGCATCTGCATGTCCATGAGGATCACATCGTAGGCCTCGTCCGCCGCATTCGCCCGCTCGACCTCGGCGAGCGCCTCCCGGCCATCGCAGGCGATCCCGAGCTGAATCCCCTCGCGCTCCAGAAGGAACACGAACAGGTTCCGGTTGGTCGGCGAGTCCTCGACCAGGAGGACGCGCAGACCCTCCAGCGACGGCAGGCTCTCCACTGGGAGGCTCGCCTCGTTTCGGGGGGCGGGCGTCGGGATCCCGCTCCACGGGGCGCCGATGTCGGCGGCTCGGATCGTGACTCGGAAGGTCGAGCCGACCTCCGGCTCGCTGTGGACCAGCTCGACCTCCCCTCCCAGCATCGAGGCCATGCGGCGGCTGAGCGCGAGCCCCAGCCCCGTGCCACCGAATCGACGGGTGATCGATGTGTCCGCCTGCTCGAACTCGGAGAAGATCCGGTCGACCTTGTCCGGGCCGATTCCGACGCCCGTGTCGATGACATCGAACACCAGCCGGATCGCGCCGGACTCCCGGGCCGCGCGGAGCTGCACGCGCACCGAGCCCTCAGGGGTGAACTTGATCGCGTTCCCGATGATGTTGAGGAGGATCTGCCGCAGCCGCATCGGGTCGGTCTCGACCGCCTCCGGGACCGAGCCGACCTTCTCGAACTCGAGCGTGAGGCCCTGCTGGCTCGCGCGACCCGCGAGGAGCGACGTCACCTCACCCGTGAGCTGATCGACGGAGCACGGGAGCTCCTCGATCTCCACCTTCCCCGCCTCGATCTTGGAGAGATCGAGGATGTCGTTCACGAGGTCGAGGAGATGTCGTCCATTGCGGTCGATGGTCTGGACGAACTTGAGCACCTCGGGGTCTCGGACCTGCTCGATCGCGAGCTCGCTGAAGCCGAGGATGGCGGTGATCGGGGTGCGGATCTCGTGGGACATGTTCGCGAGGAAGTCGCTCTTCGCCTCGCTCGCGCGGAGGGCCTCCTGGCGCGACGCCTCGAGTTCGCGAGTCCGCTCACGGACCCGCTCCTCGAGGACTTCCTGAGCCTCCCTGAGCTGTTCGTTGAGCGAGTAGAGCTCGCGGCTCTTCTCCTCGAGGAGCCTCTCCGCCTCCTTGCGCGCTGCTCGTTCCCGCTCGAACCGGGGCTGCCACGGGCTCTCGCCGCCGTACGAGCGGGGGCTCGTGCCGCGCGCGCTCATGGGGTCCGGGTCCCCACCCGGATCACGCGGAAGACGGTCCGATCCTCGTGGTCCTCCCGCTCGATGGAGCTCTCCTCCTCGTAGTGTCGGCAGCAGGCGGCGATCAGGCCTTCGGCCAGATCGGCGAAGGGGCGCTCCGAACGGTAGACCATCTCGAGCTGGTCCCCCTCCTGCCGATGCTCGAAGGAGGGGAGCTCGGAGCCCGGATAGAGCTTGCGGACCTCGACGTGGATGACGGACTCCACCCGACTCAGGAAGGCGAAGGCATCGTCCACTCCCTCGAAGAACTGGGGGTAGAGCTGGGAGAATCGCGTGAAGAGGTGCTCACCGAAGGTCTTCACCAGGATCGGAGCGGAGACTCCGGTCTCCTCGGAGAGGGCGGAGACGATCGAGAGGAGCTCCTTGTGGTCGTAGGCTCCGACCGCGGTGTAGGCGCCTCCGTTCGAGGTCTGCGCCTTCGCGAGGACCGCGTCGCTCGTGTCGAAGCCGAACTTCTCCTCGATGAGCTCCAGGAGCTCGGTGAAGACGATGCCCTTCATGGATCCTCCGATCGCCGTGTCTCGAGTCGGTCGCGCCCAGCCGGCCGGGGGGCTCCTTCTCGTGTCATCGGCTCGGGGGCGGGAGCATCTTGAGGCGGGAGGACGAGGGGCGGGGAGGAACCTCCCGGGTGAGGGCTCGAGAGCGTTCAGGCGGGGTCGAGGAGAGAGCTCCAGAGCGTCGGATCGTCGGACCGCTCCGGGTCGACCCGGACGACGCGGGTCGGGGGTCCGGCGGCGCCGGTGTCGAGGGTGTCGGTCAGGATCAGGTCGTAGACATCCTTGGCCAGGCGGCGGTCGACCGCCCGCTGGTCGCCGACGGCATCGACCCGCCACCCGGCGGCGGCGAGGCGATCGAACGCCGCCTGTCGGAGTCGGGCGTCGGCGGCGGCGATGAGGGCGACTCCGGGGCAGTCGGCGGGGAGCTCGATGCTCACTCGAGCTCTCCCATCACCCGCACCCGGAGCCGGCGGAGATGGGGGTGCCTCCGATGCTCGAAGAGGAAGAGGCCCTGCCAGGTCCCGAGGGTCAGGTCTCCGTCGTCGACATGGATCGTCTCCGAGGTTCGGGTGACCGCCGAGCGCAGGTGGGATGGCATGTCGTCCGGTCCCTCCAGGACATGGGTGTAATGGGGGTCGCTCTCCGGGGCGAGCCGCTCGAACCACCCCTCCACATCCTGTCGGGCCGAGGGATCCGCATTCTCGGTGATGAGGAGACTGGCGCTGGTGTGAAGGACGAAGACCGAGCAGAGCCCGGTGCGGATCCCGGACTCCCGGACGATCTCCCGGACCTCTCCGGTGATCTCCGTCAGTCCCTTGCCGCGGGTCTCCAGCTCGATCGATCGGGTCCGGATCACCCCGCCTCCTTCGCTTTCCCCCGAGGAACAGGTCGGATCGGTCCGGTTCACTGGTCACCGGGACGCCGCGAAACTATCGTCCCGGGGTCCCGTTGGAAAGGACCCCTTCATGTCTCGCGCTCCGATCGCTCTCGCGCTGCTCCTCCTGACCGGCTGCATGGATTACGACGGCAACGCGCCCACCGCGGCGCCGGTGTCCGAAGCCGTCCCCGCCACGCAGCCCGCCGCCGATGCGACCACCCTCCCCTACGCACGAGAGGCGCATCCGGAGGAGAAGCACTTCCGGAACATCCGGCAGCTCACCGATGGGGGGGAGAACGCGGAGGCCTACTTCTCCGCCGACGGGAAGCAGCTCATCTTCCAGTCGAAGCGCCCGCCCCACCAGTGCGACCAGATCTACACCATGAATCTCGATGGCGGGGACCTCAAGCTGGTCTCGACCGGGACGGGTCGCACCACCTGCGCCTACTGGCTCTACCCGAATGACGACAAGGTCCTCTTCTCCTCGACCCACGCCACGAGCGAGATGTGCCCGCCGGTCCCCGACCGCTCGATGGGCTATGTGTGGCCGATCTACGACAGCTACGAGATCTACAAGGCGAACCCGGACGGGAGCGGGCTCGAGGTGCTCGCCCCCTCTCCCGGCTACGACGCGGAGGCGACGATGTCGCCGGACGGGAGCCGCATCTGCTTCACCTCGATGCGGGATGGGGACCTCGAGATCTACTCCATGGCACCGGACGGCAGCGATGTCCGGAGGCTCACGAACACCCCGGGCTACGACGGCGGTCCGTTCTACTCTCCGGATGGCACGAAGATCATCTTCCGCGCGAGTCGCCCCGAGGGACCGGCGCTCGAGGAGTACCAGCTCCTGCTCGGGCGTGGCCTCGTCCGACCCACGAAGCTGTCGATCTACATGATGGATGCGGATGGCTCGAACCTGGTGCAACTCACCGACAACGACGCCGGGAACTTCTGCCCCTTCTTCCATCCGGATGGGAAGCGGGTGATCTTCAGCTCGAACATGGGGGATGAGCGCGGTCGGGAGTTCGATCTCTACTCGGTCCATGTCGACACGCGGGAGATCGAGCGCATCACCTGGACCGAGGACTTCGATGGATTCCCGATGTTCTCTCCGGACGGTCGCTACTTCGTCTGGTGCTCGAATCGTCACAACGCCCAGCGCGGGGAGACGAACATCTTCATCTGCGAGTGGGTCGACTGATCCGTCGTCGAAGAAGGCGAAGAGGAGGAGGCCCCCCCGCGGCGCACCGCGGGGGGGCCTCCTCCATCAGGGGGAGCCGAGCTCGATCGGACCGAGGTCGAGGTCCTCTCCATCGCGGATCTCGATCGACCGCGCCGCCCGGCCGATCTGCGGATGGCTCAGCTGGACGGAGTAACCGCCGGGGAGGAACCTCTCCGTCGAGAACGCCCCCTTGCCCGAGGTCGTGGTCAGGCGGGGAGGGCCGCGGCGCCTCGCGTCCGCGCCCTCCGGTGCAATGAGGACGGACGCCCCGGGGACCGGGGAGCCGCCCGGGTCGATGATCCGCCCCCGCAGGCTCCCCCCGACCCGCAGGACGAGCTCCAGGCGGGCGGTCCCGCTCTCCGGCATGCGGAGGGTCTCCCGCACCCGCGCCGTCCCCGGAGCGGAGGCCTCGATCAGGTAGGTCTCTCCGGGGGCGAGGACATCGAGGGCGCGGAGATCGTCGACCCGGGTCCTGACCAGCTCGGGGTTCCGCAGGTCCTGATCGCGGGCGCGAATGCGCACCTCGGCATCCGGACGGGGCGCGCCCGAGGCATCGACGACGGAGAGGACCCACGGGGCGCTCGGCGCGAGGTCGATCGGGCGACGGACGAGGGGTCGGTTCTCCGCGAGGAGGACCGGGTGGATCGTGCTCGCGTAGCCGGGGGCCACGACCACCGCGTGTCCCGGACCCGGGGTGAGGCCGGGGAAGGACGCCTTGCCCATCGAGTCCACGGCCCCCGCTCCCTCCACTCCCATGCCGGTGTGGATGGTGATCCGCGCTTCCGAGACGATCACATCCGCGAACAGGATGACCTCCAGGCGAACGCCGGGGGTCAGCTCGAAGTCCCGGACGCGCTCCTCTCGACGGTCGACCTCGAGGTCGAGGATCTGCTCATCACGGTAGGCGTCGCTGCGGATCGTGAGGACGAGCGGACCGGGGGGCGCGGTGATCGAATAGGCCCCTTCGCCATCGGTGACCGCCTCCGCGAACCACCCGTCCTTCCCGGCGAACTCGAGTCGGACTCCCGGTACGGGCGTCACGATGGTGTTCCGCTGCTCGTCCAGCTCGGGACCGGTGATTCGCCCGCGCAGGACGCCTCCGCGGAAGAGGAGGTAGGGGAGCTCGCCCTCCTCTTCGAGCTCGACCGTCTGCTGGTAGAAGTTCGCGTGGGCCATTCTCACGATCGGCGGGGTCTCGTCCGGGAGCGTGATCGCGAAGGTTCCATCCTCGGTGGAGGTCGCCCGGATCTCAGCGGGGTGTGGAAACGGCCCCGAGGCGATGGTCACCCCGGAGATCGGCTCGTAGAGGGGATCGGTGATCCGCCCGGTGTAGGTCGTCGTGCCTTCGGGAGCGCGGGCGTCCGAGGAGTCGGGAGGGTCCGGGGGCTGGGCCTCCGGGGGCTGGGCGGCCGGGGGCGTCGACGGCTCCGGGGAAGCGGCGGGCTCGGCCGGGGGTGGATCGGTCACCGTGGGGAGGGGGATTCCCCCCACTCCGCCGCGACCGAGGGGAGTCCCGCGAGGTCCGCCGCCATCCTCCGGCGCGGCGGCGTTGAGGAGGAGCCAGATGAAGGCTCCGATCGTCACGAGGAAGGTGCCGATCGCGAGGATCGGCCCGACCCCCCGCCCCGCCGGGGGCCGCGCGTCGGTCGGCTCCCTCATGGCTTGATCCAGACCGGGTATCCCCGAGCCTGCAGCCGATCGGCATGGGTGATCACCTCGGGGCGACGCGCGAAGCGGCCGCTCGTCACCCGGAAGCGGGGTTCGGCGCCGTCCTCCTCGAGCTGCGCGGGGAACCCGTCCGCCTGGAGCTGAGCCATGAGCTGCTCCGCCCGTTCACGGGCCTCGAAGACCCCCACCTGGACGGTGAAGTGCCCCGGGATCTTCAGCGCTTCCCTGGCCTCCTGCGCGTGACGGGGGGCGGCGGCGGCGAGACGGAGGCACTGCTCGAGGGGCGCCCTCGCCTCGGTGAAGGCTCCAGCCCGCTGGAGCGCGAGGCCCGCCTCCAGGAGGGCCTCGGCGCGGGTCTCGTCGTCGGTCGCGGTGATGGCCGCGTCGCGGAATCGCATCGCCGCCCCGGCGAACTGGTCCTCGGTGCGCTCCAGGTAGCCGAGCTGGAGCCAGGCGTGCGGAGTGATCCGCGGGTCTCCGCGACTCGCGGCGGCGAGCAGCTGGTTCCGAGCCTCTTCGACGCGTCCGGCCCGCCGCAGCTCGGTCCCGGCGTCGAGGAGCGCCTCGGTGGAGCGAGGATCGGTGGGGTGGGAGCGATGGAAGGTGGAGTAGAGGAGGGCTGCCTCGTCGTGGCGCCCGGCGACCCGGGCCACCTCGGCCCGCTGCCACAGCTCCTCGGCTGCGACGGCCCGAGCGACCGTCGGCTCCGACGCTCGGGGGCTCCCTCCTCCGGAGCACCCGGTGATCGTCAGACCGCCGAGGGTGATCGTGAGGGTGAGGAGCGCGGCGCAGGGCGCGGGGATTCGAGTATGCTCTTGGTCCCCCAGCCGGGGTGGTGCCGGGACGGGGAGGCGCGCGTCGGTGCCGTTCGACATCGAGATCCTTCCGTCATCCGGTGAGGACCGCCGGCGGGCGGCTCCGGACCGGGATGATGCGGGCGGCGGCGGCGACGGGCATTGTGAACGGACCTCGGGAGAGCGCAAGCGAAGGGAGCGGAAGGGTGCACACCCCGTCCGGCTCGCACGATGACGACGGCGCGGGCCCGCTTCGGATCGGGATCGACACCGGCGGCACCTTCACCGACTTCCTGATCGTCGAGGGGCAGGGAGACGAGGCGCGCGCCGAGGTGCGCAAGCTCCCCTCGACGCCGAGCGATCCCTCCATGGTCATCCTCGCCGCCCTCGCCACGCTCTCCCGCCCGCCGTCGCGGCTGGTCCACGGTTCGACGGTCGCGACGAACGCCCTGCTCGAGGGGACAGGGGCGCACCTCGCCTGGATCACCACGGCGGGCTTTCGCGACCTGATCGAGATCGGGCGACAGGATCGACCGCATCTCTACGACCCCCAGCGGGTCCCGGATCCGCCCCCCGTTCCCCGCTCCCGGCGCCTCGAAGCTCGGGAGAGGCTCGGTCCGCGGGGGAAGGAGTGGCAGCCGCTCACCGATGAGGAGTGCGAGCGGCTCCGCCGCGCGGTGGAGACGATGGGCGTGGAGGCGATCGCGGTCGGGCTCCTTCATTCGACCATCGAGCCCCGTCACGAGCGTCGGATCGCCGACGCGCTGCGTCCGCTCGGCCTCCCGGTGATCCTCTCCTCCGAGCTCGTCGCCGAGCCGCGGGAGTTCGAGCGCTTCGCGACGGCGCTCGCCAGCGCCTCGGTGACTCCGGTGATGGACCGCTATCTCGCGCGTCTCGGGGAGGGGCTCGAGCCGGGGAGCTGGTCGGTGATGGAGAGCTCCGGGGGATCGATGCCCTGGGAGCGCCTGCGTGGTCAGGCGATCCGGACCGTCCTCTCCGGTCCCGCGGGCGGCGTCGTCGCGGCGAGTCGATGGGCGAAGGGCAGTCCGGCGGGCGCCATCGCCTTCGACATGGGGGGGACCTCCACCGATGTCACCCTCGTCCCGCCGCCGCGGCCCGGGGATCCGCCGACGGTCCCCACCACCCGGGAGTTCCGTCTGGGGACGTGGCCGGTGGCGGTGCCCGTGGTGGATGGCCAGACGGTCGGAGCCGGCGGTGGGTCCCTGGCCTGGATCGACGGAGGCGGCGCTCTGCGCGTCGGGCCCCGGAGCGCCGGGGCCGACCCGGGACCCATCTGCTACGGAAACGGGGGGAGGACCCCGACCGTCACCGACGCGCACTTCCTGCTCGGGAGGATCCCATCCGATGTGAGGTTGGGCGGTGAGATGCCGCTCACCGCGGCCGGACTCGAAGAGGCGTTCACCTCACTCGGAGGGGAGATCGGCCTCGGCCCCCGCGCGCTCGCGCGCGGGATCATCCGGGTGGTTGAGGCGGAGATGGAGCGCGCCTTGCGCAGGATCACCCAGGAGCGTGGGATCGATCCCCGGGGGCTCGATCTCATCTCCTTCGGGGGGGCCGGCGGCCTCCACGCGGTGGCGCTCGCGCGCTCCCTCGGCGCGCGGGAGGTGATCGTCCCGCCCGACCCCGGGATCCTCAGCGCGACCGGCATGCTGGAGGCTCCTGAGATCGAATTCGGCGAGCAAACGATCCTCGCGCCCTGGAGCGCGGAGATGCCCGCGCGTCTCGCGGAGGCGTTCGAGGGTCTCGAGCGAGGAGCACGGGAGCGGCTCGGCGAGACCGGGGGAGGTGAGGTCATCATCCGCGGCGAGCTCGGCGTCCGGCTCATGGGACAGTCGCACGACCTCCCGATCCCCTGGGCGCCCGGCTGCGGCGATCCGCGGAACGCCTTCCGCGACGCCTATCGCGCCCGATTCGGAGTGGAGGAGCCCCAGAGGGAGCTCGAGATCACGGCGCTCCGGGTCCGGGTCGAAGTCCCCGCCGCTCCCCTTCCGATCCGTGCCGCCGAGTCCGGAGCCGGGAGCGCGTCCGCCGCCTGCCGGGTGCTCGTCGACGATGGGGTGAGCGAAGCTCTCGTCGAGGTGCCGCGCGTTCCCCGACCGCTCCTGTCGGCGGCGTCTCCCCTGAGCGGGCCGGCCCTCGTCGAGGAGCGGACGAGCACGCTCTGGATCCCTCCCGGCGCGCGGCTGCGCCGAGGTCGGGAGGGAGAGCTGCGGATCGACCCGAGGGCGGAATGACGGAGGTCCCGCCTCGGAGGCCGCGTTCCTCCTCCATCGTTCTCTACGCGGCGGCCGGGGGGTTCCTCCTCGGCGCCCGGGGGATCGCCGCGCTGGCGTCGGAGGCCGGCGATGGTCGTGCGGTCGGGTGGCTCATCGGCGGATCCCTCCTCCTGCTGATCCCATCCCTCGTCCTCTGGCAGCAGCTTCCACGACTCCCGGGGCGTCGCCGAGATCTCTGGATCATCATCGGGGTCGCCCTCCTCGCGCGGCTCCCCCTGCTCCCGCTCGAGCCGGCCCTCTCCGATGATCTCTACCGCTATCTCTGGGATGGGAGGGTCCAGGAGGCGGGGCTGAATCCCTACGGGGTCTCCCCCCTCGACCCCTCCCTCGATGCCGTGGAGGCGGGGTGGCCGCTCGACGAGAGGGTTCGCGAGAGAGTGAACCACCCCGGGATCGCCACGATCTATCCCCCGGGTCTCGAGCTCACCTTCGCTGCGGTCGCCCGACTCGGGGGAGGGATGGAGCTTTGGAAGGGAGCGCTCCTCCTCGCCGAGGCGCTCCTGACCCTCCTCCTCCTGCGCGGGCTCCGCCTTCTCGGTCGCGATCCGCGGCTCGTCCTGCTCTACCTCTGGCACCCTCTCCCCCTCATCGAGGTGGCCTGGAGCGCCCACGCGGAGCTCCTCGCCGTTCTCCCCTTCGTCTGGGGAGCGATCACTCTCACCGAGGGGAGGCATCTCACCGCCGGCCTGGCGATCGGCGCCTCGATCGCCGCCAAGCTCCTCCCGGTCGGCTTCCTCGCCACGCTCCTTCGCCGCGGGGGGCTGCTCGCGGCGCTCGGCTGCCTCGCCGCCCTCGTCCACTTCACCCTCCCCTATCTCGGCTCGACCGATCCGGCGCGGGCGTTCGCGGGGCTCGGGGAGTACGCGGAGGGGTGGTACTTCAACGACCTGCTCTTCGAGCCGCTCGGGAGGATCCTCTCGATCGACCCGACCGATCGCACACTCCTCGCGACCCGGATCCTGCGCCTCGCTCTCGCGGGGGCGTGGCTCGGGGTGGCGCTCCTCTCCGCGCGGCAGGCGCCCATCGCCTCCGCCCTCACCCTGACGGTCGCGTTCGTCCTCCTCTCCCCCACCGTCCACCCCTGGTATCTCCTGTGGGTCCTCCCCTTCGCGGTGCTCCTCGAGGCCCGCCCGTGGTGGATCCTCGCGGGCACGACGCTGATCGCGCACGAGGTCTCCGCCGGGTGGCTCGCCGCGCAGGTCTGGTCTCCGAGCGAGACGAGGGGGTTCGTCTACGGGGCTCCGCTCCTCCTCCTCGCCGCGCATCGGGGGGCGGGGTGGTGGGAGGATCGGCGGATCGCGAGGGTGGGAGAGAAGAGCGCCTGACGGGGGCCGACCGGGATGGAGAAGGAGCCCGTCCCCGCCGGGCGGGAACGGGCTCCTTCCGATCGGTCGATCGACCCGCCTCAGCGGGCGTCGTGACCTTCCTCCTCGACGGGGGGAGGGACCTCGACCCCCATCTCCGCGAGGAGACGCTCGATCGCCTGATCGAGCTGCTCGCCGCGCACGTTCTTGAAGCGGATCACACCCTTGTGGTCGATGACATACGTCGTCGGCCAGCCGGAGACGTTCCACTGCTCGGCGATGCCTCCGGGCGTGCCCGGCCCCTCGGGGCCGTTCCACCAGGAGCGCCAGGTGAGGTTCTTCTCCTTCACGATCCTGCGGATCGACTCACGATCCGGATCGCTGTTCACTCCGAGGATCTCGAACGGGACGTCGGCGAAGCGCTTCACGAGCGACCGCTCGTGCGGGTACATGGCCCGGCAGGGGCCTCACCAGTCTCCCCAGAAGTCGAGGAAGATCACCTTCCCCCGGTAGTCGCTCAGCTTGAAGGTCGAGCCGAAGAGATCCTCCCCCTCGATCTCCGGAGCCTGCTTCCCCACCGAGAGGTTGCGCAGCTCGAAGAGATCCCGGCCCGCGATGTCGCCGAGGGTGTCCGATCCTCGCATCGAGGGGATCTCGCCGTAGCTCTCGACGATCTTCGCGAAGAGCGACTCGCACTCGCGCTCCACGGCCGCGGAGTCGAGGTCGGTCAGGCTGGCGATCGTCTCCTCCCCGAAGTACTCCGCCATCTGCGTCTTCTCGGTCTCCTCGGCGTCGGTGTAGTACCGGGCGAAGCTGACCTGCCCCTGCAGGTGCTTGACGAAGGCGTAGTGCGCGATCCCGAGGGTCTTCTCATCATCGCTCGTCTTCATCACCGCGCGGAGCAGGCTCCCCGTGTTCGCGTCGATGTCGTAAGCGAAGTTCCAGAGCATGTCGGCGATGCGAGGGTCGGAGAGGAAGTGCTCGGCCAGGAGCTCGAGGGCGGCCTTCCGGGCGGGTCCGCCGACCCGATTGTCCATCGCCCACTCGACCGCCTCGAAGCCCACCACCTGCGGGTGCTCCTTGGCGAGGGCGAGCAGCGGGAGCGCGATGGCGCCCGCGTCGGGGTAGTTCTCCTCGTAGTGCTGCCGCCGCTCTTCGTCGGTCTTCAGCTCGGCGAAGGCGTCCTGGAACGCCTTCATCCGGCTCTCGAAGTCGCCGGCGATGGCCTCGTACCGGGCACGAATCTCGCTTGGCGTCACTTCATCCCCGCCGGCCGGCTCTCCCTGAGCGGAGAGGTTCGGTGCGGCGAGGAGGAGCAGGGCGAAGAGGGCGGTCACGAAACGGAGCGTTCCGTTCATGGGTCTCCCTTCCTTGGGGTCTCGTGGTGGACGAACCCGGAGAATAACCCCTCGGGGCCCCGGAAGCCAAGGTGTGGGGCGTCGGGGAGCGAGGTCCGGTTCACGACCATTTCGGCGGATCGGCGCTCTCCCGATCGGGGTCCTCCGCGGAGGCGTCCTCCAGATCGACGCTGTGCAGCTCGTCGGAGGTCGCCAGGCCGACGATCCCGGCGATGATCAGCGTGAGGACCACGAGGCCCACGGCGACGATGAAGACGGCTGCGTAGAACGCGAGCTCGAGGATCAACATCAGGAGTCCGAACACCAGACCGGCGAAGCAGCCGATCAGGACCGCGATTTCCATCGGCACGCTCCTCTCGGCCGGGGTCGGCCCCCCTCAGGATTCGTCCGGCTCGAGGTCGCCGGCCTCCGGGGTCGATCCGGCGCGCGCGGCTCGTTCGCGGCGGGAGAGACGGATCTCGTGCAGCAGGATCAGGGAGACTCCCACCACGATGCCACTGTCCGCGATGTTGAAGTTCGGCCAGACGTGATCTCCGACGTACCACTTCACGAAGTCCCGGACCGCGCCGTAGGTCACCCGGTCGTAGAGATTGCCCAGGGCGCCGCCGGCGATCATCCCGAGGGCGACGCTCAGCGTGACCGGCATGCGGGGGGGGAGGAGGGCGATGACGAGGGTTCCGATCGCCGCCACCACCCCCATCCCGAGGAGGAGCCAGGGGACGCCGGAGAGCATCCCGTTGAAGGCCCCGAGGTTGATCGCCGCCTCGAGGGCGAAGCCCGGGAAGATCACATGGTCCCGCTCCGCCCGGAGGACGGGAGTGGTCCCCGGGCGCTCGATCACCTCGGCTCCGAGGAACCGGAAGATCGCGGCCTTCGTCCAGAGATCGAGGACGAGGAGGGTGAGGCAGACGGAGAGGTGGAGGAGGAGGGTCCGGGCGCGCGTCATGGGGGGATGGAACCATCTCGCGGCCCGCGATGAAACCCGATCCGGCTCGGGCTCGAATTCCCTCCAACCTCCGGCTCCGGTTGTCCCGCCTCGGGGCGGGGGTATCCTCGGCGATCCGCATTCCGGCTCGATCGGACCCACCCGGGCCTCCGGCCCGGGCGAGCCTCGGGAAGGAGAACCTCCCATGACCCTCTCTCGACCCACTCTCGCCCTCCTTCTGCTCCTCTCGGCCAGCGGGACCTGGGCGGTCACCGGCGCCCCGCGCGGCGACTCCTCCGCCGACCGGGAGGTGACTCCTCGCGGTGAGCTTCGCCCCGAGGAGCTCCATCTCACCCGGCTCTTCGAGGACGCATCGCGGTCCGTGGTCCACATCACGAGCCTCCGCCTCCGCCGCAGCTTCACCCGGGATGTCTACCGTGTCCCGGAGGGGAGCGGCTCCGGCTTCGTCTGGGACGAGGGCGGGCACATCGTCACGAACTTCCATGTGATCCAGGGGGGGGAGACCTTCCAGGTCGTGCTCGCGGATGAGTCCAGCTGGCCCGCCACCCTCGTCGGGGCGGCGCCGCACAAGGACCTCGCCGTCCTGCGCATCGATGCGCCGAGGTCGCGCCTCGTGCCCCTCGCCCTCGGGGGGAGCAGCGACCTCCGGGTCGGTCAGAGCACCTACGCCATCGGGAACCCCTTCGGCCTCGACCAGTCCCTCACCCGGGGGGTCATCAGCGCGCTCGGTCGCGAGATCACCTCCCGGATGCAGACCACGATCTACGATGTGATCCAGTCCGACACCGCCGTGAACCCCGGGAACTCGGGGGGGCCTCTTCTCGACAGCGCGGGGCGGCTCATCGGCGTGAACACCGCGATCTTCTCGCCCACCGGGGCGAGCGCGGGGATCAGCTTCGCGATCCCCTCCGACACGGTGCGCCGGATCGTCCCCGACCTGATCGTCCACGGCCGGGTCCAGAAGCCGATCATCGGCTTCTCGCCCTATCCTCGGGAGCTCCCCCGGGGATTCCCCGACGGGGTCCTCGTCGTCGAGGTGCCGGAGGGGAGCGCGCTGGAGAGGTCCGGGCTCCGCGGGACTCGCGAGGACCGCCTCGGGGACATCATCACCGCAGTCAACGGCCGCCCGACGCCCACCCGAGAGGATCTCGAGGCGGTCCTCGAGAGATACCGCGCGGGAGAGAGAGTGACGCTCACCCTTGTCCGCGGTGCCGGTTACGATGGCGCGGGAGGGCGATCCGTCGAGCTCGAGACCGAGCTGCAGACCGCCGAGAGCCGCGGGACGGAAGAGCAGAGGAGAGCGCCGTGATCACCGAAGTCGACTGGCGGGGTGACCTGGACGGAGAAGTGGTGCTCACGCTCCTCGATGAGGCGGGGGCCTCGGAGCGGGTGATCGACCGCCCCGGAGACCTCGTCTCCACAATGATGGCGGAGGAGTTCGTCGATGACTCCCTCATCGATGTCACTGCGGTCTACGGATACTGCCTCGCTTCCCGGGGGATCTCGGAGCCGATCTTCGTGGACCAGATCGTGAAGAAGATCGCGCCCTTCCTCAGGAGCGCCCGGATCGACTCTCTCCCCCTCTATCAGCTCACCGAGCGGATCGCGGAGTTGATCCGGAGCTCGGGGAAGGAGGGGGTGGAGCTTCGCGAGCTCCTCCTCGCCGAGGGGCATCGCATGAAGGCCCAGCGCGCGGCGGACCTCCCCCGGGGCTGAGCTGCGCGGACCTCCCGCAGCGGCCCGAAAATCCCGAAAAACGCCCAACGAAGCCCGATTTCTGCCGTAACAGTCCACAGAAGGACGGATTTCGGCTCAGGACAGTCCGCGCGCCGAGACATCTTTCTTGCAGGATCAACCTGCCGTCCGCAGGGGGTCCCCGGAAGGCGCACCGACGCCATGCCCTTCCCCCCGTGTGCTGAAAGGACCGAAATGAGCAAGCGACTCTTCGTTGGAGGCCTCCCCTGGGCCGTCGACGACCATGCCCTCCAGGACCACTTCGCGGGGTTCGGTGAGGTGGTCAGTGCCACCGTGATCCGCGATCGCGAGACCCAGCGCTCCCGCGGCTTCGGCTTCGTCGAATTCGCGAGCGATGCCGAGGCGGCCAAGGCGGTCGACGACCTCGACGGCACGGAGATGGAGGGGCGTCAGATCACCGTCTCCATCGCGAAGTCCCCCGGCGTCTAGCGTCCCTTCGCACAGCTCGATCTCCCCCCGAGCGGGGATCCCGGGAGGCGCGTTGCGCCCCCGGGATCCCCGCTCTCGCATCCGGGTCCGCCGCTCATTCTTGTCCCCGCCCTTCCCCTCTTTCACAATCGGAGCGCAGAGGGCGCCGCGCGGTGAGATCGATCCGATCCTCCGGCGGACCCCGTCTCCGGCTCCGGTACCATCCTCCTTCGCCCGTCGAGAAAGGACCTGGATGTCGACGCAGGAACGAGAGAGCTCCTCCAACTCCGCCCGCGATGGCTTCAGCCGTCGGATGTTCATCAAGGGCGCGAGTCTCACCGTGGCGGCCGTCGGTGTCACCGGCTCCGCCCCCCCCGTCGTGGCCGGGCAACGCTCGGACGATGGCGCGGCGCCGATCCTCGGCCCGGGGCCCGTCTCCATGCGCCTCCGGGTGAACGGCACCGAGCGCACGCTCGAGGCGCCCCCCTCCCTGACCCTCGCCGACGCCCTGCGGGACCAGCTCGGCCTCACCGGGACGAAGCGGGTCTGCGATCGCGGCTCCTGCGGGGCCTGCACGGTGATGCTCGACGGCCGGACGGTCGACTCCTGCAGCATGCTGGCCATCGATGCGGTCGGCCGCGAGATCAGGACCGTCGAGGGCTGCGGCACTCCCGAGAGTCCATCCGATCTTCAGGAGGCGTTCGTCGAGTGCGACGCGCTCCAGTGCGGCTTCTGCACTCCCGGGATGGTCGTCTCCTGCACCGCTCTCCTCGAGAGCCGGCCTTCCCCCACGCGGGCCCAGGTCGCGGAGGGGATCTCCGGCAACATATGCCGCTGCGGGACCTACCAGAACATCTTCGAGGCGGTCGAGCTGACGGCCCGCCGGCGGGCCGGACGGGGAGGAGGTGCCGATCGTGGTCGCTGAGATGAAGATCAAGGTCGGCTTCGAAGGCCACTTCGAGGAGCTGACCGTCACGCTCCCGGACGGTGACGTTCCCCCCTACCAGCCCGGGGACGATCTGAAGGTGGTGGGTCGCTCCGTGCCCCGCTCGGAGGCGCTCCTCAAGGCCACCGGCGCGGCGCGCTACAGCTACGATCAGCGGCCGGAGGGGCTCCTCTACGGCGCCATCCTCCGCTGCCCACACGCGAACGCCACGATCCGTGAGATCGACACCTCGGTCGCCCTGGCGATGCCCGGGGTGAAGGCGGTCGTGACCGCCCCGGACCTCTTCGAGAGCCGGGAGTGCCGCTACGCGGGCTCCGAGGTCGCCGCGGTCTGCGCGACGACCGAGGCGATCGCGGACGAGGCGCTCCGGGCGATCTACGTCGACTACGAGGTCCACCCCTTCGCGGTGACCCTCGACGACGCCATGGCCGAAGGGGCTCCGTCGGTCGGTCGGGGAAACCAGGTGAACGTCGATCGAACCTCTCCCCGGACCGCCCGGCAGCGGGACGGCTCTCTCAACGAGGATCGGGAGGCGGAGATCCGCGCGAACCTCGACGAGCAGGAGGAGCGCATCAAGGGGATCCTCCGGGAGGCCGCGGTCGTGGTCTCGCGCACCTTCCGGACCGAAGTCCAGACCCACTGCCCGCTCGAGCCCCACGGGCTCGTCTGCGAGTGGAAGGATGGGAAGCTCATCGCCCACGCCTCCACCCAGGCGACCTTCGGAGCGCAGTTCGAGCTGGGGCGGCGCTTCGGCACCTCCCCCCAGGTGATCTGCGAGCACGTCGGCGGGGGCTTCGGCTCGAAGTTCTCCGCCGGGCGGGAGGGGGTCATCGGGGCTCATCTCGCTCGTGAAGCGGGCGCGCCGGTCCGGCTCATGCTCGACCGTCGGGCGGAGCAGATCGCGGTGGGGAACCGCCCCGACTCGATCCAGAAGCTGACGCTCGGACTCGACAAGGAGGGAAAGATCCTCGCCCTCCGGATCCGGAACTGGGGCAGCTCCGGCACCGGAATGGGCGGGTCCGGGGCTCACAACGACCTGATCTACCAGCTCGGCGAGGTCGACAAGGTCGAGTACGGAGTGCGCACGAACAACGGCGGGGCCCGGGCACATCGGGCTCCGGGATGGCCTCAGGGAGCCTTCGGCCTCGAGGGCCTCCTCGACGAGGCCGCCGCCGCGCTCGGGATCGACCCCATCGAGCTGCGTCGTCGGAACGACGATCACAGGATCCGCCTCGCCGAATACCAGATCGCGGCCGAGCGCTCCGGCTGGAAGGAGAAGCACGGTCGGGTTCGTCGGGAGGGTCCGATCCGCCGCGGGATCGGCATGGCGAGCAGCCTCTGGTTCTCCGCCGGCGGCGCCGGCGCGGCGGTGCTCGTTCGCATCCACAAGGATGGACGGGTGGAGGTCCGCAACGGCGCCCAGGACATCGGCACGGGGACCCGTACGGTGATCGGTCAGGTCGCGGCGGAGGAGCTCGGTCTCCGCGCGGATGAGGTGACCGTCTCGATGGGGAACACCGATGATCCGCGGGGTCCCGCCAGCGGCGGCTCCACGACGATCGGAACCGTCACTCCCGCCGCGCGGCTCGCGGCTCATGATGCGAAGCGCGAGCTCCTCGAGGCGGTGGCGGATCGCAAGGGCTGGCAGGCCGGAGAGCTCGATCTTCGCGGCGGGTCGGTCGTGGATGCGAGCGGCTCCGCGGTCCTCTCCTTCAAGGCGGCCTGCGCGCTGCTCGACGAGGATGCCATCGAGGTGCTCCGCCAGCGGCCCACCCTGAGCCGACGCAGCGCGAACTACGACGGCTACGAGAGCACGAACGCGGGGGTGCAGGTGGCCGAGGTCGCGGTCGACACCGAGACCGGCGAGGTCCGGGTGGAGCGCGTCGTCGCGGTGGCGGACTCCGGGAAGATCCTCAACCCGAAGCTGGCCGAGAGCCAGGTCCGGGGCGGGGTGATCCAGGGGGTCAGCTTCGCGCTCTTCGAGCGACGGATCATGGACCGCCAGCAGGGTGTCATGGTCAACGCCGACATGGAGAACTACAAGATCCTCGGGGCGGCCGACTGTCCCGAGATCGATGTGGTCCTCGTCGATGTCTACAACGGCAGGAACAACACCGGGGTCATGGGTCTGGGTGAGCCGCCGATCGTCGCGACCGCCGCGGCGGTCGCGAACGCGGTCTCCAACGCCCTGGGCACCCGCATGACCTCGCTGCCGATCACGCCCCGCAAGGTCCTCGAGGCGCTCGGCAAGGCGCCGCGCCCCGCCACCGGTCGGAAGGGAACGAGTCTATGAAGTCCTTCGAGCTCGCCCAGCCCGGGAGCCTCGATGCCGCGATCCGCGCGAGCGGCGAGAGCTTCGTCGCCTCGCGCTGGCTCGCCGGTGGCACCGACCTCCTCGCCACCATCAAGGAGCGGGTCGACGCCCCCGAGCGCCTCGTGAACCTGAAGACTATCCCCGACCTCGCGTCGATCGAGGTGACGGCGGAGCGAACGGTGATCGGCGCCCTGGCCACCCACACCGAGGTGGCGGAGCACGTCGGAATCCGGGAGCATCATCCCGCCCTCGTGGAGGCGATCCTCGCGACCGCGACTCCGCAGATCCGCAATGTCGCGACGATCGGCGGGGGACTCTGTCAGCGCCCGCGGTGCTGGTACTTCCGCCATCCCGACTACCCCTGTCGGAAGAAGGGTGGAGCGACCTGCTACGCGCAGGAGGGGGAGAACGAGTTCCACACCATCTTCGACAACGGGACCTGCTGCGCGGTCCATGCGTCGAACATCGCTCCCATCCTCCTCGCCTACGATGCGGTCCTGATCGTGCGGGGGTCCGGAGGGGAGCGCGAGGTCGCCCTCGACGACTTCTTCGTCGACCCCGATGACAATGTCATGGTCGAGAACATCCTCGCCCCCGGGGAGCTGATCACGCGGATCGAGATCCCGGCCGCCGCGCGTGGCTGGGGAGAGGCCTATGTCGAGGTCCGGGAGAAGCAGAGCTTCGACTGGGCGCTCACCGCGGCCACGGTCCTCGTGAAGGCCTCGGGCGGCGCGGTCGAGGATTCCCGCGTCGTGCTCAGCGCGGTCGCGCCCCGTCCGCTGCGGCTCCCTCGGGTGGAGGCGCTGCTCCGGGGGCGGGTGGACGAGGAGGCGCTCTCCGCCGCGGGGGAGGCCGCCTGCGCCGGCGCGACGCCTCTCGAGCAGAACGGATACAAGCTGGCGCTGGTGCGGGCGACGATCGCTCGCGCGGCGCGGTCGGCGATCTCCCGGGCGAGGAAAGGCTAGGAGGACCGAAGATGGCGAACCAGAAACCGGTCTTCCTGCCGGACGATGTCTGCCCCTGTCTTCGTACGAAGACGATGACCCTCAACCCCGAGTACCGCCGAAGCGCCTACGAGGACCGGTTCACCGCGGACACGGCGATCTTCCATTGCCTGCGCACCATGGCGCCGCAGGGCCCGGACGAGCTCGACTGCGAGCCGCAGATGTGCCGCCCGGGACGCGAGTGCTACACGCCCGATCCCGCCGACCTCGGCTGAACGGGTCACTCTCTTCGCGGCTCCTCATGAAGACTCCCCCCCCGGGCCTTCGCGCGGGGGGGGAGTCTTCCCTCTCGAAGACCGGAGAGGAGCAGGCCGGAGAGCGCCCCGCAGCATCGAGCCCCGGGGGTCTCGACGATGCGGGGCGCGTCAGGCTCTCTGACTCTCTCGCGGCGGGATCAGAAGTCGATCTGGAAGCGCATGGTGAACGCTTCGGCGCTGCCGTCGACTCCCACATCCCCGGCGATGTCCTCGACATCCATCAGCACGACGTTCGTCATGATCCGGACATTCGGGTTCAGATACCAGTTCAGACCGAGGGTGGTCTGGGTCATGGTGCCGCCGTTGATCGCACCGTCGTCGAAGTCGGTGCCGGAGTAACGAAGACCGACCTCCCAGGCTCCGTTTCCGTCCGCCGACCCGTAGTTGGTGTTCGGCTTCACCCGCGAGAAGATCGCCTTCTTGTTGCTGTAGGCGCGCTTCTCTCCGGTGAGGAAGTAGCTCGCGAAGATGTAGTAGTGGGAGATGTCGAAGTCCTCGGCGCCCTCGCTCCCCTCGTTCATGGCGGTCATGTACTCCGCCTGAAGGGAGAGCGGACCCTGGACGGTGGCGGCCTCGAGGCCGAAGTAGGTGACCTCGTCCACCGCCTGGGCGCCGGTCTCCAGGAAGTCGACGGAGGGGCGGACCTCCGGGTCCGCCTGGTAGTTGACGGTGTCACCCTCGGGGCTCCGGAGGCTGGCCGCCACGCCGAGGTGGACGAGGTCGCCGTCGTCGGTCGCCCACGGGAGCCAGGTCGCGCGCCCGGTGAAGGTCATCTTGTTGTCCCCCACGGCGTCGCCATCGCTCGCGCTGTCGCGGAATGCGCCGATCCACCAGGTCATGTTCTCTTCGCCGTTGACCCCGTGGGTCATGAAGCCGGTCGAGCGCTCGGGCGCGATCGGTCCGGTGCCGCTCGAGCGCTCGATGAAGGTGATGTAGTTGCTCGAGGTCTGGGCCTCGAGACCGAACGGCTCGTAGAACTGACCGACCCGCACGCTGCCGACGGCGGGGACATCGCGGACCTCCATGTAGAGGTCCTTGAAGTCGGCATCGCCGCCCGCGAAGTCGTACTGCGCCTTGAAGTCGATGTTCCCGTAGATCGTCCCCGCGAGGTAGAGACGAGCGCGGCGGAAGATCGTTCCATCGCTCGGCTCCGCGTCTCCGGCGGCGACGTTCCCGGACGCGGTCGCGAACTCATCGTCCGCGGAGTACCAGGTCCAGTTGTTGTGCATCCGACCGCCGAGCTTGAGCTTGAACTGCCCATCCTCGCTGGCGTACTGGAGAGCGGTCGAGTAGTTGAGCTCCTGCGCCCCGACCGGGGCGGTGAGGAGGAATGCGAAGAGAGCGCAGGCGATGCAACGGGACATGAGGATTCCTTCACAAGTCAGGGAGGATGAAGCGGCCCGCTCCAGACCGATGAAACAGGAGACCATGATCCTAATGAAGATCGTTTGAAAAAGCGGTTGGGGTTCTGTGAATGGCGAATGGTCGTGTCGTTCGCCCGGTGTTCGCGACCGGGGCTAGCGGTACTCCTCGTGGGTGTGGCGGACGACGGTGCCTTCCACCAGGAAGAGGACATCCTCGGCGATGTTCGTGGCGTGATCCGCGATCCGCTCGAGGTGGCGTGAGGCGGAGAGGTAGTGGATCGCCCGCTCGATCGTGGCGGGCTCCTGCCGCATCCGCTCCTGGAGGGCCATGAACATCTCGCGGTTCATGTCATCGACCACCTGATCGTTCCGGATGACCTTCCTCGCGAGGGCCACATTGAGCTGCACGAGGGACTCGAGGCATTCGTTCACCATGCCGAGGGCGGCTTCGCCCATGCGGGCGAAGTCGAGGCGGATTCCGATCCCGGGCTGTGTCGCGAGGAACCGCGCCCGCTCCGCCACGTTCACGGCGAGGTCCCCGACCCTCTCGAGGTCGCTGTTCACCTTCAGGAGGGCGATCACGAGGCGCAGGTCGGTCGCGACCGGCTGGTGAAGCGCGAGGATCTTCAGCGCCTCCTCCTCGATGCGCACCTCGAGGTCGTCGATCTCGGCGTCGCCCGCGATGACCTGCTCTGCGAGCTCCGTGTCGTGCTCCACCAGGGAGTCGATGGCGCGGCGGACCCTGTCCGCGATCGCCTCGCTCATCCCGAGGACGCTCGCCTTCAGCTGCTGAAGGTCCTTCTGGAGGTGGAGGGTCACACTGCCCGCTTCCCGCTGGAGTGCCTGCTACAGCTGCCTAGCCGAAGCGACCGGAGACGTAGTCCTCGGTGCGCTGCTCGCGCGGCTTCGTGAAGATCTGGTCGGTCTCGCCGACCTCGATCAGATTACCGAGCTCGAGGAAGGCTGTGAAGTCGGAGACGCGAGCGGCCTGCTGCATGTTGTGGGTGACGATCACGATCGTGTACTGCTTCTTGAGCTCGAAGATGAGGTCCTCGATGCGGCTGGTGGAGATCGGATCCAGAGCGGAGCAGGGCTCGTCCATCAGAATGATCTCCGGGCGCATGGCGAGCGCCCGCGCGATGCAGAGGCGCTGCTGCTGACCGCCGGAGAGGCCGAGGGCGGACTCGTGGAGGCGGTCCTTCACCTCGTCCCAGAGGGCGGCCTGCTCGAGGGACTGCCGGACGAGGGCCTCCATGTCTCCGGAGTAGCCGTTGATCTTGGGGCCCCATGCGACGTTCTTGAAGATCGTCTTCGGGAAGGGGTTGGGCTTCTGGAACACCATCCCGATCTTGAGACGCAGCTCCATGGGGTCGACGGCCGGGTGGTGGATGTCGATTCCCCGGTACAGGAGCTCACCCTCGACCCGGGTCCCCTCGATGAAGTCGTTCATGCGATTGAGCGCGCGTAGCAGGGTGCTCTTCCCGCAGCCGGAGGGGCCGATGATCGCGGTGACCTTCTGCTCCGGGAAGACCAGCGACACCTGCTTCACCGCGGGGCTGTCCCCGTAGTAGATCGAGACATCCCGAGCCTCGAGGATGATGCGGTCCTCCTTCGGGGCGCCCTCCTCTCCCCCCTGCTTCTGCGGGGTGGGGCTCTTCAGGGGCTCCCTTGCGCTGGATGGCTTCTTCCCACCCGCGCCGGTCGGACGCGCGGAGGGGTCGGCGTCGGCGGGGAGGCGGGAGCCCTTGCCCTGTCGGAGGTTCGTGAACCTGCTCAGTCGTGATCTCACCATCGGATGTTCCTCTGGGCTCGTTGGCGGATGAAGACGGCGACGGCGTTCATCATGAGGAGGACGCCGAGGAGGACGATGATCCCCGCGGCCGCGAGGTGATGGAACTCCTCGCGGGAGTCGGAGGCCCAGCCGTAGATCTGCATCGGGAGGGCCGTGAAGGTGTCTCGGAAGGTCTCCGGAGAGAACTGGTAGAAGGCGGGGACCCCGATGGTGATGAGCGGGGCGGTCTCTCCGATCGCGCGCGACAAGGAGAGGATGACCCCGGTCACGATCCCCGGGATCGCCGCCGGCAGGACATGGGCCGAGACGGTCTGCCACTTCGACGCCCCGATCCCGTAGGCCGCGAGCCGGATCGAGTTCGGCACCGCCCGGATCGCCTCGCGGGAGGCGGTGATGATCACGGGGAGGATCAGGAGGGACATCGTCAGGGCACCGGCGAGGACCGAGTTTCCCAGGTGGAAGAACCGGGAGAAGATCGCGAGCCCGAGGATGCCGAAGACGATCGAGGGCACCCCCGCCAGGTTCGTCACGTTGATCTCGATGAAGCTGTTGAGACGGCTCGGTCGAGCGAACTCCTCGAGGTAGATCGCGGCCGCCACCCCGGCCGGGATGGAGATCATGGCGGTCGCGCCCATCAGCCAGAGGGTCCCGAAGAGGGCATCCCGGATCCCCGCCTTGGCCGCGCTCAGCTGGGAGTTGCTGTTCTCGAGGAAGTGCTGCCCGAGATACGCCAGACCCTCGGAGGCGATGTGGTAGAGGAGGACCGCGAGGAGCAGGACGCAGGTCCAGGTGAGGACGGAGCACATCCTCTGGAAGCCTTGCGCCTTCCGGCGGCGGCGTCGGATCCGCTCGATCCCGTCGATGGCCAGGAGGTTCATTCGTACACCTCCCGGAAGCGCTTCAGGATCCGGTGGCTGATCAGGTTCGAGGTGAGGGTGATCAGGAACAGGAGCGCGGCGACCGCGAAGATCGCGGAGTAGCCCGGACCGTCGTGGGCGATGTCCCCCTTCGTCTGCTCGACGATGTATCCCGTCATCGTCTGGATCGACTCGAGGGGGTTCAGGGTGATGCGAGGGGTCATGCCGGCCGCGAGGGCGACGGCCATCGTCTCCCCCACCGCGCGCGACATGGCGAGGACCACGGAGGCCACGATCCCGGAGAGGGCCCCGGGGACGACGACCCTCGTGGTGGCCTCGAGGCTGGTGGAGCCGAGTGCGTACGCTCCCTGCCGCAGGCTGTTCGGGACGGAGCGGAGCGCATCGTCACAGAGGCTCGCGACCATCGGCAGGATCATGATCCCCACGACGATCGCAGCCGATGCGGCGTTGTAGACCTGGGTCGTGGGGAAGATCCCCTGAAGGATCGGCGAGACGAAGCTCAGCGCGAAGAAGCCGTAGACGATGGTGGGGATCCCGGCGAGGACCTCGAGCACCGGCTTCAGGATCCCCCGCGCCCGGGGCGTGGCGTACTCGCTGAGGTAGATCGCGCTCGCGAGCCCGACGGGGATCGCGATCAGGCTCGCTCCCACCACGATCCAGAGGGTTCCGCAGATGAGCGGCAGGACTCCGAAGTGCGCCGGGATGAAGTTGGGGGTCCAGCGCGTCCCGGTGAGGAAGTCCACGACGGGAACCTCCCCGAAGAAGGCGAACGCCTCCTTCGAGAGCACCGCGATGATCCCGGCCGTCGTCACCACCGAGATCGCCGCGCAGGTGAAGAGGAGGGCCCGGATCACGGTTTCGTGGATCCGACCCCTCCGCTTCACGAGCCCGGCGGCCTCGGGAGTGAGCGAGCGGCTCTGGCGATCGGTGGGATCGTCGAGGACTGCTTCGTTCAAGCGATCAGTCGGCTTTCTTCAGCGCGGACTGCATCAGGACCTCGATGTCGGTCCCGGGCTCCACACCACGGAAGATGCTCCCGGTGATCCGGGCGCTGAGCAGCTCGCGAGCGTTGGCGTAGACCGGGGCGGGGAGCGCCACGTAGCCAACCGCCTGAGAGAGCTCGCCGGCATTCTCGAGGTAGAAATCGACGAACGCCTGAACTTCCGGGCGTTCCAGCGACAGGGTCGAGACATAGATGAAGATCGGGCGGGAGAGCGGTGTGTAGGTCCCGTTGTTGATCGTCGCGACGGTCGGCTCCACCGGCATTCCGTCGCCAGACTTCACAGGGACGACCTTGAGGCGACTCTGGTTCTCGGCGTAGTAGGCGAAGCCGAAGAAGCCGAGGGAATTCACATCGCCCGAGACACCGGTCACCAGCACATTGTCATCCTCGTTGGCGGAGTAGTCCGTTCGCATCGATCCGCCCTTGCCCAGGATCGCCTCGACGAAGTAGTCGAAGGTGCCGGACGCGCTTCCGGGCCCGTAGCAGGCGATCGGCTGGTCGGGCCAGTTCGGACGCACATCGCTCCACTTGCGCATCGTTCCGTCCGCCGACCAGATCATCTTCAGCTCATCGGTCGTCAGGTGATCGACGAAGTCGTTCTTCGGGTGAACCACGACGGAGATCCCGTCAAAGGCCACCGGGAGCTCGACCGAGGCGATGCCGTTCTCGGCGCAGGCGGCCTCCTCCTTCTCCTTGATCGGGCGCGAGGCGTCGCTGATGTCGATCTCCCCGACCGCGAACTTCTTGAAGCCACCTCCGGTGCCGGAGTAGGCCACGCTGACCTTCGTCCGGGCGTCGATCTCACGGAACATCTCCGCGGCGGCCGCGGTGATCGGGTAGACGGTGCTCGAGCCGTCGATCTTGATCGACTTCGCGGCGGTGTCGTTGGTGGAGGCCTCGCACCCGGCGAGGAGCAGTCCGAGCGCGAGGATCGGGAGAGTGCTCAGGAGCGTGGAACGCATGAATCTACCTTTCGGGGATCGGGGCGGATCGCCCCGATTGGGAAGTCTTGCCTCAGTTACTGCGATGACTGTACGTACCCCGAGTGAAGATCCCGTGAAGGGGGAAAGAAGCCTGCCGGGCTGGGGGAGGGTCGGCTCGGGCTCCGGGCGCGGAAACGGGCCGATTCGGGGCCTGAGAGCCGATCTTCCGCCCTCGGATGGTTCGAGGGCGGTCCGGGCCGGCCCCTCGGGCGGAGGAGGAGCCGGGCCCGGGAGTGGCGCGGGGGGCTTCCTCGATCAGATGTGCGAGGAGAACTCCTCGGTTCGAGGCCTCACGAGGTCCTCGTAGTCTCCGGCGGAGAGCCGGATCGCCATCTCGTGGCTGCCCGCGTTGAAAGTGAGGGTGGCGTTGCGGAGGAGCCGCGGGGTGGCGAGCACCTCGAGTCCGTAGAGGTTGCCGAAGGGCGGAATCGCTCCCCGATCGCAGTCACGGAAGATCCTCCGGAGGCGGCCCTCTCGGACCAGGTCGACCCGGCGCTCCTGCAGGACCATCTCGAGCCGGGCGAACTCCACGGCGTGATCCGCCGGGAGGACCAGCATCACCTCCCTGCCTCCGGTCTCCACGACCACCGCCTTCGCGAAGGCCCGGCCGGGAGTCCCCGTGTGCTCCGAGGTCTCCTGCGCCGTGAAGTCCGTGGCGTGTGGGAGGGTCTCGTAGCAGATGTGATGCTCATCGAGGAGCTGCTGGAGGCGGGGGGCGACGATCGCCATGGCATCCCTTCCTCGACCTCGAGCGGAGGGTGAGGCGGGGGGCCGTCGAGGTTCGATCTCGGGCGGAGGAGCGGCGTTCTCCTCCGCCGGTGGTGATCTCTCGCGCCTGAAGGGCGGGGGGCGCGGGATTCACCTCCCCCTTCGAGGGAGGCGCCCCCACCCTAAGGGATGGATGGTGCCCACTCCAGTCCCATCCGCGGAGGGGCTGCGTGGCGGGGCCTCCAGGAGAAGGGAGAGGGCCCCGAGCGCGCAGGCGGCGCGCTCGGGGCCCTCTGGGGAACGGCTTGCATCGGCTGATCGAGTCAGGGCTTCTCGCCGAGGTACTTGTCGAGCACCCGCTGGAGGTCCTCCTTCATCGGCCCCTCTGCCTTCTTGACCGCCTTCTTCTGGACCTCGATCGCCTTGTTCAGCTCACCCCGTTCGTAGTGGGCACGGGCGAGGGTGTCGAGGATCGAGGCATCCTCCCCCTTCGAGAGCTCCACCGCCCGCTCCGCCACGCGGAGGGCGAAGTCGAGGCGGCGGTTCTTCACCCGCGCGTCGTCGACCAGGGTCCAGGCGATCTCGTTCAGCGCGGACGGGCTGTCCCACGAGAGCTCGGTGAGCTTGTCGAGGGCCTCGAAGCCACCCTTCTCATCCTCGAGCTCGAAGCAGAGAACCTGCCACTTCACGCGGAGGATCTCGGCGTCCTCGGGGTCTTCCGCGAGGAACTTGTCGAGGAGCGCCACGGCCGGCTCCCACTCGCCCTCCTGGGAGGCCTTCATCAGCGCCTGGCGCAGCTCGTTCATCTTCGCGCGACGTACCTTCGCCTTCTCGGCCTCCGCCTTCGCCGCTTCGATCGACCACTCTCCGGCGACGACCTTGGCCAGGGGCTCGTCCATGCGCATCGGGTGGCCGATCCACTGGACCTTGCCGTCCGCGATGATGAACGAGCTGGGAATGCCGCGCTGACCGGCGGCTCTAAAGATGGCCTCCTTCACGGAGCCGTCCGAGTCGGTGGCGACGGTATAGGGCATCGCCTCGCCCCAGGTCTGGTCGCCGAAGCGACTCTTCTGCCCGAGGAACTCCTCGATCTTCTCCACCGACTCATCGCTCAGGGCGACGAAGGTGACCTTCTTCCCGTACTTCTTCGAGAGCTCCTGCAAGTGCGGCACGGCACTCTTGCAGGGGCCTCACCAGGTCGCCCAGAACTCCAGGACGTAGGTCTTCTCCTTGGAGAAGCTGGTGAAGGCGTCCCCCTGGAAGAACTTCTCGATGTTCACCTCGGGGACCGGATCCCCGAGCCCGAGCTCCTGGGCCGGGGCTCCTGTGGCCCCGATCCAGAGCAGGGCGCTGAGCGCGGTCGTGATCGCGATGCGGCGCACGTTCGTCCTCCTTCGTGACCCGCGGCGCGGGTCCTGGCTCGAGCTCACCAACGAGACAGGGGCGCGACCTCGGGCTCGAAAGAGGTCAGCGTCCGGCATTCTCGACATCCGGGAGCTCCCGGGCAAGGGGTGTCCATCCGTCGATTCCCGCCGTCGGGCCTCAATCCGGCAGATCCGTGCCGTACTGCAGCCGATACAGGCGCGCGTAGATGCCGTTCTCGGCGATGAGGGCATCGTGGTTCCCCGCCTCTCGGAGCTCTCCGCGGTGGAAGACGAGGATCCGGTCGGCGTTCCGGATCGTCGAGAGGCGGTGCGCGATGATCACGCTCGTGCGGTCTCGGGTGAGGGTGTTCAGGGCGTCCTGGATGAGCGCTTCGGTCTCGGAGTCGAGGCTCGCGGTCGCCTCGTCGAGGACGAGGATCTCGGGGTCTCCCGCGAGGGCCCGGGCGAAGCTGACCAGCTGGCGCTCGCCGCTCGAGAGGGTGCGACCCCGCTCCTTCATCACCTCGTCGAGCCCGCCCGGTTGTCGGTCGATGAGACCGGCCGCGTGGACCTGCTCCGCCGCCCAGCGGAGCCGCTCGTCGTCGATCCCGCGATCGAAGTCGATGTTGTCCCGCAGGGTGCGGGACATCACCGCGACATCCTGAAGGACGAGGCCGAACCGTCCGCGATGCTCTCCCGGGCTGAAGCTGCGCAGGTCGATGCCATCGATGGTCACGCGGCCGACGCCGGGGTCGTAGAAGCGCAGGAGCAGGTTCACCACCGTGCTCTTCCCCGCCCCGGTGGCGCCGACGAGCGCGACCGTCTCCCCTTTGCCGACCTCGAAGGAGACATCCTTGAGGACCGGTGTGTCGTCGTCGTACTCGAAGGAGACGCTCTCGAAGCGGATCGCCTCCGAGAGGGGGGTGACCGCGGCGGGCGGGCTCGGAGCGTCCAGGCGGGTGTCCTCATCGAGGATCCTGAAGACCCGCTCCGAGCTCGCCATCGCCGCCTGCAGGAGGTTGTACTTCTCCGCGAGGTCTCGGACCGGGGTGAAGAAGCGGTTGAGGAAGGTCCAGAAGAGGAAGAACTCCCCGAAGGTCATTCGACCCGCCTCGATGTCGGCGCCTCCCCGGACCACCACGAGCGCGAGCGCGATCGTCGAGAGGAGCTCCACGGCCGGGAAGAAGATCGCGTACCAGAAGATCGACTTCAGGTGCGCATCGCGCAGGGTCGAGTTGATGCTGCGGTAGCGCTCCGCCTGCCGATCCTCGCTGCGGGTGACCTGGATCACATCGAGCCCGACGATGGACTCCTGCGTGAACGCGTTCAGATGAGCGAGCCTCCGACGGACCTCGCGATAGTGCTTCCGGGCCATCCTGCGGAACACCGCCGTCACGACGAAGAGCACCGGCGTCACCGACAGCGCGATGAGCGCGAGTCGCGGGTCGTAGTAGAAGAGGATCGCCACGATACCGGTGATGGAGAGCAGATCCCCCGCGAGGGTCACGAAGCCCGAGGTGAAGAGCTCGTTGAGGGACTCGACATCGGAGGTCACGCGCGTCACGAGGCGCCCGACCGGGTTGCGGTGGTACCACGGGACCTCCTGTCGCTGCATGTGCGTGAACAGCTCCTGGCGCAGGTCCCGCATGACGAGCTGCCCGGTCGCGCTCATCACGATCGTCTCGATGATGCGGAGGCAGAACTGGAGCGCGAGCAACCCGCCGTAGAGCGCGACGATGAAGAGCAGCCACTCCGAGGCCTGCTCCGTCGTCCACGGCGTTTCGCCCCGAGGGGGGAGGTCCCAGGCCTCTCCCAGGGCCCGGAGGGCGCGCTGGGGGAGCTTCGCTGACTCCGTGACCCCCTCGGCGTCGACAGCCTGCGCGGGGCGCAGGGGCCCATCGATCGCCTCCTTCATCAGCACCGGACCGATGAGGGACAGGGTGGTGCCGACGAGGATGAGCCCCAGGGAGAGCAGGACCCGGCGGCGGTACGGTCGGATGTAGGAGAGGAGGCGCCGCGCGAGCTGTCGATCGAAGGGTCGATCGATGACATCCTCCGCGTGGAAGTCCTCCGCCTCGGAGCTCGTGCCCCCCTTCTTGTCCCGGTCGGGATCGGGAGGGCCCTGCCTTCCCTTCGCCATCACAGATCCTCCAGCTCGGCCTCGAGGGTCTGTCTTCGGTAGAGGCGGGCGTATCGGCCCCCCTCCCCCATCAGGGAGGCGTGGGTCCCACGGGCCTCCACCCTCCCCCGATCGAGGACGAGGATCTCGTCGGCGTGACGCACCGCGGAGAGGCGATGGCTGACGATGATCGTCGACAGGTCCGCGGTCCATTCGCGCAGGCCGGCGATGATGTGCGCCTCCGTGTCCGCGTCGACCGCGGAGAGAACATCGTCGAGGAGGAGGATCCTGGGGCGCGCGAGGATCGCCCGGGCGAGGGCGATGCGCTGCTTCTGCCCGCCGCTCAGGGTGATCCCCCTCTCCCCCACCCGCTGTCGGTAACCGTGAGGGAAGTTCTCGATCTCGTCGTGGATCCGAACCAGTCGCGCGACGCGCTCGATCTCCTCCGGGTCCGCATCGGGCGCGCCGAAGGCGATGTTCTCCGCGATGGTCGCGGAGAAGAGGAAGGGCTCCTGGCTCACCAGCCCGATCTGCTCCCGGAGGCGCTCGAGGGGGAAGGTCTCGATCCGCTCTCCGTCGATGAGCACCGTTCCGGAGCTGTTCGGCGCGAGCCGGGGAACGAGGGTCAGCAAGGAGCTCTTCCCGCTCCCGGTCGGACCGATGACGCCGAGGGTGCCGCCGGCGCGGAGGTCGAAGCTGATCCCGTCGAGCACCGGTGGTCCGTCGGCGTAGGCGAAGGAGACCTGATCGAAGCTCACGGTTCCGCGGATGACCTCGCGCCCGGTGACCGCCTCCCGGTCGTCGACCCGGCTCGCGACATCGAGCACATCGCGGATCCTCCCTGCGCTGGCCCCGCCCCGCTGGAAGAGGTTCATGACCCAGCCGAGGGCGATCATCGGCCACACCAGCATCAGCTGGTAGCCCTGGAAGGAAGCGAACTCCCCGAGGTCGATCTCCCCCTCGATGATCCGCGTGCCCCCGAAGGCGATCAGGCTGATGAGGGCGAGATCCCCGAAGAGCCAGAGGAGCGCTCCGGAGAGGGCGCGCAGCCGGGCGATGACCATGTTCTGCTCGAAGTACTCGTCCCCGAGTCGCGCCATCCGCTCCGCCTCGCGGTCCTCGACCACGAACGCGCGGACGACCCTCGCGTTCGAGAAGTTCTCCTGCGCGTGGACGCTGATGTCGGCGAGGCGCTCCTGCGCCCGCATCGACTCGCGGTGCACCCGAGGACCGATGACACGGATCGCGACGGTGAGGAGGGCGAGCGGCACGAGGGAGTAGACGGTGAGGGCGGGGCTGATCGAGAGCATCATCCCCCCCGCGAGGCAGAGGGTGAACGTGGTCTGCACCGAGTACATCAGAGCCGGCCCCAGCACCATGCGGATCGCGTCGATGTCGCTCGTGAAGCGACTCATCAGGTCGCCGGTGTGCATCGAGGCGAAGTACTGGGAGTCGAGTCCCTCGAGGTGACGGAAGAGCCGGTTCCGGAGGCGGTACTCGATCCGACGGGAGGCTCCGATCACCGTTCGCCGGGTGAGGAAGCTCGTCACGCCCCGACCGGCCATCGCCCCGACCATCGCCAGGGCGAGCCAGGGGACGAGGTCGGTCCCCTCGCCCGACTCGAGCCGTCCGATCGCCTCGCCGACGAGCCTCGGGATCGACACCTGGAGCAGGCTGCTCCCGAGGATGAGCCCGATCCCCAGGAGGAGCAGCCGGCGCTCCTCGCGCAGGTAGGGGATGAGGAAGCGGTAGACGGCGATCGGGAACAAGCGGACTCCGTCGGGCTCACGGGGGGGTTGGGGACGAGGGGTCGTTTTACCACCGACCGCTCGGGGCCACAGGGCGTTCGGGCAGAAAGCCCTCGCGTACGGGGGTTCCGTTCCCATCCCCTGCGAGCGGCGGTCTCGTATACTCCGGCGGATCGGGGAGGAGGGGTGCCATGGCAGCGGAGCCGGTGAATCCAGCGGGGGAGGCGCCCCGCCCGGCGGGGGGTCCACCGTCGCGGCGCGGCGCGGCCCTGCTCGGCGCGGTCATCCTCTGGGTGGGTCTCCTCCTTCTCCTGCGGCACTTCGATCACCGCTACACGCTGCCCACCATCCGCGCCACCGCGGGGGACCTCCTCACTCGGCCGGGCGAGGAGGTCACCCTCCTGGTCCATCTCGAGCGGCATGCAGCGGACGGGACCGTCGAGCGCGCGGGCATCGACGTGGATCTGCGCCTCGCGAGCGAGGACCCCACCCGCGGGATCGTCTCAACGGACCCGGACGGGATCGCCCGTCGAGCGATCACCGCGCCGACGGAGCCGGGGATTCACCCGATCGCCGTCGACCCCTTGGGTTCGTTCGCCGGAGATGAGGGGATTCGCTTCGACCCGGTGGTCTCGGTCCTCGCGCCGGGCGAGCCGTGGATTCTCTGCGAGCTCGGTCCTGTCCTCTCCGGCGACACCTCCGCTGACGGGGTCCCTGCCCTCTCCCGCGCCGCGGTGTTCGCGCTGGAAGAGCTGCGGAGAGGTCGCGTGATCGTCTTCCTCGATGCGGACGGGGCGGGGGGGAGCGATCTTGTCCGGCGCGCGCTTCGCCTCGGGGGCGCGCCGCTCTCCGCGGTCCTCGGGGGCCGCAGCGCCGGGGAGGATGGAGACGCCGTCCGCCGGCGAGTCCTCGCCACGACCCTCGGCGAGGTCTCCGCGCCGGCGCTCGCCATCACCGCCTCCCGGAGCGGCTGCGCCCTCTACCGGGAGGCAGCCATCCCCACGATCGTGATCGGTGGAACGGCGTGCGAGGGGGCGATCGAGGCGGACAGCTGGAGCACCGCGAAGCGGAGGGCTCAGGAGCTGGTCCCCGGCTCCGACTGAGACCCCGAGGCGGAGCCTGACTGCTCGGACAACCCGGATCGGAGGCCGTTGTGCATCCCTGGCTGTTGCTGCTCACCCTCGTCTTCCCCCTGTCATCGGATGGAGGAGCGTTGAAGGAGACACCTCCCGAGCCCGCCTCGGCGGAGCCGGCTCTCCCCGCGACCGGTGAGGGGGCGAGCACCCCGGAGGGAGCCGCCCTCACCCCTGAGCAGGTCTCGGCCGCGCTCGCGGTGGCGGGGCTCGAGTTCACCGAGGATGAGATCAATCAGCTCCTCCCGGGCGCCCTCGAGAACCTGCGCAACTACGAGGAGCTGCGGCGGCGCTCCCTCCCCAACGAGCTGATCCCGGCGCTCGGCTTCACTCCCCGTCTGCCGGGGGTCCGCGGCGTCACCCCATCGGTCGCGGGCAGCCCCGTTCCCCTCCCGGAGGTGGCGAGGCCGGCGGATCTGCGGGAGCTCCACTTCGCGGACATCCCCACTCTCGCTTCTCTCATCCGGCGACGCGAGGTCAGTTGCGTCGAGCTGACCGAACTCTTCATCGCGCGACTCCGCGCCCTCGACCCGACCCTCCACTGCGTGATCTCGTTCACCGAGGAGCGCGCCCTCGCGCGGGCGAGAGACCTCGACGCCGAGCTGGACGAGGGCCGGTGGCGCGGCCCCCTGCACGGGATCCCCTACGGCGCGAAGGACCTCTTCTCGGTTCGCGGCACGCGCACCACCTGGGGAGCGCGACCCTTCGTCGAGCAGGAGATCGATGTCGATGCCACGGTGATCGAGCGGCTCGACGAGGCGGGTGCGATCCTCATCGCGAAGCTCACCCTGGGGGCGCTCGCGATGGGCGACATCTGGTACGGAGGGAAGACCCGGAATCCCTGGAACCCCGAGCAGGGATCGAGCGGGTCCTCCGCCGGCTCGGCGAGCGCGGTCGCCGCAGGGGGAGTCCCCTTCGCCCTCGGGACCGAGACCCTGGGCTCGATCGTCAGCCCCTCCCGTCGCTGCGGGAACAGCTCCATCCGTCCGACCTTCGGTCGGGTCAGTCGACACGGCGCCATGGCCCTCTGCTGGACGATGGACAAGATCGGACCGATGGCGCGGACGATTCACGACGCCAGCCTCGTCCTGAGCGCGATCGCCGGCCCCGATGGAAAGGACCCGACCGTCTCCGCGACCCCCTGCCCGCCGGCGGTGGAGATGGAGCCGAAGGGGGTCCGCGTCGGCGTCCCCGTCGGCGCGTTCCGGGATGGAATGCCGCACGCCTCCGTGCTTGAAGAGCTGGAGAGCCTCGGGGTGGAGCTGGTGGAGATCGAGCTCCCCGACTTCCCCGTCTGGGAGATGATGGTGATCCTGCACGCGGAGGCGGCCGCCGCGTTCGATGAGCTCACCCGCAGCGACCTGGACGATACCCTCACCGAGCAGGGACCTCAGGCTTGGCCGAACCTCTTCCGGGTCGCGCGCCTGATCCCGGCGGTCGAGTACATCCGCGCGAACCGGCTTCGGACGGCGCTCTGCCGGGAGATGGACCAGGTCCTCGCGGGGGTCGATCTCCTCGTGGTGCCGGGGGGCGAGGGTCGGAGCCTCGGGATCACGAACCTCACCGGCCATCCGTGCGCGGTCGCCCCTTGCGGCTTCCGCGAGGACGGTCGTCCCTACTCCGCCACCTTCATCGGGCACCTCGAGGATGAGGCGCGGCTCGCTTCCTTCGTCGCCGCCTGGCAGCGGAGCACCGAGTACCACTGGCGGCACCCGAAGCTCTGAGCGGAGATCGAGGGGAGGGAGCTCCCCCGGACCGGGGATGATCGGTCCGGGGGTCGGCGAGGGCGGGATGTCGATCGGCGGCGCGATCCCGGGCGGGGAAAGCCTTGGAGGGGGGACCGTCGCGAGGACGGCGGATCGGGGTCGCAGAGAGCCGAACGACGGAGGCTCCTCTTCAGCCGTTCCTCGATCGAACCACTTGTCCACCGGGTGGACGCCGGTGGGGATCGGATCGGGAGGCTGAGGCTCGGTCCGCGCAGGAAAGCGGGGGAATCGGACCGTGGAGCCCCGCAGGTCACAGGATCAGAGGCAACTCCCGGGCCCGGTCTTCTTCCCGTCTCCGGAAACGCGGGGACGATTCGGAGGACCCGGGCACGAGGGGGTCGATCGGGCCGGATGAGGAGGGGTGGAGTGGAGCGAGCGGAGACGATGGTCCGCCTCTATGCGGTCCGGCACGGGGAGAAGGAGCGGGGGCGGGATCCGGCGCTCACCCCGGCGGGTCTGGAGCGCGCAGGCGCGCTCGCGACCACCCTCGCGGATGAGCCGATCACTGTGGTCTTCACCAGCGACTATCGCCGCTGCCAGGAGACGATCGCCCCCCTCGCTCGGGCGCGAGGGCTGGAGCCGATCGTCATCGAGGCGGCGGACCCCCATCGGCAGCTCGCCGCGCTGCACGCCCTCCCGGCCGGGACGACCGCCATCCTCTGCGGCCACGCGAACACCGTCCCTCAGATGATCCAGGCGCTCGGGGGGCGCTGCCCCGATCTCCAGTTCGGGATGATCCCCGAGGCCGTCCATGACCGTCTCTTCCGGGTCGATTTCCCCGCCGGCGGCGGCGTGGGAGAGACGGAGGTGGTGGTGCAGCACTTCGGAGCGCGCTCGACCGGAGCCTGAGCGATGAGATCGCAGCGGCGGGCCCGGACCCTCCCGCATCCCTTTCCGTCCCCCTGCGGGTGCCGTACAACACACCCGTGCCTCGCGCCGCAGGCTGCGGAGCGAGGCGCACCGCATGCCCGCTCCCCGGAAGGAAGCTGCGATGAGCCTGAAGGACCGGATCCTCGATGATGTGAAGAGCGCCATGAAGGCGAAGGAGAAGGAGCGCCTCGGTGTCCTCCGCCAGATAACGGCGGCGATCAAGCAGATCGAGGTGGACACCCGTGAGGAGCTCTCCGAGGCCGGAGTCCTCGCCCTGCTCGAGAAGATGATCAAGCAGCGCAAGGAGTCGATCGCCCAGTTCGCCGAGGCTCAGCGTCAGGACCTCGTCGACAAGGAGCAGCACGAGATCGAGGTGATCTCCGCCTACATGCCGGAGCCGCTGTCCGACGCCGAACTCGCCGCCATGGTCGACGCCGCCATCGCGGAGGTCGGTGCGACCTCGATGAAGGAGATGGGCAAGGTGATGGGGATCCTCAAGCCCCAGGTCGCCGGCCGCTGCGACTTCGGTGCCCTCAGCGGGACGGTGAAGGCCCGCCTCTCCTAGGCGCGTCTCCCCCCCCTCTCGCCGCCGACAAGCTGTGGAAAAGCGGTCGGCTTCGCCCGCTTTTCGGTGGAGAAGAGCCCCCGGTGTGACGAGAAGGTGTGGATAAGCGCGGGCCGCGCTCTCTCTTGGATCCTCAGCCGAGGGAGGGGATGAGGGGGCGTGCCCACTGACGCAGCGAGCCGACGAGTCCATCGACCCGGTTCTTCATTCGGAGATCGCTCCAGCGGGTCTCCTCGCTCCAGCCGATCGACACCCGCCCGTCCTTCCGCTCGATGGAGAGCTGGTAGCGCGGGGGGGAGCGGAACCGCCGCGGGGCGCTCTCCCCCTGCGGACCGGTGAGGGTGTCGATCCCGGCCCCCTCCGCCCACTTCGCCAGGAGGAGCATTCGCTCCGGATCGAGGAGCCCGGTCCAACGGTCGCGCTGGGTGCTGCCCCGCGCCCCGTAGCGGGGGATCTCGATCGTCGCGCGGGGTCCCACCACCTCGATGGTCTCTCCGGTCGTCCGGTCGATGAACCGGACGGCGAGAGTCTCCGCTCCGGAGAAGCGCTCGAGGGGGATCGGAGGGGGGGCGGTCTCGCAGGAGGGCAGGAGCAGCAGCGCGGGGAGCAGGAGCCGGAGAGCAGGGAGACCCCCTCGACTCCGTGCCGGCAGGGCCGGGCTCGGACTCAAGACTCCACCTGCTCGCTTCGAGATTCGCCGTCGAGGGCCGGATCCGCAGCGACTCCGTGCCCCTCGAGGAACGCGCGCACCTCGGCATCACCCATGAAGTAGCCCAGCAGCTTCGGATCGGTCTTCAGGAGATCGATCACGATGAGCCCGTCGAGGACATGGCCGAAGCTCGCATCGATGTTGAAGCCGATGACCTTCCCTCCGAGGTTCAGGTACTGCCGCAGCAGAACCGGCACCGCCTTCTGGGAGGCCTCGATCTCGGCGATGAGATCCGAGATATCGCGGATGTCACGGACCCCCTCCGGGAGCTGTCTCTTCTTCCCGTGTCCGGGGATGTTGCGTCGCTTGAACGGGCTCCGCGGCTGGATCAGCCGGGCGAGCTCGGAGTCGAACGCCTGATCCTCGAGGAACTGCGCGATGAGCTGCTGGGAGATGTTCTGGTACTCGGCGTTGATGCTCACCGTCCCGAAGAGGGTGCGGTACTCCGGGTTCTGATGGACGTACTTCCCGATCCCCCGCCACAGGAGCATCAGCGGCCCGAAGTTCTTCTGGTACTCGGGTCGGACGAAGCTGCGCCCGAGCTCGATCGATCGCCCCAGACGGTGGATCAGATCGTGCCCGTAGGTGAAGAGGGTCCGGGTGTAGAGCCCCTCGATGCCATGGCGCTCGATGATCTCGTCCGTCTTCCCCATGCGATAGGAGCCGATGATCTCGCGGGTCTCGTGGTTCCAGGTGAAGAGGTGGGTGTAGTGCCGGTCGAACCGGTCGAGGTCGATCTCCTCGCCGGTCCCCTCGTGGACATCCCGGAAGCTGACCTCCCGCAGGCGGCCGATCTCCCGAAGCACGCCGGGCGCCTGCTCCCCCTCCGCGAAGTAGACCGCGTGCTCCCCCTGCTTCCCGAGGAGATTCTCCGGGGGCAGCGCGGCGATCTCGGCCTGGAGGATCGACGGCTCGACCGCGTCCACGATCGGCTTCTGCGCGCTCTTGCCCCGCTCCGCCTTGCGCTGCACCCGGCGCGCCTTGCGTTGCGCGCGACGGCCGACCTTCTGGGCCTTGCTCTTCAGCAGGTAGGTGCGCAGGCGCAGGTACTCGATCAGGTCCTGATCGTCGTCGAACGCCTGCAGTTTCTCCCACTTGAGAGGAGTCCCGATGTGGACCGGCGCGCAGAGCCGACGCTTCCTCAGCATCTCCCGCGGGAGCAGAGCGGTCCGCAGCAGGGGGTGGATCAGCCCCGCCGCCTGAAAGAAGGAGCTGTTCTGGCCGTGGAAGTAGACGGGGACGACCGTCGCCTGGGTCTTGCGGACCATCCACGCGGTGGAGTGGTTCCAGGCCGGGTCGACCACCTCGCGGCTCTTGAGATGGAGGTGGGAGACGGTCCCGGCCGGGAAGACGCCGATCGCGTGTCCCCCCTCGAGGTAGCGCAGCGACTCCCGCACGCTCGCGATGTTCCGACGGGCGGCGGTGTCCCCCTCGAAGGGGTCGACGAGCACGAACACCTCGTGAAGCTCGGGGACGCGGGAGAGGAGGTAGCTGGCGAGGATCTTGGAGTCCGGGCGCCGCCGCCGCAGGAGGTCGGCGAGGATCAGGCCCTCGATCCCCCCGAACGGATGGTTCGCCACGACGACGACCGGGCCCTCCGCCGGGATCCGCTCGATGTCCCCGGAGGCGATCTCGTAGTTCATCTCCATCGTCCGGAGGCATGCCCGCCAGAACTCCTCATCCTGGGAGAGCATCACCGAGTGATGGTAGACATCCGCGAGCTTGTGCAACCCCGCGCTGCGCTCGAGCACGGGCACGAGCCAACGCAGCGGCGCGTTCAGCCGCCGGCGAGGAAGACTGATCTTGAAAGGACTCTCCGCGCGCAGGCGCCGGATCCTCCGGCGAGCCTGCCTGAGCTTCTTGCCCAACGCAGCTTCACTTTCCTGGAGCCCGGGTCCCTCGGGACGGCGGGCTCGGAGTCGTTCGCACCGGGGGAGCGCGTCGGCGCGCCCCGGGACCCATGCAAGAGATCATCTTAGGGGAAGGGGTGGGCCGGAGGAAGTGCGGCCGGACCGGGTCCTCATGAAGATCCTGGCCCTCCCCGACCGCATCAGGGGCTCTCGGGCCGTCCGTCCCCGGCGGGGGTCCTCTCCGCTGCGAGGCGGCGGAACCACTCCTCGTAGCGGGGATCGGCGCGCAGGGAGCGCAGATCCCCATCGACGCGGATCATGTCGAGGGTGATGTCCCGGCTGGCCACCGAACGCTCGAGAGCGGCGAAGGCGGCGTCCAGCTCCCCCCCAAGGGCGAGGGAGCACGCGAGGTTGTACTGGAGCAGGTCGATCTCCGCCTGAATCGAGCTGCGAAGCTCCTCGCGGACCGTCTCCTTGAGCTGCTGCAGGAGGCGCTCCTTCGCGCGGTAGTGCTCCACCGCGGATGCGTACTCGCCGAGGCGGTAGCGGAGATGTCCGAGATCGCCGTGCGCGGTGAGGATCGCGGGGAGGGTCGCCGCGGTCGGCACCTCCGCGATGATCGCGCGCCACTCCGCGATCGAGCGGTCCACCCAGGTGCGATCTCCAAAGCGGGCGAGGAGATAGCTCGCCTCTTCCTGCACCCAGAGCTCGGTGAGAAAGTCGTCCGCGAGGCGTCGGAGCGCGGGGAGCTCCGCCTCCCCCCCGAGATCACCGAGGGCGGTCGCCGCCTGCCGGCGCACCCGGAGCAGCTCGTCCTCGCTGGCGAAGAGATCGAGGAGGATGGTCGCTCCATCGGCACCCAGAGGGGCAAGTGAGGAGAACTGACCCCGGTAGCGGACCGAGCCCTCCTCCTCCTCCGCCCGGGCGAGCGCATCCCGGATGAGTCGGTCGAGCACCATCCCGTACGCGGTCCCCCGGACCGAAGGAGACTCCCCGGTCGGGTTGCGCAGCAGTTCACGAACGCGAGGCGCGATCGCCGGGCCCTCCGCCGCGATTCTCGGAAGCGCGGTCTCGGGATCGGTCTCGATCCGCTCCACCCATGCCCGCAGCTCCTCGTCGGTCAGCCCGGACTCGTCCCGCGGCGGCAGCTCGGCGGAGGCCGTGAGGGAGGATGCTCCCAGGATGAGCGCGAGGAGCGGCGCGGCGAGTCGCGCGGCGCTGGGGAGCGATCTCCGCAGGAGGACGCGGGGGATGTTCATCGCGGTCATCTTCCCTCCCGATCTTCTCGCGCACTGGGTCACGACGCGCGGTGGGCGCCCGGTCGATTCTAGTCCGGGGAGAGCGATCGGAGGAGGAATCGCCGACCGTTCTCGGCCGTTGGACGGCCCCGAGTCCTCGCACGGTCGAGGAGAGGGAGTGGGAGGCTCCCTTGGCCGGTCCTCCCGCCGCCGTCGGCCCCTCATCCCCTGTCCCCCGACTCGGCATGGATCCTGCTTCCGCTCTTCCGGCGATCTCGGGTGAAGGGAGAGGGCCGAAGATGACGGTGGATTCCGCAAGGAGAGTCTTCGAGGTGAGCGGGAGTGACGCGGGGGGGCGACGAAGCGAGAGCGAGGATTCGTGCTCGGAGGGCTGGAGCACCTGGATTCGGAGTGAGCCGCACCGGAGGACTCAGCACTCGAGGACGCAGCACTCGAGGACACCGCACTCGAGGACACCGCACCTGAGTGCCCCGCCACGGAGCCTGCACGACCGATGGGCAGCGGTCTCTCCCAGTCGGATCCTCCCCGGTCGGCATCGTCTCTGGTCGCTCTCCCGGCTGGGTTGCCTCCGCGCCGGGGCTCATCGTCCATCGGCGCGACGCCTGGCGCTTCTCGGGCTGGCGCTGCTCCTCGGTGGGATCGATGGCGAGGCTTGCCGCGCCGCAGCATGCCCTCACCAGCGGCGGGCGGATCTCCCCACCACCTCTCCGCCGACGCAGAGCGGGGAGACGATCGAGTGCCCGGCCGGCGTCTTCTCCAGCATCCGAGGGACCGGCGTCGGGGGGGGTGCCCCCCCGACGATCTGTCCGCGCTGGGTGACCACGGGTCTCACCTACCACCGAAAGGAGCCTGCTCCCGGAATGCGCGTCGTGGATGAGGAGATCGTCGAGAGCACGATCACGCACTTCTACTGCGACGATGAGACCTGGCTCTTCGGGCTCATTGTCAGCTACGAGTGTCGTGAGCTCGATACCGCCATCCACGAGGTGCAGCTCACGGCGCTGAGCGACGCCGATTGTGAGGCGCTGGGGACCTCCCCCTCCTCGCCGACTCCCCCGGTGGTGCGTCCATGAAGGGGGGGGGTCGCCGCTGCGAAGGGAGGATCGCGCTGCTCGGCGTGCTCCTCGGCTCCGCGCTCCTTCTGCTCGAGGGACCGCTGGGGCGGAGCCCCTCTCCGCCTCGGCCGGGTGGCGCCTCTCCGGGGACCTCCGCGCACCTCCCTCCTGCGTCCGCGTCATCGGGATCGAAGGTCGGAGCGTTGGGCTCCTTCGTCGCGCCGATGGCAGCGGTCTCTCCTCCTCATGATCGTTGGGTGGTCTACCGGACACTCGCGAGAACCAGCGACCCGGAGGTGATCGAGGGGTCCATCGAGCTTCTCCGCGGCGGCTTCGGAGAGAGTTGGATCGATCAGGTGGAGGAGGATCTGCGCCTGTCCATCGAGGAGGGAGATGAGGAGTCGATCGCGGTCACGGCCGCGCTCCTCTGCGACGAGGACGGGCGGCGTCAGCGCGCGGGACGCCCCGTCGACCTCGAGCAGACGCTGCGTTGGCTCGATCTCCTCCCGGTCTCCGACTCCGCCGCGCTCGCGGTGCGGGGGATCTTCCTGCGTCGCTCGGTCGGAGAGCCTCCTCACTTCGACCATCTCCTGCGACTTTGGCGGGAGGGTCTCTCGGGAGAGGTCGGGCACCGATGCGCGAGTGACCTCATCGAGTGGATCGTCACGATCCTCGGGGAGGCCGATCCGCTGCTTCCTCTCACCGTGGATGAGGATCCCCGTCTGCGACGACTCGGGTGGTGTCTCCTCGTGCGGCTCGATCCGGGGCGGTTCCTGCCTCTCGTCCTCGAGGAGGTGAGGGAGCTGGAGAGGTCGGAGCGAGAGACGCTTCTTTGCGCTCTCGCGGGAGAGCTCCCCCCCGCGACTCGCGTCGCGCAGCTCCTCGAGTGGCATGACCGGTTCCCGGAGATTTCGCTCGCCCCCGCGTGGCTCGAGCTCGGCGCGGACCGCGGGGGTGACCTGATCCTGGCGTACCACGCCGCGGAGAGCTCCGCGGTGCGCGAGCAGCTCCTCGCCGGCTGGACCCGTCACTCCCTCGACGCCGACGGGGCGGAGCGGTTCCTCATCGAGGTCCTCGACACGGATCCCGATCCGCGGGTCCGCTCCCGTGCCCTCGTCGCGCTCGGTCAGGTGGATGGGGATGAAGCGAGGGACAGGCTCGGAATGGCGGTGGGAGAGGCGTTGGGCCAGAGCGCGCCCGGGGATCCACTCGACGCGGCTCGCCTGAGCGCCGGCCTGAGAAACGCCCTCGCGCGGGCGCCCCGAGACTGGGTTCGGAGGTCCGCGCTTCCGTTCCTGCGGTCACGCCTGAAGGAGCTCTCCCCGCGCTCCCGGGAGTCCGAACTGGAGCGCTGGCGCCGCGCGCTCGGGAGGACGCACCCGGAGCTCTTGAGGGAGCTGGACCGGAGACCGGGCTTCTGATCGAGATCCTCTGCGGGGTCGGATCGAGACGGTTTCGATGGGGGTTTCACTCCGGGGCTCCTCGGAGGATGCTGGCCCTTCCCCTCCAAGGCTTCGGGGGGCAGGCCAGGACCACCAACGAGAGAGTCGTGATCAGAGTGTCGAACCGTCGGTGCTATCGCTGCAAGGAAGTGCGCCCGGCCGAGGCCTTCATCGAGCGCGTGGATGACCGGCACTATCGAATGTGTCGACCATGCCTCTCCGAGATTCTCCAGAAGCGGTCAGGCAAGAAGACGCGGCTTCAGCACACGGACACCCACCGCATCTGCTATCTCTGCAGAAGAAGACTGGAGAACGAGGAGTTCACCCGACGATCGAACGGGACCTACTTCTCAGCGTGCAAGGACTGCAACCGTCATGTCTTCGCTCAAAGACGCCGGGCTCGGCTGCTGGCGGCGGGGGGGAGCTACTCACTCGAGGAATGGCAGCGCCTCGTGGCTCAGTTCGACCGATGTCCTCGTTGCCTGCGGGCATGGGAGGAGATCCCGCTCCTTCCAGGGCGGAAGACGGTCGTGACGGTGGATCACATCATTCCCCTCTCCAAGGGCGGGGCGAACACGATCGACAATCTCCAACCCCTGTGCTCCTCCTGCAACTCGAGAAAGGGCGCCAAGCTCGATCCACCCTGAGGCGACGGGGGCCTACCAGCCGTCGCGGCGCAGCAGCGCGGCATATCCTCCGTCACCCTCACCTTCACCGGGGAGGACCTCGGTCTGCTCGACGAGGTGGATGTCGGTGTGGCGTCCGAGGATCTCGAAGATCGTGTCCGCGTTCTCCGCCGGTTCGATCGAGCAGGTGGTGTAGAGGAGATCGCCCCCGGGCGCGAGGTGTCGGATCCCCGCCTCGATGAGGGCGTGCTGGATGCGCGTGAGGCTTCGGACCTCCTCGGGGAGGAAGCGCCAGCGCGCCTCGTGGCGACGGTTCAGCACGCCGGTGTTCGAGCAGGGAGCGTCGACCAGGATCTGATCGAACTTGCGATTGAAGCGCAGCCGCTCCGACTCGCGAGGAATGTCGGCGACATGAACATCCGCCTGCCCCGGCTCACCGTGAAGGCGCAGGCGCTGAAGGTTCTCGGCGATGAGTCGGAGCTTCGCCTCGGAGACATCACAGGCGAACGCCTCCGCGATCCCTCCTCGGTCGAGGATGGTCGCGAGCTTGCCTCCGGGGGCCGAACAGAGGTCGAGGAGGGAGACCCCGGTGCGCTTCGGGAGGAGGTTCACCAGGCGTCGCGCCGTGATGTCCTGGACCCAGAAGTCTCCCGATGCGAAGCCCGGAATCCGCTCGATCGGGGTCGGGGTGAGGACACGGAAGGTCGGCAGCTCCTTCCCCTCGACCTGGATCGCCTCGATCTCCGCGATGCGGAGCATGCGAAGGAATGCGTCCGGGTCCCGGTCGCGACGCAGGGCGAGGTAGAGCGGCGGCGTCTCGTTGTCTCGATCGAAGAGTCGGCGCAGCGTCGCGTCGTCGTAGCGCTCAAGCCAGAGGCGGACCATCTCGGTCGGGTGCGAGTACTGGATGCCGAGAGCCTCGGCCCGGTGATCCTTCGGGAGCAGGAACTCATCGATCTTCGCCCACCCGCGCGCGATGCGCACACAGGAGAGAGGTTCGGTCGGCTCCTCCCCCTCCGGCAGATGAGTGATCGACTCGCACGCCCGGCGCAGGACCGCGTTGAGGAGCCCGGCGGCACCATCGGTCTGCTCCCGGGGTCCGGGGATCGGATCGAGAGTGCGCCAGGCGGCCACCGTCTCGCCCACGGCCGCGTGGGGGGGAGTCTGCAGGTAGATCCGCTGGTAGAGACCGACCGCGATGGCCGCGCGGAGGGAGCGATGGGTGTCCTTCAGCGGCCGGGAGAGGAAGAACTCCGCTAGGGCGCGGAGGGTGTTGCGGTGTCGGACCGCTCCGTAGCAGATCTCGGTGAGGAACCCGCGGTCCGAGCCGGCGAGATGCGTGTCGGAGAGGTAGGTGCCGAGGAGCTCCTCCATCGGCGTCCGCTTCCGATCATCCCATTGGATGAGGAGATGGATCGCCGCAGCGCGGGTGGAGAGATCGGAGCCGTCCGCCGCGGTGCGCTGGATCGGGGTGTACTCCGTCCGTGTCGCGACCCGGCCGCGTCGGCGAGCGTGGGGACTCTCCGGTGCGCGGTGCCGATCGCCGCGGATCTCCCGGCCGTCATCGCTCCAGCGTCGCGGTTCGGGGCGGTCCCCTCGGGGGCCGGCCGGTCTGCTCTCTCGCGTGGCGCGACGTGTCCCCTCGCGATCCCACTCGTTTGACCACGGGCGACTCTGCGTCTGCGGAGCTCGCTCTCGCCTCGCGGTGCGGTCCCCTGCCCCGGGACGGCCCCCGGCGAAGGAGTCGTGACGCGGCCGCTCAGCGCGGTCACGTCGTTGGTCGCCGCGCGGGCGATCGTCCCGACGGGGTCCGCGGTCGCGATCGAAGGAGTCACGTCGGGGGCGGTCCCCCCAGCGGGGCCGGTCGTCGCGGTCACGTCGTTGGTCGCCGCGCGGGCGATCATCCCGACGGGGTCCGCGGTCGCGATCGAAGGAGTCGCGTCGGGGGCGGTCCCCCCAGCGAGGCCGGTCGTCGCGGTCACGTCGTTGGTCGCCGCGCGGGCGATCGTCCCGACGAGGTCCGCGGTCGCGATCGAAGGAGTCCCGACGGGGGCGGTCCCCCCA